>Ga0209748_1000070_pt1 | contig 68743 bp, 76 predicted proteins | sample BarGraIncu00421A_FD_185490 | JGI IMG/M metagenome (GOLD analysis project Ga0209748, IMG submission 185490) | Arctic peat soil microbial communities from Barrow, Alaska - Barrow Graham LP Incubations 004-21A (SPAdes) (version 2) | ecosystem: Environmental > Terrestrial > Soil > Wetlands > Peat... | reverse complement strand
ACTCATGGATCCTATTAAATCTGTCAGTGGTATTATTGGTATAGGTGAAAATGTCAGGTTTAATCCTTATACATGTAATTTGTGCGACAATAAGAATTGTATTTATGGGAATGCAAGAGAAAAAATGAAACCCAAAATTAAGTTTTAATAACCTGAAGCTGGGGGGAATGATTAACTAATATTACATGTATTATATAACAAATTGGCAATCAATATAACAGTACAAAAAACCTCGTATACTAAAAAAGTAAGATGATGAAAAATATGCTAGAATGGAAAAACTCCATCATTGCTTCGGAAGAGATAAAGGCTATGCCGATAATGACCTATCCTGGGTTAAATATTCTGGGAAAAACTGTATTGGAAATGGTTACAGACGGTGAAGTTCAATACCGAAGTATTAAAGCATTGTCAGACAGGTATCCAACAATAGCATCTGCCACATTAGTAATGGCTCTGTACATTGAGGCAGAAGCATTTGGTAGTGAGATAAACTATAGTCAAAACGAGATTCCTACTGTTTCAAAAAGGTTGATAGACTCTTTCGACTCATTAGCAAGTCTGAAAATACCAGAAATAGGTGAAGGCAAAACCCGTGAGCATCTGAAAGCTGCAAAGTTGACAAGAGAAAATTTCACAGATCGTCCTGTTTTTGGAGGAATTATTGGCCCTTATTCACTTGCCGGGCGGCTTTATGACATTACAGAGATGATGGCTGCCATACTTCTTGAACCCGAAGGAGCTCACAAATTATTACAGGTTTGCACCGACTTTCTTAAAAAATATGCCAAGGCTTTCAAAGATGCAGGTTGTAATGGTATTATAGTAGCCGAACCTGCTGCTGGTTTATTGGCCGAGAAAGAGTGTAATGAATTTTCATCCTTCTATGTTAAACAAATAGTTGACCATGTTCAGGACGAAAACTTTATAGTTATTCTGCATAATTGTGGAAATACTGTACCTCTTGTAAATTCAATGGTTTCGATAGGAAGTGCAGGTTTCCACTTTGGTAATGCGGTTGATATGCTCGATATTTTACCATATATACCTTCAGACCGTTTAGTCTTTGGCAACCTAGATCCTGTAGGGATTATTAAAAATGGTACGCCTGAAATCATCAGAGCAGAAACACTTGAATTATTAAATAAAACAGCCTCGTTTAAAAACTTTGTTTTGTCTTCGGGATGCGATATACCTCCGAGTACAAAAATCGAAAACATTGATGCACTGTTTAATGCATTAAATGAGTACAATGAGGATCAATTAAACTCAATAAAAGATGACTTTAGTAGCTTTTTTGAGAATGAATTATTAGAGAGAGAGGTGCTCTGTTGGGATAACACTCTTTCAGTGGCTTAAAGAATAACTTCAAAAACCATTATTATATCAAATTGAAAATTATAACGTTATAATGAAGACAGATATTGAAATTGCTCAGCAGGTTGTTATAAGACCTATCGTGGAAATTGCTGAAAAGCTCGGTATTAACCCTGACGAACTTGAATTATATGGTAAATATAAAGCAAAAATCCCTATATCGCTGATTGATGAAGAACGCGTTAAAAAAGGAAAGCTGATACTTGTCACCGCTATTACACCTACTCCCGCCGGTGAAGGAAAAACCACTACCTCAATTGGACTTGCCCAAGCGCTTAATCGTATTGGCAAAAAGACAACAGTGGTTCTTCGCGAACCTTCTCTTGGGCCCGTCTTCGGAATTAAGGGAGGTGCAGCAGGAGGTGGATATTCCCAGGTAATTCCTATGGAAGATATTAACCTTCATTTTACAGGAGATATGTCTGCAATTGAGAAGGCTAACAACCTGCTGGCAGCTCTTATTGATAACAATATTCAACTGGATGAAGGTAATCTTGGCATCGATCCTCGCACTATCAGTTGGAAAAGAGTAATGGATATGAATGAAAGATCACTTCGCGATATTATTATTGGTCTTGGTGGTACCAGTCAGGGGGTGCCCAGGGAATCAGGTTTTAATATAACGGCAGCGTCTGAAGTGATGGCGATACTTTGTCTCGCTAAAGATCTCATGGACCTTAAAAAGAGGCTTGGAGACATCTTTGTAGGGTATAATTATGGAGGGAAACCTGTTTTTGCCCGAGATCTCAAAGCTCAAGGAGCCATGACTGCTCTTCTTAAAGAGGCTATAAAACCAAATCTTGTACAGACACTTGAAGGCACTCCCGCAATTATTCATGGAGGTCCATTTGCAAATATAGCTCAGGGAACCAACAGTATTATTGCAACAAAAATGGGCCTTACCTTTAGTGACTATGTCGTAACGGAAGCAGGTTTTGCAAGTGAACTCGGGGCTGAAAAATTCTTGAATATTAAGTCCCGGTTTGGTAATCTCCATACAGATGCGGTTGTTATAGTAGCTACAATACGCGCTCTTAAGTATCATGGAGGTCTCAAACTATCGGAAATGCATAAAGAAGACCTGGAAGCCCTTAAGAATGGATTTGAGAACCTTGACAAACATATCGAAAATATGAGATATTACGGTTTCAATCCTGTAATTTCAATAAATAAATTTGATACCGATACTGACGCAGAAATTGCATTACTTAAGGAACATTGTGATTCGAAAAAAGTTTCTGTTGCTCTAAATGATTCGTGGGCCAGAGGGGGTGAAGGAGCAATTGATCTGGCTAATATGGTAGTAAAAGTTTCAGGTAATGGTCCAGATCGTTTAAAACCTCTTTACGATCTTGAATGGTCATTTGAAAAGAAAATTGAGACTATCGCAACTAAAATGTACGGAGCAGATCATGTTGAATATACCATACTCGCCAAGCAGCAACTTAAAAAGATAGAAGAACTCGGACTGGGTAATCTGGCCGTATGCATTGCAAAAACACAGAAATCTCTTTCAGACAATGAGCACAAAAAAGGCTGTCCCAGGGGATTTACATTCAAGATCAGGGAAGTTGAGCTCTCTTCCGGAGCAGGCTTTATTGTACCGATTGCCGGTACTATAATGCGTATGCCAGGTTTGCCTGCAAATCCTTCTGCTGAAAAGATAGATATCGATGAAAAGGGTAAAATATCAGGGCTTTTTTAAGATTTTTTTCCTTCGTAATGCAATATTGATCAGGGTAAATTCTGGAATCATCCGAAGTTAAAAACATGATTTATTAAGCTAAATTAAACATAATATGTACCAGACAATTGATGGCAAAAAAATAGCAGCTGAGATAAGACAGGAAATTGCCGCTGAAGTGAAAATGTTGGTAGAGTCAGGGGGAAAAATACCTCATCTGGCTGCCATTCTCGTCGGTAATAATGGTTCGAGTGAGACATACGTTGCAAATAAGATCAAGGATTGTGAAGAGGTGGGATTCCACTCCACATTAATTAGATTCACGGCCGAGATTTCAGAAAATGAACTACTTGAAAAAATAGATGAATTAAACAGTGACCAGGATGTTGATGGTTTCATTGTTCAGCTACCACTTCCTGGGCATATATCTGAAAATAAGGTAATTGAAGCAATTGACCCTGCAAAGGATGCAGATGGTTTTCACCCGGTTAATCTCGGAAAAATGATGATCGGACTACCTTGTTATCTTCCAGCCACTCCTTATGGTATAATTGAACTTATAAAACGATACAAGATTGTTACTGCTGGCAAGTTTTGCGTGGTGATCGGAAGAAGCAATATTGTTGGAAGGCCAGTTAGTATTCTTCTTTCACAGAAAGGAATAGATGCAACTGTGGTCCTTATACACAGCCGGACTAAAAATATTGCGAACTTAATGCGGCAGGCCGACATTATTGTTGCGGCCATCGGATTACCTTCATTTGTAACAGCTGATATGGTCAAAGATGGCGCGGTGGTTATAGATGTCGGAACTACAAGAGTCTCTGCTCCGGAAACCAAAACCGGTTATAAGCTGAAGGGTGATGTCGATTTTGAAAATGTAGCCCTTAAATGCTCATTTATAACTCCTGTACCTGGAGGTGTGGGACCTATGACGAGGGTATCCCTTTTACGGAACACACTGATGTCCGTAAAGCAAAGGTGAAATAAGTTAAGAAGCGATTTTTCATATTTACTTATTGATTATAATCAAAGGAGATAATAATCTTCTTTGATCGGATAAAAATGTAGAGGAAATACTGTATTGAAAATCATTCAGTTTTTTAGCCAATTGTTCATCATTTTTTCCCCTTCAGGAGTCATTATTGATTCGGGATGAAATTGTATTGCCTCAATGTCATGATTTTTATGCCGGATTCCCATTATTCTTCCTTCCTCAGAAATAGCGGTTATTTTTAGCGAATCAGGTAGAAAATCAGGATCTGCAACCCATGAATGATAGAGACCTGCTTCAAAGCAAAGGGGAATATCTTTCAACATTTTTGAGTTGTCTTCGATTTTAGTAATAATCCTTTTCCGGCCATGAACAACTTCTGAGAGCTGTATCAACCTTCCTCCGAAAAAAAGAACTATTGCCTGTAAGCCAAGACAAATCCCAAGAATGGATTTTTTTCCGGCATAATCATTAAGTATCTGTTCCATAAAATTCCCAGGTCTTGGAAAGTCTGGACCAGGAGAAAAAATTATTTTATCATACAAATCAATATCCAGCAAATTAATTTTACCTGCCTCAATAATATGTAAGTTTGTACCAGGTAAATTCCTGATAGCATGTGCAATGTTATAAGTAAATGAATCGTAGTTGTCAACAATTAATATTTTCATGTCAGTAGCTGCCATTGATAATTTTATTGATCAAATGAACAATTTTGGTGCTGCAAGAGAGCCATTTATGTTTATTGTTGATTTCGATTTAAAAAGACCGGAAATTCATAAATTGAGTTCAATTCCTCCTGGAATACGATTCATAACTCCTCTTCTCTCTAATGTCCAACCTGTACAAATATATACTAAACCTATCTCATTCAACAAGTATCCTGTTCCTTTCAGCAGATATTTAAAAGCTTTCAGCAATGTTCAGAAAAATATCGGTCTAGGCAATAGTTACCTTCTCAACCTGACATTTCCAACACTTATTGAAACTGACCTCACATTAGAGGAATTTTTTTATGCAAGTATAGCAAAATATAAACTCTTGTATTATAATAGGTTTGTGGTTTTTTCTCCTGAGATTTTCGTAAGGATAACTGAAGGTGAAATTAAATCATTCCCTATGAAAGGAACAATAGATGCATCCGTCCAAGATGCAGAAAAGGTTCTTCTTAATGATGAAAAAGAAGAAGCAGAACATAACACAATTGTTGATCTTATAAGGAACGACATAAGTAAAGTTGCAGATGATGTCGTGGTTACAAGATACAGATATATTGATAAGATCAAGTCAGCAATTAATGAATTACTTCAGGTAAGCTCAGAAATTTCAGGGAGACTTTCTGCCGGTTATGAAAACCACCTTGGTGATATTATTGCCGGACTTTTGCCTGCAGGTTCTGTAACCGGGGCACCAAAAAAAGAGACAATAAGGATAATAAGAGAGAGTGAAAAATACGAAAGGGGATGGTATACAGGTGTCTTTGGAGTATTTGATGGTAAATCTCTTGATAGTGCCGTCATGATAAGATTTATTGAAAAATACTCGGATAATTTCTTTTTCAAGAGTGGGGGTGGTATTACGTATTTGAGCGATCCGGTTAAAGAGTATGAAGAACTCATATCAAAAGTCTATGTCCCGATTGGTTGAAACAATAAAAGTTGAAAATGGGATGTTCCAGAATATCAGCTTTCATAACGAAAGAATGATCAGGTCATTATATGAGTTATTCGGAATAATGAATGAAACTGATCTTGAAAAGATAATTAATGTTCCTGCCTTTGCACGTAAAGGTGTTTATAAATGTCGTGTTGTTTATGACAATGAAATCAGAAAAATTGAATTTCTTCCTTACATCAACAGATCTGTCAGATCACTTAAGATGATAATGGATGACAATATAAACTATTCTTACAAATATGCCGAAAGGGACAACCTTCACGGATTATTGGAAATGCGTGGGGATTGCGATGATATACTTATTATAAAAAAGGGGATGATTACGGATTCTTCTTATTCTAATGTTGTGTTCAGGGATTTAAAAGGTACTTGGGTAACCCCATCAACTTATTTGCTGCCTGGTACCAGACGTGCAAGTCTACTAAAGAGTGGTCTGATAAAGGAAGCCATCGTTGCATACAAGGATCTGAATAAATATACCGAAGTGAAATTGATTAACGCTATGATTGGATTTAAGGATGCACAAATAATACCAGTAGCAAACATAATTTAACAAGTGACGAGCTATATGCGTAAGCCAGACATCTCTTATGTAACTACTTTTTTAAAGCGTTGAAATTTAATGGCTTAACAAGTTACTCTTTTGGGGCCATAAAAATCCATACTGAGGGACTTGACAATATTTGGCCGGTTAGATTACAATTGACATACATAATGTAGTATCTGGCACTTTACACCTACCATGGATAGGCATTTTACTCCGGCCATAGGTGGTCAAACCCACTGGTTTCCCACATTAGATAAAACTACCTAAATACAAAGTCTTTTCAGACCTGAATTTGACTTAAATAGATAAGATATTGTCATTTTTTTGTACTGGTCTTTAAAACAGTACAACATAAAAATATCATAATAATTAATCCTAATGACTTTTTCATCTGTGGTGATTTTCTCTGTTTTTGATATACAATACTCAGGTTACTAACTATACACATATTTCTATGAAGAAAACAATTTCTTTATTAGCGTTGCTAATGCTATTCTCTATTGAGATCCAAGCACAAGTTACAAATGTTCTAAATAATTTTTATACTGTTTGGGTTAAACCAGCGATCCCTATTATTGGTGGTCTTGTTTTAATTGTTGGTGCATTAGCTAACATGGGCAAGGTACTTGGAGAATCACGTGATTATAAAGGTTTTATCACAGGCATAGTGCTTTATCTGGCAGTATACTTTTGCCTGGTAGGGATCGTAGCCTTTATAATGGCAGGTTGATGAAATCGTATAGAGTATACAAAAATGTTAACAAGCAACCGTATATCCTGGGACTTAGGTTGCCTTTGTTTTACCTTTTTATTCTACTGCTAATCATAGTTATTTTCAGCGGGGTTGACAATTTTCAAACTTACTTTTTATGTAGCCTTTTTAATTGCTAGCTACTTAGTCCTAAAAAAATTGAATTCTGGTGCCTTTTTAAGCTCAATCTCAAATGAACGGTTTCCTAATACCATCATAAATGATAACTATAAATAAAGGCCGTGGAAATAAACCTGAGTGATACCCCTTCAGTCCTGTTTCGTGATGGTAACCGGTGTTATACAAATAACGGGTCCGTTATTTTTGGTTTTCATGTTTATCTTAGAGAGATATATTCAAACTCTGAAAAAGATTTTGATACTATTCATGATATCTGGTATAACGCCCTTAGAGATTTTGAGGAAGGGACCATTATTCATAAATGCGATTTATATCTCAAGAAGAAGTTTGATTCAGCCTCGATGCCTTCAAGAACGTTCCTCCAGAGAGTTACGAAAAAGCATTTTCAGGGGAGAGAGTATAATGACCATCATTCTTTCGTATTTTTTATTTTTAACGAGAGCGGGAAAACAATCAACGAAGGATTTAAAAACCCATTTAAAAAGCCCATTAAAACTGCCGAGTACCTTAAAGAGTACGAGAGACAAAAGAAATTTGAAATAACCGCCCAGCGTTGCTTTGATTATATAAATAACTCTCGCTATTTAAAGCTTGATCCCGTTGCCGAGGAAGTTTATAAATACCTGGAGTTTGGCTATTTTAACTCTTTCTACGAGGACCGGTACACCGAGATAGATGTAGACAAGATGAAGGTAGGCAATAAGTTCATAGGTCTTTTTGCCGTAAACCAGTTTAAACAGCTGGGGGAATCTGTTAAAACATGTTCGTTTGATCAAAAAATGAGCGCCGGAGATTTTGTATATCACACCGGCTTTGCGGATAACCTTGGTTTAAACCTTCCCTTTGATCATATTTATAACCAGATTATCTTTTTGCGAAACCACAAGCAGGAGAAAGGGAAGCTTGAAGATCAAAGAGCCTTATTATACGGAGCAAGAAAATTCAAAAAGGAATATGAAACGGATGCGAACATGCTGGGTGATTTCCTCGAGACAATCACCAAGGATGAAAAAATTATTCTTTCCGGTTGTCATTTTAATGTAGTTTTTTACGCAGAGAATGAGGCAGATTTCCGCTCGTATGAGCAGATGGTGGCCAGCGAGTTCAAAAACCTTGACATAACGCCTTACGCACCCATAGGAGCTAATAAAAAGAACCTCTTCTTTAATTCCTTCTTTGCCAATGTAGCCAACATTGACAAATCGAATATTATTATACCCATAGACTTGCAGCAGAGCCTTTGTTTTTTCACTAATGTTACAAATTATAAAAACGATGAAAAGGGGATCTATTTTAATGACCGGGTATATAATATTCCAATTAAAAAAGATGTTTGGGACCAGGACCGAAAGAGAATTAAAGCCCGTAATTTCTTTATCATCGCACCAACGGGTGAAGGTAAATCAGTACTTGCAAACCATATCTTCCGACAGTTCTATGAAGACAATATTAGGATCGTTATCATTGACCTTGGGGATAGTTACCGAAAGCTTTCATTATTGTACCCGGACGATACAGTTTACATCAAGTACCAGGATGGCGTTGGTATTGGCCTAAACCCTTTTTTTGTTGAAAACGCTGAAAACGTTTCGGCCACAAAAATAAACGAGCTATCAACGTTCGTTTTCAAGCTTTGGAAAAGGGACCGGCTCCCGGAAGAGGATGAAGCCGTGAGTTTAAGGAAGGTCATAACTCTGTATTATAAATCTGTAGAAAAAGAACATAGTTTTCCCCAGTTCTATGAATTCATTGTCGATAACAAAGAGGATATTATGAAAGTTCTGGATCTTAATCCAAAATTCTTTGACATAGAGGACTTTCTACATATTACCTCAGAGTTTATTGGTAAAGGTATTTACTCGTTTTTGTTTGAAGCAAAAACGGATGATAGTTATAAGATCGAGGGGAAAAAATTCATCGTTTTTGAACTTGACGAGATTAAAGATAATCATGTACTGCTTACCATCATGCTTCACATGATAAGTGAAGCAGTTCAAAAGGTTGTCTGGAAAGATAGGAGCACTAAGGGGGTGATCTTCTTTGATGAATTCGCCAAGATGTTAAAATTCCCGTCCGTGCTTTCCTCGGCCGAGTACTTCTATCAGGCAGCCAGAAAACAGGAGGCCGCTATTGGTATAGTACTTCAATCTCCAAGTCAGTTACCTAAAAACGATGCTTCAAACGCAATGATCGACAATACGCAGGTAATGTACATCATGCAAAACGAAAAAGGCTACAAGGAAATCATTGAACGCCTTTCTCTTAAGGAGCATGATGAGAACCAGTTGGGATCAATAAAATACAATTTCACGGGGAAAATAAAATATTCAGAATTTTTACTCAAGATAGGATCTGAGAGTAATATCATGCGCCTTGAGCTGGCTAAAAAAGTTCTACTGGCATTTCAAACCGAAGGTAAGGAGTATACGGAAGTCATGGATCTCTATAAGGAAACAGGTGACATGGAGCAGGCAATCGAGAAGTACAGCAAAATTAAAAATATTTAAAATGAAAGCTTTATTCACGTTTTTACTCCTTTTACTGGCTTATGAAATTTTTAGTCAGGTTCCAGCTGGTTTAACTATGGTTGTAAAAAATCCCGCATGGCAGGCCGAAGATGCAGCAAAAGAAAGTTTAGAAAAAGCTGATCGAATAAGGCAAATAACCACGCTTACAGAACAAGTTAATACACAAAAAGAAAGCTTACAAGCGATAAGAGATGCAACGGAAAAGCTTAGAAAAATCAACCGTAAGGTTGCCAATTATCATAACCTTGAACTGGCGATTGCCCAGGTAAGTGATTCATATACACGTGTACTTGGCTCTCTAAAAGCCATTGATGAACATAACTGTTTTAAGCCTTCAGAATATCATATGCTGAGTGAATCTATGATGGGGTTACTCAGCCAGACAAGCTACTCCATTACTACGCTTACAGTGGTGCTTACTGATAATTTCTCTGAGATGTCAGATGGTGAACGGTTACTTAATATGAACCAAGCGATTAAAGAGCTCAGAGAAAATCTAGGAGTTATAAATTCAGCAATAATTGAAGTTGAGATACTTGATAATCAACGGATGCAGCTTAGAACGCTGAATTATATTAATAGCATTTTTAAATAATTAGTCATGGGGTTGGAATATTTAGATAAGGTTTATAAGGCAATGTTTGCAGGAGAGCTTAACTATCTGGTTATAGTTTCAAAATCAATAGGTGCTTTCATTTTAGTTCTATCACTTTGGAAAAGTTTTTTCAAAAGCTTTTCTAAGAACGGGAAAGTATTTAGCGAGGGAGAAGAAGGTTTTTCGCCGTACACCCTTTTTAGAATGCTTGGGCTTCTCTTGCTGGTTGGTTTCAGTACACAGATCTTGGATGTGTTTGATTCCGCCTGTGCAATGGTTGAATCGGAAGCACTAAAAGGGTTTAATAATAAGCCTGATTTGTTTACAGTTTCGTCATTTCCGGTTACTTCGCCACCTGCAAATGAATCAGCAATCGATGGTGTTTTAAGAAAGATAGGAGAGGTTGTAAATATGATGAATCCTTCCAGTTGGACAGGAGGGGCTTACAGCCATATAACGCAATTCCTATTAAAGATACTTGACTTTCTAATTTACCCTGCTTTCCTGGCTGAGCGATATTTTTTCATGGGGCTGATTAAAATTTTTATTCCACTTATGATTGCCCTTTCCATTTTTGATAAGACCAAAGATTATATCTACAACGTTTTCAAGATGTACGCCACATATTATCTTGTTATTATCCCTTACGCTTTCGTCGTAGTTTTTGCAAACACCCTCTTTGATACGATGACAGTCATTATGCCTGTTTCTATCGTTGGCCCAGGGAGTATGGCTATCTCAGGAGGGTTGATGGTCATTTTGGCTCTTATCCTGGTTATAATAATCAAAATCAAGCTTTTTAAAGTTTCAATGCCTTTTATGAAAGAATTAATCAAGTAGAGTGATGGAAAAACCCAAAATAGATATTTATAAAACGCTTATTATTAATCGGCTGGTTGTATGGGGTCTAATGATTTCTTTCGTTTGTTCATCTGCGATTTTCGCATTTTCCATTAATAACCTTTATGCTAAGCAGTTAAATACTGTGCTTGTTCTTGACTCTAACGGCGAAGTTATTCCCATGAAGTGGATGCAAAGAGATGAGAATATAAAAGTTGAGATCAAGGATCACCTTGAAAAGTTTCATAATTATTTTTATCAATATGATGCTTTTAATGTTGAGAAAAGCCTTGAAAAATCTTTGTGGTTTGGGGATAATTCTGTAGAGCAACTTTATATCAAACGTAAAAACGATGGCTGGTATACAAAGGTTTCCAATTACGGCATAAAACAAGAAATCGAAATTTTACCGGAAAATATCGAAATCCAAGGCAACAGCGAGCCTTACACTTTTAGGGTTAAAGCTGTCCTTTCAATTACACAGGATGAACAGACCGTTCGTTACTCATTTGAAACTACCGGGTTAATAATTTTCGTTAGCCGAAACTATCCCCTTAACCCTCATGGACTCCTTATAACAAGGTTCGCTGAACTTAACAGAAGTGAAATAAGATAGCTATGAATAAGGAGAAGTTAATATTTTTTGGTGCTATTGGCGTAGTTGTACTAATAATGGTTATTTATGGCGTGAGTGTTTATTCTAAAAAAGACACTTCATCAGGATCTGCAGCTGCTGACTTTACCGTTCCCCCTCTGGTGGAAAAAGACAAAACAAAGGAGGAATATAATAACCGCCTAAAAAAGGCCAATGCTTATCAGGAACCGGAAGTTAAACAGGATCTATCCAAGACCGCTAATTTTAAAACCTACCAGTCAGAATCCCGGAAGGTTATTGATAAGAAGTCTAACAGTGAGGACCAGGCAATAAAGTCGGTAACAAAGAAACAGCAGCCTGTAGAAGCAAAAGAAGAACTAAAAACAGAAACAAAAAGCGAAACCCCTGTACCAAAAAATGAAGATACCGGAGGCTTTGGAATTGTTGTATCTGACAGATCCTCCAATAAAAAAAACTCAAATGATTCACAAGCTAAAAATGGCGGGTTTACAGCTGCCATGCTTGAAGAGGACACCAAGATAAAAAACCAATCTTCTGTTGTTTTTTTCCTGTTGGAGGATCTCCCAGTAGATGGAAAGGTTTTTAAAAAAAATGCAATACTGTACGGGAAAGCAATAGAGAATAATAATGTTTTTGATGTAAACATTTACCAGGTGATGAATACTGATGGTAATGTTTTGTCAGTAAACGGGCTGATAGTGTACGATGAAAAGTATTCCCGGGGACTTCCTTATGAAGGAAACCTTAATGAGTCTGTAAAAGAAGGAATGAGCCAAACAACCAATGAAACTTCTTCCTCAGTATCTTCAAAAATAGGGACTACCGGTGTCGGTATTGCAGCCAATGCAGTAGACAATACAATAAAGGCTATGACAAGAAAGAAAGAGCCTACAATTAACCTTTACAAGGGCTATAAAGTTTTTATTAAAAAAGAGTAACATGAAGAATATCATTTTATCCGTTTTTCTTACCCTTTTGATATGTCCCGTTTTCTCCCAAAACATGGGTGTAATAGAGGTAAATAAAGACTTTACAGCTACCCTTAATTTTACTGATAGTATTGTTTTCATCGTTGTTGGCAACAACCCATCTGTGGGGGAGAATCGGAACAAATATTATGATATTTTCCAAAATGGTAAGAATTGCGTAATCCGGGGTAACGATCCACAATCTCCTGAAACATCAATAACAGTTAAGCTTGATAATGAAAAGATCTGGTTTGGACGCTTGAAATATGGCGACAGTACTAAGATTTTCTATGATTTCACTGGCGAAGAAGTTAGAAAGATCGACCGGGAAAAAATGCAAGAAATAGCTACGGTGGAAAACAATAGTGCAAAGATGAGAGAGCGACTTAATAGTGTACTATCCGATAAGATAGAATATAGCTCGATTGGAAAGGTAGAAAACGGAATGACTTTTCAAATTGCAAACATTAAGAATGACGACAATTTCACATACTTCAAGCTCCTCATAATAAACAATACTGGCAGTGACTATAATATTGATGGTATTTACTTCAAGGTTGTAGAGGGAAAGCGAAAAGGGATGAAGAAGAACGAGGCCAAGATTGAGCAGAGAATAAAAATTGAATTTGAGTCCCCGGTGAAGGTTGTAACAGCATATCAAAAACAAGAGCTGGGTTATGTAACAGAGCGTTTTACGGGAGGCAAGGATGGCTCTCTTATTATCCAGCTAAGAGAACTCAAGGGGACACGTAATCCGATTATTGAGATCTCAGGAGAAAAGATGTTAAAAGTGAAAGTATTTGAACAAAAACTCACTGAAAATGAAAATTAGACTAATACTTGCATTTTTAATTCTTTCTGTTTCATCTGGTGCACAGTTGATACATGTTGAAGGAAGTAAAGCTCTGGGGATTAATTACGCTTATGTTAAAAACGGATTTAACGTCTCTTCAAGAATTACCTTTTACAAAAACAACAACCTTGCTTTTCGAGGAAGTATTGACTTTGAAAGAGTACGCTTTGATTTAAGCAAAGCCTCAATTGTCTATGCAAACCCCGAGTTGATGTATACTTTCTATAACCCTGGGAATAAGTTATTTTTCAATATAAAAGGGGGTATTCTAACGGGTGTGGAATTCATAAGTAATTCAATACTGGATAAAAAGAAAAGCCAGTTTTTCGTTGGAGAAAACTTGGGGCTTTGCGCAGAATATTTCATCTCAAATAAGATCATGCTTAACCTTGACTTGGACCAGCGTTTCTTCCAGATGAGCAAGGTAGGGAAGGCCAGTTTCATTATACAACTAGGAATAAATTTTAACTTCTAGATTATGAAAAAGACATTACGTTTTTTTTTCCACAGCATAATAATTGTTTTCCTTTCAAACAATTTTTCTTTTGGTCAGTCGTGTAGTTCAAATAGTCAAAGTATAGATGATTTTAATTCTATATGTGTTAACTCTGGTAGTACTACTACTTTACATGGATATTACAATCATTTTTATGCGTGTGATAAGTATGGATGGTGTGACGAGTATTGGTGGGCTAATCCTATTACGGTTAAAAGACCTGATGGATCTGTTGCTTTAGTGATAGATCCTACGGATCTAACAGCAGATAGTTATTGGAATTTTTCTTATATATTTCCAGCGGGTTTTTTTAATGTAGTTGGCACTTGGTCCTTTTCTTACCTTTCAGAGGATTACTGTACTTCAAGTAGCTATACATTCGAAACTTATATTAAAGTTGTTGGAGCATATAGTAATTCTATTGGATCTGACGAGGTGATTTGTAACGTTGGAGGAACTCCACAGAACATAATCAATGTTTCTATAGCTTCAAATTCCACATACTCTATCAGATGGCAGAGTAAAACGGGGGCTGGCAGTTGGAATGATATCTCCGGAGCTAATTTATCTTCTTATCAACCTTCGTACATTAATCAGAGTACTATTTACAGGAGAATTATTACTACAGACGAGCGTGGCTGTGTTAGTAATCCCAGCAATGAAGTATCAAAATATGTTTACCCGGCACTTACTAATGGAGCCATCAGGGGCAATCAGGATGTTTGTTATAACGTATCGCCCGGAGTAATAGGAGAAACCATAGCACCAACAGGGGGAAGCTCTTATCCAAATTATAGTTATCAATGGTACTCATCTAATGACAACATAACCTGGAACCCGATAACAGGTGCGACCTCAAAGACCTATCAACCTTCTTTTACTCTTGGGTACACTTATTTTAAAAGAAAAACTATTGATGCGAGCTGTGGAGAAACATATACAAATTCTATTCAAATACATGGGTACAACGATCTTGCTCCGGGAACGATTGGCTCAGATCAGCTTATTTGTTACGGAGCTACGCCAAGTATAATCTCAGTTACGGGTGTTGAAACCGGGGGTATTGGTTCAAACACGTACCAGTGGTACAGTTCGCTGGATAACTCAAGCTGGTCTGCGGCTTCCGGATCCTCCACTGGTCAGAATTATCAGCCACCTGCTTTGACATCGAAAACCTATTATCGTAAAGCAATTATAAACTCGTGCAAGACGCTTTATACTAACACTATCACAATTGATGTAAGAACTAATTTAACCAGTGGAAGCATAGGAAATGATCAAACAATATGCTACGATGATACTCCCGCAATCATAGCTACTCTGGAAAATCCTTCTGGAGCATCAAATTCGTTTACTTATTCATGGGAAAGCTCTCTGAATAATTCGACGTGGAACCCGATCCCTGGAGCTAACCTTGTTTCTTACCAACCACCTGCTTTATCGCAAACAACATACTTCAAGAAAAGAGTAATAGATGCAAACTGTAATTCCGTGTATACAAACACGGTAACTGTTACCGTAAGATTAGCTTTCTCAATTGGTTCTATTGGTAGCAGTCAAACTATCTGTAATGGTGTTACGCCAACACTCCTTAAAGATGCTACAGCTCCAACGGGAGGACAAGGAACTTACACTTATTTATGGGAAAGCTCTCTTAATAATACTGATTGGAGTATTATAACAGGAGCTACTGAATCCTCGTATCTGCCCGGAGCATTAACAGCAACCAAGTATTACAGAAGGAAAGTAACTGATGCTTTATGTGGCAATGGGTATAATAATACAGTAACAATTACTGTTAATCCTGTTTTCTCGGTTGGTTCTATTGCATCACCTCAAACTATTTGTATAAATACTACACCGGCATTACTAACCAGTACCAGCCCATCCGGAGGAATGGGGGGATATAGCTATTTCTGGGAAAATTCTTTAAATGGTACTGACTTTAACTCTATTTCAGGGGCAACCAGCGAAACATACCAACCCGGAGTACTATCACAAACAATGTATTATAGAAGGCATGTAAACGATGCTTCCTGTGGAGGAGGTTTTACAAATATTGTTCAAATAACTGTTAGAAACCCTGTTACTATTGGAACGATTGGATCTGATCAAACAATTTGCTATAGTTCTTCACCAAGTCTTTTAACCACCACCCTGCCAGCATCAGGAGGAAGTAATTCTTTTACTTATACATGGGAGAGCTCGATTGATAATTCTAACTGGAATAGTATAAGCGGGGCTAATGGTACTTCTTACCAGCCTGTTTCTTTAACTACAAAAACCTATTTTCGTAAATCGGTAACAGATCTTTGTGGCAGTGGCTATACAAATTCTGTAGCAATTACAATAAGACCGGATGTTACCGTAGGATCGATAGGAGCAAGCCAGACAATTTGTTATAATACATCGCCCTCAATACTTATTACAGACGTTGCACCAACAGGAGGAACAGGAACTTTTACCTGGCTTTGGGAATCTTCACCAAATAATTCTGTCTGGTCGCCAATAAGTGGAGCTACTAATGAATCGTACCAACCGGCCAGCCTTACTTCGACAACATATTACAGAAGAAAAGTTATTAATACCTGTAACTCAGGTTATACAAATACAGTCGTTGTAACAGTAAGGCCGGATCTTGTTCATGGAACAATTTCTAATAACCAAACAATATGTTATAATGCCACTCCTTCACAGCTTGTAACAATTGCTTTACCAGCCGGGGGAGCAGGATCATTTACTTATCAATGGCAGAATTCAACAAATAATTCCTCGTGGAATAATATCACGGGAGCAACAAATGAGACTTATCAAAGCGGGGCAATGGTCAGCTCTCTTTACTATAGAAGATCTGAAACAAGTGGTACCTGTGGAACGGTTCAATCAAATTCCGTTTTGGTTACTGTGAATTCTTCTGTTTCTTATGGGTCAATTGGATCTGATCAAACTATTTGTTATGGTTCGATACCAAGTCTTTTAACAACCTCCACTCCCCCAAGTGGAGGGAATAATTCATTTACTTATACCTGGGAAAGTTCAATTGACAATACAAACTGGAACGTTATAAGCGGGGCTACCGGTATTTCTTACCAGCCCGTTGCTATAACAGCAAAAACGTATTACCGTAAGTCGGTAATAGATCTTTGCGGAAGTGGTTATTCAAACACGGTAACAATCACCATAAGGCCGGATGTTAACGTAGGAACGATAGGATCAAACCAGACAATTTGTTATAACGTGACCCCAGCGCTTCTTATAACTGATGTTGCACCAACCGGGGGAACAGGATCATTTACCTGGCTATGGGAATCTTCGCCAAATAACTCTGTCTGGACACCAATCCCGGGAGCGACAGGCGAAGGATATCAACCAGCCAACCTGGCATCTACAATGTACTACCGAAGAAAGGTTATTAATACCTGCAGTTCGGGTTATACAAATACCGTTAATATAACAGTCAGACCGGATCTTGTCGCTGGAACTATCTCAAGTGCTCAAACAATATGTTATAATACAACACCGGCACTACTTGTAACAAGTACGCTACCAGTTGGAGGAACCGGATCATTTACATATCAATGGCAGAATTCAGTAAACAATTCCACCTGGAACAATATAACAGGAGCAACGTCTGAAACGTATCAATCGGGCGCAATGTCAACTTCGCTTTATTTCAGAAGATCTGAAACAAGCGGGAGCTGTGGAACGGTTCAGACTAATTCCGTGCAAATTGTTGTAAATAATCAACTTGTGGCCGGATCGGTTAAATCAGATCAAACAATTTGTTATGGAACACCGCCATCGATATTCCTTACGAATACTTACCCAACAGGAGGAACGGGTTCTTTTTCTTATCAATGGCAAAAATTACTTGCTTCGTCGTGGACCGACATTCCTTCAGCAACCCTTGAAACTTTTACATCGGGAAACTTAACTTCAACCACTTATTTCAGAAGATCTGAAACAAGCGCAGCATGCGGAACTGTAAACAGTAATCAAATTACTGTTACCGTCCGTAACCAGTTCTTTCCTGGAGTAATAGGTTCATCCCAAACAGTAAACTATGGAGCTATTCCCGCTGAACTTGTTTCTGTACAGTCCGCAACAGGAGGCGCAGTATCTTTTACCTATCAATGGCAAAACTCCCTGGATAATTCAACTTGGTCAAACATAACTGGCGCAGTATCTGAAAGCTTTCAGCCACCAGCTTTGACAGTGAAAAAGTATTATAAACGATTAACCACAGATGGATCTTGTGGTACGATAGAAACGAATGTTTTAACTATTACGGTTAATTCCCTTCTAGTTCCTGGAGAGATCAAAGACAATCAAACAATTTGTTATAACACTACTCCAAACCAATTAACTACCAGTGTTATTCCATCAGGTGGAAATGGTACTTACTTGTACCAGTGGCAAAAAACTGAAGATGGTACTAACTGGACAAACATAACAGCAGCCAACAGCGACAGTTACCAGCCTACGGTTTTGATTAAGACAACTTATTTCCGCAAGAAAGTAACGTCCGTTTCAATTGATGATTACACTAATATCGTTACTGTTACCGTTCATGATAATTTCGTCCCTGGAGTTATCGGAGCTGATCAGACGGTTTGTAATAACGAGATCCCCGGATCATTAAACCCCGTTAACCTTCCATCAGGAGGGAACGGCACATATACTAACCAGTGGAAATCTTCGCTTAATTCATCAAGCTGGTCAATAGTTTCCGGGGCTTCAGATAGTTATTACGAACCTGCAGCATTAACAGTTAAAACATACTACAAAAAAGTTGTAACAGATCTTTGCGGTGTAAAAGAGACAAACATAATAACTATTAACGTTAACCCTGTGTTTACTCCCGGCACTATTGGTGATAACCAAACTATTGTTTTTAACAACATCCCGCAGAAACTTGATGTTTCAACGGTTGCCACAGGCGGAACCGGGTCGTTTACCTATCAATGGCAGAAATCTATTGATAATTCAACCTGGACTAATATAACTGGCGCAAATGATCCTTTTTATCAACCTACAGCAACTTCACAAACGACTTATTTCAAGAGGTTGACTACAAGCGGATCTTGCGGGACCCTGCCAACTAACACTATAACGATCACAGTTACAACAGAGGTCCTCGTTGGTACAATTGGATCAAATCAAACTATTTGCTACGAGACAGCTCCGGCACTTCTTACCACTCTTACCGGACCATCTGCAGGGGTAGTTGTAAATAGTCAAAATTGGATGAAATCAGAAGATGCAACTACCTGGGTTGATATAAGCACTGCAATTTCAGATACATACCAAAGCGGTGTTTTAACTAAAACAATGTATTTCCGTAAGAAGATGGTAACAGCCAGTAATGGGACAATCTATACTAATATTGTCACAATAACGGTTAACCCCGCTTTTGTTCCCGGAACTATTGGAAGCGATCAGGCTGTTTGTAAAACTTACGCTTCATCTCCAATTACAACTTCCGTTTTGCCAATTGGCCAGTTTGTACAAAACCTTTGGCAAATATCTGATAACAACGCCAGCTGGACCGATATATCGGGAGCAACAAATGACTATTATGATGCTGGAGTGCTTTCAACTTCCAAGTTCTTCCGGAAGAAGGTAACCGGTTCCTGTGGTACTGGTTACACGAACAGTATTAAAATCATTGTTAATGATGAGCTTCAGGGCGGGACTATCGGGAGCGATCAGTCAATAGCTTATAATACAACCCCTACACTTTTAACTGGCTCTATGCCAACGGGAGGAAGCGGTACTTTCACTTACCAGTGGTATTACTCAATAAATAATTTTGATTGGCAGATAGTAATAACCTCAGGGGATGGAAAAGACTATCAGCCCGGTGTGCTTTCGCAAAAAACATATTTTAAGCGTAAGGTAACTGGTGGATCTTGCGGGGAAAAATACAGTAACATTATAACTGTTACTGTATATGACAGTCTTTTACCGGGAGTTGTTAGTGATGCCCAAAGCATTTGTTATAATACAGCCCCGGCACTTCTTTCCGGTACAAGCCCGGCCGGGGGAACCGGCCAGTACTCTTATCAGTGGCAATATTCCCTGCAGGGTGTTATCTGGACTGATATCCCCTCGGAAGTTGGGATATCATACAAACCTGATATTATTAAAGTTAACACTTATTTTAGAAGGGCTGTCACAAGCGGTAATAGTACTGTTTATTCTAATTTTGTGATGATCAAGGTTTATGATCAGGTCGCTATACCTATAACAGACTTAAAAACAAGCTACTGCAAAGGTTCAGCGGTTAACATTAATGTTGTTAACCCTGCTTACCTGAGTTATAAATGGTTTGATTCCGGACACGCTTATTTAATGGATGGTACAAAGTATACTTTAAACAGTATTTCTGGTAGTAACACTGTTTACGTCAAGAGTCTTAGTCTTAACGGGTGTTTAAGCGATTACCTTGAACAAAAAATTATTCCCGATAATGTGAAAGCAAATTTCACGCAGGATATCACTACCGTTACCATGGGTGATGCAATTAAATTCACAAGTACAAGCGTTAACGCAAGTAGTTATGCCTGGAACTTCTTTGAGGGCGACATTATTAACGAAGCCAACCCGGTACATTATTACAACACGCTTGGTGTAAACTCCAAGAAATTTGGAGTTAAACTAACTGTAACCAGCCCGGCCGGTTGTATTGATTCTCTTTTGCTCGATGGGATAATTACCGTAATTAATAATGTCACCGGCATCGAATCAAATAAGGCTGCCGAGTTTTCTTATTATCCTAATCCGGTGAAAGAAAAACTTTTCCTGAAGAGTGACGAAATTATAAAAACAGTTAAAATTTTAAATATTAACGGTGACATGATCCAATCTCTAACCTTCGATAATGAGATTGTTTCTGTTGATTTCAGCCAGCTAAAATCTGGCATTTATCTATTGGAAATTAACGGGTTAAAAGATTCAAAGAAAAATATCAAAATCATAAAACAATGAAAGCTAAAAAAGTATTCATTTTGTTTTTTTTTCTGGCAGGTCAACTTTTTCTTTCTTCGTGCGATAATCGAAAGGACTACTTTATTGAGGTTAACAATGCCCCTATCCTAACCCTCGTTAAAAACGGGGTTGAGCTAACGGGTAACACTTTATCGGATTCGCTCAAAATCGGGGAACCGTTCTCTTTGAATTATTTTATCTCAGATGAAGAAAAGATAAGAATCCAGGTTACACAGGAGCAACAGCAAAGCAAGGTTGATATTGGTTCTGAATTAATTAGTTTTACCGGTGTAACTGAAGGACAGGCCCAAGTTACACTGGTGGCTAAAGATTCTTTCAATGAAGAAGCAAAGTTTTCTCTCTCATTTACCGTTTTTCGCAATATTGCACCAGTGGCCTTGTTTACAGTAAAAAAGATAGGTGTTTCAAGTCCGTATGAATATGAAGTAGATGCCTCAGGATCGTATGATAAAGATGCACGGTTTAACGGAAAAATAACGGAGTATGAGTACACGCTGGCAAATTATAAGTTTAGCACTACTTTGGGTAAGGTCCGTTATGTTTTTGGAAGTGCCGGTCAGAAGCAGATCCGGGTCAGGGTAAAGGATAATAGCGGAGATTGGTCGAGCCAGGTGTCTGAGTATATAGTTTTAAATTAAGTTTTTGGTTTAAAGTTTAATTTTATTGCAATGGTAAAAACAGCCTTTTGAGGTTTCTTTTGTTTCTGTGCATATTCCAGTTTTCTTCCTCAAGGGTTAATCAGATATAGCTCTATTTCAGGACGTTTGTAGATTATTTGTTTTATTATAATTATTTATAATATTGTGAATATTTAATCTATTATATAAATTTTAATATCTGTTTATTATATTCAAAAATCCAAGGCATTTCAAGGGAACTGACTTTCATGAATAATTAATTTTCAAAAAAATGTGTAATTCTGCTTTATGTAATAATATTTTTATACTTTTGTTTCGTAATTAGACGAAACACTAAATGAAATGGAGATAACTGAAAAGGCGAAGGTGTATACTGATAAACAAGAAAAGATTGCCCGGTACTCAAAAGCACTGGGGCATCCTGTCAGAGTTTTTATAATGGATTTCCTCGTGAAGAATACCGATAAATGTTGTTATAGTGGTGATATGGCTGAAGAACTTCCCATTGCCCGGTCAACACTCTCCCAGCATCTGAAAGAATTAAAAGAAGCTGGTTTGATTCAGGGTGAAATAAATCCACCTTATATTAAGTATTGTATAAATAAGACTGGATGGTCAGAGGCCAAAGAGTTGCTTGGTACTTTTTTTAATAGAAAATAGTAAATAATTGTATAATGGAAATAAAAATATTAGGAACTGGGTGTTCTAAATGCAAAACACTTGAAAAATTGACAAGGGAAGTCGTCAGCAAAAATGGAATAGATGCAACTATTACTAAGGTGGAAGATATAATGGAGATTATGAAATACAACATAATGACTACTCCGGCTCTTGTAATTGACGGGAAAGTAGTTACCAAAGGAATCATTCCTTCAGCTGCAGAGATTAAACAATTATTAACCAAATAAAAATATATTCTTATGAAGAACTTGATACTCGCAGGTTTTGTAATGCTGCTGATTTCAGGAGCATCATGTAATGCTCAAACAGAAAAGAAACAGACTCTTTCTTCTACTTCTGGAAACGATGTTGAGGTTTATTATTTTCACATGACAGTCCGATGTGTAACCTGCAAAACAGTGGAAGCTGAAGCCAGAAAGAATGTTGAGATGCTCTATGCTGAAAAGGTTAAAGCAGGTAAGATAAGTTTTACTGCTTTAAATCTTGAAGAGGCAACTGGTAAATCAATGGGTGAAAAACTTGGTGTAAACAGTCAGACACTCCTGATTGTAAAAGGTGACCAGAAGATCAATATTACGAATGAAGGTTTCCTTTATGCTGTTTCTCAGCCACAAAAATTTGCTGAGGTTATGAAATCGAAGATAGATCCTCTGATTAAATAATAATATTTCTCAGAAAGGCTATTCTCTTTTTACGTTTTTAAGCCAAAATTTCATTATGGATTTTCTTACAAATCTGCTTGATAATACTTCCATGCCATGGCTTACAGCCTTAATACTTGGCTTAATGACAGCTATCAGTCCATGTCCGTTGGCAACAAACATTACTGCTATCGGATTTATAAGCAAAGATCTGGAAAATCGCAACAGGGTCTTTTTCAATGGTTTGTTTTATACTCTTGGAAGAGCAATAACCTATACTCTGATTCCATTGATTATATATTTTGGCGCTGACCAGTTTAAATTCTCGGGATTTTTCCAGCGGTACGGTGAGAAGATCATAGGACCGTTGTTATTGTTAATCGGAATATTCATGCTTGATATCATCAGGATTAATTTCCCTGGTTTTGGCAGGCTCTCAGAGAAGATGGAAAAGAGAAAGACGTGGCGATTTATTGATGCATTATTGCTTGGGATAGTTTTTGCACTTGCGTTTTGCCCTTATAGCGGAGTATTGTATTTCGGTATGCTTGTTCCCTTAACCATATCAAGTGCTTCCGGACTATACTTGCCAATAATATTTGCTATAGCAACAGGAATTCCAGTGATCATTATTGCATGGGTTTTGGCTTATACAGTTTCAGGAATCGGAGGGGTTTATAACAAAATAAAAATATTTGAACTATGGTTCAGAAGGGTCATTGCGGTGGTCTTCATAATTGTTGGTCTTTATTACATTTTCAGGATATACTTATAAAAAATTTTATTTATTTATTTCGTAGTATGACGAAATATCAATTCTTTACAAATGAAAAACATTAAAACAAATATCTGGTTACCTGTCGTATTATTACCTGTTTGGTACGCCATATATCATTATCTCCAATCAGGGACAGACTGGTTAATTAATTCAGTTTTCGGAATGACAAAAGGGGCACATCTTACTGAAGCTCTCCGATTCTTCGTATTTGAATTCCCCAAGGTTATGATGCTGCTTGCACTCATAATATTTATAGTTGGAATTATCAGAACATTTTTCACACCTGAGCGTACACGAAAAGCGCTTGAAGGGAAGAAAACATTTACGGGTAATGTTATGGCTGCAATGCTCGGAATTGTCACTCCTTTTTGTTCATGTTCGGCGATTCCTCTGTTCCTCGGATTTGTAGAGTCAGGTGTTCCGCTGGGAGTCACATTTTCTTTTCTTATATCATCTCCTATGATTAATGAAGTTGCCGTTATTCTTCTGTATGGTATGTTCGGATGGAAGGTAGCTGCGATCTATGTAGGAACAGGTCTGGTTATATCAATTATTGCCGGATGGATAATTGGTTTGCTCAAGCTCGAAAAATGGGTTGAACCATGGGTATATGAAACACATTTGGGTAATAATGGAGAGACAGAAGAAAAAATAACATTCGGCAGCCGAATCAGCCTTGGGTATGATGCTATTAAAGATATAGTTGGCAAGGTATGGATCTATGTTGCAATAGGTATTGCAGTCGGAGCGGGTGCTCATGGTTACGTACCTGAAGAATTTATGGCAGCTCTGATGGGGAAATCCGCGTGGTACTCAGTCCCACTTTCAGTTTTAATTGGTATTCCGCTTTATTCAAATGCAGCCGGAATCGTACCAATTGTATCGGTACTTATTGAAAAAGGAGCCTCCCTTGGAACTGCTCTTGCTTTCATGATGGCGGTAATTGGCTTGTCATTGCCAGAAATGATAATACTTCGGAAGGTTCTTAAGCTCCCTTTGATTTTCACTTTTATTGGGATTGTAGGTGGAGGAATAATGATAGTTGGTTATTTATTCAATATGATTTTTTAAAAAAAATATAGATGGAAGCAATTAAAAACACCATAGTATCCTGTTCAGGAGCAAGTAATACAGGAAAATATACCGATGAAATTGCAAGACGTATGTCAGCAAATGACGATGCAAATATGCTTTGTCTGGCTAAAATTGCAATTAGCGACATAGCTTTAATTAAAAAGACTAAAGAGCAACCTGGAAAAATAATTGTATTGGACGGATGTCCTTTTAATTGTGCAGAAAAGATCCTTGCAAAAGAAGATATAACGAATATAGTGCATCTGAATACAACTGATTTTGAAATAAAGAAGGGAATTACCCCGGTTACAGATGAAAAAGTTAATGAGATCATCGAATATATTAAAGGTTTGTAACAATGGTAAATCTTAGGGAGAAATCCAGTGAAATCAAATCTATCCTAAATCTTGGATCATCGTTGGTTGGGGTTAAATTGATATGGCAAACTGCACCAATGCCCCTAGGAACAAAAGCGCTTTCAGGTCACCGTTATTGTCAGGCATTGATGAAAGCGAGACATGGTGAAAAGGTAACACTCGATGCTGAGGGAATTGCTTGTCCTGCTGCCGCTGCTGCTTTTGGATTTAAGCTACTCCCTGAAGGATTAAAATCCGGAAAAGGATTGATGGGTTTTGGAATTACCAAAGAAGAAACTACAGGCAAAACAATGTTCGAAGGAATGACCACATTACCCCAGGGCGAACTGAAAGCGCTGTATTTATTTCCGTTGGACCAGGCAGAAATTGAACCTGATATAGTAGTTGTAGAAGATGAAACCGAAAAATTAATGTGGATTGCTTTAGCTCAACTAAATGCACAAGCTGGAAAGCGTGTAACCAGTTCAACAGCAATTTTGCAGGCAACATGTGTTGATGCAACAATTATCCCATATATTGAACAGAAGCTTAACCTTAGTTTCGGTTGCTATGGTTGTCGCGATGCAACTGATATTGGACATAATGAAACGGTTTTAGGGTTCCCGTTTAAAGATTTCCAACTGATTTATAAGAACCTTATAAATCTAACCTTAAAAGCTATTCCTAATTCACGAGGGAAAAATGCTTACACTATGTTAAGGAAGAAAGATGCTGAAAAAATTTCAGCAACAGATCCGTTTAAAAATTAGCAATATGGAGGAGTTTAAACATCTCGATTCTAAAACTATTGAACTTGCAGGTATTGCAGCTTCAATAGCTGGAGGTTGCAAGCCTTGCCTTGATTATCATTTCAAAAAAGCAATTGAAATTGGATGTTCTGCTGGTGAGGCAGAGGAAGCAATAGAGCTTGGGAAAATGATAAAACAGCGGCCTATAAAAGATATTTATGAGCAAGCTGAAAAACTGATCGTTAAGAACGCTAAGTCTGATACGAAACCTTAAACCAAAGCAATATGAAACGCAGTAACTTACTAATCCTGATCTTCTCAGTTATTGTAATGCTGATAATTATTACAATAGCAGGCGTACGGAAAGAGAACAAAAAAGATCATCTCCTAAGTCGTGACCTTGTTACTCAATCTGGTGTTTGTCCTCCGTTTAATCTGTATGATGAAAATGGCTCTGTTATTAATCCTGTAAATAATATCAATGCTGACAAACCTTTTTCTCCCAAACAAACCTGCGGTAAATGTCATGATTATGCGAAGATTACTCAAGGGTTTCATTTTCAGCAAGGGAAGGACGAAAAAGCAACAGGAACATTTGCAGACCGTTATCAATGGGTATCCTCTCCCGGAAATTACGGAGGTAACTGGTGCTCTCCTGCACCGCTTTATAATTACTTGTCAAAGAAATCCAACAGTTCAGCCAAAGAGATGGATATGACATCTTTTACTTTCATAACCAATGGCTGTGCTACCTGTCATCCTGGTGGTGGACCACTTGAATATGACAGGGCAGGTTTTCGCTATGACAAGTTCATGGACTCAGTTAAATACACTGCAGGTGGAATAAATAATTTTGACGGAGATTATTTCCAGGCTCAATGGAATCGTTCAGGTGTTATTGAAGCTGATTGTAACTTGTGTCACCTTCCGGAATATGACTATAAAGGAAGGAACGCTCAGATGGCAAACTACAACTTTCGCTGGCTTGCCACAGCCGGATCGGGTCTGGCTATGGTTGAAGGTTCGGTTAAAGATACAATTGATGTAAAAGTGACATACGATCTTTCAAAATTTTCTGCTGATGGTAAAGTATCAATGCACCTTGTCAGGGAACCAAGAAACGAAACGTGTTTGAACTGCCATTCAAAACCTCAATGGAAAAAACGGGGTGCTTCATTCACTGAGTTTACAGATGTTCATATTGCAAAGGGAATGAAATGTGTCGATTGCCACGTATCAGGTTCAATGGCGAAAGATAGCCGGATTAAAGGAAAAGAAGTTCATCAGTTTGGCAAAGGAGATGATCCATCGGGTAATGTGCGTAATGATCTGGATAATACCATGCGTACATGCACAGACTGCCATCTTACGGGTTACCTGAATGCTCCGATTGCAAAACATACATGGTTACCAGACCTGCATCTCGAAAAACTTGCATGTCAGACTTGTCATATACCTGAACGCAAGGTAAAATCTGCTCTCGTGCAGGTTAGTGATATATATAATCCTGGAACAAAAATTTCACCACCAGCAAAATATGTATGGACATTCTACGATCAGAATATGAATTACTGGAACCACTATGGTGAACTTGCAATGTTTACAGCAAAAGACCAGCCGTCAGACCCGTTTGTGCCCCAGTATGCGAAGTACAAGGGGAAAATATTTCCAGTTAATTCAGTTCATAGCGCATGGCCAGCCATCTACACTGAAGGCAAAAAAGGTCTGGATCAACCTAAAATGAAGGATATTAATACTATGTGGACAACGCACAGAAAAGACAAAACAAAATATCCGGAACTCGATAAAATTAAGGACAATAACTCAGACACCATCCCGGAAGTTAATAATCCGGAAGAGATTGATGCTTTAATAAATTCTGTAACATCATATATGCAGGATAACGGGTATGATTTGAAGGGTAAAAAAATTGTCTGGGTGAATGACGACCGTATGTATTTAAACGGGAAAGATTATAAGATGCTTGAAAAAGAGACTTATGAATCATCACCTTATGCTTCGGTCTATAAATACAGTCACGATGTATTCCCTGCAAAATCAGGTTTGGGAGCTAAGGGTTGCACGGATTGTCATTCTCTTTCATCAGATATTTTCTATGCACAAACTGTTAAATATCCTTTTGGCGATAACGGAAAGCCTGTTTATGAGCCTCAATATAAAAGGTTGGGAATAGGTGCATTCTTTGTATGGCTTTCGGCAGTTAGGGAGCAATGGATTAAGAATATTGAATACCCTGCTATATTGTTCCTATTAATAATAATCTTAGCGTCAATTGTTTTTTATGTTAACAAAACACAGAATTATTTTTCTTTTTCTTCAAAATACTTATGGGCAGTTTATGGAATCCTGACAATTGGATTTGCAATGATTTACTTGAAACCGGACTTGCATTCCTATATTTTACCTGAACGGATGTGGTTTGATAAAAACCATTTTATTATATCTATGGTGGCACTATTTGCAGGTATTTATACCTGGTTAAGTATGAAAAAAGCTGGTCTGTCACAGTCTGTTTTAGGCAGAATGCAATTAACATTTATAACTATTTCGATTGCCTCCGGATTTTTGATGATGATTAAATTTGAAGCGATATTTTCTTTGGTAAGAATAGCTTACACACTCTTTGATCTCAGTGTTGTAATTATTACTATACTTTCTATTATCTTCTTTATTGGGGATCAGTTTGAAACGCATTTAAATAAACTTAATCATGGAAAAGAAAAAATTTGAGATTCCGGCATGGGCATTTGAATTTCACGGGCATAATTGTCCATTTATGCCGATAGGTTGCCGCATGGGTACCCTTGCACTTCAAAAATTAGGTGTTGAACGCTGCAAAGACCATGAAATGCATGTGTTTTCCGAAATGGGAATCGGGCATCCACAAACCTGTATGCAGGACGGACTTATGATTTCTACTGGGGCAACTTTTGGTAAAAGTATGATTGATAGGTTGTATTATGGAAAAATAGCTGCAACTTTTTGGTATCCTGAGAAAGTTGCTGTACGAGTTGCTCTTAAAAATGAATTTTCAGATGCCCTGGCACCACACGAATTTTTCAGTTATAGAAAAAAAGGAATCGAACCTTCTCAAATTCCGGCTGAAGTATGCAACAGCATTATTGATATAGTATTACATGCGTCAGAAGAAGATTTGTTTAATATAAAGTTACTTCCGGACTTTCAATTCAAGCTACCTAAAGGTTCATTTAATAAAGGTAAATGCGAAACATGTGGAGAGTATGTATTTGAAAGGTATCTGCATCGTAAAGACGGTAAGAATATATGTATCCCGTGTTCTGGATACAATGCTGATGAGAAATCATTTTATATTCCTCAGTCATAAAAATTCTTAAGAGATATAATATGTGAATAGACCAAAAAGATCAATTAAAAAAATGAGTGAAGGATTACATAAACATGAACCGGCAAATGGGAAAAATCTTTTTATTACCATACTGCTAAATATTGCTATTACTATAGCACAGGTAATAGGTGGATTGATATCTGGAAGTATGGCATTACTTTCCGATGCTGCCCATAATTTCAGCGATGTACTATCACTCATAGTCAGTTTCGGGGCGGAGAAATTATCAGGTCGGGAGCGGACTCTAAAGCAAACCTATGGTTATAAGAGAGCAGGAATTTTTGCAGCATTCCTTAATACGGCAACCTTACTTATTATTGCAACCATTTTGGTTTGGGAAGCTGTTTACAGACTTATTCATCCACAACCCATTACCGGGTTGGTTGTAATTTATATGGCTGCTTTAGGAATATTGCTTAATGGACTTAGCGCAGTGTTGATAAAAAAAGATTCTGAAGGAAGTATGAATATGCGTTCAGCTTACCTGCATTTGTTTACTGACATGATGACCTCCATAGCAGTACTGATTGGTGGTTTTGCAATAAAATATTTAGGGTGGTACTGGATTGATGGTATCCTTTCAATAGGAATAGCGATTTACTTAGTTTACAGCAGCTGGGGCATATTCTACGAATCAATAAGGATCTTCATGCAGTTTACTCCTTCGCATATTAACATTGAAGAGATTGCGCTACAAATTTCTTCATTACAAGGTGTAAAGAACATGCACCATGTTCATGTGTGGCAACTCGATGATCATGAAATGATGCTTGAAGCTCACATAGATTTGGATGAAGATTATTTAATTTCACGTTTCGAAGTGATACTGGAACAAGTCGATAAACTTCTTGAACCATATGGAATTCATCATTTTAATATTCAGCCTGAGCTCTATAGGAGTGATCTGAAAGAATTGATAAATCCTGGTAATACTAAATGAAACAATACATTAAAATTTTATTTGATAACATATTACACTTTTAAATCTGGAAATTATGAGAGAGCATAACATCAAAAACATTTCTGTTATTTTATTTTTCATCACGACTATTTTTATATCCGCATGCGGTCAGAATCCCAGTCAGGGGGGGAAAACTAAAACTCCTGATCAGGTTTCATCGAACACAAAGGATTCAGAAAAAAAGTACAAGGTTACTTTTATTGAGTTAGGATCTGTAAGGTGCATCCCGTGCCAGCAAATGCAACCAGTTATGAAATCGATTGAAGCGAAGTATGGCAAAGAGGTAAAAGTTGACTTTCACGATGTCTGGACTGATGCAGGCAAGCCTTATGGAGTAAAATATGGTATTGAGGCAATTCCAACACAGGTGTTTCTTGACGAGACAGGTAAGGAATTCTACAGGCACGTTGGATACTTTCCTGAGGAAGAGTTAGTAAAGGTGTTACAACAGAAAGGAATAAAACCGATTTAAATGAGTGATCTTTTTGATAATTATGGCTTTGTAAGCGGTGGAATTTTTAATGTTTCACCCAGTGAAGCATTTGAATTGTGCGGAAAAGGAGCTGTAATAGTTGATGTCAGAGAGGAGTATTTAAATAATTTTAAAAATTTTGATGTCCCCGAAACCCTGTTTTTACCAATAAGCGAACTGCTACAGAAATTATCAGATTTACCTTTGGATAAACATCTCATATTTGCTGATACTGTAGGATTAAGAAGTAAAGAAGTAGTAGTACTTCTAAACGATATAGGATATGTAAAAATAGCTAATATGGCAGGAGGCATTGTTGACTGGGAGCGTGACGCGTTGCCGCTTAAAACGAATGTTGAAGAAAGATTATCCGGATCTTGTATGTGTCAATTGAAACCGAGGGAAGGTAAGAAAAGCGGGACAGTTCCCTGCCCTCCGATTCAGGAAAATAAAAAGTGTTGTTAATGTTTAACCCCAAATCATATTAAAAATGAAACAGTCAATCGGTTTTATCGGTGGCGGAAGAGTAACAAAAATTCTTCTGCAGGCATTTAAAAATAAAAATGCAAAATTCAGTAAAATTGTTGTTACTGACCCTAACCAGGATGTCTCAGGTAATCTGAAAAAATCATTTCCCGATATTCAGATTGATAATTCATCCGTTGCAGCCTCCCAGGATATAGTTTTTATTTCACTGCATCCTCCTGTTGTGATGGATACCCTTGAGCTTTTAAAGGGCAGCATTAACAGCAACACGATAGTGATATCTCTTGCCCCCAAGATCACTATTGCGAAAATATTATCAAAACTGAACATGACTAAAAAAATTGCAAGGTTAATTCCAAATGCAACATCATTCATTAATGAAGGTTACAACCCTGTATGTTTTTCACCCGATTTTTCAAGTAGTGAAAAGAACCAGGTTCTTGAGCTTTTAAAACTTATGGGTAATACTTTTGAGGTTTCCGAAGAAAAGCTTGAAAGCTATGCCATTATGTCTGCAATGCTACCAACATATTTCTGGTTCCAGTGGAAAGAGCTGGCAGAGATCGGACAAAAAATAGGTCTATCTGAAAAAGAAAGCAACGATTCGATAAACGATACGCTTATTGCCTCATTAAAACTGATGTTCAAATCAGGGTTATCACCTCAGGAAGTAATGGATTTGATTCCGGTAAAACCAATTGGAGAGCATGAAACACAAATCGCTGAGATTTACAGGACAAAATTGATTGGATTGTTTGAGAAAATTAAGCCATAAATACGGGAACTTATATCAACAAGAATTTCAACCCGGCAGACAACAATACTAAAAACAAACATGTAATAATAATTTTATTATTAAACTTTATAGTCCCAAGAAAAGAACCAATAAGACCGCCAATTACTACGGCAACGATCCAATAAAATATATTATGGTCGAGTTTATTTAGAGCAAGAATGTGCCCTGCTAGCCCTGCTATTGAATTAAAGAGGATAAACAGTGCTGCCACTCCTGATGCATTCTTAACACTCGTCCAATTGGCCATGATAATAATTGGCGAAAGGAAGATTCCACCACCTACACCAATAAGTCCGGATATTAAGCCAATGAATGAACCACCAATTAGTCCATAAGCAAATGGCATTTGATTAGTAATTGTTGGTGATGGTTTAAAATATTCCCGTATAATGAGCAAAAGAGAAGAAACTACAAGAAATAATCCGGCAATTAATTTGAAGTACCTTGGACTAATTGTAATATACCCACCAACAAATGCCATTGGCAGTGATGTAAGAATGAAGGCTAAAAATAATCTTTTATCAAAGCAGTCCGCTTTAATGTATTTTACAGACGCAATTGATGCAACTGTTATATTAAGGATTAGAGAAGTAGGCTTAATTGTCTCCGGAGCAAAGGAAAGTAATGCCATTACTGCAAGATAACCTGATGCTCCAGCATGACCAACTGAAGAATACAGAATTGATATTATCAAAAAAAGAATTGAAGCCAGAATAATATGTGAGATAGCCATCTATTTTAATATCTCATTTTTAGCGATTATAACACTCCCAAGTTATCAAAAAAACTGAGAATGGATAAACCATTATTCCAATTCTAAACCATTTTCTTCTTAATGACATAGATTCAAAAATTAATAAGAAAAATTTGTTTTTAATTAAAAACCAAATATCTTTGTAAGTAATTACTTACATACAACGATGACACGCAAAACAACCGACATCAGACAAGAGGAAATAAAACAAGCTGTCCTGGATATTATATATACTGATGGTTTGAAAAATCTCTCTACTCATAATCTGGCAAAACGGATTGGCATGAGTGAGGGTTCTATATTCCGACATTTTCCAACTAAACAGGATATTATTCTTTCCATTATCAATGATGTACAGAATGACTTTATTGGGAAATTGCGGAATGTTTCAGACTCTGAGGGAGATCCGGAAACCCGTTTAAAAAGGTTTATTTGTGCCACAATTGAATATTTAACGGCTAATAAAGGAATTACTATGCTCATCTTTTCTGAAGCTTCTCACAATAACGATGCAGCACTGAAACGCCAGCTTCAGAAGATATTCAATAGCCAAAAAGAGCTTGTAAGCAAAATTATTCAAGATGGAATTACTGCAGGTACATGGGATGATCAGATACCAGTTGAAAACCTTGCTATGCTTTATATGGGCATTCCGGTTTCACTTAATATCGAATTAATTCTTAGTGGAGGTGAGTTTCATACTGATAATTATTGCAACAGGATGATGCAATTGATGCTAAAAATCCTGAAGAAGTAATTTTTTTTCGTATCCAACAATGTAAGTACTTACTTATATAACATGAATAAAATTATTTTCATAATCATTCTACTCCTTGGTTTATCAGCTGTCAACGGCCAGTCTGATAACTCCAAAGTTAAATTTGACTTGTCAGTACGTTACCGATTCGAGTCGTGGAACGGAATGAATGCTAAAAATTATGGGGATGATAGTCCGGCTGGTGTTGGAAAGCTAAATGATGAGATCCTATATCAACGGATCATTACAGGTTTGTCTTTTAAGCCAAATAATAAAGTAACCATTGCATTTCATTTGCAGGATTCCCGTGCTTTCGGGTGGTCTCTGAGTAATAGTCAGTACCCTGATCTTTTCAAGATTCGTAAGGCAGGTACTCCGACACCTTATTATATCATGAACCCTAACGAGGAATTTTTTGAGATTTATGATGCATATGTTGAATATAACCAGATATTAAAAGATTTATCAGTTAAGCTTGGCAGACAGAAAATATTTTATGGCGATTCAAGGATTTTTGGTCCGGGAGAATGGGGAAATACAGGACGTTGGACATGGGATGCATTAAAAATTTCTTATAAAAAAGGTGAAAATTTCATCGATGTTTTTGCAGGAGGAACCAAAATACATGATCCGGTTACAATTTCAATTCCATTTTTTCAGACCGAGTTCTGGGGTGGAGGAATTTATTCCCATGTTGACATTCCAAAGGTAGTTAGTATTGAACCATTCTACGCTTATAAAACCGAAGGATCTGCAGATTATATCAATCACTTAAACTTTAACAGGCATTGGGCAGGCTTACGGTTATTTAATAACGATTTTCATCATTTTGTCTTTGATCTGTCATTGGTTAAGGAATTTGGCAGCGATAATGGGAAAAGGATAGATGCCTACGGGTATTTTCTAAAAGCAGGGTATCAGTTCAATTTTATTCCGGCTAAACCCATTCTTAGCCTCAGGGAATCTTACGCTTCAGGAGGTAAGAAAACAGATGACAAAATTTACACCTTCGAACCTGCTTATGGAGCACAGGATAAGTACTACGGGTGGATGAATATTACAACCTGGTCAAACCTCGATGACCGGGAAATTGTGCTGGAATTATTTCCTGTAAAAAATATGTGGGTCGAGTTAAAATACAACCGCTTTTACATTCCTGTTCCTGATGATGTAACGCTATTGAATACCATGAAGTTAGAACCTGGGAAGCATCATCTTGGTGATGAACTCGATATTTTTATAAGGCATCAGGTTCTCAAACACTGGCAATTGACCGGAGCATTCGGATATTTTATAACGGGAGAATTATCTCCAATAAATAATCAACCTGCCAAGGATGCAGAATGGTTCGCTTTGCAGGTGCTTTTCACTTTTTAGCTCTCAAATAATTTAAAATTATGGCATACTTTATTGTGTTTCTTATTATTACGATTGCTTCTTTCATCTTTGCGATGCTCGGACTTGGTGGTGGAATGGTCTATGTTCCAGTGATCAACTGGTTTGGTTTCGATATGAAAGAGGTTGCAATCCCTCTTGGACTTCTGCTAAACGGATTAAATACACTGTTTGCTCTTATCCCTTTTGCACGAAAGAAGCTTATTGACTGGAAGGGTGGCGCTGTAATGGCAGTGGCTGCGGTAATAGCTTCTCCAGCGGGTTCCTGGTTCGCTCAATATGTCCCTGTAGATACATTGAAAATTTTCTTTGCTGCTATGGTAGTATTTGCGGCAATCAGGACCCTAATCGTATCAGGTAATGCAGAACCAGATACTATGATGTCATTTAAAAGGAGAGCTGTTATTGGTCTTTTTGTCGGGATTTTCGCTGGTTTCGTAGGAGGTATGTTAGGTATAGGTGGTGGTTTTATTATCGCCCCGATTTTAATGTGGATGGGATATAAAACAAAAGAAGCTGCTGCTACAACAGCTTTTGTTGTCACATTCTCATCTTTCTCAGGTTATTTTGGACACATGGCACAAGGACACATGAATTGGACGCTTACTATAATTTTAATTGTTTCCGTAATCATAGGTTCCCAGTTCGGTGCAAGATATCTGTCTTCAAAAGCCAAATCGAGGCAAGTCAAGATTATATATGCTGTTGTGTTGCTGCTTATAGCGGCTAAATTGGTAATTGATGTTCTGTTAAAATAAATTCTTATAATATTCACTTTAAAATTTAAAATCATGATTGATCCAAAAGATTGGCTCGAATTCGGGCAAAAGTTTCACGGACATAAATGTCCTGCTATGCCAATGGGCTTGCGTGTTGGTGCCGCTGCAATGAATAAACTTGGAATTGAACGTGCAAAAGATGGACAAATTGTTGCTTTTGTCGACTTAGGCGATGACCATTGCGCCACTTGTTATGGTGATGGTTTGCAGGTTATAATGGGAACTACATTTGGCAAGGGCAACCTAAAGAAAACACATAAAGGAAAATGGGCAGTCACTGTAGTTGACAAAGCTACCAACAGGGCAGTAAGAGTAACTCCTAAAGCGGAAGCAATGCTAAACAACAAAAAAACAGCATTCTTTACTGAATATCGTATGCTTGGCAAACCTGCAAGTACTGTCCCAGCAGAAATAGTTGACCCACTGGTGACCGGTGTTATGAATGCACCAGATGAAAAGCTTCTGAATATTTCCCCCATTTTCGAATACAAACTTGAACCTAAAAAAGACAGTTTTGATGGTTTCGTATGTGAAGAATGCGGTGAGATGACTGTTATGGAATATGGCAGGATAAAAGGTGATAAAAAGGTTTGTATGGATTGTGCTGCAAAATAGTTCTTTACTACCTTAGGAAAAAGCTGAACAGTAATTGTTCAGCTTTTTTTGTATTTATCTGATTAAAAGCAAGGAGTGACGACAAACTAAATTCTTTTATCTGATATCGCGCATAGACCGAATTTAAATTAATAAAAAGAAGGCTAAATTTCTAAAATGTTTATCAAATATGTTTTCTTACTTTTCAATTGAATTTGTTATATATTAGTAAAATCTCATGAAAATATCACTATGCCCAATCAAGCCAATTCATACGAAACAAAAACGATAGCGGATGTGTTATCTGAACTAAAAGTCATTGCCTCAAATGGTCTTTCTGAGGAAGATGTTAAACAGCGACAAACCACTTATGGCCTTAATGAGGTGGTAGAGAAAAAACAATTACTTGTTCTTTTATTTCTTAAACACTTTTGGGGACTTACGGCCATTATGCTGGAGATTACCATTTTATTATCATTTTTGCTTCAAAAGTATATTGATGTATACTTAATTGGAGGGTTGATGTTGTTCAACGCTATAATAGGATTTATTCAGGAAAGTAAAGCTGCTAAAACAGTTCAGGCATTAAAGCAAAGCTTGCAGGTTCTAGTTCGTGTGTTGCGAAACACTAAATGGCAGCAGGTACTTGCCAGTCAATTGGTCCCAGGTGATATCATACGCGTTAGAACCGGCGATTTTATGACAGCAGACGCTAAAGTTATCGATGGGGAGGCCGGAGCAGATCAATCAGCACTTACAGGAGAGTCAATGCTCATCAGCAAAAAAGAAGGCGATATGTTGTTCTCCGGATCTGTAATTAAAAATGGTGAGTGCAATGCGGTGGTAACCGCAACAGGTGTTAATACTTTCTTTGGTAAAACAATACAGTTGGTTCAAATGGCAAAACCACGTTTGCATATGGAAGAAGTTGTAGCAAATGTAGTGAAGATATTATTTTCAATTGTGCTGGTATTTGTTGGCCTAACTATAACAGTTTCATTATTGCGAGGTGAAACCATTATATCCATGCTTCCTTTAGTGTTGATTTTATTAGTAACAGCTGTTCCAGTAGCAATGCCTGCCATGTTTACGGTAAGTATGGCAAAGGGTTCACAGCAGTTAGCTGCCAAAGGCATTCTGGTAAGTCGTTTAAGCGCTACAGAAGATGCAGCAACACTCACTACACTGTGCATTGACAAAACAGGAACCATTACGCAAAATAAATTGTCAATACAGGATATAATAGCTGATGATAATTATACCCTTGACGATATTTTACGATACGGAGTACTGGCTTCCGTACCTGCTAACAACGATCCTATTGATATGGCCTTTTTACAAAAAGCAGAAGATAATAAAACAGATACTTCGGGTTACCAGCAAACCTCTTTCACTCCGTTTTCAGCTGCAATCAAGAGAACCGAAGCTACTGTACAAAAAGATGGCAAACAGCTTAAGGTAATGAAGGGTGCTTATAATACTATTAAAAGTTTATGTAACCTTCAAAAATCAAAACTTGATAAAACAGTTGATGGCTGGGCAGCAAAAGGATTCAAAACAATAGCTGTCGCTATTCAGAGAGATAATATAACATCAATGGTTGGCATTGTGGCACTGGTTGACCCTCCGCTATCTGATTCTGAAAAGATGATCAGAGAGATTAAAAAATTGGGAGTAACGGTAAAAATGCTTACCGGCGACGCGTTGCCGATCGCTAAAGAGATAGCTACACAGGTAGGAGTGGGGGATGATATTGTTGCTGCCAGCTTGTTGAGACAACAAGCAATAGGGAGCGATAGTTATTCCATTATAATTGCTCATAATGGATTTGCAGAAGTGTTGCCCGAAGATAAATTTACCATTGTAAAAACATTACAGCAACATCATGAGATTACAGGCATGACTGGGGATGGTGTAAACGATGCCCCGGCTTTAAAACAGGCCGAAGTAGGCATAGCAGTCAAATCAGCAACCGATGCTGCCAAACAAGCGGCAAGTGTGATTTTACTGCATGAAGGACTGGAAAGTATCATCAGTCTGATAACTGTTGGTCGCACTATACATCATCGTATAACCAACTGGGTAGTAAGTAAAATTTCAAAAACATTGTTTACAGTGGTTTATGTCTGTGTCGCTTATATTATTACCGCTCAGTTCGTGGTTAGCGCTTTTGATATGGTTCTGCTGCTATTCATTATTGATTTTGTTACATTGACATTATCAACCGACATTGTTAGCTGGTCAAAAAATCCTGAAAGCTGGAAAATAAAGCCATTAGTAAAACATGGGTTTATATTAGGAATGCTTTTGATCGCGGAGGCATTATTATGGCTGATTATCGGAAAGAAATATTTTGAGCTAACTGATATTAACCTGTTGCATTCATTTGGATTCGCTTCCCTGTTCTTCGCCAGTATTTTCAATATATTTGTTGTTCGTACACCCACCAGATTTTACAAACAACCTATAGGTAAAAATTTATTAATGGCAATAATGGCTGACATAGTATTTGCCTGTATCATTTTATCAATCGGGTTACCAGGCTTCACTACTCTACCAATTATCGTAACAGGTAGCAGCTTATTGTATTTTGCTTCCTGCAGTTTAATTATTAACGATTGGGTTAAAGTAAAAGTTAACTCTTGAAATGCTGGGTAAATGATTATTTAAATTCAGTTTAAAGCTTTAATTCTTATTCTTGTAAAAATATTTTCCGGTAATTAACAATCCTGCAAATACGAAAGCAGCAAAAACTAAACTGCTTAACGAAAGCTGCATTCCACCTGAAAGAATATGTCCACTGGTGCAACCACCTGCCATCCTGGCACCAATGATCAGGATAAATCCTCCTATGAATGACCAGATGATTCGTTTTGGTACTGAATTACCCTTATATTTTTCCCAGTTACTGTGAATTAAAGTTATTTTGAATTCTTTCCTGAACAATGAAATTACTATACCTGAGACAAATGCACCGGTCAAAAACAATAACTCCCATTGTCCGGGTCCCTGGATTTTTGGAAAGTAGCTATTTTGTGTTGTTCCGGTAATTAAATCGGCCACATATGGATAAGCCGTTGATGCTCCGATTATACGATTTGTACCAACTGTAAGAAATACAATCGCATTTAAAATGGCTAAGCCAATACCTGCATATAGCCATTTGTAATTAGTCGATTTTTCCTTTTTATTCAGGATAAATCCCATCCAGACAAATCCTATTCCGATTATAATATCAAGAAGGTAGAATATAAATTGGTGTTGCCCAACGAGTGTATATAAAGAAATACTCCCTAGGTCTGGACCTAATATACTTTGAATAGATGGTAATAAAATGGTGTATACAAAACCGCCAACCAGTCCACCTATAATACCCAGGAGTGCGTCAACTGATCCTTCACCAAGGGAGATTGGCAGAGTTCCGGGGCAGTATCCTAAAATTGCCATTCCAACACCAAAGATTATCCCACCTATGGCAATTCCCCCTAATAATAATGGCTTTATATGGTAAGTTGCAAAGCCAAGTCCAATTTCAATGGCTATTATTATTGCTCCGATTCCTATAGCAACAGTAATAGCTTTGGCAACTGCGAAGTTCTCAAGTGTTGCCATTCCACTTATTACATTGTACCGATTCAGATGTGCATATTGAAGAATTGCTCCAAACAAAAAACCTAAGATTAAAATAATAATTGTGGTGTTCATATGACTTGTTTTTAAGGTTGTTATCGGAAGAAGGTATTGGTATCTGATTTTGACAATATAACAATATGATTTGTCAATGGTTGATTTGATATTTCATGGATAATTTTAAATCCTGCTTTGTTTGCCAAATATTTAATGCCCCCGTTAGCTACAAAACTTTTATAGTTTCTATAGTGTTCTGAACCTGCAATATACTCTATAATTTCACTCAAAAAACTTCTAAATCCTTTTGGTTTTGGAACAAGATAATCACCAATGATAATTTTATCGGCAACCTGAGCTATTTCTTTCAGGAGATCTATTCTTTCTTCTTCATTAACTTCGTGAATGACATATGTTAACAAAGCATAATCAAAATTTCTTAGGCCTATACTGATTATTTCACCTACGTCGCTGTTTTTAAAAGAAATCTTACTGTCAGGATTCTGATGTAATGTGAGTTTGGCCCTGTCAATGTTCCTTTTTGATAAATCTATCCCTAAGACAGATTTACATTTATCAGCAAGAACAAATGCTAATCGGCCTGTTCCACAACCCACATCAATTATTAGTGAGTCTGCATCAACCAGATTCTTTATCTGTCCAAATAGCTGATCCTGATTCGGTGCAATTAATTTATCATAAAACCAACCATCATACCAGTGGTTCTTATTCTTCGCCATAGGTCTACTTTATTTACAAGCGATTCATAGGGTTAAAAACGAGAGAACTTTTTAAATTAATTTTTGCTAAATCTGATGGCGAATTAATATTTGCAAAAGCAATTTTGGTTTTCTCATTTTTAGTTATCTGTAAATAACCAACATTAACCTCGCCGAGAAAATCTCTGACTGCTCTGCTTTTTCCTTCCACCAGGAACCTTTCAAGATGATTTAGTTCAGACTTCCTATAGATGGCATGCAGAGGCTCAATAAATTGGTCAACCACTGGAATTAAAACATCATGTTGTCTTTTACTGAATTCATTAATCTGATCAGAAATAATTTCTTTGTCAAGAAATGGCATATCCCCGGCAAAAACGAAAATTGCATCTTCAGAAGATGCTTTTAAAGCGGCATGTATACCACCCAGAGGACCTGCATTCAAATACTGATCTTCAACCATTTTATATTGAATAAATTCCTGGAATTCTTCTGGCTTATTTGTAACAATTATTATCTCATCAAATAAGTCGCTGATAGTAGAAATTATTCTGGAAATAATAGTTTCTCCATCGATAACAACATTTGCTTTAGTTATTCCTCCGAAACGTTTATTGGAACCTCCGGCAAGGATAACTCCAGAAATTCTGTTTGCCATTAGTAGAGTTCGATTATTAGCAACCTCCTGATGCTTTCTTCTTTTTAGGAGCAGCTTGCAAAGCAGGTTTGGCAGATTCAGAACTTTGGCTTTGAGTTGCCTGAACTGTCATACCTCCACCCAGTGCCTTACCCGCACTAAGACGAAAATCATATTTTGCAAACTCTTCATCCGGACTTGTGGAAGTTGGTTTCTTAGGATTTAGTATAGCATCAAACCAATAGTTTAAGCCGCCTTCGAGTACAAAATTGTTTTTATATCCAAGTTGCCTTGTTACCATCCATGCCTCATTAGCTGTAATAGTACCGTTTGAATAGAAAATGTTCATTTTAACATCCTGATTAAGTACATCAGTATATTTGTCCGAAAGCAGGTCAGAAACAGGAATATTTATGGCTCCGGGAAGACTGAATTTTTCAAAATCATCCTGACTTCTTACGTCAATTAGCCTGAATGAAGGATCTTTTTTGACAATCATGTCGGCTACCGTCTCAGGAGCAATATACTGTGTGCGTGTGTTTGCCTCACCAAGCAACTCATCTGCTGTCAGTTTGTATGGTTTTGTTTTATTCTGAGGGACAGCTGCAATGATAAGTCCCATCGGAATTATGAGCAGTGCTAAAAGTCTAAGTGGTTTCATATTATCTTGTTTTAGTTTTAACCTAATTCGAAAAACATTTTCATTAAAGTATAATTCTAATATTGCTCCCTAGGGAATTTTTTTTCCGCCCATTCAGCAACCCAGAACATTGCCAGAGCAATAATTATTAATAGGAAGGCAAAAACGCCATCGCTAAGACCAAGTGTTTGACTGATTTTTGGTGATCCCAGGAATTTTGCCATATACATACCATCCCAGATATTATATCCAAGACCAAAAATGAGGACTCCTAAAAATAGTCCACCAATGAAGACAAAGGCATCAATTTTACCTATTGACGCTCCACAGAAACTTGTACCTGGACAGTACCCACCGATAATAAATCCAGCACCCATTATTATACCTCCAATAATGGCTGATGTAAGATAGGTTGGATTAACATATACAAGATTCAGGTCTACCCAGCCGAACAGGCTAAAGAAGAGCAAACCAAGCATAGCTGTAATTGCGGCAGTAAAAAACACTTTCAGAACTACGGTATCATAACCGTAAAACACTCCTGCAAGTTTTCTGCTTGATGAAAATCCACTCTGTTCAAGAACAAAGCCAAAGCCTATTCCAATTATAAATGCCAGGAAAAGGTTTGTATTCGCTGATATTAATTCGTTTACTGATAATGGTCCCATAATTTTTTATCTTTTTATCTAAATGTCTAATTGTCTTGCAGTTTTGTGTCATTTTGGCTCTGTGCCCTTTACCACCCCGTTTTATATCCAGTTTTTCCTGAAAACATAAGCCAGTGCATATGCAGTTCCGAAGATAGTCATCATTGTTACAAATCCTCCCAGAGATAAAACTGCCATTCCGCTCAAGGCAGAACCGCTTGTACATCCTCTGCCAAGTTGCGATCCAAAGCCAAAAAGAACGCCTCCGGTTAAAGCGAGAAGAAGTCGTTTTTTTGAAGTTATATTTGGCGAATGTTCCACTTTTAGTTTCAATCTTCCTGCAAATGCGCCTGAAAGAAATCCACCTACAAGTACGCCAGTCATTTCAAAAACTAGCCAGGTTTTCATTGGATTACCAGGATGTTCTTCTCTGTACTCTTTTACAAATCCTGATTTTTCGGATGCTGATGGCGCAATTGTAGTAACAGCAGTTACGATCGTACTTTTTATGGCACCACTAGCCCCCAACCCACGACCTGAAACAAAATTTGCTGCCAGCAGAACGATTCCTAACAACACCCCCCCAACATAAGGGTTAAGATACTTTGTTGGTCCTGATTTTTCTGATTTGCTCATATTTTAAATTGTTATACTAATTTTCGATTTTTTATTCTACTTTCTCAATATAGCCAACGGCTTACCTGTCCGGCATAGACAATTATAAAACGCAACATAAGGCTACCAAAAATTACCAAAACAGCCGGAACAATTGCCGGAATATGAAATTTACCCAACTCCATAAATTCGAGCAAAGCAGGGATCAGCATTCCCAAGATTACCACAAAGATCCAGAATGACATGGTATACGGCCCTCCAAGAAACAGTTTTGCAGCTTCAATCTGAACTTGGGTGCTGGCCAGAAACCCCATGAACATATGTATAATAAGGAATAGTTCAATCCCTATTAACACCAGATCTATTCTTGCAAATTGCCTGCGTTCTGCTTTATTCCTAGATAAAATCAATGTTGCTGCAGCACCGGCAGAAAGTCCGGAAGAAAGAAATAACGGGCCAAGTATTGATGTATTCCATAGAGGCCGTGCATTAAAAGCTGATAATAAAATGCCAGTATATATTCCAAGAATAATCCCATAAATGAGCATGATCCATGCAAGAACTTTCTTATACTTGATAAAGAATGACTCAATGTCATATATCCATTTGAATTTCCAGTCCCAATTTGGGAAAATGTCTTTAATATGAAGGGCACACCAGATAAAGGAAACTGGTGTTATTACCATCAGAGTCCAGGCTCCCCAGGACATAGGTGACTGTAAACGTATGTTGGTATAAAGCTGCCAAAAAAACAGTTTATGTCTGAGGTCGATAAAGAGAGTAATTAATCCTATAACCAACAGAAAAGGAGCCAGAAATGGAGTAATGCGGACTGCAGTTTTGTAGTCATTTTCCCTACCCCGGATAAAATATAGTGCAGCAATACAAAGAATTCCGGCTGCCATCCCTCCAAGAAATAGATAAAGCGGAATCTGCCAATGCCAGATATTAAGTTGTGGATCAATGAGTTGATTCATCCTGCCACTTACTAATAATTCTTCTTCCATTTAAATGATCATTATTTGATTAAATCAAAAAATACAGTTGTGGTTTTGTACCTGCTTCAGAAATTAGCGTTTTTGATTTACGCTTTTTCAAAACAACTGAGACATCACTATTCGGATCGTCCAGATCTCCAAAATAGATGCATTTTGTTGGACAAACAGCGGCACAGGCAGGAGCAAGACCAATTTTTATCCTGTGAATACAAAAAGTGCACTTATCAACATAACCATCGGGATGGGGATATCTGGCATCGTAAGGACATGAAGCCATGCATGCTCCACAACCAATACATTTATTATGTTCAACAAGGACAATTCCTCCTTCAGCAAAATGACTTGCTCCGGTAGGACAACAACGAACACAAGGTGCATTAATACAATGATTGCACCTTTCTGACCTTATCTCAATTTCGAGTTGAGGATAAGTGCCATTCATAGTTTCAACAACCCATTCGCGGCAAAAGCCATGAGGAACATTATTTTCTGTCTGACAGGCTACAACACAGTCGCTGCATCCGACACATTTTTTTGTATCTACGGCCATTGCATATCTCATAATGCAACCTCCTTTTCTGACTTTTCAGTGACAAATGTTACAAAATTTGATCTCATACCTGTTCCTCCCATCAGGGGATCAACAAGCACTTTTGTGATCAACTGAGTATCGCTGGCTCCCTTGCCAAAGCACCCTTTCATCTGTTTTTGTTTATGTCCGAATCCGTGAACCATATAGACCGAGTCCCAGCGGATGCGTTCAGTTACCCTAATTTTTATCGGGAAGTCCGAGATAATGCCATCCTGGTTTTTGAGCCAGATATACTGATCGTTAACCAGGCCCCATTCTTTTGATACTTTTGGATTTATCCATACTGAATTTTCGTGCATAAGGTCAGTCAGGTTAGGGTTATTTGAAGTTCTTCCGAAAGTATGCATTGGAGCACGTCCATAGATCAAACGGTAAAAACCTTCCGGGGGTTCTTCATGTGCTACATACTTAGGAAGAGGATCAAATCCGGCGTCTTCAAAAGCCTGGGAATACAATTCTATCTTGCCTGAATCTGTTGGAAAAGCAACATTTTCATTTTCGGCATAATATAGATCATCTGCATCCCTTTCCTTAGTTTTTACCCCGATTCGCTGCATCTCTTCCAGAGAAGAATCCACCTGTTTTAGTTGCCAATCCAGTAATTCTTCCTGTTTTTCAAAAGGAAAATAGCTGCCGAGTCCAAGCTTCAGAGCGAGTCCCCGTGCAATATTATATCCTGATCTGGTATTGTTCATTGGCTCAGCGGCGGGCATTCTCAACGCAATAGCAGGTTTACGGTGAGGACTTATCCTAAGCATATCGTATCTTTCAAGATAGGTACACTCAGGTAGTATAACATCGGCCCATCCGGTAATTTCCATCGGCATAGTGTCAACCGACACTAATAGATCAAGATTCTGAATAGCTTTCAAAGTATTTGCCTGACCCGGAATTGATGAAACAAGATTTGTTGCATTAACGATCCACCCTTTTATTAAGAAACCTGGTTTATTATCCGGAATTGAAGCTTCAATAAGCGCATTAGAAACCGGAGAACTTGCTATCGGATATTTTCCAGGAAAAGCATCTGTCCAGCTCTTTTTTGATTCAGGGTAATTAGGTATTTTGGCTGAAGGTACATCATATTTTGCAGGCCTGTAAAAACCTCCGCGTCTGCCCCATGATCCAAGGAGAGCATTTAAAATTGCAATTGCCCGGACCCTTTGGGTATCATCACCATACCATGTTACATGCCTTCCGGGATGGATTAAGACAGAGGGAGATGCATTAGCCATTTCTTTTGCAGTTTTTCTGATCAGATCTGGTTTAATGGTAGTAACCCCGTAAGCCCATTCAGGAGTAAAATCCCTGACATGTTCTTTCAATTTATCGAAACCACTGCAATATTTCTCGACATAATTTTTATCGTAAAAATCGTTATATATTATTTCATGTATCCATGACAGAAGCAATGCAATATCTGTAGATGGTTTAATAGGAAGCCAATATTTAGATTTTCCTGCAGCAGTTGAAAACCTTGGATCTATTGTAATTATTGTAACCCCTTTATCAATTGCATCCGACATTTCCTGTATCTGACCATTATGCATATTCTCACCAATATGCGCTCCAATCAACACAAGGCACTTTGTGTCCCGAATATCTGTTACTTCCGGTGAGTAAACTTCTTCTCCGAATGTTGCAAGAAAGGCTTCATCCCTTGGTCCGCGGCACTGCGCATAGGAAGGTTCTGCAATATTTGATGAGCCATATGCTTTTAATAGATTTGTAAAGTAGGTACTACCTGACCCATGAGTGAAGAGTGCCATACTTTCAGGACCATATTTTGAAGAAATGTCCTTCATTTTTGCTGCAATATAATCAAGCGCTTCATCCCATGATGCCTCTCGAAAGACCTGATTACCCCTTTCATTAACTCTTATTAGTGGTGTCTTTAGCCTGTCTTCATCATAATACATACCAACACCACCTGTTCCTCGAGGACAGAAGCGTCCATTACAATGCTGATCTTCATCATTGCCTATGATTTTCCAGATTTTGCCCTCAGAAGTTTTGTAAACCCATCCTGCGCATTTCCAGAAACAGACTTCACAATAAGTTGGAGTACGTTTCAGGTCGACTGTTATTTTTCCACTGTTTTCCGGTTTGGATATCCATTCCATGGCTTTTAAGGCTCCTGCCCCTAATGTCAGGGCACCGGCACCAGCTATTGAAATTTTGATGAATTGCCTTCTGTTTGTCATATCTTTTTTAATACTTGTCAGCCGAGCTTACTTATGTCTTCAAGCTTCTTTATATCATTGATAATTATATTTTTCCCTGAGGTATTTATTATTCCTTCCGATTTGAATTTCGTAATTACCCTTCCAATACTTTCTCGGGAAGTACCTGCCATTTCAGCCAATTCACTCCTGGTTAGCGGGATCTGAATTTTGTTACTTGAAAATACAATCTTTGAAAAGTAAATTAGTATATCAGCAATTCGGGAATAAATCTTTTTATTACCCTGATTGATAAACCTATGAAAATTATTGTTGCTGTCTCTTTCAACCGAGGTAAGAATTTCGAATGCAAAGTTTCCGTTATTTTTGAACAGATTAATGAAGATATTACTATCTATATAACATAGTTTAATATCTGTAAGGGACTCGTAGGAATAGTGATTAAATTTATCTCCAAAAAGTGAAGTCATACCCAGATATGAATGCGGTTTAACTATCTGAAGTATCTGCTCCTGTTTATCTGACCTTATTCTATATTCTTTAACAAGACCTGATCTCAGATATATAACATAGGAAACAGGTGACCCTTCATTAAGTATGTTTGTTCTCTTTTTGACTTCACTAATATGCCTGTTTTTGAAGATAAGGTCAATTTCATGATCATTAAGTAATGCAGTTGCACATGATTTGTCCGGACAATCATGGCAATGAAGACTCAAATGATCTTTAGGTAGTTTCATCCTAACCAATTTGGTAGCAAATTTAGGATAAGGGAATGTGTAGTTATGTGATGCACATCACATAAATACTTGCGATACGTCACGTAGATACGAGCCGTTGGTCACAGAATTACATCTAACACAGGAATCAAGTCTAGTGAAATTCAGCCATTAGCGCTGATAAGTAATAAGGATTTCTTGTTCAGGATTTCAATTTTCTTTCCAAGAATCTTAATAATTCCGTCTTTATCAAATTCAGCTAATACCCGGCTGATACTTTCCCTGCTTGAATCAACGAGATCTCCTAATTCTTCTTGTGTTAAAGGAATGGTAAAGATGGTTGAATTGTATATTTTGTCGGAAAACTCTAATAAGACATCAGCAATTTTTCCTCTGATCTGTTTCTGAGTTCTGTTAGCACATCTGCAAAACACTTCAAGTTCATTTTTGCATAATTCAATCATGATTTCATAAGAGAAATCAGGATTTGTTTTCAATAGATACCTGAAGGTCTCAATATCAATAAAACAAACCTCTGCGGTATCACAGACTGTAACTGAATACTGGTTTATTTTATCACCGACGGTTGTTGGTAAACCAAGGTAACTGGGTGCTTTTACAATTCGAACAATTTGCTCATGATATGGTCCTTCAATGTGAATTTTTGCTAAGCCACTCCGTAAATAGGCAACATTAGATGAAAAAGAACCCTGTTTAATTAATTGATCTCCTTTATGAAATTTTACCAAAGCACAATTAAACGAGAGTTTTTCAATTTCGTCATCACTTAATTTTGATGCTGCCTTTGATTTAATTGAACATGTTTTGCACTCATTTTTCATTTGCGAAAGTTAATAAAATAAGAATTGAAACGCTTTAGTATTTGTTGAGAATAAATTTGCATTATGAACCAATGTTCATTATCTTTGCAAATATTCTATAAATAATCACAAATCTATTTGATCTTTTTGGTATGAACGAATTCGATATAAAGGCATCCGGATGGGATGAAAACCCTATCCATCATGCACGATCAGAAGCTATTGCAAAAGAAATGCTGCGCCTTCTTCCCATAAATAAACAAATGAGTGCAATGGAATTTGGTGCAGGTACAGGTATATTGAGCTTTATGTTAAAAGACTTTCTAAATGAAATAATTTTAATGGATAGTTCAACGGAAATGGTGAATGTTGCGAACAAAAAGATCGATGCCAAAGGTGCTAAAAACCTGAAAACTATTGTCTTTGATCTCGAACATGAAACTTATTCAGGAAAACCTTTTGATCTGATATTCACACAAATGGTTCTTCATCATGTAACTGATATTGAAAAGTTATTCTGTAATTTCTACAAAATATTAAATCCTAATGGTTTCCTGGCTATCGCTGATTTATATACTGAAGATGGCTCATTTCATGGAGAAGGATTCTCAGGTCACAATGGTTTCAATGTTGAGGACCTTACTTTGACTTTAAATAAATGTAACTTCAGGGTATCTACAGCAGAACAATGCTTTACTATTAACAGAAAAATTTCTGAAAAAGTGACTAACCAATACCCGGTTTTCTTGCTAATTGCAAATAGAAGTCATTAAAAAGATATTTATTCTGCTTGTGAAAATAGAATTAGTAATACTTTTTTTAAATTATAATTATGGAAATAACTTTTGATGGAGGTAAAGTAATTACTGCCCACCTGAATGGTCAGACAATAAGAACAGACCAACCTACTGAAAACGGAGGTACAAATTCAGCTCCTGCTCCATTTGAACTGTTTTTGGCTTCTATAGGAACTTGTGCGGGCATTTATATAAAATCTTTTTGCGACAAACGCCAAATCTCTACTGATGGAATTAAAATAATTCAGACAATGGAATACGACAATGATAAAAAACTTGCCTCAGTTTTTAAACTTGATATCCAGTTGCCTGCTGGTTTCCCTGAGAAATACACCGAAGCAGTAATCAATGCTGCAGAACTATGCCTTGTGAAAAAAACAATCAATAATCAACCTGAATTTAAAGTAACTTCCTCAATACAATTATGAAAATGAAAATCGCGGTACCAATTACAGCAGAGAAATTTATAGACAGCCATTTTGGCCAATGTGAATCTTATGGAGTTTATACAATATCAGAGAAAAATGAAATAACCGGAGTAAAAACTATTAAGTCACAACCAGGTTGTGGCTGCAAATCAGATATCGCCTCTGTCTTGTCATCTGATGGGGTGGAAGTGATGTTGGCAGGAGGTATTGGAGGTGGTGCAATTAATGTATTTAATAATAACGGTATAGAGGTAGTACGTGGTTGCTCCGGAAAAGCCGATGATGTAGTCAAACTATATATAGAAGGCCTAATTAAGGATAGTGGAAGTAGTTGCAGCCAGCATGAAGCCCATCATCAGAATGGGCATGAATGCAGTCACAATTGAGGAAAAACTCTTCTAACAGTTATAATGGAATTAATCGCTTCAAAACCTCTAAAAGAAATATGGCTTAAAGCCTCTGTTCTTGGAAGTATCTGGGCATCAATTGAAATATTACTTGGAAGCTTTCTCCATAACCTGAAAATTCCATTTTCAGGGATGATATTATCCCTAATAGGTGTGTGGCTTATTATCTCTTTCCTTCAGGTTTGGAAAGAAAGAGGACTCGTTTGGAGAGCTGGTATTATATGTGCTCTGATGAAATCAATTTCACCAAGTGCGATTATTCTAGGACCTATGATCGGAATTTTCACTGAGGCACTTCTAATAGAGTTTTTTATTTTTGTCTTAGGTAAAAATATGGTTGGATATCTCTTTGCCGGTGTTTTTGCTGTCTTAAGCTCATTATTGCAGAAATTTTTCAGTCTTTTGATACTTTATGGGTTTGACTTCCTGAAGATACTAAATGACTTGTATCATTTTGCAGTTAAGCAGATCGGGTTAAGTGCTCTAAGTCCGTTAAATCTTCTTATTGTTATTACAACCATTTATGCCATAATAGGAATGGTGGGTGCAATGGCTGGTTACTTCACAGGACTGAAATATACCAGGAACATACAATCTCCTGCGGAAAATAATGAAGTTATACTGCAATTTAAGAATCAGTTTCCTAACCAGTCAATGGGACAGAATTATTCGATAATCTTTTTATTATTAAACATCCTTGCAATCGCTATAATTCTTTTTCTGATAAATTATGACTTTCACATTGCCTCAATAATCAGCGGATTGGTCTATGTTGGATTTTGTATACATAAGTATAGAAATTCTTTAAGACGTTTAAGAAAAATTTCTTTCTGGGTCAGCTTCATAATCATCACTTTTGCTGCTGCGTTTCTTTGGAACGGGTTTTCTCAGGGTGCATTTTTTTCCATTAATGGATTAATGGTCGGACTTAAGATGAATGCCCGTGCTCTAATTATTATAATTGGATTCGCTGCCATAAGTGTTGAGCTGAAAAATCCTCTTATAAAGTCATTGTTGTATCACAGAGGGTTTGCTTCTCTTTATCAATCAATGAACCTGGCATTTTCAGCTTTGCCTTTTATTATTTCAACTCTTTCTACCCAAGGAAGCAAAAAAGCAAGCAGGTTTTCACGCAAAACATTGCATGGCCTGCTTAGACAGGCAGAGATGTTATTAAATGTTTTTAGGAAAGAACATCTCCAAAGACCAGAAGTTGTAATAATTACGGGGGAGGTGCACAACGGCAAAACCACTTTCACTCAAAAGATCGTAGCTGATCTTCTTGGACAGAATATTAGGATTGCAGGATTCTTTTCTATTGGAATAAATGAGAATGGTATACGAACCGGATTTAACCTTGCCGAAATAGGATCTTCAAGACAGATCGAACTGTGTTCAGATAAAAAAGATGAAAAGCGGCTTAAATACGGGAGGTACTATTTTAATTCAGATGCCATATCATTGGGGAATGAGATTCTTAACTCAAACAATCTTTCTGATAAACAACTGATTGTTATTGATGAAGTGGGGCATCTTGAATTAAATGGTCAGGGTTGGAGCAATGCAATTGAGAATATTACCAGGACTAACACAACGCCACAACTTTGGATAGTCAGGAAAAGCCTGGTACAAAAATGTACCAGGAGATGGAACATAGGTAATGCCTATATATTCGACATAACTGAAAACAATATCCAGCAGGTGGAAAATAAACTTACTGAAATAATTTCTAATTAAATTCCTTCTAAATAGCCATGGCTGCAATTGTCCAATAAGCTGCGGCAATTGTTATCTGCCCGTATTTTTTACTTATTACATTCACTACCTCAAAGTTATCTGATATAATTGTCAGCAAACATTATACAGCTTTCTTATTGCAAAGCAAATCTTAGAGGAAATTTATCTGTTTTAAATAAATTAAATAAACCGTAGGAAAAGAGACAGATCTGTTTCTAAGTATAAAAAATCTGATTGTAAAGCAATTTTACCTCTATACAGTTCCTACAAATAAACATAGAAACAGATATACAAAAAAAAATAAGAGAAATGATTATGAAAAAAGAAACAAAATTTAATCTCAGAAGCTTTACAAGTTTTGCACTTGTTATCTCGACAATTATTATGTCATGGTCTGGTTTTATTCTTTATGTTGCACCTCCCGGCAGGATTGCAAATTGGGGAATCTGGAAACTTATGCTTTTTACAAAAGCAGAATGGCTGGCTTTGCATACAATATTTTCCTATCTTTTCTTCATTCTGGCTGTCGTACATCTGTTTTTCGTAAACTGGAGGACTTTTTTAACATACTTTAAAAGCAAACTTAAAGCAGGCATAAACAGAAAATGGGAACTTGGAGTAACTTTTGCATTTACAGTTTTAATCTTTGTTGGAACACTTGAATCATGGACCCCTTTCGGACCGGTCATGTCTTTCGGAGAAAAAGTTAAGGAAAGTTGGGACAGTAAATTAGCTACTCCTCCAACAATGCACATGGAACTTTATACAATTGAAAAACTGGCTCTTGAATTTGATTCCATTGCTCCCGAAAAATTAATCCAGACTCTGACAGAAAATAACATAAAAGCAACCGACGTTAAGCAGACACTTAAAGAAATTGCAAGTGGAAACAAGAAGACTCCTGCTGAAATTTACGATTTGCTTTCAGCAAAATATAATAAACATCCGGGTCCGGTAGCGGGTGAAGTCCCTCAGGGAATTGGCAAATATACCGTCAGATTAGCTGCCGGGAATGCTGGTAAAGAAACCGAATCACTTATTCAGCTATTAAAGGAAAAGGGAGTTGAAGCTACTGGGGAAACAACTCTCAGAACTATAGCTGAGAAGCTTGGTATAACACCCAAAGAAGTATTTGACATGCTGACCGGTACATCTGCTGAAAAGACAAAATAATTGATAATTTTGATATATATAGAATCCTTGTGATCTGAAAGAGAGAAGATAAGATGACAGACCATGAAACTATAGCAATGATATTAAGAGGGAGTCCGGATAAATATCGGGTTCTTGTAGAAAAGTATCAGACAATGGTCTTCAGAACATGCATGGGTTTTTTGCATAACAAGGACGATGCCGATGATCTTACACAGGATGTATTTATTCAGGCTTACCATTCATTAAAGAATTTTAGAGGGGAAGCTACCTTTTCAACATGGATTTATCGTATCGCAGTAAATGCATCGCTAAACAAGGTACGTAAGAATTCGAGGAACCCAATTCATAACCGGATCGATTCATTATTCGTCGTTGGAAAAGAAAGAGAAACATCTCTTCCTGCATATGATATGGAAGATCCTGAAACCATATTAATCAGCAATGAGAAAAGCAAATGGATTCAGGATGCGCTTGACAGTCTTCCGGAAAATCAGCGAACAGCCATCGTACTTAGTAAATATGATGATTTGCCTCAAAAAGAAATTGCAGAAGTAATGCAAACTACAGAAGGTGCTGTAGAGGCACTGATACAACGGGCCAAGGCAAATCTAAGAGTGAAATTATCATCAAGCTATAAAAAAGTGCCGCTTACACCGTAGGAAAAGGATAAGTATTGTTTCTAACCAATAAACTGAATTATTATGAATTGCCGGATATGCCAGGAGGAATCAGAAAATTATCGAGGGGGAAAACTCCCCGATGATTTGAGAATTCAGGTTGAAAGACATCTTAAGGAATGTCCTGAATGTGCCGATATATATAAAATGGATTCAATAGCTGACAGTATAATAAATAAGGAGAAAGAGTTAGTTCCTTCTACTGATCTTACTGACAGAATAATGGATAAGATTGAGAACGCTGATTACTATGATAATAGATTCTCTCTGCCATTCAGAAGAGCTTTACGACCTGCCCTGTTAATAACATCAATGGCCGCAGCCATTTTTGTGGGAGTGCTGATCGGTAACATTTACAAACCTGCAGCGACAAGTTTTTCAAGACCTTTGGAACTTTCACTAATGGATGATGCCGCAATTGAATCAATCGATATACTTTCAAATGAATAATCCAAAAAGCATGAAAACGGAGAACAAAGGCCAATGGATGATTTGGGCAATAGTAATTCTGGTTTTAATGAATGTTGCCACAATTATAACAGTAGTACATAGCAGGAACCAACTTGCAGGCAATGGACCAATGCAGGAATCTGATAAGGGCATGTCAGAAAGTGCCTCAATGCAGTATAGCGGACGTTTTTTCCGCGATTCATTGGGTCTAAGTATGGATCAAATGAAAAAATTCTCAAGGTTTAATCCCGGCTTCCGGCAGTCTGTTATGGCAATCAACAGAGATATGTCTGAAAAAAGGCATGAGATGCTTATTGAAATGGCAAAGATTGAATGTGATACAAACAGGCTCAATGTACTGTCTGATTCCATTGGCTTTCTTCACGCCAGACTAAAAAAGCAGACTTATTTATATTACATAAACTTTAAAAACATCTGCAACCAGCAGCAGCAAAAAAAACTGGAGCAGCTTTTTGGTGAGATGTTTAACACCGATATGCAGATGGGTATGAATAGAAGCGGCCCCCGGGGAGGCAGACGAATGGGATGGCGTATTAATGAATGACTTTAACTATTTACTTTTTTTACTTTTAATTTTAGTATTATGAAAACAAAACTTTTTATTTCAGGATTAGCCTTTATGGCTTTAACAACTCTGGCAGTAGCACAGAGCAAAGATCAGACTCCTTCTAACCCACAAACTAGTGTAGCAAAAGCGGGGAGCTTTGTAGATGCCAATAATAATGGTATTTGTGACAATTTCGAGGCCAATGGCACAAATGCTGGTAACTGCAAAGGTTCCGGAGCTGTCGGCTGTTGCGGTCAGGGTAAAAAACAAATGATGGGACAGGGACAATGTATGGGAGCCGGATCAGGTATGGGACAGAACAGAATGGGCATGGGACAAGGTAAAGGCATGGGCAAAAACTTTGTTGATGCTGATAAAAACGGAATTTGCGATAAATTTGAAGCAGCAGCTAAAAAGTAATACTCTTATTTCGTTGCATATTCAAATACGAAAGCCCGGCAAAATAAATTTGCCGGGCTTTCTAATTATATTTCCTGATCGCTTTTTGCAATCATCACTACATCTTAAGATACCAAGTATATGAATTAGTAAATTATGAGAAAATATAAGCTCCAGTTATCTTCGTGGAACAGTCAGTCTTAATTCAATTCCTTCGCAATAGCCATGGCTGCAATTGTACCATCTGCTACGGCAGTTGTTATCTGTCTGTACTTTTTACTGGTAACATCCCCGACAGCGTAGATATCAGATAAACTTGTCTGCATATTTTCATCAGATATAATATAACCCCACTGGTCTAGCTTTAAATTATCTTTGAAAAGTTCAATATTGGGCTTCATACCAATAAATATAAATACTCCGTCACTGACGAGTTTAGTTTTTTCGCCGGTAATAAGGTTTTCAATTTCAGTAACCATTTTATCACCGTCTTTATCAAAAACTCTTGGTTCGCTATTAAATATGAAATTCATTTTAGGGTTGGCAAATAACTTCTCCTGTGCTTTTTTATTAGCCGTAAACTTTTCGAACTGATGCACGATTGTTACTTTACTTGCAAAACGGCTGATGAAATCTGATTCTTCAACTGCGGAATTTCCTCCACCTATTACTACAACTTCTTTGTTATCGAAAAACTTGGCATCACAGGTAGCACAATAGGAAATTCCCTTCCCTTTAAGCGTTTTCTCTCCAGTTGCTCCGGTTGAGTTCGGTGTTGTTCCTGTGGCAATTACAATTTTCTTAGCACGGATTGTCTCAAATTCATCAATTACAACCTCTTTTTTTGCCAGATCCACTTTTGTAATGTCGACAGCAACCTTATACACAGTTCCACATAGTTTGGTCTGTTCGCTCATATTATGTGAAAGCAGATACCCGGCTTGTGGTTCAATAAAACCAGGGTAATTTGATACTTCATGAGTTGTTGATACCTGTCCCCCAGGCAATGCAATATCAACGAGTACAGTGTTTATTTTCGATTGACAAAGATACAACCCCGCTGTCAGTCCTCCCGGACCAGCACCAAGTATAATTACATCATATTCCGATACTGAAGGCTTAATCTTCGATTTTATTTCTTTCAATCGGTTATCAGGCAACATAAGATCCAGATTGTGGATGATATCACTTCTTTTTATACCTCCTGTTAATCTTTGCCCGATTTCGTTGCCTTCATTAAAGAATAATAAAGTCGGAGATGATTTAACACCAAGCTTATCAGCCAGATCCCTGTTTCCCTGACGATAGATTTTGAGGAACTTTATATCTTTCCCATAAAGTTTTGAAAGATCCTCGAATTTCGAAGCTAGCGCTTCACAGGGAGGACATTCTGTGGAATAAAAGTCAAGTATTACCTGGCCGCCCTTTAAAACTTCCAGGTCAAATTCTGCTGAGTTAATTTCTTTCATCTAGGATTATTTCTTTAAAACTCTTTATTTGTTACTTAATTTTTAAGAAGAATATCATTGATCACTTTTTCAAACGAATGTTTTGGTAAAGCACCCATGGAAGATTGTGGGTGACCCTCTTTTGGAATGAAAAGCAGAGTAGGAATACTCTGAATCCCGAATACTGATGCCAGTTCCTGTTCATTTTCAGTATCAACCTTGTACACAACTATTTTCCCGGCATATTCAAGAGCGAGTTCTTCCAGAACTGGCGCTATCATCTTACATGGCTGACACCAGTCAGCATAAAAATCAACTATTGCAGGAAGGGTACCTTCATATTTCCATTCACTACCTTTTCCGTAGTCGAATACTTTTTCTTTAAACTCCTCGGCATTTAAATGCACAACCTCTTTTATTATTGATTCCATATTCTTATTCTTTTTGTTTAAAATTCTGATATTCAATTATTAATATAACTTTCTATTTTATTCTTTGTAATTACTGAAATAGGCAGAGAAACCAATTTCAAGAAGTTCTTTCACTGGACGACAATCTGTAGAACAGATCTTGCCTGTTATGTTTTTTGCTACAGAGCCACATCCACCACCGCAGGCTAACTGAACATTGCATTCCTTACATTCTTCAATTGAAGTAATGTCACGTCGTTCCCATTCGTCAATAAGTTCAGTATTTCTGGTGACGGAAGGGTAGAAGGTGCCAATTGATTCTTCATTTTTACCTACAGTGGCAGTACAGGGATATATTTTACCGGTATAATCAAATGCCCATTCGGTTTTACAAGCCGGGCAAGAATCAAAAAGCGGGTCAGGGAGATCTCCGTTTTCAAAGAGAAATTTAGCGACAGAATAAGCCGGTTTATAAAATTGAAGAATATGGGGATGCAGTATTACAAGGTCAAAGATTCTTTCAAACAGAGAGATTCTGCTGAAAAGTTTATCGTTTGCTGATTGACAGTGATGTAATTCGTAATTACGTCCAATTTGAGTTTTGAACCAAGGACTTGCTGTCCAGCCTCTGTCAATTGCAAGTTGAGATAATTCGGGCAGACTGTCTATATTTTCCTTGTCAGCAACCATACGAAGATTTATAGGAATCTGACTTTCCAGACACGCATCGATTCCTCTTACAATCCTATCAAAGGTACCTGCTCCACCTTTAAGAAATCGACGCTTGTTATGAATGGCTTTTGTACCATCAAGAGTCACCTGTATTTCACGGATTTTACCACTTTTAAGAATAGGAATATATTCTTCCAGGGTATAGCCATTGGTTACAAAACAGATTTCAAGATTTGATTTGGTTGCAGCTTCAATTAGATGTTTAAGGAGCGATTTCTGTTTCGGATTGTTAAGCAGTGGTTCTCCTCCAAAAACGGTAATGTATTTTTTCCTGCCCGCAAATTCCGATTTAACATACTGGAAAAAGGAATCAATCAATTCAATACTGAGTTCTTGTTTAGGATTATTGTACTGATCCTGATAACAATAACTGCAGGCAAAATTGCAGCTATAGTTTGTTATGAAGAAAAGTTGAATCTCTTCTTTATCGCGGGAGTCAATAAAATCGAGATACTTTTGCCGATAAAGCCTGTCTTCATCATCTGAATCCATTAGGTATCTTTTGCCTGCCAATTCCCGTACAAAATCATTATATGGGAAATTTTTGTCATTCTGAACTGCTTTTACCTTTTCTGCATCTTCTGAACTTAGAATATCAGCACTACCGGTAAGTAGATTCATTATGAAATAGTTTTCAGATTCCCTGATTTTCGAAAATATATTGTATCTGGAATAAATCATTTTTACATAAACTATTTGAATTGCAAGTATTTGAGGAATTTCCAGGCAAAGTTGATACCAATTAGATGGATTTTAAGTTAATCGTGGCAACCGACGACAGTCTTTGATGTTTTAGCACAACATTGGGCCACTTTTGCGTTTGTTCTGGTTTCTTTCTTTTTGATTAAACTTTTCATAATTCAAAATTTGGGTTTGAGTTAATAATCTGATATGATTCTATTTAATAAGTAAAATGTTATTGATTGATTTAACTATAGTTTCTTTTGGAATAAACCCCATTGATACCTGCGGTTTTCCCTTTGCCGGGATAAATAACAAAGTTGGCAACCCTGTAATTCCAAGATGTTGTGCAAGAATTTTTTCCTTGTCAGTATCTACCTTGTATACAACTATTTTGCCAGAATATTCCTGTGCAATTTCTTCAACCAACGGGGATAACTGCTTACACGGCGGACACCATGATGCATAAAAGTCGATTATGGCCGGTTTTGTGCCTTCGTATTTCCATTCTTTATTTTTGTCGTAGTTAAAGACCATTTGTTTGAATGTGTCATTTGTCAGATAAACTATTGTCACTTTATTAGACGCTTCTTTAACGCTAGTGACAGAATTGCACGCCGTAATACTGGTTATTAAAAACAGTTTTAACAGAATTGTCAGAGAGAATAACCTTTTTAAGTTTCTTTTCATCTTTGTATTAAAATTTATTTTTTAAAAGTGCCTTTGCATGAATTATAATTTTGGTTTTATGCCTGCCAAAGTCCAGCTTGCAACCATAACTTTACCTTTTTCATAAGGTTTTGATTCTTCAATGATTTTGATTGAAGAGAATCCTGCATTTTGAAGATGTTCCAGATATTCATTTCTTGTTACAGATCCGGCCCAGCATTCCGCGATTGCTGTAGGGTCGTTTTTATATTCTTCTGGAATCTGATTAATAGAATAAATGTCGCTGATGGCAAATCTGCCTCCTGGTTTAAGAATGCGGTATATTTCATTCCATACAGCTTGTTTATCGGATGAATGGTTAATGGTACAATTTGAGATGACCAGATCTGCTCGATTATCCATTAAATTTATCTTTTCCAGAGTACTCTGAATGAACTCAACATTGCTGATACCTAAACGTTCCGAAGTGCCAACTGATTTTTTTATCATTCCTTCTGAAATGTCAATTCCATAAACATAACCTCCAGATCCAACAATCTCTGCAAGTCTGATAACATCTGTTCCACGACCGCTACCCAGATCCACACAAACTTCATTTGATTTAGCTTCAGAATGATTTACAGCCCCCCCACATGAAAGACAACATGAAGTTTCTGCCAGGTCGCTGTATCTCTTATTTATTTCTGTATAATTCATGATTTTTAATTTATTCAGACTCCCTTTTCCCCGGTTGGTTTTGAGCTTCTGAGACAGGGGGAGCTAGTTATAAAAAATCCTAAGAAACTTCCCATTATTACACTACTCACAGGATTACTTGTAATTGCGCATGAACCTGATTTACATCCCACAAAATAGAAAAAAAGAAATCCGCCTAACCCTCCGATTATAACACCAAGGAATGGTTTCCAGAAATACCACGATTTAAAGAACTCTTTAACTGATTTTGGTCTTGGTGTGCTACTGCAATTTTGTTCCATATATATAAGTATGTATATAATTCGATGCAAAGATAAAATAATAAAACTAATAAATCGCAATAGTATCACCTAAATCTTTTTGATATCACTATAACTATTTTTATCTTTGTCGTAAATACATTGATAATGAGTGAGATTTTTAAGAAAGAACTAACTACTGAACAACTGAATGAACTCTTCCAAAGTGACGAGAAGTGCTTTGAATTTCTTGCTGATTTGAAATGGAGCACGGGATTTGAATGTCGGAAGTGTGGAAATACTAACTTTTGCCCGGGGAAAACAGCACACGCGAGACGATGTACAAAATGCAAGACAGAAGAGTCAGCCGCAGCTGGCACAATCTTTCATAATTGCAAGTTTCCGGTTCATAAGGCATTTTATATTGCTTATAATGTTTGCAAAGGGGAAGAGGATCTATCTACATATGAGTTCGCCAGACGTTTAGCTCTACGGCAGATGACGTGTTGGAATTTTAAGACTAAAATACAACATGCGATTGATGAAATGAATTCATTAAGTGAGAATGAAAAATTGTCAATTCAGAAGATTCTGACCAGTTGAAACTATATCACTGGAAAATATTTGTGTTAGATTATCACGAAATTAAGGAATTAATAATTTTAGAAATGGTCTGCTGTGTTTGCGGAACAACCATCTGAACATTATTTGTTTTGAAAATATCAATAACCTTAGATCCAAATCGCCCGGCGAAGACAATTTTAGCTCCTTTTTCAATTAAGAATAGTGCTGCATCGCAACCGGCTTGTAACTGATGATAACGTACGGGATTTTCTATAAATGAACTATTTTTGGTTTCAGTATCATACAAGCAATACCAATCGCATCTGCCAAAATGCGGATCAACATTTGATTTTAAATGGTTTTCACTGGCGGCTATAGCTATAATCATGATATCATTTATTATCGGTTATTACTTGTGATTTACATATAGGACAGTAATTACCTGTGCTGTCAGTAACTGTAAAGCTTATCTGGCATTTGTTGCATTTTAACCAGTCAGAAACAGAAGAATTTCCATTTTCGAAATCAATACTGCTTCCTTCAATAAAAGCTTTGGCAATTTTCCGCCTCACACTCTCATATATTCTGGTAAATGTTGGCCTGGAGATATTCATCAATTTTGCAGCTTCTGACTGATTTAGTAATTCATAATCGCACAAATTAAGTGCCTCATATTCTTCAAAATTAATTGATACTTCTGACCCGGGTTTGGATTGAATCCCCTGTGGTTTGAATCCGCAAAAATGAGGTGCCATCTGAATAAGCCTGTCTTTTTTATTCCGTGCCATATGATATAATTTGGCATAAAATTAATGAACAAATGTTCAAAAAGCAAATTTTATATGAACAAATGTTCATAATTAACTTTAACTCCAGAGGTACTTTAAAAAATGCATTTTCATTTAAATGCTTGCAGATGCATTTATCAAGATAATCAAATATCTATCCCGCCATGTGTCATTACCCTTAGAATATCTTTGCAAAATAAGAATAGAGACGTTGAAAAATGCGTCTCTATTCCTATTTTATTCTTCTAATTAGGTGTGAAAACACCGGAATTCCAAATGATTACTTTATAAAGTAGAAATCCGGAAATTTCTGCTTTCTCTTTATTCTTTCTTTCTTGTACTGAGACCGAACGGCATATAGAGCGGGCAAATACTCAGAATGCTCGTCACGACAAATATTGCTGACAAAGCCAGGAGAATTATTGCCAGCGTGCCGGAAATAACATTAGTAAAATAAAGTGTAACTACTACGACTGCAACCAGAATTCTGATTACTTTGTCTACTGTTCCCATGTTTTTTTTCATTTGCTTAATTTTGTTTTTAATATTTATATTTTCAATTTTGCAGTTGTTAAGTTATCTTAAATATTGTTTACAACCGCACTCATCGGACAATATTTCAAGCATTTACCACATTCAATACACTCAGATTCATCTATTACCGGCAAACCATTTCCATCCTGTGAAATTGCACCAACTGGGCAAACCTGCATTATAGGGCAATGATGGTTTTGTGGACATGCTAAAGGACTTATATAAAATGCCATATTATAGTCTTAAATTTTATTAATTATCATATTAGTATGATCATGATATTCAAACTAATTGTTTCATTATCATCTCCTGGTTATCGAGAACTTTCCAATCCTTCAGTATTTCAGCCAATCTTTCAGAAAAATCGACTTTGTTTCCGATAATTGCAATGAATCGCTTATATATATCCGGCGTTATTTCGAATTGTTTAACCAACTTATCCGATGGATATTCTACTTTATCGATATGCTGAGGATCAAACATACATTTTTGTGCCATTAATGGACATGTAACAACATCTCTCTTTATTCCAAACTCGAAGAACATTCCACATTTTGCACAGAAGTATTTACCTACTTCTCTTTCTCCAAGAATATCAATAAAATCAAGATTCAATTCGTGTTCCACATTTAAAATCCTTTTTAAGTATTCCAGGCTTCCGAGAAGTAATTCTTTAATTTTATTCTTCTCCCAGATTTTCGCGGCATCCATTAAAACAAAGGTGATAGATTTTTCATTTATTCTTTGAGCTGTTTCACATCCTGTCAATATGATAATGAAACTTTTTATGGTTTGTAATGGTTGTTGTTTCGAAATATCAAACTTCCACTCTTTTAAGAAATCAAGATAAATTTTGGCCAGATTTTTACCTGTTTCCTGAAAATTTTCAGTTATAATATCGCTTAAGATTCTCTGTGGTATCTTAGGGTAAAACAGTCCGAATTTTTCAAGAGCTTCAGTTGATTCAGGTGCAAGGTTCTCTACAGCAATTGGTGTATTGACACACATACCTGTCATATATGGACATTCAGGTTTGTCGAGCACAAAGAATTTCTTGCAAGTCACACACCAATAGTGATTTGATTCTGATTTACTTCCAACAGGTAAAGAATTAATTTTATTCTTTATCATCTCCATTCGGGTCATTTTGTTGTTTTCCATTTATGTACGATTGATGTGTTAGTTAAATATTTTGGGTTTAGACGGTATACAATTGATTTTTGCTAATCACTCCAGACTGTCTCCAAATCTGCTTTCCATTTTTAAACATAATTAGGGTAGGAACACTTTGAATATTGTAACGACTTGCAATTTCATTATTCTGATCTACATCAATTTTTATAACCTTGATCCTGTCCCCAAGTTCATTTGCAACCTCTTTTAGAATAGGAGATTGCATTTTACATGGACTACACCACAGTGCATGAAAATCAACAATAACCGGTCGAATATCATGGATTACTGAATCAAATTTCCCTTTCATGTCTTTTACTTAATCTTATTGATTTGTTGCAAAAGGAATTCTTTATTTTTTATTCCTACAAAACGGTTTACTTCAATACCATTTCTTAATAAAATCAATGTAGGGATATTTCTTACCTGGAATTTTTGTGCGAGTGATTGGTATTGCTCAATATTTACCTTTCCAACATGTGAATTGCCAGTCAATTCATTAGCAACTTCATTCAAAACAGGAGCCATCATTCTGCATGGAGCACACCAGCTTGCCCAGAAATCGACCAGTATCAATTTGTTTTTTGTCTGGTGGTTAAAATTTTTATCAGTTAATGTCAGAATGTTATCGTTATCAGCAACAACTGGAATGTTTTTCATTCGGGCACGAGCTATCAGATATAACCCACCAAAAACTGAAATTAGAATGCCTGTAATTATAATTGTAGTCTGCATGTTATATGGTTATTAATTGTTTTTGTTTTACTTTTAATTCGTTTAGATAACCTATGGCAGCAAGTGCTGCTATTGTTCCATCACCCACAGCCGTTGTAACCTGCCTATATCTTTTTGCAGTGCTGTCTCCTGCAGCAAATACTCCTTCAACATCTGTGGACATATCATTCTTTACAACAATCTCATCCCATTTATTTAAATCAACTTTGTCCTTTAAAAATTCAGTATTGGGAAGGTATCCAATAAAAATAAAAGTGCCATTAGTTTTAAAATTATAGATCTCACCTGATTTCAGATTTTTAATATCAACACTTTCAAGATTCTCCTTTCCATGAAATGCTGTAATTGTTGATTCCATTATAAAACGGATTTTGGGATTATTACTTGCTTCTTCAATAGCATTCTCAAATGCCTGGAAATGGTCGAACTGATGAACAATAGTCACCTTGCTTGCATATTTTGTTAGGGAGACAGCTTCTTCAAGCGCAGAATTACCACCACCGACCACAACAATTTCTTTGTCAGTAAAGAAATCACCATCACAAGTAGCACAATAGGATATCCCTTTGCCTTTAAAATTGTTCTCTCCTGGTACGTTAAGAGTACGAGACCTTCCTCCCGGGGAGAGTATTAGTGCATCGGAAGTCATTACACTTCCGTCGGAAAGGGTCACTGTTTTTATTTCTCCTTGCAAGTCAATGTTCTTTACAGATACATTTCCATTAATTTCGCATCCAAAGCTTTTAGCCTGTTTTTTCATTATGTTGGCGAGCTGATAACCACTGATGCTTTCAACTCCGGGGTAGTTTGCTATTTCGTGAGTCAGAACCAATTGGCCACCAACAGTGCCTTCATTAACGATTAGTGTTTTCATTCTGGCACGCGATAGGTATATTCCTGCAGTGAGACCTGCTGGTCCAGCACCTATAATAATGGCATTGTAATGGTTATTTGTGTTCATTTATTCAGGCTGTTACGGCAACAGAAAATACTGTATTCAAAATTGATATTACCTGGTCTTTAGTCTGGATGCTTGAAGTAGCTTTAACCACTTTGCCATTTTTATAATAAATAGTAAATGGGATTCCCATGAAACCACGAACTTCAGGTAAGATCCGGATGACATCTGATATGGGATTGTCGAACTCCATATCAAAAAATTTTACATGCTTATATTCGGTTTCAAGTTCTTCAGCAATTCCATATACAGGAATACACATCGGGCCCATTCGTCCGCATACAATCATTACATTTTCATTTTCACTGATTGCTTTATTATAATCAGGAATTGATTCCAGATGTTTCAAATTAGTGTACAACATAACTTTTTATATTTAAGTTTATGGGTCAAAAGTACGGTGCATTGTCGCATTAATTGGTATATTTCGAGAGTAGTGCAACAAGTTAACCGTTGATTCAGGACAAGTTTTTTATTGATTTAAGTTAACTTTGTACCTTCTAATGGATCAATAAGAAATGAAAACTATACTCGAAACTGATAGCGATTTTATTTGTGATATCAAAGCACCCTGTTTTCAGATGCTTTTACCGGAAGAGGCAGAAGTTGTGAGGGCAAGTAAGACTCAGGTGCTTTTCCGTAAAGACGATAATCTCACCAAACAGGGAGCATTTGCCTCTTATGTATTGTTTATTATCGACGGTTTTGCGAAACAATATCTTGAGGGGGATGGCATAAAGAACTACAATTTGCGGATTATCAAACCAGGTGAATTTGTCGGACTTTCAGTTGTGTTTTCGGAAAATACTTTTAATTATTCCTCTGTAGCCTTAACTGATTGCCATGTATTCCTTGTTGAAAAGGAAGCTATTGCCAAGGTGGTTAAACAAAATGGAAAATTCGCGTTCAATATTATAAAAAGATACTGTGAGCAAAATACTAATTTGCTTAACACTGTCAGGACCCTTATGTACAAACAGATGAATGGCCGTATGGCAGATACCTTGTTGTACCTCGATAGCTTAAAGAACGAAAAAGCTGAAATATTTCAGCTTCTATCGAGGAAGGATCTGGCAGATTTCGCAGGGATTTCGACAGAAAGTACCGTGAAACTCCTTAAAATGTTTGAAAAGGATGGATTGATTGCCCTGAATGAAAAGGATATAAAGATTTTAAAACAATCTGCACTTCTTGAAATAAGTCGGAGAGGCTGATTATTTGGATGATCGACTGCCTGTACCCTAATGAGCAGAATTACCTATCATTTTTATCTGGAATAATAGAATCCTTCTTTTTATTCTATTATAAATTTTTCCTTAAAATTGATATTATTCCTTTGGTAAGATCATCCTTTACTATATAGTATGATCTGGTACCTTGCTTATGAGAATGAATAATTCCCCTGTTTTTAAGTATTGTAAGATGATGAGAGGAAACAGATTGATGAATGTTGAGTGACTTGGAAACGTCATTAACGCAATATTTATTATCGATTAAAACCTCCAGGATATTTAATCTTACTGGGTGCGCAAGGGCCTTTAAAACCTGGCTATATTTTTCGTAATCAATCTTTTCCATATTTCTATTCTATAAAAAATCAGGATACTAAGATAGATAAATATATGAATAACTCAATATATATATTTAAGGAAGAACATTTTTATCGAAATCAGAAATAATATTATGGTAGATTCTTTTTTGATATCAGGAACGATAAATGTACAGCCAATTTGTTAAGTGTGAAGTTATAATCAAGAAGCATGCTTAATTTGGGTATTCAGCAGGAACATTTCCCGGTCTCTTGAACAGGGGGGCATTTCACACTTCCATATGAACAATAAACGCAACAATCTCCAGGTTTTGGTTTAAGGATCTTACCGCAATTTGAACATTCATAGAAAAACTGACACGAATCAGTAGGCATGATCTCTTTTTTCTCAAATCCGCATTCAGGACATTTTTTTGTGGAGCTTAATTCAATCTTTTTGATCATGATGTCTAAATAGTCTCTATTTTGATATCATAAGATGGGTTAAAAGATAACGTGACATCAACTATAAACGACTTATTACCACCTGCAATTTATCAGTCACTTCTTTTGCAATACCAATCAAATCTGGGTTTTGTATGGCCATCATGGAGGCAATAGGATTAACAGCAGCTACTTCAATACGATTTTCTGAAAGTTCCTGTACAATCACATTACAGGGCAACATTGTACCTATTTTGTCCTCGACTTGTAATGCTTTATATGCATAAGAAGGATTACAGGCTCCGAGTATGGTATATTTCTTAAAGTCGACACCAAGTTTTTCTTTGAGTTTTTCATGCATCCGTATTTCAGAAATTACCCCAAAACCCTCAGATTTAAGGAGATCTGTGACTCGAATAATAGCTTCATCAAACGAGAGGCTGACCATTTTGCTGAAATAGTATTCCATGGTATTAAAATTAGTAACTAAATAGGTTTTATTCTTAATCTGCGTTTCCAATCCTTCGGATTTCCAAATTCACAACTTATACTGGATCAAAGTTATAAAATAAAAATCTGTTTCAATCCGGATTGCCAAATGCACTATAAAAAAGGGAAAGATCAAGAGGGATACAAGCTGCTATTTTTCAAGTGCTTAATATATTATTTGTAATATTATTATTTTATTTATTGCAAATATTTGTTTTATTCTTTTTATTTAAATATCAAGGACATTTCACGGGAAACGGTATTCTCTCTGATCACATTGTTTATTTATTCCCGCGAGCTCTATGTTACGGGCTCCGCTTTGCTACGGAAGCCTCGAAGCTGAAAAAAGCTTCTTCGTGTTCTAAACCCTCTACAGCGCTAATGCGATGATTTAAGCGGTACAATGGTACGCGACTAAAATCATAATGCAGAAGTGGTGTTCGCCCCAGGCTCACGTCTATAAACAAGTTTTTTACAAAGTTAGCCATAAGTCCTAAAACGTTGGACATACCCTCAAGAACCCGACCCACGAAAAAGACTACGGCATAAAGCCGCTGCGCTATTTATTCCGTTTCCTTTTGCACTTATTTAGTCCTTCTGGCTTTCGTCCGCTGGTAAAAACTTTGTTTAACTTAATTCTATCGCGTTATGAAAAACACACAGTCCACCCAGCAAACAATCGATTTTCTTCATGTAGCAGAAGTTACTCTTACCTATCTGACTAAAGTTAAACCTTCGGAGCGCCTTGTAGTTAGTTGTTCCAGGGATGCACACAAGATCTTCTTCGACTCTTGGAATCAAAACTCAATTGAACACAAGGAGTCTTTTAAGATGCTCCTACTTAATAGGGCAAACAAAGTCCTTGGAATTACCACGATCTCTGAAGGGGGACTTTCCGGCACTGTAACGGATGTCCGGCTGATTTTCCAGTATGCCATCAAGGCTAACGCTTCAGGAATAATCGTCGCTCATAATCACCCTTCAGGAAATAGCAACCCAAGCGAGAGCGATCAGAAAATAACTAATAAAATAAAAGAAGCAGGTAATCTTCTCGACATTCAGCTTCTAGATCATATTATCGTCACTCCTGAAAAGGATATATACAGAAGCTTCGCAGATGAAGGTCAATTATAAAATTAATACCCTTCGGGGTATTTTTTTCTGTTTAACGGTTTCGGGCTAAGAGCTGGCGGGCATTTCGGAGCACAAAACTGTCAACCTGTGATAAATTTTATTAGATGCAATCCCCTTCAAATTAACACTATCCGCCCGCATGCTTTTAGCCCGTGTTACCAACTGGGCGTTCTTCTTCTCTGTCAACGGTTTGAGATAAGATTTCCATTTAGTCATTCCGTTTTTTTGTCTTAAAAAATTTAGTTTTTATAGGGTCGGCAAAGTTAGCGTTGGCAGTTAGACAAGCCTTATGTTAAGTTTTGGTTTTAGCGTTGGATTATGCGATAGG
>Ga0209748_1000069_pt1 | contig 68888 bp, 48 predicted proteins | sample BarGraIncu00421A_FD_185490 | JGI IMG/M metagenome (GOLD analysis project Ga0209748, IMG submission 185490) | Arctic peat soil microbial communities from Barrow, Alaska - Barrow Graham LP Incubations 004-21A (SPAdes) (version 2) | ecosystem: Environmental > Terrestrial > Soil > Wetlands > Peat... | reverse complement strand
AAAAATCTGGTGGCAAGTGGAGGAACCGGTGTAAACGGTCTGTTAGCTCAGAAATGGGCTCATATTGTTTGTACATATGACCATGCTACGAAACTCGGCACCCTTTATATCAATGGTCAGAAAATGAAGGAGCAGGATTTTAATCTTTATCCCGTTCCGCTTTTAAACGCAACCGGATTGAAATTTGCCGGAAACGCTACCAATAATTCTTTGGTCTTTGGTTTTATTCAGGATAAGGTTAGTCCTACCCTCGCGGATACCTGGGCAGATTATACGAATCCAGCCAACGGCCATTTTCAGGGTCTTCTGGATGATGTTGCAATTTATCATTCAGTGCTTACACCTGCGTTGATTATACTAATGTACAATTCAGGACTATAATTTATAATCAGATAATTTGAAAAGGGAGGGCAAAGAAGCCCTTCCTTTTCTTTTATTCGTTATCTTTTGGACATGAAATATAAAATATTCCCGCTCTGTTATTTCATACTTTTAACAGGTATCCTTTCGTGCCGGAAAGATAACTCCCCGAATAAAAATGCAGGATTGATCCAGATCATAACCGTGAAGATCGGTACATCCACATTGGATGTCAGCAGCACAAAAAAAAACATACCAAATGATCAGCCAATTCAGTTCGCATTCAACAGTGCAGTGGATACCAACTCCCTTCATAAAGTAATAACCATTCAAAATTCCGGTGGGACCGGGGTTACTTATACCTATTCTGTTACGAATAATGCCACTGATCTCACCCTGAATCCAGCTCCCATCTTACAGTTTTCCACAGATTATACACTTACGATCTCCCCTGCTTTACATGGTACAAATGGGGAGACTTTTCCGGGTATCCAATATAAATTTACAACCCTTACCGGCTCATTATTGATTGATTCCATCAGCCTCAATGGAAAAGCGATGACTGCTTCCATGTTACAAAACATTGATCCTAAAAAAATCAACATTAATGTGACCTTTTCCCAAGCCCTGGATCCCAACAATTACATACCTGCAATTTCATTCACAGGACCTCCTTTATCCTTCACTCTCTCAGGCGATAACAAAACACTTCTGGCAACCAATACTGCTAAGGCAAAAGGTCTTACAAAGTATTCATTTTCGATATCCTCATCACTATCTTCTGCCGATGGGTTTGTTTTCGGAGGATATTCTTCTGATTTTTATACCGGAATCGATTCCACGTATCAATTCACACAGATACCGGATGATGATCTTTTAACGCTCATACAAAGGCAAACATTTAAATATTTCTGGGATTTTGGCCATCCTTCATGCGGAATGGCACGTGAACGTAATTCTTCGGGAGATGTCGTCACCACAGGAGGCTCCGGATTTGGCATTATGGCCATGATTGTGGCTATCGAGAGAGGATTCATTTCCAGGGCGGATGGCCTGACCCGGCTGGATAAAATCCTTGGCTTTCTGGAAACCTGTGATCGCTTTCATGGTGTCTGGCCACACTGGCTAAATGGTGTCACAGGAAAAACACAGTCTTTCAGTCCTACGGACAACGGAGGAGATCTTGTCGAAACCTCCTATATGATTCAGGGTTTGCTCTGCATGAGGCAATACCTTAATTCCACAGTCGCTGCCGAGAAAACTGAAATCGACCGCATCAATTATTTATTCAATGCTATCGAATTTGACTGGTTTACAAATAATCAGAAAACACTCTACTGGACATGGTCACCTGAGTATGGGTACAACCAGAAGATTCAGGGCTACAACGAGACCCTGATCACATATATCATAGCCGCTTCTTCTCCGACCCATACAATTACAGCGGATGTTTATACCCAGGGATATGCAAATAGCGGAGGTATCAAAAACGGGAAGAGCTTTTACGGATATCTTTTACCCCTGGGACAAGACTATGGGGGACCTTTGTTTTTTACCCAATATTCATTTCTGGGACTTGACCCCCGGCACCTCAAAGATCAGTTTGCAGATTACTGGATCCAAAATGTTAATCAATCTCTGATTAATTGGGCATATTGCATTGCCAATCCTAAAAAATATCCGGGTTATGGACCAGGTATCTGGGGGTTGACAGCTTCCGACAACCCATTTGGATATAATGCACAATCCCCAACCAATGACCTGGGAGTAATCACTCCTACTGCCGCCATTTCATCTATTGTATATACGCCTGCCCAATCTTTGAAGGCTCTGAAAACTGATTACTATTTTCTTGGAGACTATCTCTGGGGCGCTTATGGCTTCTACGATGCCTTTGATGTATCCGAGGGTTGGTGGGCCAACTCTACACTGGCTATCGACCAGGGACCAATAATATGTATGATTGAAAACTACAGGACAGGACTTCTATGGAATTTATTTATGTCAGCCCCTGAAGTACAGAACGGATTAACGAAACTTGGCTTCACTTATTGATAGTTATGAAAAACCTGAGGTTATTTGCTCTGTTTATTCTGATTGCACTCAGTGTTAATTGGGGTGTCGGTAACACGAACAAAACAACAGGCAAAAGCAGTTTATCAGAGTTTAAAAAAATATCGGATGATTCTCTTTTGACACTGGTTCAGTACAGAACATTTCAATATTTCTGGAATGGAGCTGAATCTAATTCCGGAATGGCTCGTGAACGATTTCATGTAGACGGTATATATCCAGATAATGACATGAATGTAGTTACCTCGGGGGGCAGCGGATTCGGCCTGATGGCAATCCTGGTAGGCATTGAAAGAGGTTTCATTACAAGGGATGAAGCTATTGCCCGTTACACAAGGATAGTGGATTTTCTTAAGAAAGCCGACAGGTTCCACGGAGCCTGGTCGCACTGGATTTTTGGTGAAACCGGACGGACAAAACCTTTTAGTCCAAAAGATAATGGTGCAGATATTGTTGAGACTGCCTACCTGATGCAAGGTTTACTTACTGTAAGACAGTATTTTATAAAAGGATCCGAAAAAGAAAAGTCACTTGCATCAAAAATAGATAAATTATGGAGGGAAGTCGAATGGAGCTGGTTCACAAAAGGAAACGAGAATGTATTATACTGGCACTGGTCCAAAAATTATGGATGGGAAATGAATTTACCTGTGAGAGGATATAATGAATGTCTTATACTATATATTTTAGCTGCATCATCGCCAACATATCCAATCAAGGCTGTAGTTTATCATGATGGATGGGCAAGGAAAGGCGCAATAAGTGCAAATATTCAAAGGTATGGTTATACTTTAAAACTGAAACATAATGGAGCTGAAGAATATGGTGGACCTCTTTTCTGGGCTCACTATTCATACCTTGGATTAGACCCCAGATTCCTGAAGGACAAATATGCCGATTACTGGCAGGAGAATAAAAATCAAACTCTTATAAACTGGAGATGGTGTTCCCTGAACACAAAAAAATATGCAGGTTACAGTGAGGTTTGCTGGGGTCTTACTGCAAGTTATTCTGTGAACGGATATGCTGCTCATAGTCCGGGTGAAATGAATGACCTTGGGGTTATTTCTCCTACAGCTGCACTTTCCTCTTTCCCCTACACGCCAGAGCAATCGATGAATGCACTTAAACACTTTTATTATGATCTTGGAAACAAGATATGGGGAAGATATGGGTTTTATGATGCTTTCAGTGAGCAGAGTAACTGGTATCCAAAGAAATACCTGGCGATTGATCAGGGACCTATCGTAATAATGATTGAAAATTACAGAACAGGTTTGTTGTGGAATCTTTTTATGTCTTCTATGGATATTCAAAATGGTTTGAAACTTCTTGGTTTTACATCAGAAGAATAAATTTAATGTGCAATTATTTGTCTGAATTGTCCGACAATATTTCTAATTGTTAAGAAAGCTTTAGTCTTTAATATATCTTTTTGCTTGAGCTGATTCCTGCGATCCTATCTTTTTAAAATCATTAATCCGGAAAGGTTTTATGACATGTTTTTTTAATTGTAACAAAAGAATATTTGATTTTTATATTGTTATGTTCCATAATTTTAATATCTTCGCACCGTATTTTTAAACTGAAACGATTAAATTATATAGATCGGAAGTTGGTAAATAAACAAAGTATTAAAAAGATTAGAAACATGAAGAACAAAGTTTTAATGGGATTAGCCGCTATCACAATGGTTGCTTTCCTTTCTAGTTGTGGAAAAGTTCCACAGGCAAAAGTTGATGCTACTAACGCAGCAATCGCAGCTGCACAGACTGCTGAAGCAGCTGTTTATGTACCGGCTGAACTTGCAGCTGTACAGGATTCAATGAAAGCTATTGACGCAGCAATTGAAGTTCAGAAATCAAAGTTATTCAAGAAATTTGGCCCGATTGAACTTAAATTGGATGCAACTTTAGCTGCAGCTAACAAAGTATCTACAGATGCTGTTGCGAAGAAAGATGAAGTTAAAAAAGAAGTTGAAGCAACTATAACAGCTGTTAAAGCCGTTATTGAAGAAAACAAAACTCTTATTACCAAAGCTCCAAGAGGAAAAGAAGGAGCAGCTGTTCTTGAGCAGATTAAAACCGAAATGGCTACAATCGAAGCCTCTGTAGTTGAAGCACAGGGTTTATTTGATAAAGGTAGCTTTATGGAAGCTCTTAATAAAGTTAAAGCTGCTAATGACAGGGCAGTTGGTATCAATACCGAACTTAAAGATGCTATTGCAAAAGTAAAAGGAAAAGGAAAAGCAGTTGCACCTGCAGCCAAACCAGCACCAAAGAAAAAATAATTACGAAGCAATAACTTTAGTTATATGAAATCCCCGGGAAATTCCCGGGGATTTTTTTAAAGTCGTCACAGGTTTACATGAGAAAGGTTTGGAGAGATGTGCTGATTTTTTCTGCTATTGCGATTTCTATTCCATTAGCAATCTTATTATTAATTCGTTTTACTCCCAGGCCACCAATTGGTGAAATGGAATATGCCAGAGAAATTCTTTCAAAAGCAGGAACAAATAAAGCAGATACATATTCTAAAAAGCTATTTACTGAAGCAAAGATCTTTTATGATTCAGCAATGGTAAACTGGCAGACGGAAAACAAGCGATTTATCTATTTCAGACATTATGATAAGGTTGCCAGATTTGCAATACTTTCTGCAAAAAAAGCATACCTTGCTGCTGATAATTCCATTAGCAGTTCATCGAACCTTAAAATAAATCTAAAGCAAAAAATCAGTTCACTTAATGATCTTGTTGCTCAGATTGATAAACTTTTCACTACTTATCCATTGACTGCTGAAATTCGTGACCGGATCTCAAAAGGCAAACTTTTGCTTGAAGAGGCGGAAATAGTTTATAATAATGGGAAGTATATGCAGGCAAACAGGAAAATTACTGATGCCGAATATCTGCTTACAGAGTCATATGAAAATGCATCTGCAAATCTTAAAAGCTATTTCAAATCATTTTCAGTCTGGAAAAAATGGGTTGACAGGACTTTAAATGAATCGAAAAAAAGTCGTGATTATTCAATAATTGTTGATAAATTTTCAAGAAAATGTATCATTTATCTTAGTGGTGCCCGGAAATATGAATTTGAAGCCGAACTTGGCAAAAATTGGGTTGGGGATAAAAGAGTCAGAGGTGATATGGCAACTCCTGAAGGAATGTATAAGATAACAAAAAAAATCGAAGGAAGTAAAACAAAATACTATAAAGCTCTGTTACTGAACTATCCGAATGATGAAGATAAAGAAAATTTCAAATCTGAGATTGAACACGGTACGCTTCCTGCATCTGCCCGGATAGGAGATCTTATCGAAATTCATGGTAACGGCGGAAAAGGAATTGACTGGACAGAAGGGTGTATTGCGCTCACCGATAAAGAGATGGATGTTGTATATAAAATTGCGAGGGTGGGGACTCCTGTTACAATTATAGGATCAATGGTTGAACTGAAAGATGTTGTGAACAAGTAAATTATCTGATATGGAAGACGAGAAGATAAGAAATGAGGGTACACAACCTGGTATTGAAAAAAATGCCGAGGGTGCTCAACCAGCAAATAATGAGAGTGTCCTTAGACAAGAAACTACGCATGAGGAAGTATCTAAAAACAGGAAACCTGTTCTTAGATTATTTCATGGTGTATTAATTTTTATTTGTTTAATTCTTGTTCTATTCTCACTGATTCTTTTTTTACTGTACGGTGTTCCTGTCCTTAAAGAGTTAACACCACAGCAAAACAAAGAAATTGCAGATAACAAAGAATTAAAGAAGGATCCGGACTTTAAGAAAAAGATAGGACTGCTGACAAAAGATGTTCAGCGACTATCGCTGAAATTTAATACATATGCCTCCGGCCAGTCGTATATTGTTGTCAATACCACTGAAAACAGGTTCTATCTCTACAAAAATAAACAACTGATCAGGGAAGGATCTTGCAGCACCGGGAGCTATAAAAAGTTACTGACTGCAGGGGGGAAGAACTGGACCTTTAAAACTCCGAGAGGTAAGTTCACTATTCAGAATAAAAGAACTCATCCGGCGTGGCATCGACCTGATTGGTCATTTATTGAGGAAGGATCCCCGATACCGCCGAAAGATTCACCGTTAAGATGGGAGACCGGAGTATTAGGGGACTATGCGATGGATCTTGGTGATAGCTATATGATTCATGGAACAATATATAAGCGCTTCCTTGGCATGCCGGTAACTCATGGATGTGTCCGTCTTAATGATGAAGATCTTGAGGTTGTCTTTAACACACTTAATATTGGTTCGAAAGTTTATATTTTCTGATCTGATCTAATAATTTAATATGGAAACCGAAGTTACCAATAGGAAATCTAGACGAAAAATAACTTTCATTACATTGATCAGTGTTATTTCTGCCTTCATTATTTATTATTCCTTAATGTCGATGAAAAGCCCGGCACAGAAACTGGAAGAGATAAAAAATGAATTTGAAACTAAAACTACTGATAAAAGCAACATTAACCAGCGAATACTTAAGGATTCAGCTTATCTCAAGTTATTGAAAGAAAAAGCGTTCCTCCAGTCAAGAATAGTATTGGCAGAAACAGATTCAATTTACCTGTCTATTAATCTGGCTGACAGTACTGCGAATATTGGAATATATGGGGTTGTCGTTCATAGGGCAAAGATAAGCAAAATGCAAATCAGCAATATCCTTATGAGACGCAATGAAAGTGCGATATTGTCAATGCTTGCGACACCGTTAACCATATCACAAGCATTTGCTACGATAAAGAAGGAACCGGTAATGATCCAGATGGCCCCTAAAGATACTTCGGAATATAAGCCGGATATTATGCCGGATACAACAATTACCGAACCTGTTAATTATATTCTTGAAACTGACAAGGGTGTTAGAATATATATATATCAGGAAGAAAATACGAAAATCGATGACAAGATTAGTCAATTCAAATTCGATTTGAACTATCGTATCAAAGATACCTGGAGTGCATTAAAAAGAGTCGCAACCTTTAAAATTCCTGAATATCATCCGTTTATTAAAATCAGACTTCCCAGGACTGAAGCAAAGATCATATACAGGGCTGTTCCGAAAAATGGTCAGATAGCAGTTTTCAGGTAGTAAAACAATCTGTATCTAAATCGCTTTTAATTGATTTTGGCTTATCTTTATGATAGAAATAATTTAAATCTGAAGTTATGAAGAAAACTGTTGTTACATCATTGCTAGTTCCTGGTTTTTTGATAATCGGCCTGGTCTTTTTCAGTTTTCCGGTAAGAGGTCAGGAAGGTTCAAAAACCTCATCGGCTCTTCCTGAAGAAATAAATAAAATAGTTACTGCATCATGCACACCATGTCATACTTCGAATGGTGGATTAATGTCTAGATCAAAATTGAACTTCACGGAATGGACTAATTATTCTCCGGAAAAGCAGAAGGATAGGGCATCAAAAATGTTTTCAGAACTTAATAAGGGTGCTATGCCTCCCAAATCTGCAAGAGCAAAAAGACCAGAATTAATTCCTACGAAAGAACAGGTGGAGATAATAAAAAAGTGGTCTGAGTCTTTATCATCCGGAAGCAAATAGCAAGTTCCAAGTTCAAAGAAGACTCAATCAATAAACCGAAAAAGACATGGGAAGATTTACTGGTGTTATCGGGATAATAATTATCCTTGGTCTTGCATTTTTATGGTCAAATAACAGAAAAAGAATAAACTATCGTCTTGTTATAACCGGATTGCTGTTGCAAATCACTCTGGCAGTTTTTATATTAAAAGTTCCTATCGGACAGGATATTTTCTTCTGGCTTGGCAAGGCTATTAATAAGCTTCTGGATTTTTCCAAAGCAGGTGGTCTTTTCGTTTTTGGCGATCTTACAAAAGTTACACAGATACTTCCTGAGGGTATTGTAAAAAGCGGGGTTTTTCTCTTCATATTATTACCTACAATTATCTTCGTTTGCGTTCTGGTTGCAATAGCTTATCACATAGGTTTGATGCAAAGAATAATAGCCGTTATAGCACGCTTTGTACATTGGGCCATGAGAGTCAGCGGGAGTGAGGCATTATCAAACGTTGCAAGTGCCTTTGTAGGCCAGGTAGAGGCTCAGATTATGATCAGACCATATCTTTCAGGAATGACGATGTCGGAACTGCTGTCTTCCATGACAGGAAGTATGGCCTGTATAGCAGGTGGTGTAATGGCTGTTTATATTTCTATGGGAGTACCGGCCTCATACCTGCTTGCAGCCAGTCTGATGGCAGCTCCCGGGGCATTGGTAATTGCGAAAATAGTTTTTCCTGAAACAGAAGAATCGGAAACGCAGGGGACAGTAAAACTTGAAGTAAAAAAGGAGTATTCTAATATTATGGATGCCATTTCACACGGGGCCAGCGATGGAATGAAGATTTCCATAAATGTTATAGCAATGCTTATTGGCGTTATTGCCCTGATAGCTCTTATAGATGCTCTTCTTGGATATTTCGGACATTTCCTTTCATGGACAGGAGTGTCACTTAATGCCCTGGGTCTGAATGTAGATAATCTTCGTCTGAAAGATGTCGTTGGTGCATTCTTCAGTCTTTTCGCAGTGGTAATGGGAGTACCTCCATCTGAGTCACTTCATGTTGGTTCCCTGATGGGTACAAAAATGGTAATTAACGAATTTGTAGCCTATTCCGATCTTACACCAATGATACAACAGGGTCTGCTCAGCGCAAAGTCAGTTGTAATTGCAAGTTTTGCTCTGTGTGGATTTGCCAATTTCAGTTCAATTGCTATTCAGCTGGGGGGAATAGGAGTGCTTGTACCAAATCGCAAAGCCGACCTTGCGAGGCTTGGGTTTAAAGCAATGCTTTGCGGAACAATGGCTTCGTACATTTCTGCTTCATTGGCCGGAATTCTTCTCTGAGAACACATTTTTTACTATTTTTGGAATCCTTCAGACAGGAAGAATGAGAGATGGTCCCGATAGATCAGGATAGACGCCGTAGTCGAATGCGGCTAAATATTTTGGAGAGATGGCAGAGTGGTCGAATGCGGCGGTCTCGAAAACCGTTGTTCGCCTTCCGGCGAACCGGGGGTTCGAATCCCCCTCTCTCCGCAAATTGAAATTAAATCATTACAAATTATATTACCTTAAAGTTCCAAACTATGAAAAAAGCTTATAATATGTTGTTAGTATGCGGATTGCTATGTATTGTCAATACAGGCTGTAAAAATAAGCCTGTAGCTGAAGTTGATAAAAGTAATCCGTTTTTTTCCACATATAATACTCCATTCGATGTTCCTCCATTTGAAAAGATAATGGCAAAGCATTATATGCCAGCTTTTAACAAAGGAATGACTGATGGCAGATCGGAGATTGAAAAACTTGCAAACAGTAAAAGTAAACCAACATTTCAGAATACAATCGAAACATTTGATAAAACGGGTGAGCTTTTGACAAATGTATCTTCAGTTTTCTTTTCTCAGTCTACAGCCAACACAAACGATTCACTGCAGAAGATTGAGGTTGAAGTCTCCCCCTTACTTTCAACATACCGTGATGAGATTCTCCTCAATCCCGTGCTTTTTAAAAGGGTAAAATCGGTTTATGATAACCAGGCTGAGTTCAAACTAAATCCTGAACAGAAATTCTTACTCGAAAATCTGTATAAAAGTTTCGTCAGGAACGGTGCAAACTTAAACAAGCAAGATCAGGACACTCTTAAAATTATGAACCAGAAGTTATCCGTTCTGACTGTTAAATTCAGCCAGAATGTGCTGGCAGAAACAAATGGATTCAAAATGTTTGTCAGGAAGGAGGACCTTAAAGGGCTTCCGGAATCTGTGATAACTACAGCAGCTGAAACGGCAAAAGCAGCTGGGCAGGATGGTAAATGGGCTTTTACTACCCAGAGACCAAGTATTTTCCCATTTCTTCAGTATTCTCCAAACAGAAACCTTCGTGAGCAAATTTTTAACGCCTACACCAACCGCGGGAATAATGGTAATGAATTTGATAATAATAAAATACTTGCCGAGATAGTCAATCTCAGGGCAGCAAGGGCAAAGCTACTGGGATATAAAACACATGCTCATTTTGTTCTTGAACCACGTATGGCAAAAGTACCGGAGAACGTCTTTAATTTACTTAATAACCTTTGGGAAAAAGCAATTCCTGTTGCCAAAAATGAAGTTTCTGAGATGCAGAAAATCATTAATAAAGAGGGAGGCAGGTTCAAATTTGAACCATCCGACTGGTGGTATTATGCTGAAAAACTCAGGAAAGAAAAATATAATTTGAACGATAGCGAGTTGAGGCCTTATTTCAGACTTGAAAATGTACGAGATGGTCTTTTCGCAGTTGCCAATAAATTATTTGGAATTACTCTCACACCTCTTACTGTCATTTCTCTTCCTCATCCCGATGCACAGGCTTATGAGGTTAAAGATGTCGATGGTTCTCACCTTGGTGTGCTATATATGGATTTCTTCCCCAGGGCAAGTAAGCAGCAAGGTGCGTGGTGTGGAAGTTATCGCAGCTACCATATTGTGAACAAAAAGGGCGTTACCCCGGTTGTAACGGTGGTTTACAATTTTACACGGCCAAGTGGCGATATGCCAGCTCTTCTGAGCGTTGAAGAAGCCAGTACCATGTATCATGAGTTTGGACATGCTCTGGATGCACTATTCAATAAAAGTACATATAATCAGACAAATATTGCTTGGGACTTTGTGGAACTGCCTTCTCAGCTGATGGAACATTGGTCAACAGAACCTGAAGTACTGAATATGTACGCAAAAAATTATAAAACTGGAGAACCAATACCCTCAGTTCTGGTTGAAAAAATAAAAAACAGTGGATATTTTAACCAGGGATTCGATAATGTTGAAATCATGGCTGCCTCACTTCTCGATATGTCGTATTATTCCCTGGATGCACCTGTAAAAATTGATATTCAGAGCTATGAGAAGGAGTACTTCAAAAAAATCGGACTTATCCCTGAAATAGTTTCCCGCTACAGGAGTACCTATTTCACACATATCGTAGGTGGATATGATGCTGGATACTACTGCTATACCTGGGCTGCTGTCCTCGACAACGATGCTTTTGAAGCCTTTAAAGAAAAAGGTATCTTCGACAAGTCGGTTGCGGATTCTTATCGAAAGAATATCCTTGAGAAAAACGGAACAATGGATGCGATGCAGATGTTTGTAAACTTCCGCGGACGTGAGCCTATTATTGAACCACTGCTTAAGAACAGGGGTCTGATGCAGGAGCCTGCTGGAAAGAAGTAGAAAGCACTTCTATGGTTAAGAAGAGTCTTTGTGGTTTAACGTCTGGTGAAATATTTGATCTTATCGGATCTTCAGGGTTCACTGCTGCTCATGCAGTTTCAATCTCAAATAGTATTTATAAAAAAAGAATATCCGATATTGCACAGATCGCAAAAATTCCCCGACTGCTCAAAGAAGAGCTAATGAATATTGCAGTCAGCGGAATTTATTTGCCCCTGGCTTCAGAAGTATCGACAGATAAAACGGTGAAGTATCTGTTCAGGACTGAAACAGGAAAAGAGTTCGAAACTGTATATATCCCAGATAATAAAAGAAATACGGTATGTGTCTCGACTCAGTCAGGCTGCCGGATGGGTTGTTCATTTTGTGAAACAGCCAGGTATGGTTTCAGGGGAGACCTTACTGCAGGGGAGATAGTTAATCAGGTATTAAGTATCCCGGATGCAGATAAAGTTACACATGTCGTTTTTATGGGGATGGGTGAACCGATGGATAATCTGGAAAATGTTGTAAAGGCTTGCAGAATTATTACGGCAGAATGGGGACTTGCCATCAGTTCCAGAAATGTAACAGTCTCAACCGTAGGTATATTGCCAGGCGTTGAGCAATTTCTTCAAAGATCCGATTGCAATCTGACTTTAAGTCTTTATTCACCTTTTACTGAGGAAAGAAAAAGAAATATTCCGGTTGAATATCAATATCCTGTTCACGCGATAATAGATATGATGAAAAAATTTGAGGTCAAAAAGAAAAGAAGATTAAGCGTTGCATATGTTATGGTCAGGGATTTGAATGATTCAGATAACCATTTGGAAGGAATTAAGTCACTTCTAAAAGGTTCAGTTATAAGGGTTAATTTGATTCCTTATCATCCTGGTTTGAATGATCAGAAAACCGCATCATCAGATAAGCAGATGCAGTTTTTTAAACATAATCTCATAGTTTCAGGGATTTCTGCTTCGATCCGTAAGTCGCGCGGAAAAGATATTTCAGCAGCCTGTGGCCTTCTTGCTATCCGTTAATCAATTGAAACATGTACTCATCCTGATATCCATCGGATGTCAGTATCCAATCTTTTTTAATCCCAATCTGGACAAACCCCTGTTTTTTAAACAGATCTATGCTTTCACAGTTGTTTGCCAGGATATTGCAGTACAACTGGTGCAACAGAAGTGTTTCAAAACAATATTTTATCAGACAAGTCAGCGACATAGAAGCAAATCCTTTTCTCCTGTAAGTCTCGTTTGCAATAAGTATTCCTAATCCGGCTCTTTTGTGAAATGGATCAAAATCAAAAACATCTATGGTTCCGATAGTAATTTTATCTTCAATATGGTCAATCATGAATCTCATCTGACCTGTTTCATATATATTCTTATGTGAATTATCAAGGTATCTTTTGAGAGTATATCTTGAAAATGGGGCAGCTGTATTACTTATCACCCAGTGTTTTTCGTTATTTTCCCACTCATAAAGAAGTTCCAGATCTTCTGGTTCAAGAGCCCTGAGTTTGATATTTTTGTACTTCATGAGCTGTATCTCTGATTATTATTGGGTAATCAATAAATATAGATTTCTGATGAAAGCGTCTTCATATCCTTCCTTCTTTATTTTCAATAGTGCTTCTTTCGCCATTGAAAGTGTCTTGAATTCTCCATAGTAATATTTGTATAATCCGTCACTGGCCTTTATTTCATTAACACCTTCAATTCCGCTGAAGATTCTGCCGATATCCAAAGGATTCTGTGTAGCCTTCTTCAGTTGTATTGTATATAGTCCCTGATCAATTTTGTCTGAAATAGCTTTTCGTCGTTCGGGAGTTAAGTTAACTTTTGATTCATTGTCAAGCTCATATTGATTGACAATATAGGCTTTGTTATATCCTATTTCCCTGGCATGCCCCAGATATTTTAAAGCGTCAGTTTTATTGTAGAATACTCCGAGCACATACATTGTCACTGTGTCAATTTTCAGGGTTCTGATAAAGAGTAAGTCATCTTTAGTCAACGGGGAGAAGAAACCAGAACTTAACTTTTCGGCTGTTTTTACCAGGACAATACTGTATCTCATTGAAAATGATTGCCTGAGTTGTTCCGGAGTATATGTCTCCTGACGGATAACAACACCTGTTTTGGGATCGACAATCCCAAATGTGACTCTTCTGTTGTATTTTCTTCCTTCAGGATTATCAGAGCCGTCGGGTTTATAATTTACAGCAACAAAACCTGACTTTCCGAATGCTTTCTTGACAAATCTTGAAGATGAGGTTCCCGGGGTTACCAGATAATTTATAACACTCTGTGCTCTTTTGTCGGCCAATATGTCATTATACTCTTTACTACCTTTGGAATCGGTATAACCCGCAACCTCAACTTTCAAATCAGGATAATTGATAAGAATAGACTTAAGAAGTTCCAGACTCGATTTAGCCTGATCATTTAGTTCCGAGTTATTGAACTCAAACAGAATGTTATTTATTGACAGAAACTCACCACCGAAAACCTTATCAGGTATCAGCGAGGAATTGACAGAAACATAGTTACTTGAATAATACAAAGGGATACTAAGGTTTATCGTATCGGTCTTATATCCTTTATGACTTACAAAAAGCTGATAGTCACCTGGTTTTACTTCGAATTTATATGATATGGAATCGATTAGTGATATGAATTTGGTTGGTATTACCTTCTTAAGGTCATTAAGTTGTATACTCACCAGTTTAGGATCAACTTCCATTCCGTCCTGAAGTGAGATAGTGCCCCCGGCCAAAGTTATCTTATCGGCCGGATCTTCTGCAACTATTGAATAAATATTTCTCGATTTGATATTTTCGTCATAGAGGCAGGTAATAAATCCGGATTTGTTGTTATTAAGAATAAAGAAGATGTTATCAGATGTGTTATTAAAAGCATAGGGCATGCCAATAGGATTTGTCCAGACACCATTTTTTTTTATTGACCTGAACACATCATATCCACCCATACTAATGTGACCAACTGAACTAAAAAGCAATGCACTGGTTTCAGGATCGAAGAAAGGCGTATCCTCGTTATAAGGTGTATTAATAACATTCCCGCAATTTACCGGCACGCCCCATTTACCATTTGCAGTCTTCTCCGAATACCATATATCAAGTTCGCCTTCTCCTCCGGGTCTATTGCTGGCAAAGTACATTGAATTTCCATCGGGTGTTATAAAGCCATGTGATTGCCAGTAAATAGTATTAATTGGTTTTCCGAAACTTTTTATTTTAGTCCAGATAGAGTCTTTTCTCTGACTGTAATATAGATTTCCAGTACCTCCGGTATACATATAAATTATTAATAACGACCCATCGCCGGTAATGGAGTTTGAATATAATAGGTCATGTCCTCCAAGTTGTTTTGTAATGTCAACCGGTTTTTTCCATATACCTGTTTTATAAGAGCATAATATACGTGTTTTTCCCTCTTCTTTTTGAGTGAAAATAAAAACAGAATCATTCTTTGAAAGAACAGGATTGCATGCTCCGGGATAGTCAGCAAGCCATGGAGTGAACAGGTCGGTTATAAGGGGTAAAGGTTTCTTCTTCATTTCTATGGCATACCTGCAATCTCTGATCTGGTTGTCGATATGCTCCTCCCTAAAAATTTTTGTGCCGATTAATCTTTTCTTTGCATCATTATAGAGAGATATAGCTTTCTGGAGACTATCGTTCTGATGATATGCGACAGCAAGGTAAAGATAGGTATCCAATGGTGCTTTTTCTCCGTATTCAAGGTACTCCATGTCATTGTTCACAACATTCAAAGAGGCTTTAGTTAAAAGTCTCAGAGCGTCAGTTTTTTTCCCATCGAGGTTTAGGTAGCAAATTCCCAGTTTTGCTGAAAGATTGGAGTTTTCCGGATAAATATTGAGTAGAGACTCATAACGTTCGGCAGCTTTTTCGTAATTCTGATCATAATAGTAGAAAATGTCAGCTTCCTGTACTGCTTTTATTAGTCTCTTTTTGGAAAGTACTTGTGAGAAGAGTGGGAGGAAGAAAAAAATCAGAAAAGAGAATACGAATGTTTTCCTGAGGGCAATTTTCATTATTTTGAGACTTTCTTGATAAAGATTTCTTCAGGATATCCTTTCCTTATCAACTCCAGCCTCGAAGAATAGGCTTCTTCCCTTGTTGAAAATTTACCTGTGGTATAACGGTAAAATTTATCTATATCGTTATACATTACTTTCATATCATTAATGTATTTAAAATAGGTTACGTCAACAGGATTATGAAGAGCCATCATCTGAACAGTATAGTAGAGTACATCAGAATCATTTATTGTAAGATCGCCAACATCACTGACATTCATGTTTCTTATAAGCATACTGGTATCAACAGAAGATATTGTGGGGATCAATGCCAGATTGATTTTATCATAAACCATTTGTGGCGGCACTGTCTTATTTATTTTTACAGATATATATCTCTCAAGCGATACGTCAATATTTAAAACGAGATTGGGATTATCCAGCAAAATGGTAGTATCAATTGTCTGAGTTATATATCCGTGACCTTTATAAAATAACCTGAATTCTCCAGGGGCGACAACAAAATTGTAAAGACCGGTATATTTGTTCGGGAAACCGACATCGAGGGTATCTCCGGAAGTTTTGTTGGTGAGATGTATTGAATAATTTTCATCAAAGGTAACGGTAGTATCTTTAAGACTAAATTTACCTTTTATTTCAAATAACTGGTTTACATCAGTATTTCCTAATCCCAGATAAAATATTTCTTTCTTCTTGTAGTCGGTTGTCATCGAATAATAAGCATTCTTTCCATTATTTACTGGTTGAAGAAACTTATCATCGTCTGTGGAATTAATAGGATATCCGAGGTTTGTTGGTGTTTTCCAGGCTGAACCGATTTTTTGACTTTTAAAATTATCAAATCCACCCATTGAACTATGTCCCTCTGAACAAAAATAAAGCACAGAATCATTTTGAGTAATAAAAGGAGTATCCTCATTGAACGGTGTATTGACAGAAGCACCCAGATTCACTGCCGGACCCCAATCACCTGTTGCATCTTTTTCAGAAACATAAATATCGAGATTTCCCTGTCCGCCATCCCTGTTACTGGTAAAATATAGTCTTTTGCCGTCAGATGAGATTGAGGCATGAGATTCGTAGAACTTGGTATTAATGTTCTTGTTTAATTTTTTAATTGGAGTCCATGCACCATCAACATAATTTGATGAATATATCACTCCATCGTAATTATCTGTTTTATACAGGAAGAGTTCAGTGCCATCGCTGTTCAAGGAACATGACGAGCAATCTTCACCAGCTTTCAGAGCTGCAGTTATTTCTATAGGTGGCTGCCATTTTCCTCTTTCTTTTTTGGAAAAGAAGATTGCATTGACAATGCCCCTGCGCTCAGTATAAACAATAGTGTTCCCGTCAAAACTAACAGCAGGATTTTCGTTTATTGCGCCCAGATTGAAGTCACTTCCCAAAGACTTTTTGCTAAAAACTGTCGGATTATCCTTAAATTGAATTGCATTCTTACAGGCCTGAATCTGCTGATCAATATACTCAAAGTTCTTCATACCTCCTTTGGATTTTGATTCCCCGGCAAGCTTACTGAAGGTTTGAAAAGTATTAAGCGCTTTTTCAAATTGATTATTAATCAAATAGGCTCTGGCAAGAGAAAAATAGACATCGAGCGGAGCTTTTTTCTCCTTAAATGATTCGGGTTTTGAATCATAGCTGGCCGTTTTAACAGCTTCTTCCAGATATGGGATTGATTTTTCTTTTTCACCGGGAATATTCAGGTAGCAGGTGCCAATTTTATATTTAATATTAAGATTATCAGGAGAATCTATAAGAAGGTATAGTTGATTTGCAAGCTCATATTCTTCAAAAAGGTAGTACGACTCCGCCTTGTCAAATATCTTTTTCATTTCGCTGGAAGACTGAGCTGAGGCGGCAACCGGGAAGATAACCAGAGTTAATAGTTGCAACAAAACACTTATAATCTTTACTCTGAATTTTACCATCAGAACAAATATACTAATTTTTCTAAATGTTTTAACAAATACAAAGCAATTTTTATTTGAAGGTAATCTTATAAATATCTTCTTTCCCGAATCCTCCGGTCTCTTTATACTTAGAATAATAGCCGGATTTCCCATCACCGATCGGCATAAAGAATATTTCGTCATCAGGGGTGTTAATCGGATAGCCAAGATTTTTAGGCTTATTCCATAAACCGTTCGATTGCAAATCGGATCTGAAAAGATCGTAGCCTCCGATATTTTCATGCCCCTGGGAGCTGAAAAACAGGCTTTTGCCGTTGTTAATCAGAAATGGTCTGTCCTCGTTAAACTCAGTATTTATTTCCGGACCAAGATTTACTGCAGGACCCCAGTCGCCATTTACTTTCCGGGATATATACAAATCGAGACCTCCAAACCCCCCAGGTCTGTCCGAAGCGAATACTAATTGATTGCCATCTTCAGATATAAAACCATGTGACTCCCAATATTTTGTATCGATATTTTTATTAAGTTTAGTGGCCTTGCTCCAACTGGTTCCATTATATGAACTCACATAAATATCGCTGTTAGTATGATCATCTTTAGAAAGGAATAATAATTTACCATCAGCGGAGAGGCAGGAAATGTAAAAATCTCCATCAGACTGGAGTTCCGGAGTAATGTTAACCGGGGCAGTCCATTTCCCGTTAACAAGTTTCGAAAACATTACTGCATCATAGAATTTAAGAGACTCCATATAAGCAAAAGATTTTCCGTCGGCCGAAATCAACGGATTTGAATTTGATTTTTCATCATTGAAGATATCGCCGACGTTCTCCTCTGTATATGCTACAGGCTTGGCAATCAGAACTTTTGCCATATCGCATACCTTTATTTCGTTTTTAACAAAATCAATGTTCTCACGGTCGTCGGGAAGAAGTGTCTCGAGGTATTTCGTAAAAGTTTCTTTTGCTTTGTCAAACCTGTAATTAATACGGTATGCTCTTCCAAGTTCAAATAATGCATCATAGGGAGCAGCTGTCTGGGTGAGGGTACCCTCTTTATGCTTGGCTGACATGTTTTTAGTAGCGTTTTCCAAATACTCGATTGAGAGGTTCTTTTTCCCGGGAATATTAAGATAGCATACACCTGTACAATAAGCAAGGTTAGAATTATCGGGTAGCTTTTCATAGAGCTGCAGATAGTTCGTCAGTGCATCGGCATAGGCTTCATTCATAAGGAAATATTCAGCTTCAAGAAATGAATCCTGAAGTTCCTTATTCTCCTGGGCATAAACAGGAATGATTAAAACTATTATGAAAAAAAGAAACACAACTCTTTTGCTCATATGCAGAGATTTTGACAAACAAATTTATAAAAAATTAGCAAAAGAATTATTAATCAGATATTATTTTATGAGTACGACCGACAAATGCCGGTCATACTCTGAGATTTTTATTTCTTTTTATTCTTTTTTCTTTTCCACAAAATAAAGAAAAAGATGAAAAGTCCGCTTCCAATCAGAACCCATAAAATCCATAGAGGGCTTTTTTTGATGGTCGGCAAGTGGGATTTAATCATATCCGCAGAGACATCTTTTGCAGATATCAGGTTTGCAATACTCTTAGCGACAGCTTCTTCCGGGAATTTTTCCTTATTCGCAAAAAGATACATTATCAGATCTTCCGGCGTATTTATTCCTTCTTTTTTCAGATCAATTGATTTCAGTGAAGCAGTGAATGGCTCTTCAGACTTTTCAATCAGATCGTGAAGGTACTGTTCAACTTTGGTATCAGGTAATGAACTAATGCTGACAAGCATCTCTGATACCTGTTTCAGGGAAAGTCCACGCCTTAGAGATTCAATATAAAATGCCTCCAGCCATTTATCTTTTGTTTTAATATCTTTCTGGTCGACTGCGGCTACAGATTGACGAATCATATCTCCGGCATCCGACTTTTCACTGAAGGCAAGTATCTTCTTCTTCATTATTACAATGTATGGATCAGTTCCGGCTAATATAGCTGCTGCAATCCTGTTGAGATCCTCAGGGCTTATCTTACCACCTGTTTTGGAGCTGATATAATCCTGTAAATCAGTCCAGGTCTTAAGGTTCGATTTATAAATATCAAGATCCGTAAGAATTTTCTTCAGGTCACCCTCTGTATGCGCTGCCAGATAATCAACAGCAGTCTGTGTCAGTATATTGTCCATCACAGCCACTTTGAGAGTCAGTTTATCAATCTCCTCAGGATTAATGTTTTTTCTGGAAGCTTCTTCCTTCAGGTACACGATAAAATCATCGACTTTCCCGAATTGTTTATTTTCAGTCTTTGCATCTGTGATAACTTTTAACAGATCGTCATTAGCCCTGCTCTTCAGCATTGTTGAGAATGAGGCAATCTGTTTATCGGATATAACACGGTCGTACTCAGGATGAAGCAAAGGTTGCTGCGTAATATTTTTCTCCCTGGTGATAAAAACTTCAGTTTTAGTCGTGTTATTAAATCTATCGGTAAGTTTAAAAACAAGTCTGTTATTTCCCCGACTGGGTGCCATTTTATAGTTAAATGTCGAATCGAGGATTGTAAATTTTTCAACGGATACTAATGAATCACCTACCCAATGTTCAACTGTAAGCACAGACCTGGGTTCAACCTTCATAGGAAATGAAATTGAGTCACCGTTAGTAACGGAAATGGTTTTATTGGTTTTAACATTTAAATCTGCGACAAAGTCAGTTTTCGGCAGTATTGTTCCAGGAACTACAAAACTGTCAGAAGGGTTTGAAAGTGGCAAGTCCAATTTTCTAACAACTTTTTCACCTCCTTCTCCTTCGTACGTGATTTGATAATCACCCTGTGGGAGCTGAAATTCATATTCTCCTGTTTTAGGATCAGAATAGACAATTATCGTCTGGTTCTGGTTTTTGATATTCATTGCGCTCACTTTCACGCTATCATTGGAATTGCTTATAAGGTCAGCAACTTTTACCAAGCCTCTTACGAAAAACTTTCTGGGGTGGTCATTTGAAAAAATCTCGATCCGGTAGATATCCTGCTTCCCAAAGCCACCAGGTTTTTCCTTAGCTATATATCCTTCGTAACCCTGATTCACCGGCTTAAAGAACACATCATCATCAGTGGTGTTCAGAGGATATCCTATATTAAGGGGAACTGACCATTCGCCGTTATCAAGTAGTCTTGAGTAAAAGATATCGTAACCTCCCATATTAAAATGACCCCTGGAACTAAAGAAAAGGGTTTTATCATCATCGCTCAGGAAAGGAGTTTCCTCATTATATAAAGTATTGATAACAGGTCCGAGATTCACTGCCGGACCCCAGTCGCCTGTACTGTCACGATTTGAAATCCATATATCTAGACCGCCGAGAGTTCCTTTCCTGTTGCTTGTAAAATATAGTTTTTTATTGTCGTGCGAGATGGTAGCATGTGATTCCCAGTATTTGGTATTTATGTTCTCATTGAGCTTTACCAGAGGTGACCATTTCCCGTTATCAAATCTGGTAGTATAGATAATTCCATCATAATCAGCAGAACTGTACAGGTATAGGTCTTTACCATCTTGCGAAATAGAAGTAGGAAACAGATCGCGGTCGATTTTCAGTATCTCATTCAAATTCACGGGTTCTGTCCATTGACCATTGACCTTTGTCGAGTAGAGAAGTGCATCGTAAAATGCCTGACTTCTTGAAAATACAAGAAGATCCTCCTTATCTGAAACTACGGGGTTAAATTCACTGTTATATCCGTTTATGATATTCCCTAGATTTTTCTCTTTTATAAACAGAGGCATCCGCATCAGTTCCTTGGCGGTAAAACATGATTGTATCTGAAGGTTTACAACTGTTGAATCATAAACTTCAGGGTTAAGGTTCTTTCGGAAAAGCTGGTAAGCTCTGATAGCTTTATCGGGCTGGTTATTTATCCGGTATGCATTGGCCAGATAATATAGCGCATCGTAAGGCGCTCCGGTTTCGTTGAATTTTCCTTCTCTATATTTTGGATCAATGTTTTTAACTGCAGCTTCAAGGAAACTTACAGCTTTAGCTTTCTCTCCCGGGATGTTTATATAACACTGGCCGACCCTGTATCTGAAATTTGAATTATCGGGGTATTTCCTTAACAACTGCAGATATAATGGCAGGGCATCCTGATAGGCTTCAAACAAGATCCAGCTTTCAGCATCATAAAAACTATTTCTCAGCTCTTCTCTAGATTGAGAAAATAAATCAGAATTGATAAATGCAGCCAGCAGCCACGTTAAAAGAACTAACCTTTTCATCATAATACAATTAATCTAAATGGAGTGATGGCACATAAAACATTTGTGAAAATTATAATCCCTAATTTCTATATTCAGAATTGAGGAAGTCAATTTGTCGGCATTCTACTTAAAGTTACTAATATAAGTTAAATATTAGAAAAAAGGCCTACTTATAGCAGCCCTTTTTCCCAATTCTATCCTTTTTTTTTCAACATCAAATTTTTTCCTTAACAAAATGACAATCAGTTTCTGTGCCATAACAGCTGATTAAACTATGTCAGGCGAATAATTTTCAAGAATCTCTTTCACTTTATGCAGGAATTTTCCTGCAAGCGCACCGTCAATTACCCTGTGATCGTAACTTAAAGAGAGTATCATTACCTGCCTGATGGCTATCATATCTCCGTCAGGTGTTTCGATAACTGCCGGAGTTTTTCTTACTACACCAGTTCCAAGGATGGCTGCCTGTGGCTGATTAATAATAGGTGTTCCCGCCAGATTATCATAACTACCAAAGTTTGTAATCGTAAAGGTGCCTCCGGTAATTTCGTCGGGCTTTAATTTATTCATTCTGGCTCTTTCAGCCAGATCATTGACAGCCTTTGCGAGTCCTGTGAGGTTTTTCTCATTGGCGTTTTTTATTACCGGAACAATCAGATTACCATCGGGTAGAGCAGTTGCCATGCCAATGTTTATATTTTTCTTCCTTATAATATTATCACCCTCAACTGATATATTGATCATCGGGAATTCATAGAGGGCTTTTGCCACTGCATCTATAAAAATGGGGGTCAGAGTTAGTTTTTGTCCTTCATTCGCCAGAAATTTTTCCTTGTTGGCATTTCTCCAGTTCATGAGGCGCGTGACATCTGCATCTATAAAGGATGTAACATGCGGTGACGTTCTTTTCGACATAACCATATGTTCTGCGATAATTTTCCGGATCCTGTCCATCGGAATTACTTCATCGCCATATGATCTGATAAGAGAAGGTTCATTTTTCTTTGAAGTCTTTATTGTATTAACAGTCTCTGCAGCCTTAGCTGCTTCTTCAGTTTTTTTACGATTCCCGAGGGTTTTCAGAATATCATCTTTTGTTATCCTTCCATCCATTCCCGTCCCGGTTGTCTTATCGAGATCTGCATAACTTATTCCTTCCCGGGCTGCAATGCTTCTCACCAGCGGTGATATAAATTTTCCTGAGGGTGTCCGGCTTTTCATATCATGAGATAATACTTCTATCTCAGTCTTTTCCTGTTTTATAGATTCAATGGTTTCACGAATTCTTTCAACCTCTTTATCAACTTTCTTTAATTCTTCCTTAGCAAGGACATCATTGTTCTCAAGGACGGCCAATAATTCACCTATTTTAGCAACTGAACCCTCTTTAACGACAATTGAGACTATGGTTCCTGGTGCAGGCGCCGGGATTTCAGAATCCACTTTATCTGTCGCTACTTCAACGAGCGGGTCATCTTCCTTCACCAGAGATCCTTCAGCGACAAGCCATTTGTTAATAGTTGCCTCAATTACTCCTTCACCCATTGCAGGTAATAAGATATTTAACCTCGCCATAAATAGTGTTTTTGTATTTTAATTTATCTTATATACTAAACAACCTGATCGACAAAATGTTTCAGGTATCCGTTTTATGTTGAAACAATAATACATCCTTTTCTAGCTGCTTTTAAATATATTTCTCAATAAGCGATTACTGATAGCTAATATCTCTCTGAAATAGACTGCACTGATAATTATTAGCCGGAATGACCGGTATTTACCCTCAGCACTGTGCTTACTGACATAAATCCGCATTGAATCGTAAAAATGTAGAATATCCTTATATCCATCTCCTGATGTGCTTTTGCCTTTGAAATGAACTATACTTACCAGAGGAAAGTAGTAATTATTATAACGTGTTTGTAGTAGCCTGTAACTCAAGTCTATATCTTCACCATACAAAAAGAAATCTTCGTCCAGCAGACCCGATTTTTCCAGAGCTTCCCTTCGGATAAACATATATGCACCTGAAATCACTTCAGTCAATGCAGTTTCAAGGTAATCAATCTGAGGCAGGTAATATTTGTTTAGAAGAGGAGATTTTGGGAACAGGAATGATAATCCGAATGTTTTAAAAAATGCAATTCCCGGAGTCGGAAACGCTCTTTTTGATTCGGGGAGAAACCTGCCTTCACCGTTTATCATTCTTATTCCTATTGCTCCGGCATCGGTGTGCATGTTCATGAAATCGATACATTTCGAGAAAGTATCTTTTTCAACAATTGTATCGGGATTAAGAAGCAATATAAATCGGCCTTGTGACTTTTTGATTGCCTGATTATTTGCAGCGGAAAACCCTGAGTTTACCGTATTAATTATAAGTTTAACATCAGGAAACTCACTTTTTATCATTCCAACAGAACCGTCTTCTGAATTATTGTCAACAACAAATATCTCACAATCAATGTTCTCAGAGGCTAACATTACAGAGAATAGACATTGTCTCAGGAAATCTCTTACATTAAAATTCACAATAATTACAGATAATTCCATACTATGGTTATTCTGATTTTAATTCATCGCAAATAACCTGTGAGAGTCTGCGAACTCCTTCTTCAATCTCTTCCTTGTTAGAAAAAGAGAAATTTATCCGCATTGTATTGTGTCCTGAATTATTACAGAAGAAAGATGAACCTGCAACGAAGGCAACATTTTTCTCGATTGCTTTCTTAAATATATCATCTGCATCAAGATGGGATGGCAGAGTCACGAACAGGAATAAACCACCCTGAGGTTCTGTCCAGCTTACACCTGCCGGCATATACTTCTTAAAGCAGACTATCATATGAGAGCACCTTTCACGATAGAGATCAATTGTCTTCTTCAGGTTTTTATCCAGTAACCCTTTCTCCATATAGCGGGCTATGATTTTCTGAACAAATGAAGAAGTGCAGAGATCTGCAGTTTGTTTTGCCATTACCAGTTTATCCAGTATTTCAGGATTTCCGACTACCCAGCCAACTCTGAATCCAGGTGCGAATATTTTGGAAAAAGTACACAGGGTAATAACCCTCCCGGTAGTATCAAGCTCATTCATAAGTTTTTGAGGCTCTCCTTCAAAACGTACTTCTCTGTAAGGGCTGTCTTCCACAACCAGCAGGTCATATTTATCGGCAATTTCAATAATTCTACGTCTCCTGGAATCGGGAAGTGTGATCCCGGAAGGATTCTGAAAATCAGGTATAACATATATAAACTTGACTTTTCGCCCCAGTTCTTTAAGAATTATTATAGTTTTCTCGAGTTCCTCAGGGTTCATTCCATTTTCGTCGAGGGATATTCCTTTCAGCTTTGCACCATAAAGAGTGAATGCATTAATTCCTCCAAGATAGGATGGAAGCCCGCAAAGAACATAGTCGCCGCGATCGAGAAATACCTTGGCGATAAGATCAAGAGCCTGTTGTGAAGCGGTAGTTATTATCAGATTTTCTATTCCTATTTTCAATCCCTGCCTGTTATGCCGTTCTACAAGCATCTTTCTTAAAAGAGGATCACCTTCGGTTGTACCGTACTGAAGACTATCAGGTCCGTTTTTCTCAAGTATTTCACTGACAATCTCTTTTAGATCATTGACAGGAAAAGTTTCAGGTGCAGGTAATCCACCGGCAAATGAAATCATACCAGGTTTCTCGAGATGTTTGAGGATCTCTCTTATTGCTGAACGCTTCATGCTCTTTCCCGAATTCGAAAGAAAGTGATTGATTGATGTTAACATTGCTGGTATGGATTTCTGTTATTAATCGCCCGTCCTAGTGTAATTTCATCTGTATATTCAAGCTCATCGCCAATAGCAACACCTCTTGCAAGGGTCGTGAGGCTTATATTATATTTATTTAGTCTTTTAAACAGATAATAATTAGTAGTATCACCTTCCATAGTTGTACTCAGGGCAAAAATTATTTCGCTCACACCTCCGGCCTTCACTTTTTCTTCAAGGTTATCGATTTTTAAATCAGAAGGGCCAATACCATCAATAGGTGAAATAATGCCTCCCAGAACATGATATAATCCTTTAAACTGCCTTGTATTTTCAATAGCCATTACATCCTGAATGTTTTCAACCACACAGATTACAGACCTCTCCCTCTTTTCATCATTGCAGATATTGCATATTTCAGTATCTGAAATATTGTTGCAGATCTTGCAATAGTGAATCTCTGCATGAAGTCTGATGATACTCTCACCAAACTTTCTTACATCTTCAGAATCTCTTCTTAACAGATTCATTACCAGTCGGAAAGCTGTTTTTCTTCCTACTCCGGGAAGAGAAGCAAATTCATTCACTGCATTTTCCAGAAGCCTGGATGGAAATTCAGTAAAACTCATAATTAAATTATTTTAAACAAAATTAGTTCAATTTTCCGGTGTTATTAAACTGACAGAGAATTTTTTGTCTTCCTTTCTTTTTGTTATTCTTGTAAACTAATTGATTTTAATATGTCACCGCTGCTGATCCTTGTGATTTTCCTGATCTATACTCTGGTCTTATTTGCTGTTACCTGGTATACGGCACGAAAAGCCGACAGCCAGTCTTTTTTTATAGGAAACAAGGTATCTCCCTGGTTTGTTGTTGCTTATGGAATGATCGGCGCATCACTTTCCGGAGTGACATTTATGTCTGTACCAGGATGGGTGAAAGATACCCAGTTCAGTTATATGATCGTTGTTTTAGGATACCTGTTCGGTTATTTTGTAATTGCCCTGGTTCTGCTCCCGCTGTATTACCGGTTGAAACTGACATCTATTTACTCTTATCTGGAACAGAGGTTCGGATTCTGGTCTTATAAAACCGGAGCCGGTTTTTTCATTTTATCAAGAACTCTTGGCGCCTCATTGCGTATGTTTTTGGTTATTAATGTTCTGCAAATTTTTGTGTTTGATGCTTGGAATGTACCTTTCTGGGTCAATGTATTTGTTTTTATCACACTGATCATCCTATATACTTTAAAAGGTGGGATAAGGACAATTATCTGGACTGATACTTTTCAAACAACTTTCATGCTTCTGGCAGTTGTATTATCAGTAATTTATATTGGAAAGAACCTGCATTTACCTCTTTTAAAACTTGTTTCCATTGTAAAAGAGAGTCACGTTTCGAATATGTTCATTACTGACTGGCATCACCCACGGTTTTTTATTAAACAATTTTTCAGCGGAATGTTTATTACGATAGTTATGACAGGACTTGATCAGGAAATGATGCAAAAAAACCTGAGTTGCAGGAACATAAAAGAAGCTCAGAAGAATATGTTTACTTTCAGCGGGATACTTGTTGTGGTAAATCTTTTATTCCTGTTTCTTGGTGCACTTCTGCTTATTTTTGTTCAGAATAAAGGTCTGACAATAGCGTCGAGCGATGATATCTTTCCAACTATAGCAATCAGGTATCTTGGTCCGGTATCGGGAGTTGTGTTTCTCATAGGCCTCATTTCAGCAGCTTTTCCAAGTGCCGATGGTGCATTGACTTCTCTAACAACATCTGTGAGTATTGATTTTTTGGGTCTGGAAAGGAGAGAAGGAATTACTGAAAAAGCAAAAACCAGGATCAGATATATGGTGCACTTAACCATTGCCCTGGTATTCTTTATAAGTGTTTTAATGTTCAGCGCTTTGAACGACCGGGCAGTAATTGATAAACTTTTTACTATTGCAGGGTATACCTATGGTCCATTACTTGGATTATATTCTTTCGGGCTGTTCACAAAAAGGAATGTAAAAGATAAGATTACCCCGGTTATTGCGATTCTTTCGCCTTTAGCCTGTTTCTTCCTGAGTAAATATTCAGTGGTGTTGTTTAATGGTTATAAATTCGGATTTGAATTACTTCTTCTGAATGGGCTTCTGACATTTACCGGGTTATATCTTTTCAGCAGAAAACCAGACAAGTCCTGATGTTTTATTGTCTGATGTCTGATCCCTGTTGTTTATTGCCTGAAGTGGTTGTTTTGTCTTTATCATCAGTCTCTTCAGGAACCTCTTTCTTCATTACTGCTTTTATCTTTTTATATGGAATATTCCAAACGATAAAGTAACTCATTCCTGCACTTATGGTTTTTGTGCCATCGCCAAATCCTGGAAAATAAACCGGCCTTAAATCTTTTCCGGCACCGGTATATATCAACATCCTCAGACTTATTGACCAGCCCATACTGAAATTCCTGAAGATTTCTGCCCGCACACCCGGAGACACTTCAACAAAATGTCCCCAGTTGGTCCTCTTAGCAATTGAAGAAGTGGTTATACCCCAATAATTCTCCTTCTCAAAGGAGGGAACTTCGGAATTGAACCTGCTTAAACCATACCTGAGTCCGATTCCAGCCCAATATTTACCGAGCGACTTATCTGGTTTAAGAAGGTTAAAATCAATTCCGGCACGGATAAAACTTCCTTTATTCAGATAAGTGTAGTTATACTGAGAATATTTGTAATTGAGATATCCTGCTGCAAACATGACAGCTCGTTTTTCATTGAGATCTACAGAAATATATCCTTCGGCATTTAAAATATTTTTATCGGAATAGTAGATCGCAGGACCGGAAACTTCCATTCCAACCTTGATTTTAAGGGGAATAGGGATCGTATCCTGGGCTTGTACCTGAATCCAGCCAAAATTCAGGATAAAAAGCAGACTAAAAGAATATGCGAATGTTCTCCACATTTAGATTAGTAATAGTTTGGTTCCCGGAATAGATGTCCTTAATGATATGTTTTGAATAATCACGAACAGTGTCAAGTTTATGATAAAAGGTGTAACCACATTCTTTGGATATCAAATGTGGGTAGCTGGTATAGGTGAATTTTACAGTGTCGGCAATCCCGTTAATTTTAATAATAAATGTACATTCAGGTGTTGAAGCATTCAATGGGAGTAGTGCATGTTCAATCCTCGTGGCTTTGTTATACACTTTATTGGTGTCGTTCAGGCCATAAATAGTTATGCTATCAGGAGCAGTAAGTATTTTTATTTCATCGCCGCTGTAAAAGGATGCTTTAAGATACGATTCTGTTTCCTCAAAACATGATCCGGGTGTACATGAAAACAGTAAGGGTATAAAACCTGATATGATGATAAAGAGGCTCCAGCGAATAAATCTTCCCATTACTTAATTGAAAGCCTCAAAATTACAAAAATATTGGTGTGATATACAATAGAAGTGAATATTGGACAAAAGAATAAAAAAATCCTAGAATTTAGGAAGATTCTTTAGAACTCCGTTTATACCCTTTTTGATTCTGACTAATACATTATTATCTTTTTCTCCGTTAAAATATATTTCAGAGATGATATCTTTATATTCTTTAGAAAGATAGTTTCTTTTCAGCTTCAGAGTCGGCGATAATTCTCCGGTTTGGGGAGTCCATTCCTCTGTTACGAGACGAAACCTTTTAATCTGTTCAAATTCTCCAAGGGATTTGTTCACTTCCCTGACTTCCCTGTTAAATCTATCAATTACTTCCGGCAGTTCAATGAGTTCCGAATTGTCCCGGAACTGGATTTTGTGAATTGAACACCAATCATGCAGGAAAGTAAAGTTAGGAGAAAGGACAGCACTGGCAAATTTCTGATTTTCACCAATTACCATAGCCTGTTCTATGAAGAATGACTCTTTTAGTTTATTCTCAATAACCTGAGGAGCAATATATTTTCCTGCACTCAATTTAAACATCTCTTTCTTTCTGTCGGTGATCCTGAGAAATTTACCATCTTCAATTACTCCAATATCACCTGTATGCAGCCAGCCATCCTGATCAATCATCTCTGCCGTAAGATCAGGTGCTTTATAATAGCCCATCATTACGTTTACACCTTTGCATAATATTTCACCATCTTCTGCGATCTTAACTTCGACTCCTTCGATTACTGGTCCGCAGGTTCCAAATCCAATTTCATCTATCCTTAAAGGATTAACGGATATTACCGGTGATGTCTCTGTTAGTCCGTAACCCTGAATGATCGGTATTCCGGCTGCCCAGAAAATTTTTTCAAGTCTTGACTGAAGAGCAGCTCCGCCTGAGACCAGAACCTGTAACTCACCTCCGAGAGCTTCCTTCCACTTACTGAAAATAAGTTTTCTGGCGATCTTAAGACGTAATTTATAAAACTTCGAATTACCTCTGAGTCTGAACTTGAGTCCGAGGTTAACCGCCCAAAAAAAGATTTTCTTTTTTAACCATGGAAGGTTGCGTCCTTTTCCAATTATATTATCATAGATTTTCTCAAGCAATCGGGGAACAGTATTGAAAATTTGTGGTTTTATCTCTTTAACTGTTTCAGATACTGTACCCATATTTTCAACATAATAGATACTTATTCCTTTATACTGGAAATGATAGTTTACCATTCTTTCATAAACATGGCATAGGGGGAGAAAACTTATTGCCCTGTGCCCATAACCCAGATGGTGAGCTTTTGATGTCGTAATTGCATTTTTTACCAGATTATTGTGCGAGAGCATAACACCTTTTGAGTTTCCGGTAGTGCCTGAAGTATAAATAATTGTTACCATATCTTCAGGTTTAATGCTCTCTTTGATTTTTTCCAGTTCATCGTGAAATTTATCAGCATTCGTTTTACCTGCAGCTATTATTTCATCAAAAGATTTTACTCCGTCAACGGGGTCGAAAGAGAAGATATCTTTTAGTCCGTGAATCTTATTTGCGATCGGACTTACCTTGTTATAAATTGTTTTATTACCTAAAATAATGGCTTTGACATCAGAGTGTTCAAGTATGTATTCATACTCATCGGTCCCTATTGTCGGATAAATTGGAACATGTATCATACCTGCCTGGGCAAGACCAAGATCAACAAAATTCCATTCAGGTTTATTCCCGCTGATTGTTGCAATTTTATCTCCCTTTCTATACCCTAAGGAAAGAAGTCCGTAGCTAACCCAGTTTACATAGTTGTTTACCTCTTCTGTAGAATAGATTATCCATTCTTTATCTCTTTTACCGCCGTACATGTCATTACGCGGATATTTCTCAAGATTCCATTGAATTATATCAAAGGTCCTCTTAACTTCCATAATTATTATGAATTAATCAGGGACAAGTCTAATAATAATTTTCGAACAAATTCTGATGAGGATACTAAGTATATTGAAAATAATTATTAAATAACATATATACAATACATTATAAAAATAATCTTTATAGAATTATTCGAATTGAAGAAATATTTGTTAAGGTTGATATCTTCCGATCAGGACTTTTTAAGGAATTCTGTTGCTTTTGCAATTGCACGTTGAATCCCATCAGGATTCTTCCCGCCGGCTATTGCAAGAAAAGGTTGTCCTCCGCCATCTCCGTTGATTTCTGCAGCAATCTCTTTAATTATAGTAACGGCATCAATATTTCTTTCTTTTACCAGATTATCGCTGACTATTACAAGAATACCGGCTTTTCCCCCGGACTTTGATCCAATTACAAAAACTGTACTTTCCAGAGAATTACGCATCTGGAAAGCAATCTTCTTTAACACATCGAATGAATCGGTCTCGATCTGGCCGGAAACAAATCTGATAGTATTTATTTTTATAGCATTGTCAAGCATCTCTTTCATAAAAGTTGTTGCTGATTGAATCTGGAATTTCTCTATACTCTTCTTAAGTGAATTATTTTCTGTTAAAAGTTTTTCAACACTTTCTTTAATACTTCCTGTACTCTTCAGAAGTACAGCTATATCATCCACTGACTTTAATTTTTCGTTTATATATTCCTCAGCTTTTGAGGCAGTTACGGCTTCAATTCTTCTTATACCGGCAGCTATAGCTCCTTCCGAAACAATTTTTACAATACCAATGCTCCCGGTAGCTTCAACATGTGTTCCCCCGCACAACTCTATCGATTTTCCAAATTCAACTACTCTGACCAGGTCGCCGTATTTTTCACCGAAAAGAGCCATTGCTCCCATCGATTGAGCTTTTTCCATTGTAACTTCGTTTGTTATCTTCCGGATATGATTTTCTCTTACCATCAGGTTTACCATCTTTTCCACTTTTGATAATTCCTCTTTACTCATTTTACCGAAATGACTAAAGTCAAAACGGAGACGATCGGCAGTTACAAGAGAGCCTTTTTGTTCCACATGCTTCCCGAGTACTGATCGTAATGCAAAATGAATCAGGTGTGTAGCTGTATGATTATTTGCTGTCATCAGACGTTTCCCGACATCAACAGTAGCTTTGAATATTATGGAAGGATCCTGTGGTAATTTTTTGGCAATATGAACTATAAGATCATTCTCTTTAATTGTATCAATGATGGCAATTTTTTCATTTCCGGAAACGATCACACCTGTATCACCGGTCTGACCACCAGACTCGGCATAAAAGGGTGTTTTGTTGAAAACAAGCTGGAAATTTTCCTTCCCCTTGACTTTTACACTCCTGTATTTTGTAATGAGAACTTCATCTGAGATCTCTTCATAACCGGTGAATTCAGTACCATCAATTTCTTTTAAGACTATCCAGTCATCAGCTTCAACCGATGCATCTTCCCGCGAACGGGCCTTCTGGTTCTTCATCTCATCTTCAAAGCTTTTAAAATCGAGATGCATATCATTCTCTTTAAGAATAAGTTGTGTAAGGTCGACAGGAAATCCAAAAGTGTCGTACATTTCAAAAGCCACTTTCCCCGGTAAAATATTTTTATGTTCCTTCAGGAGGTCTTTTATTATCTTTTCTATCATTTTCAACCCTTTTCCAAGAGTCTTAAGAAAAGCTGTTTCTTCTTCAAATATAATTTTCACAATCTGTTCTTTGCCGGATTGAAGTTCAGGATATTGGTTGCCCATTACCGCAGCGAGCACAGGTACGAGCTTATATATAAAAGGTTCCTCAATTTCCAGGTTGTTGTAACCATATCTTACTGCCCGACGGAGTATTCTTCTAATAACATAACCCGCTTTATTGTTTGAAGGAAGCTGGCCATCGGCAATTGAGAAAGAGACAGCTCTCAGATGATCGGCAACTACACGGAGTGCGATATCCCATTTTTCATTAACACCATATTCTTTACCGGTAATTGCAAAAATCTCCTTTATGATCTTTTGGAAAATATCGGTGTCATAATTAGACTTTTTGTTTTGAACAACCATGCAAAGGCGTTCAAATCCCATACCTGTGTCAACATGCTTGCTGGGCAAAGACTCCAAAGACCCGTCTTTTTTTCGATTATACTGGATAAATACCAGGTTCCATATCTCAATAACCTGTGGATGTCCTTTATTAACTAACTCACTTCCCGGGATTTTCTTTCTTTCATTGTCATCTCTTATATCGACATGTATTTCTGAACATGGTCCACATGGCCCTGTTTCACCCATCTCCCAGAAATTATCTTTTTTTGAACCTTCAAGGATCCGTTTTTTATCGATGTTTAGTGTCCAGATTTTGAAAGATTCATTGTCGCGTTCCAACGATTCATGATCATCGCCTTCAAAAATTGTTACATATAACCTTCCTTTATCAATTTTAAGGATATCAGTAAGAAACTCCCATGCCCAATTGATTGCATCTTCTTTAAAATAGTCACCGAACGACCAGTTCCCAAGCATTTCAAACATTGTATGATGGTACGTGTCATGTCCAACCTCTTCCAGATCATTATGCTTTCCGGATACTCTTAAACATTTCTGTGAGTTTGCAACTCTTCTGTTCACGGCCAGCCGGTTTCCAAGGAAAATGTCTTTGAACTGATTCATCCCCGCATTTGTAAACATAAGTGTAGGATCATTCTTAACGACCATGCTTGCTGATGGTACAATAAGATGATCTTTCGACTCGAAAAAATCAAAAAACGATTGCCTCAGTTGCTGTGCCTTCATATTATGTGGGTTTTTCGTCAAAAAAGATTTAGTTTTCAATAATCATTTCGAAAAAGTGTAACATTTTCTATCTTTTCTTCGTTAAATGTCTATGAATGTGTTAAATATTCATTCTCCAAATTTAGTTTGTAAAATTAGTTTATTTGGTCTAGATTTGTCAAATTGCAAAAAAAATATTTTAAAAAACCTCTACCTATTGTTACGAAACCGGAAATACGTTCTTGATTTATCCGATCTGCAATATAAGCAGGTAAGGATGCCCTGGAAGAAAAAGCTGATGCATATTTTTTTATGGTTTGCCGGATCGCTTATAGTAGCAACAATCTACGGAACAATATTTGAAAACATATTTGGTTCTCCCAAAGAGAGGTTACTTAGTCAGCAGGTTGAAAATCTGAAACTACAGTACACCCTCATCGGAAGAGCGCTGGATAATTCGCTTGAATCTCTCAGCAGTTTAAGGCTCTCCGATGACAAACGATACCGTCCTGTTCTCGACATGGATAGTGTTTCTGAGTCATATAGAAAAGCAGGTTTCGGAGGTGTTGACAGATACAGCGATCTTGCCGGTTATATTAACTCAGATATTCTTATTTCGTACAAATCAAAAATTGATGGGATTAAAAGCATGGCTACGGTCCAGAAAGAATCGTTTAAGAGTATTTCTGAAAGAAGTGTTGAATGGAAAAGAGAGATTGATCATTTCCCGGGGATAAGTCCTGTAAGTGTGAAATTCAGACTTGGTGACGGACTCAAGTGGCGGACTGTTCACCCGGTATTGGGAACAAGTCGTCCGCATAACGGACAGGATTTTGAAGTTCCTTATGGAACTGAGGTATATGCCACAGGCGATGGTTCAATAATTGAATCAGGCTGGAACTCGGGCGGATTCGGAAATTGCATTGTGATCGATCATGGATACGGTTTTCAGACTGTCTATGGTCATCTGAGTGATATTAAAGTAGTTAGCGGCCAGAAAGTTAAAAGAGGTGAGCTTATTGGCATAAGCGGAAGCAGTGGATTATCTTCAGGTCCTCATCTGCATTATCAGGTCGAACAATTTGGAGCACATAAAAACCCTATCAATTTCTTTAATAATGATGTCAATGCTGACGAATATAATGATATGATACAGGCATTTGAATCAAAATCGAAATTAAGATAATTCCTTCCCTGTTCAATTTCCTGCTTCTGAAATTCTGATTATACCGAGAACTTCTTGTTTTTTAGAATTGATTATCTTTGTCACGTTATGCCAGCAACAAAATATAAATTTAATCCTGATTCTCTGAGTTTTGATAAAATAAGACTTGGTCTAAGGGCAATGTTTTTCAGGTTACTGGCTTATTTTACAGGATCTGTTATTTTTGCTTTAATTTACTGGGCCATTTTCGCATCCTTCTTCGATTCTCCAAAGGAGAAGGCTCTGAAGCGGGAAGTAGAACAGATGACTATTCAATATGACATGATTCACAGGGAGATGGCAAATGTTGAAAATGTCCTTGATGATCTTCAGAAAACCGATGATAATCTTTACAGAACCATCTTTGAAGCTGAACCCATCCCGGCCACACTGCGTGATGGTGGAATAGGAGGAGTAAACAGATATGAAGCGCTCGAAGGGTACAACAACTCCAAACTTGTTATAGAAACAGCAAACAGACTTGATAAGATCAGAAAGAAGGTGTATGTCCAGTCAAAATCATTCGACGACCTTATCAGCCTGGCAAGGAATAAGGAAGAGATGCTGAAATCAGTTCCGGCGATTATTCCTATTTCCAATAAGGATCTTACAAGAACTGCTTCAGGTTACGGTTGGCGGATCCATCCGATTTACAAGATCAGCAAGTTTCATTATGGGATGGATTTCACTGCACCATTTGGAACTGATATCTACGCAACAGGTAACGGAACAGTCGTTGCTAAACTGGAGTCCCACCGAGGACTGGGTAAGCATATTATTATCGATCACGGATTCGGATATACAACTATATATGCTCATCTAAGCGACTTCAATGTAAGGGTTGGTCAGAAAGTGCAAAGAGGCGATATTATAGGTTTCGTAGGGAGTACAGGAACATCGGTTGCCAACCATCTTCATTATGAGATCAAACTGAATGGTGTAAATGTTGATCCGGTTAACTTTTACTTTGAGGACCTCACACCCGAAATGTATGATAAAATCGTTGAGATTGCTTCTAAAACCGGTCAGTCTTTTGATTAGGCTTTGTTATTTATTAATATGAAGAGATCGGTTAGTTTATTAATAGTATCTTTTTTCTTATTTAACTGTTTTGCAGTAACTTATCCTGAAAAAACTAATAAATCCGGTTCCCGGGCTTTAAAGGATACCTTAAAAATTTTAATTCCAAGAAAAATTGTTATTACGGGTGTGGGTGATATAATGCTGGGATCTTCTTTTCCTTCTGTTAAATTTCTGCCTCCTCATGATAATCCTTTTTTACTGCTTAAAAGTGTGGCAGATACTCTGGCTGCTTCAGATGTCACTTTCGGTAACCTGGAAGGTTCTTTTCTTAATAGCGGAGAGGCTGTAAAAAAATGCAAAGACACCACATTATGTTATCTCTTCAGAATGCCGGAAAGATATATCTCGGCAATTACTGCCGCAGGTTTTGATATTCTGAGTCTTGCCAATAACCACTTTGGTGATTTTGGCCTTCCTGCAAGAAACCGGACTAAACAAATCCTTGATTCCGTTGGTATAAAATATGCAGGACTTATAGAGCACCCGTGGTCGATTTTTAAGAAAGATTCATTGTTATATGGGTTTTGTGCTTTTGCGCCAAATGAAGGTTCAGTCAACATAAATGATGTATCAAAAGCCGGCGAGATCGTTAAAATGCTTGCCGATACATGCAATATTGTTATTGTATACTTTCATGGTGGGGCAGAAGGTGCTGAATTTCAACATGTTCCAAAAACGGATGAAGTTTTTTATGGTGAGGACAGGGGTGATGTTTATAATTTTGCACATACTATGATTGACAATGGTGCTGATGTTGTTTTTGGCAGCGGACCACATGTCACCCGCGCGATGGAAGTATACAAAGACCGTTTTATAAGTTACAGTCTGGGGAATTTCTGCACTTATGGCAGGTTTAACCTTGCCGGACCGAATGGAATTGCCCCTATTGTTAAAATCAGCGTAGATACAAACGGAAAGTTTCTCTCAGGAAGAATAATCCCCATTTGCCAGCCCTGGCCAGGTGGAGTAAAAATTGATAGTAACATGCGGGTTATTAATAAGATACAAGAATTGATGTCGATCGATTTTCCGGATGCTGTAATAAAAATTTCAGATAAGGGTGAAATCTCATATAAATAGTATATATGCCGTATAAAGAAAAAAAAGTCGAAAAGCTCTATTATTCAATAGGGGAAGTAGCTGAAATGCTGGAAATGCCGGTATCGACTGTACGATTCTGGGAAAATGAGTTCGATATTCTCAAACCCATGAAAAATAAAAAAGGAAACAGACTGTTTACTCCGGCAGATATTAAAAACCTGAAGATAATCCATCATCTGGTGAAAGAAGAAGGAATGACTCTTTCGGGTGCGAAAAAGAGACTATCGGAAAAGTGGGATGAAACGGAATATAAGTATGAGATCAACGAATCTCTCCAGAATATCAAATCTATGCTTCTCGATATCAGAGATAACATATGAAACTAAAAGATCTTTGTTCTTATCTCGATTCAGCTGTACCATTGTCATTTCAGGAAAGCTATGACAATTCAGGATTACAGGTAGGATCATCCGAGAGAGAGATAACTTCGGCACTGATCACCCTGGATGTTACTGAAGAGGTTATGGATGAGGCCATTTCTCTTAAATGTGATGTGCTGGTTTCACATCATCCTCTAATTTTTAACGGAATAAAAAGTCTAACCGGGAAGTCATTTACTGAAAGGATTCTCTATATGGCTGTAAAACACGATATTGCGATTTATTCCGCTCATACCAACCTTGACGTTATCAGTAATGGAGTCAGCAGGAAAATGGCAGAAAAGATGGGTCTTGAGAAGATAAAGGTATTATCACCATCTGAAAACAGGTTATTGAAACTTGTTACCTATATTCCGGAATCTCATTTCGAGAAAGTGAAAAATGCACTTTTCGAAGCCGGTGCAGGAGTCATAGGTAATTATGACAGGTGTGGATTCACTACTTCCGGGACCGGGAGTTACAGAGGGAATGAAAGTACAAAACCATTTCTTGGGGAAAAAGGGAAGATCCACTTTGAAAAAGAGATGCGGTTTGAGACAATATTGTTTTCTCATTTGAAAGATAAGGCAATAAAGGCGCTAATTGAGGTCCATCCTTATGAAGAGGTTGCCTATGATCTATATGTTCTTGAAAATATGAATATTGAAATCGGTTTAGGATGTGTCGGGAATTTTCCCCGTAAGTTTTCGGAAGACGATTTTCTGAAATTTGTTTCATCAGTTTTTGATGCGAAAGGAGTCAGATATTCAAAACCAACAGGAAAACCAATCAGAAAGGTAGCCCTTTGTGGCGGTTCCGGGGCAGCTCTTCTCAATCTTGCTATCTGCTCAGGTGCTGATGCTTTTTTAACCGCTGATATTAAATACCATGATTTTTTTAAAACTGAAAATAAGATATTGATGGTAGATACCGGACACTTTGAAAGTGAAAAATTTTCAATAGAAATTTTAAAAGACCTAATTATTAAAAAATTCCCTAAATTTGCAGTCCGGTTTTCAGAAACTAATACGAATCCGATAAATTATTACTAGAAATGGAAAAATCAAAAGCACATGAATCTGAAATTTCTGTAGAAGAGAGATTAAGAGCATTATATGGTTTACAATTAGTTGATTCAGAAATAGATAAGATTAAGACTCTCAGAGGTGAATTACCTCTGGAGGTTCAGGATCTTGAAGATGAGATTGCAGGTCTTGAGACAAGGTTAGGCAATCTGAAAGATGAGGTAGGAAACCTTGAAAAATCGGTTGTGAAGAAGAATAATGAGATTAACGATTCTGAAGCCCTTATAAAAAAGTATGAGGAGCAACAAAAAAATGTAAGGAATAACAGAGAATTTGACTCTTTATCCAAGGAGATCGAATATCAGAATCTGGAAATTGAATTATACAATAAGAAAATTAAAGAGTTCAATTTTCTTATTGAGGAAAAAAAATTGGTTATTGTTGATTCAGAAACTACTCTTGCTGATCGTAAGAGTGATCTTGAAAACAAAAAAGCAGAACTTGATGAGATTATTTCCGATACCCAGAAAGAGGAAGAGGGTCTATATAAAAAATCAGAAAAAGTTGAGGCAATTATTGAAGACAGGTTACTTACTGCGTACAAACGGATCCGTTCCAATGCGAGGAACGGTCTTGCAGTGGTTCCGGTCCAGAGGGATGCCTGCGGCGGTTGTTTTAATCAAATCCCGCCCCAAAGACAACTCGATATCAAATCGAGAAAGAAAATTATCGTTTGTGAATACTGCGGACGGATCCTCGTTGATGATGAAATTATAAAAGAAGGTCATCTGTAGATGTCCTCACGACTCAAAAAAAGCTGACTCATGAAGGGTCGGCTTTTTTGTTTTTACTAACTTTACATTATAATTTACAATTTTATTTCATGGCCAATACCGTTTTAAAAAGAATGATAGCCGAAGGAATTCCATCAGAACTTCCTTTCCCAAAACCATACGACCCCGATATTAATCACGCACCAAAGAGAAAAGAGATACTGAATAATTCTGAAAAACGTCTTGCAATAAAGAATGCCCTGAGGTATTTTCCCGGAAAATTTCATTCTGTTCTTGCAAATGAATTTGCTCGGGAGCTGGCAACTTTTGGACGAATATATATGCACCGGTTCAGACCTGATTATGAAATAAAGGCCCGCCATATAGATGATTTTCCGTGCAGAACCATCAGTGCCGGTGCAATTATGCTTATGATCTCGAATAATCTGGATCTTGCTGTGGCCCAACATCCTCATGAGTTGATAACCTACGGAGGTAACGGAGCAGTCTTCCAAAACTGGGCACAGTATCGGATTACGATGAAATACCTTTCTGAGATGACTGATGAGCAGACGCTTGTAATCTATTCCGGTCATCCGCTGGGTCTTTTTCCTTCACCAAAAAATGCTCCGAGGTTAGTTGTTACCAATGGAATGGTGATCCCCAATTATTCTTCCCAGGATCATCTGGAAAAGTTCAATGCACTTGGCGTTTCTCAATATGGTCAGATGACGGCAGGTTCCTACATGTATATCGGACCCCAGGGTATTGTTCATGGAACCACAATTACAATTCTCAACGCGGGCCGGATGATCAGTAAATCCGGAGAGGGAATTCAGGGCAAGCTTTTTGTATCATCTGGTCTTGGAGGAATGTCAGGTGCCCAGCCTAAGGCAGCGGGTATAGCTGGAATAATTTCAGTTATCGCTGAAGTAAACCCAAAAGCAATTAAAACAAGACATTCACAGGGTTGGGTTGATGAGGTTTTTACAGATATGAATAGTCTGGTCAGAAGAGTCAGACAGGCAACTTCTGCTAAAGAGGTGATATCATTGGCTTATGAAGGCAATATTGTTGATGTATGGGAAAAATTTGCGGATGAGAACATTTACGTCGATCTCGGGAGTGATCAGACCTCCCTTCATAATCCATGGTCAGGTGGTTATTATCCCGCAGGTTTAAGTTTTGAAGAATCAAACAGGATGATGTCGGAGGATCCGGATAAATTTAAAGAAGCTGTTCGTAAATCATTAAGACGGCAAGTGGAGGCAATAAACATACATACAACAAGAGGTACATATTTCTTTGACTATGGTAATGCATTTCTGCTTGAGGCATCACGGGCCGGGGGAGATATTTTAAATGCAAATGGTGATTTCAGGTATCCTTCTTACGTTCAGGATATAATGGGGCCGATGTGTTTTGATTACGGATTTGGTCCGTTCAGATGGGTTTGTTGTTCAAATGATCCGGCAGATCTTGAAGTGACTGATAAAATTGCCATTAAAACACTTGAAAAACTGATTGTGAATTCTCCTGTTCAGATCAAACAACAGATGAATGATAATATTCACTGGATCAAAGAAGCTGGTAAAAACAGGCTGGTTGTGGGTTCCCAGGCACGAATTCTTTACGCTGATGCTGAAGGAAGAATGGCAATTGCCGGGGCATTCAACAGCGCAATTTCAAAGGGTAAAATTTCAGCACCAGTGATAATCGGTAGAGACCATCACGATGTGTCAGGAACTGATTCACCTTACAGAGAGACTTCGGATATCTATGACGGATCAAAATTCACTGCAGATATGGCTGTTCACAATGTAATCGGAGATTCCTTCCGTGGTGCCACATGGGTATCGCTACATAATGGAGGTGGGGTAGGATGGGGTGAAGTTATCAATGGCGGTTTTGGCATGTTGCTCGATGGTACGCCGAAAACCAGTGGCAAACTCCGTATGATGCTTCACTGGGATGTCAACAACGGGATTGCCCGCCGCAGCTGGGCCAGGAATAAGGGAGCAATGTTTACTCTGAAAAGAGAGATGGATAGGACTTCTGGACTTAAAGTAACAGTACCATTTATTGCTGATGATAAGCTAATTGATGATGCGATAAAAGGGGTTTGAGGTTTGCGGTTGGGTGTGCACGATTATTTGGAAAGAAGTACAACAGCGATTGCAACTATACCCTCTTCGCGTCCGGTGAAGCCGAGCTTTTCTGTAGTAGTGGCCTTGACAGCAACATTATCAGGTTCTGTTTCAACAATTGTTGATATAGTGTTTTTCATATCCTGAATAAAAGAGAATATCTTTGGTTTCTCCAGGCAAATGGTACTGTCAATATTGTTTATGTGGTATCCTTTTTGTCTGATCAAATCAAAGGTGTTCTTAAGCAGAATTTTGCTATCGATGTTTTTATATCGGTTATCTGTGTCAGGAAAATAATATCCGATATCCCTTAATCCTGCAGCTCCAAGCAGGGCATCACATATTGCATGAAGAAGGACGTCACCGTCAGAATGAGCTAAACAACCTTTTTCAGAAGGTATTTTTACACCTCCTAACCATAAATCCAATCCTGTTTCAAGCCGGTGAAAGTCAATTCCCTGCCCTATCCTTATATTCATCCCTTTGATCTGCTGGCATTTCTTAACGCATTGAAATCGAAGGCGATGGAAAACCTCAAAGTACGGGCGAGAGGATGATTTTGTGCAAGTGGCATCAGATAAGAGAAATCAAACGTAAATGCTTTCAATCTGAATCCTGCTCCGGCAGTGAAGTATTTACGGTTACCCTTGATAGGATTTTCATAAAAATAACCACCCCTGATTGCAAACTGGTTGTTGTACCAATACTCAACACCAAATGAATAGGTTATTTCCTGAAGTTCTTCTTTAAATCCGCCAGGTGCATCAAAGAATGACTGAAATATAGCCAACGGAACAGAAACATTCGGATCTTTACCCTTGATAATACTGTCGGGATTCGATGTGCTATAAATTGGAGGTGTCGGAACGAGAAGTTTATTAAGGTCTATAGTTGCCGTAATTTTATTGTAGTGGTCAAGGTTGATTGTAGCTGATGTACCAAGACGCATATTCATCGGAATAAAATCAGCTGTTTGTGTTGATGAATAACTCATTTTTGATCCAATATTTGAGAAATTCAGTCCAAATCCAAGCTGGGCATCTTTGCTGAAAATACTGATCTTCTTCTGGTAATAGCCTGAAATGTCTGCTGCAAATGATATTCCGGCTCTTGTAACTTCTCCACCGGAAGGGAATCCGCTGGTAAGGTTTGAATAGATGAACCTGAAAGCGATTCCTCCTGAGAGATTTTCAGTAAAGAGCCTTGAATACCCAAGATCAACAGCAAATTCATTTGGATTAATGCTACTCAGTGGATTTCCGAATTCATCGGTTAATTGAACAAGTCCAAGAGAAGAGTATAACAAACTGGCAGATAAAACCTGTTTAGTGTCGAGTCTTTTATAACCGGCCAGGTAGGCGATATTAATATCAGGAACAAGGTTTCTGAGCCAGGGAGAATAAGAGACACCTATCCCGCCGTTACCATCTATAAAAGCAAATTTAGCAGGATTCCAGTGCTGACTGTAAATGTCAGATGATGTTGCAACCCCGGCATCACCCATTGCTCCTGCTCTTGAATCGGGTGCTATTGTCAGAAATGGGACTACAGTTTGTATCGCATTTAGCCCTCCCGTACTTTGTTGGGACAAAATTATTGTCCTACCCGACAATGCAATCAGGAATAATACTACAGCAATTATCTTTTTATTCATACTGATTTTTATCATTCTACGATTTTACAAATATAAAACTATTTTTTATCCTTAATATTGTGTACTTCTCACAAAATGATCATACGGCCAGAACTCCGGGCAGTCTCTCCATTTCTATCGGTTACAACAACTATGTAAGGATATATACCTCGTCCGACTTTCTTCCCTCCATCATCTTTTCCATCCCAGATTAACGGGGGAATATTATAACCTGAAGACAGAACATTTGTTTTAATGATTTTGATTATTCTCCCGTCAATATTAAAGATATTTATTATAACGTTCAAATCATTATCCGGTCTGTTGTGCTCAAGTGTGATACTGGTCTCATCATAGAACGGATTCGGATAGTTGAGAAGGTTTTTAAGTGTGAATTTTTCTCCTGACAACACCTGGAATGAAATGGTTTTTTCTGATGAGTTGTTGAAATTATCCCAGGCTTTAACTGTAAGAGAGTGATTACCAGCAGTTAATCCTGAAAGATCGTAGATAATTCTTCCTTTCATATAATTATTGAAGTCATTTTCATAATAACCATTAAGAATAAATGAATTATTCGGTTCATTATCAAGGAATCCAGTAAGATCATGTCCGATACCGGATCCGGTTGTATTAATGCCATCCTTGTCTTTTAAGATTGCAAGTAGTCTGGGATTGCTGTTGGTAATTCCTCCGTTTCTGAAGAGTGTGTCGTTCATATATAATTTAATTTCAGGACCCACATTGTCCGAAAGGAGTGTTTTAAAGAAACCACCTACTATTATATCGTTGAAGCTCCCGTTCATATCTTGTTTATCATCGTTGGCATAATAGCTTATTTTTCCGCAACCGAACGAATAATCAATGTCGCGTGGTACCATGAAAGTAAAACTGAATTTTCCATCTTTCGCCATTGTTTTACCGCTGAAAAGAATACTGTTCCTCAGACCGAATGTCATGCTCGGGCCTCCATCATTTGCGAGAGTCCTTATTTTAGCTTCTTTATCATATACCAGCGGGGATACAACCCCATTAAAAGTGTTCAGCTGTTTTCCCAGAGCATCTTCTATATGTCCGGAAACAGTAATAACAGAGAGAGCTTTCAGGCTGTCAATTTTTTCAGAAACGGGCACCTTATTTACGGAGTCTGTAATGACCTTTCCATAGTAAGGATATGCAAGTTTTAATGCCGGATCGCCCAGCAGAGTAAAATTCCTTTTATTCGGACCGTTTCCTGAATTGTTTTTAGCGATTCTTATAATATCACCCAAACATAAGGAGTTACCGGCAGCATCACGGTTAAAAGCACAATTGAATATGTTTTTATTCAGATAATAATTTGGAGCCGAATAAACGAGTCTGGTTGTAGACATTAATGCAATACCTCCACCATCTTTGTTCAAAAGTACCATCTCTCCTGCAGAAGTTTTTCCGGTCATCTGCCTTGTTGCCAAATTTATCTCAATATCATCAAAGCGACTGAATTCACACGTAGCTGTTATAAAAAGTGGAAGTTTTCCACCATTATTCCACGAGTTAATATCTTCTGTTTTCACCACTCTTTCAGCAGCAAGACCGCTCTCGTTTCCATGTCCGGTATAATTGAAAATCAGGCATCCCGAATTAATGCGATCATTGATGGCTTTATTCACTTCAGGATAAGACTTTCCGTTTACTGTAGTTGTTTGCCTGAAAGCATCCAGATAGATTTTATCAATATTATAGGAAGGAACACTATCTTTAAGAACAGCTGCAAGACCCTCGGCATCAGACATGTGTGTATTACCGTCTTCGTCGTCAGCAGTAAGACATATCACATTTTTCCAATCACCCATATTGGCAGGATCGAGGTATCTTTTAATCTTTGTGAGAACTATACCTGCCTGACTGGTGTCTGATACTGGCAAACGACCAATACCTATATCTTCGGTACCTTCTGCTTCTCCTTCTCCATCATCGAGGAGCCCATAGAAATCATCAGATGTAAAGGAAGAAATGAATACATTTGAGTTCTCTGACTGATAAGTTGGAATGAAATTGGTATTGTCCGGAGGTGGAGTTTTATTTTCATAGGAGCCATCGCCAAAGAGAAGAAGATATTTAAGAGGACTGCTGGTTCCTTTTTGTTTCTGATACTTCATTCTTACAAAATTTCTTATCGCGGCAATATCCGGAATACCTCCTGAAAATTCATTGTAAATCTGTGCCGGGGTAACAATCTGCGAAATCAGACCGCTGTTGTTAAAGTGAATATCTGCAAGTCTCTGAGCATACGATCGGAACAATGGGTGTGTAATAATAATCATATCGGCAGGAACAGATGAGTGAAGATCCTGATTTGGAATCGCTTCCTGCTTGATTACAGGTACAATTGCATTGGCTGCTGTAAAAGCAATAAATGTCCTGAGCGAATCAGTAATACTTTTAAATCCGATGTTTTCTCCAGTTCTTGTATACTGAATCTGTTTCGCATTTAACGGATCGGTAATATCCCATACCAGGGCGTTATTAGAAAGGCTCCTTATTGAGAAACCTGTTATACAACCCTGAGCAACAGATCGTGAATCACAATACTGCATTACTGAACCGGAAAAAGAATTTGATCTTCTTCCCTGAAGCTGTATATAATCTAGCCATCCATGCGCTCCGGTTTCGCCATTATTGAAAAATTTGATATCATAAACAGGTGATGCTGATGCTGGTTGTATTGAACCTGCTGAATCTGTAATCTGTGCATAGGTACCGGTATTATCAAACAGATTAACACCTTGCACCTGTATGCTTTTTTTGAGTGCGGCTCCTTCATATAACCTGAAAAGGGTAGGAACAGATGCCCTTGCAGCAACTCTGATTCTGTACTTAATATTTTCAGTGTTTAAAATTTCTGTAAAACCAGGATTAATGTGAACTGTCGAGATCTCCTGAAACCACTCTCTGCCTGATTTGATAAGGTTAACATCATCCTGTTCATGGATAAACAAAGCATCTGACTCGTTTGAGGAGAAAGTTGCAGGTTGCGAGGGTTCTAAAGCAGTTAACATTTTTTTACCCGGTACAGAACCTGATGTGATGAAATAAAATGCGGTGTCGGAATAATTGTGATGATTGTAATCATACATTTTTGTTGCCTGATTATAAATCCACCTGCCGGTACCTTTTGCAAAGAACAACAAATAATCTCCATCATTAAAAATTCCATCGCTGCCAGTGAAAGTAAGAATGGCCAACTCTTTCAGATCATCAGGTTTAGGTGCATCATTATAATATGATAACTGACCGAAATTGTTACCAAAAATCCTCGGATTGGAGGGGTTCTCCAAACCGAGCTGTTTAAGTCTGGAAAAATCAATCCGGTAGATCCCGTCTGAGGTGACAGCGATCCTGAGCCAGATCCCTTTAGAAAGTTGAGAAGCAGAAGAATAACTATCTTTGGGATTCTGTGCAAAAAGGCTGGCTGGCAACAGAAACAAATAAAATGATATTTGAAAAAAGCTTTTCATCGGAAGTGACAAAGATAGAAATGTGCTTTTTGTTTGCTAACAAATTGTGTTTTTTTGTAAGTATTAATTTTTTATAATAATAACGACATCATTACGTTGATATTGCAGTAATTTTTAATATGTTGAGACAACTTAGAAATATTCTTTTTTTCATTATCGTATTTCCGGCATATTGTTTTGGCCAGGAGACCGATCCGGGACCCGGTTTTCAGACTATGATGATGAATAATCCTTCACTGGCAGGCAGCAGTGGTTCTGACATTTTAAGGTTGTCGTATCTAAACTTATATCCCGGCAATAATTATAACCTTCATTCTGTATATTTATCCTATGATTCATATTTCCCTGTGTTACATGGTGGTGCCGGATTATACCTTGCTGATGATTGCCTGGGTGGGATCATAAATGATTTCAGGGGAGGATTATCATACTCATATTTTCTACAGGCAGGAAAGGATTTTTTTATAAATGCAGGCCTTTCTGCTTCAATTTATCACAGAGGTTTTAACTTTAACAATGCAATTTTGCCCGACCAGATTGATCCGCTTGGAGGAGTGTCAATGCCTAGCTCTGAAGTGCTTGCATCATCAGGCAGAACCGTATTTGATATAGGAGCCGGATTTCTTTTCATTTCCGGAAAATTTGAAGGTGGATTTTCTATCAACCATCTGGCTGAGCCTGACCTGTCTGCGACAGGCTTATCAAATGAAAGACTTAAGAGGAAACTTCTCGTTCATCTCTCGGGGGATTTTATCCTTAACAAAACATATAATCTGAGAATATTGCCCCTGACATATTTCAATTTACAAAATGGATTTCTGACGGGGGGTACCGGAGCAGCAATTCAAAGTAAATACCTGTCAATCAATGCTGTGATTCTGGGTGATAATGGAAAAAACATAAATTTTCAAACAGGTTTTGCTTTCGATGCCGGTAGAATCAGTGTTTATTATAATTATCGTTTTAATATTGTGTCGAAAAATAATTTATTGCCATTATCGCTTCTGCATCAGACAGGACTGATATTTAGTCTGAATAATGTTGAAAAAAGAAATCTAATCAAAACAATAAATTTTCCTAAATTGTAGTTATATTTGATGAGTAAAAAAGTTGTTTTAGCAAAATTTGTTATATTTGGGTATTCTTAAGTGCCATAAAACTAAAGGAGTTATGTATAAATTCAGAGCCTTACCAATTGTTTTAATCACTGTCTTGCTTTTTACTTCCTGCATATTTAAGAAAAAGGGGAAAGATAATGTTTCCACTGCTACAGGCTGGGAGTATAATAATCCTGACAATGGCGGATTTGAGGTCGCTCTTGGAGCTGAACAGAAAACAGGTCCTGGTCTGGTGTTGATAGAGGGAGGACGTTTTACAATGGGGCAGGTGCAACAGGATGTTATGTTCGATTGGAATAACAAACCAAGAACAGTTACCTTATCATCATTTTATATGGATGAGACTGAGGTTAAGAATATCGACTACAGGGAATACCTTTTCTGGCTGCGCAGGGTATATAAAGATTATCCTGAAGTGTACAGAAGAGCTTTACCTGATACACTGGTCTGGAGAAGTCCGATGGGTTTTAATGATCCTTATGTTCAGTATTATTTCCGGCACCCGTCTTATAATAATTATCCGGTGGTTGGAGTCAGTTGGGTAAAAGCAAATGATTTTTGCCTTTGGAGAACAGACAGAGTCAATGAACAGTTGTTGATTGATGAAGGAGAGCTGAATCCCGATCCAAACCAGACTAATGAGAAGAATTTTAACACAGAAGCATATCTGGCAGGTCAATATGAAGGTGTTGTAAATCAGTTACGGCCAAGTCTCAATCCAAACCAAACAGAGCGAAGGACAAATTTTGAAGATGGAGTGCTCCTCCCGAGTTACAGACTGCCCACAGAAGCAGAATGGGAGTTTGCAGCTTATGCTCTCAGAGGTAACACCTTTGAGGAGAGAATATACGAGAGAAGAATATATCCATGGGACGGTCATAACGTAAGAAACTCATCAAAAAAGAACAGGGGTGAGATGATGGCCAACTTTGTTCGTGGAAGAGGTGACCTTATGGGAGTAGCCGGAGCTCTGAATGATAATGGAAGTATTACTGTTGATGTTAAATCATACTGGCCAAACGATTACGGACTTTACTGCATGGCAGGAAACGTTAATGAATGGGTCCAGGATGTATACCGTCCTCTCACTTCAGAAGATGTAGATGGCTTCAATCCTTTCAGAGGTAATGTATACACCGATCTGCGACGTGATGCAAACGGTTCGGTAGTGTCTAAGGACAGATTGGGACGTTTGATGATCGATACAGTTAAGGATCTGGATGTAGCGAACAGATATAATTATCAGAAAGGCGATTACAGAAACTATAGAGACGGCGACCTTCAGTCAGCAATACCCGGAGGAGGAGGAACAGATTTTACGGTAGAGGATGGTAAGAAAGGATCACTCAGGATGTATGCCCAGGATAACACTGCCGGAAGTAATGATTACGTGACTCTTATTAATGATAATGCACGAGTATATAAAGGGGGATCATGGAAAGACAGAGCATACTGGCTTAATCCATCTACAAGAAGATTCCTTGATCAGGAAAGCAGCAGGGATGATATTGGTTTCAGATGCGCAATGATCAGGGTTGGAAGTCCATCAGGTCTCTAGAATCTGGTTCTCTGACAATATAAGCCTCATTATGCATTCATAATGAGGCATTTTTTTACGAATATGAAAACTGAACAACTTTATAACCTTTTCAAAGAATCTACAGGAGTAACAACTGATTCCCGTACAGCCGGGAAAGGTCAGATATTCTTTGCACTATGGGGTGATACTTATAACGGAAATAAATTTGCTTCCGAGGCTCTGGCAAAAGGAGTTTCATGGGCCGTTATTGATGATCCTCTTTTTGAAAATGAAAAAACAATACTTGTAGATGATTGTTTATTCGAACTTCAGGCACTTGCCGCGCACTTCAAGAAGCAGCTTAATGTACCGGTACTTGCTGTTACCGGGACTAACGGTAAGACCACTACAAAGGAGTTGCTTGCTGCAATCTTATCAAAAAAGTTTAAGGTTCACTATACAAAAGGAAACTTAAATAATCTTATAGGAGTTCCTCTCACTATTCTCTCGGCACCTGCTGATACTGAAATGATGATAATTGAAATGGGAGCCAGCCATATTGGTGAGATAAGAACGTTATGTCTTATTGCGAAACCTGATTATGGGATCATAACAAATATCGGTAATGCACATATTGAGGGTTTTGGATCGATTGATGGCGTAATAAGATCAAAAACAGAGCTTTATGAGCATCTACGTAAGGTCAACGGGATTGCTATTTATAACGATAAAAATCCGATTCTTACTGAAAAGATCTTTAAAATCATAAACAGGGCAGTCCCTTACTCAGACCCTACAGGTATTGAGTTGTCAGTGGAACCTGTTCCATCTGATTTTAATCTGAAATTGATAGCTTCTTATCATCACCATACATATAATATAAGTACCAATCTTTTTGGCATCTATAATCTTGAAAATGTTAAGGCAGCAATTGCCACCGGATTGTTTTTTGGCGCAGAAATGGAGGATATTGTTGATGCAGTTGAAAAATACCAGCCCGCCAATAATCGGTCACAGATTAAAATTACAACCAACAATACACTGATCTGTGATTCATATAATGCTAATCCCACAAGTATGAACGTTGCCCTCGAATCGTTTTCAGGAATTCAGACTGACAATAAGATCCTTATCCTGGGCGATATGTTGGAACTTGGTGAAAAGAGTGAAGAAGAACACATTAAGTTATTGGAAGCAATTCAATCCCATATGTTTGTAAAGGTTTTTCTTGTTGGTCATGTGTTTAAGAAGATCTCCGCAAACTCGGGTTTCAAAGCTTTTTACAGCGTTGATGAACTGAAAGATTTTCTTAAACATACACCTGTTAAGGGAAATACAATACTTATTAAAGGCTCACGAGGAATTGGACTTGAGAAAGTCTACGATTTGCTTTAGAAAATCATTTTATAGCTTCCCCGGCTCCCGCAAATTTTATATTTATAAGAAGGATTTCTGATCTGCTACCTGACCTGACTCTGGGTCCCCACAGACCATAGCCTGAAGAGACTATAAACTGTGTGTTCCTCTTTTTCAGATAGCCATAGCTTAATTCATAGATCATTGAAGTGACATAATTAAGGGGCCACATCTGCCCATTATGTGTATGTCCTGAAAGTTGCAGGTCTATTCCATATTTTGCTGTTTCATCGAGATGGAAGGGCTGGTGATCAAGCAGAATTACGGGTTTGGTAGTATCAACCTGTTTCATAAGTACCCCCAGTGACAATCGTTCTTTTTTGTAAAACCGGAATGAATCCCTGTCGATCCTCCCTATCAACTGAATACCACCTTTAAGAGTTACCACCTCATCCTTTAAAACTCTTATGCCTTTGCTTTCTATATAGGGAATAGTCTTGCTTGCACCTCCAATAAATTCGTGGTTCCCGGTTATTGCAAACAGGCCGTCAATACTCTTGGGACTAGTAAAATACTGGAGTAGATCTCCTCTCAAAACAGGACCAATTTCACCGTCAACAATATCACCAAGGAGCAGAACCATATCCGGTTTAAGATCCTTAAGAATCGCCGACAACTTTTTAATACTTCTTTTTCTTATTATGCTACCCAGATGAATGTCAGATACTGCCGCAATACGTAATGTTTTTATTTCTCCGGCAGATTTGTTGATTGTGATATTATACTCCCTGGTCACCGGGATTAATGCATTTATAAACCCACCGATAATAAGTAATGAAGAAATGAATAAGATACTTATGAATGACCATTTATGGAAAAGAAATATGTTTTCACCACTTACTATTCCCGGAATTCTCAGGATCAGTAAAATGATATCAGACAGAAGGAAAAATAAGAAACCATAGAGCATGAAGGCAAGCCAGAAACCGCCCAGAATATTCAGAATATCAGTAATAACTGAAGAGTGCCTTGATTCAAGAATCTTTGCGGCTATAAAAATAGCTGACAATAAAAAAAAGGTCAATGAGTATAGCAACCGGTGATTTCGTAAAATGGAGATCGCATTATACCCTTTGTAAAATAAATAAATATTTACCAGAGAGTAAATTACAAGTACTATGGAAAAAAATACTATCATTTGATATCTTCTCATTTTAATTCGGTTTTATGATAAAAGGCTTTTATAAGTTTTATTCCCTTTAACATAAAACTCAAAAACGATGCTCTTGTTCAATATAAGCGCCGGAGAGTGATCCCTTTCTAATTTCTTAACAGATTCTCTTTTCTTTTTGAGTTCATTTAATGCTTTATAATAATCGATATGAGCTTTCCACACTGACTTGACACTGGCGAAACTGCCTTTCATGAGAAAAAATATTGCAGCTACGCCATCTAAAAGTCTTCTTTTAAATAAAACGGACCCCAGCTTGTCGTCCGGCAGGTTTTTATATAGAAGAAAGAGGCTGTTCCTGAAATTGAGATATGTTTTAAAAGGGGAGCTGTATGGAAGAGTACCTCCTCCTATATGATAGATCACAGATTCAGGTAAATAGCAAACACGATAACCTGTTTTATTAAAACGCCAGCATAAATCAATTTCTTCCATATGGGCAAAGAAATCAGCATCAAATCCACCGCATTTTTTCCACGCCTCACTTTGTACAATCATGCATGCTCCGCTAGACCAGAAAATGTTAATCTGAGAATCATACTGTCCTGTATCTTTTTCAACTTTACTAATAATTCGACCACGGCAGAAGGGATATCCGTATTTGTCAATGAAACAACCGGCTGCACCGGCATGTTCGAAATAATCTTTATGCGAATATGAGAGTATTTTCGGCTGACAGGATGCGACATCAGGATTGTTATCCATAAAGCGTACAAGGGGACCAAGCCAGCCATCAGTAACTTCAATATCCGAATTTAACAAAACGTAATATCTGGCATCGAGCTGACTGATAGCGCGGTTATATCCTTCGGCAAACCCATAGTTTTTGTCCAGCAATAAAAGCTTTACCTCCTTATGATTTTCAGCAACCCATTCCGGTGATCCATCTGTTGATCCGTTATCTGCAACACAAATTATTGTATCGTTGTCGGCAGAGTGTTTTATAACAATACCCAGGAACATTTTCAGATAACCGAGCCCATTCCAGTTTAATATTACAATTGCTGTTTTATACATTTTCTACCGGCTTTTTGTGCTTCCAGCGACGATGGCTCCAGATCCAGAACTCAGGATTTTTTCTGATAATCTCTTCCAGCCGTTTGACATGCGATTCTGTTATGAGATTTTCCGGAAGACCAGCGGTATGTTCAAGAAGAAGTTCTATATCAAGGTTGTAATGACCACGTTTAATTTTTTGAATATGGAAAAATACTATAGCCATATCATATTTTACTGCAATTTTACCGACTCCTGTAAATACTGCAGTATCCTGGTTCAGAAAAGTTGTCCAGTATTTAATATCTCCTTTTGCAGGGATCTGGTCTGAAAGGAATACTGAAACTGTATTGATGTTTTTATTACGGAAGTTTATTATTTCCCTTATTATTTGAGATGTCGGAGTAAGAACTATACCATCTTTTGATCTCTGATTATTAATAAAACTGTTGAAATACTTGTTTTGTAAAGGCTTATAAATAATAACAGTTTTGTATTGAAGGTAATATGGGAGCATTGTAGGCCATTCCCAGTTATTATAATGACCAAGAACAGCAATTATATCCCTTTTCTCCTCCCTTAGTTTGTCGATAACTCCGAGATTACTGTATGTAAATCGTTTTATCTGCTCATTTTTGGACATATGGACAAGCTTAAAGGTCTCAATTAAAAGATCTGCAAGGTGTTTGTAAAACTTTTTTTCGATTGATCTAATCTCTTCCGGAGTTTTTTCGGGAAAAGAGTTTTTGAGATTAGTTTCAACAACCTTCCTGCGGTATGAGGGGAAGTAGAAAAGGATAAGATAGATGAAATCGGAAATGATATACAAAATCCACAGTGGCAGAAATGATAAAACCCAGTTTATTCCGTAAAATATGTAGTATCCGATTGCATCCATTTCAGGATAAGGATTTAATTTTTCATAAATTTACTTACAATTTCCAGAACTTCAGAAAAAACAGCGCTGTTTGCAGCTACAAATTCTTCTCCTGTAATATTCTTCTCATTACCCGAAAAATCGGTTACCCTACCCCCAGCCTCTCTGACTAAAAGCATCCCGGCGGCAATATCCCACGGGTGCAGGCCATATTCATAGAATGCTTCGAATCTGCCACAGGCTACATAGGCAAGATCGGTAGCAGCTGATCCAAGTCTCCTGATACCATGGGTATGTTTACAGAAATAAGCAAGGCATTTCATATAAGTATCGAGCTGATTGAAATCATAGTACGGAAATCCTGTGGCTAAAAGACTTTCAGAAAGTTTAGCGGCTTTCGATACGTATATCCGTGAACCGTTGAGCCATGCTCCACCGTCTTTCCATGCAGTAAATGATTCATTTCTGCTTACTTCATAAACCACACCTGCAACAACCTCATCGTATTCCTTCAGCGCTATGCTTACTGCATATGGATGCAGACCATGCACGAAATTTGTTGTGCCGTCAAGAGGATCTATTACCCAGGTGTATTTCACTCCGGTTTTTTTTGAGGTTCCTTCTTCGGCCAGAAATCCGGCTTCAGGAAGCAGAAGACTTAACTTTTCTACAATCATCTTCTCGGATCCCTTATCAACATAACTGACAAAATCATTAAATCCTTTTCTTTCTGTCCTGGTGACATCAAATCCCAGAGATTCCTTATGAATAAAAGCGCTTGTTTCACGGGCGGCTTTTTCAATTTCCGTACAAATATCTCTAAGATCCATCATAGTTTATCCTAATAATTCAATACTCATTCTTCCTGAAGGTGAAATTTCATTCAGTTTTACTTTTTTTATCTGTCCGGCAAGTTTGGATTCCCAAGGATGTTCCACCCTGATATAATTCGATGTAAAACCGGTTATGAATCCTTCACTGTAGGTTCTTTCAAATAAAACATTTGTTACCTTACCAATATTCAATTTATTAAATATAAGATTTTTCTTGTGAGAAAGTTCTATAAGTCTTTTACTCCTTGTTTCTTTATCCTTATATGACACCTTTCCAGGTAACTTTTCCGCAATTGTATCTGGTCTTTCTGAGAATGTGAAGACATGAAGATAGGAGATAGGAGTATTTTCAAGAAAGGAAAATGTGTCCTCAAAATCAGAATCGGATTCTCCGGGGAAACCAACTATTACGTCAGCTCCTATTCCGGCACACGATAACTTCTCTGTAACCATTTTTATTCTGTAAGAAAATGTTTCTCTGGTATATCTTCTTCTCATGAGACCCAGGATTTTGTCGCATCCGCTTTGTAGAGGAATATGGAAATGATGAAGGATTTTTTCATTTTTTGCGGTAAATGAAATTATTTCATCAGTCAACAGGTTTGGTTCGATAGAAGATATTCTGAATCTTTCAATGCCCGGCACTTTAACCAGTTTTTCCAGAAGTTTAAGGAATGAATCTCCTGTTGATCTTCCAAAATCTCCAATATTTACACCAGTTAAAACGATCTCTTTAATACCTCTTTCAGCAATCTGTTCTGCTTCATTGATTAATGTGGAAATTTCAGGATTTCTGCTTCGTCCACGTGCTAACGGGATAGTACAATATGAACATCCATAGTCGCACCCATCCTGAATTTTGAGGAATGACCTCGTTCTGTCGCCCATGGAAAATGAAGGATTAAAACTATCGGCCGGAGTGAGACTGCACGAGTGAATTTCAGTTTTCACTTTTTTATCAATACCGGTTATATAATCGGATATATTGAACTTTTCATTCGTTCCAAGCACAAGATCCACACCCGGGATAATCGATATTTCCTGGGGTTTAAGCTGTGCATAGCAACCAACTACAGCAATGAATGCATCAGGTGAGAGGCTGATAAATTTCTTTATTGCCTGCCTGCATTTTTTATCAGCTGCGTCAGTTACCGAGCATGTATTGATTACATATACATCTGCTTTTGTGTTTGCAGGAACTCTTTCAAACAGTTCATCAGGAAATGATCTTGAAATAGTTGATGTTTCAGCAAAGTTGAGTTTACAGCCAAGGGTATGGAACGCTACTTTCTTTTTCACAATATTTATAATAATCTGCCACAAAGGCCCGAAGCTGGAAAGAAAAGCATTTCTGAATTCGACATTCTTCTCTTCCCATCTTCCTTTTCCTCCATACTTTTGTCTTTTTACTTTTATCTTTTGTCTTACAGTAATTTGCTTGCAAGTTCGGCCAGGAAGCTTCGTTCCCCCTTAACAAGGTTGACATGCGCAAAAATGTCCTGATCCTTCATTTTGTCGGACAGATAACTTAAGCCATTCGATGCTATATCGAGATAAGGTGAATCTATCTGTTCAATATCACCGGTAAAAACCATCTTGGTACCTTCTCCTGCCCTGGTAATAATGGTTTTAATCTCGTGTGGAGTAAGATTCTGTGCTTCATCAACTATAAAGAAGATGCTTGAGAGACTTCGTCCTCTTATATAAGCCAGGGGTGTAATTACCAGCTTATCCTCTTTCATCATATCATTAATACGAAGGAATTCAGGACTCTGGTGGCTAAACTTATGTTTGATAACAGTTAGATTATCATAAAGAGGTTGCATGTAAGGGTCCATTTTTTCTTTAACGTCACCTGGCAAAAACCCAAGATCGCGATTAGCAAGAGGAACAATAGGCCGGGCGAGGAATATCTGTTTGTATCTCTTATGTTGCTGTAGCGCAGCTGCGAGAGCAAGAAGCGTTTTGCCTGTTCCGGCTTTGCCTGTTAATGAGACCAGCTGAATATCAGGATTTGAAAGAGCTTCAATTGCGAAAGTCTGTTCCGCATTTCTCGGATCGATACCATATGTTGTTTGTTTGATAACCCTGCTGAGAGTTTTATTAACGGGATTATAATGGGCGAGAGCGCTTGATCCGTTATTTTTCATTATAAAAAACTGGTGCCCTGTCAGATTTGTTTCAAGGTTGAATTCTCCGGAACCCACCCCATCAGGAACTTCATAAAGCTTACTTATTGATTCCTGCCTGACTCCTTCCAGTATCCTTATACCCTTATAAAGATCATCAATATTGGCAACCTTATCGTTTTCATAATCCTGGGCAATTATTCCCAGCGATTTAGCCTTCATCCTCAGATTAATGTCTTTTGTAATCAGCACAACTGTTTTGTCCTTATTCGCGCTGCAGACATACTCGGCAATTGCCAGTATCCTGTGATCAGCTGTTCTTTCGGGAAACGATTGGTTTACCTTCTCCGAGAAATCTTTGCCAGTCTCTATATGCATATTCCCAAGGTTTTCTCCAAGCGGAATATTAGCAGTCAGTAGCATGTCCCCTGAAAGCTTATCAAGCTCCCGGGTAAACTCACGTGCATGAAAGTTGATCAGATCATTTCCCCTCTTGAATTTATCGAGCTCCTCAAGAACCACAATGGGAATTATAATATCATTTTCTTCAAAGTTGTAAATACATTTATAATCATGAAGCAAAACGTTGGTATCTATAATGAAGAGTTTCTTGTTGTGTTTCCTTCTCATCCTTAATGATTTATTATCAATAGTTTACATCCTCGCAATCAGACATGTTCGTACCTGCAAAAATAACTATTTTAAGGCACAAATTGTTATGTAATGGTTAAGTTTGTTATTTTGGAGGGAAAATTGAAACTGGTTGAACCAATTAAAGCATGACGTACTCACAAACTCTCGAGTTTTTGTTCAGTCAGCTTCCTGCATATCACAGGATCGGGAAGGCTGCTTATAAAAATGATCTGAAAAACACAATTTCCCTTGATAATTATTTCAGTAATCCCCACCTGAAATACCGTACAATTCACATTGCAGGGACAAATGGCAAAGGATCTGTTTCACATATGATTGCTTCCATTTTGCAGGAAGCCGGTTATAAAACAGGATTATATACTTCACCTCATCTAAAAGATTTCAGGGAAAGAATAAAAGTGAATGGTGAGATGATCCCTGAGAATGATGTTGTAAAATTTGTTACAAAACACAGGAATATAATAGAGATTATCAAACCTTCTTTTTTTGAAATGACAGTAGCAATGGCTTTCAAATACTTTGCCGAATGCCATGTGGATGTTGCAGTTATAGAGGTTGGTCTGGGAGGCAGACTTGATTCAACAAATATTATAAATCCTGTGTTATCGATAATTACAAATATTGGACACGATCATATGGACCTGCTTGGGGATAGTTTTGAAAAGATCGCTGTTGAAAAGTCAGGAATTATAAAAAGAAAAATTCCTGTGTTAATAAGTGAAACACAACCAGAAACCGAAAAAATTTTTCTTAATAAAGCGAATGAATCAGAATCTCCGATCTGTTTTGCCGATAAATTTTTTTCATGCAATCTTATTAAAACTGATACGATGCCCGGTGAAAGAAAGTATTTAATGACTGAATTGTCTGCCAACCTCACATACGAAGGAACAATTTCACTGGGAGGCGACTATCAGTCAAAAAACCTTCAGGCTGTTTTTGCAGCTTTTGATAATTTAAAAGAAGTTTTTAATATTTCGGAGAAGGATATTACTGATGGTATCAGAAATGTTATTCGAAACACTGGTCTTTACGGACGATGGCAGATATTAAGCACAGTCCCGTTAACTATTTGTGATACAGGTCACAACTTAGAGGGTTTGGAGTATGTCGTGGATCAGATAAACCGTATTCCAAAATCGGCTTTACACATAGTCCTGGGCTTTGTGAAAGATAAAGATCTGGGATCGGTTTTACCTCTTTTCCCTGTTGACGCTCTTTATTACTTCACTAAAGCTTCAGTTCCCCGGGCTCTTAATGAAGTGGATCTTAAATCGGAAGCAGAAAAATACGGACTGAACGGCATGAGTTTTCCTGATGTCAAAACTGCTCTCGCTTCGGCAAGAAAAAACGCTAAAAATTCGGATATGATATTCATTGGAGGCAGCACTTTTATTGTAGCTGAGGTGGTTTAGAATAGATTTAGAATTTATTTATTTAGATTTGTAATTACCCAAAATACCTGACTATGAGAAAGACATTAATTTTTTTAATTTGTTTTTTTTCAATCCATTCACTATCTGCACAAACTGAAAAGAAGATTACAATTCTTCATACAAATGATCTTCATTCGCGTCTTATAGGTTATGCTCCGGAATCTGAATATTCTCCTTTAACCATAAACGATGACAAAACAGTTGGCGGATTTGCCAGGATAGCTGCCATTATGAAAGCAGAGAAGGAAAGTAATAAAGGAACCACATTGATCCTGGATGCCGGCGATTTTCTTATGGGCACACTCTTTCCCAGTCTTGAGAAAGAAACCGGTTTTCAGCTGCGATTAATGAAAACAATGGGGTATGATGCCATATCTCTTGGCAATCATGAATACGACTTCGGATCTGAATGGCTTGCTGCAGTTATAAATACTTCCCGATTGAAGGGAGAAATTCCTTCACTTCTTGCAAGCAATGCAGTGTTTGATAATAAAGACAACAGGGATGATGCTCTTGAAAAACTATTCTCGGATAATATTATCAGCAGGAAATTAATACTGACAAAGGATGGTATTAAAATCGGTATTTTTTCAGTCTTAGGCAAAGATGCAGACCGGGTGGCTCCTAAAGCTAAACCAATCACTTTTGCAAAACAAACCTCATTTGCAAAGAAGATGGTAAAAGAGCTTAAGAACGAAAAATGCGATATTATAATTTGTGTGTCACACTCCGGTATAAAAAAAGACAAGAATGGAGAATGGGGAGGGGAAGATGTTGAACTAGCCAGGGCAGTCAGGGGTATAAACCTTATTGTTGGAGGGCATTCGCATACAAAACTTGAACAGCCCCTGATTATAAATGGGATTCCTATAGTACAGACAGGGGAATTCGGTCAGTTTGTAGGTCGGCTTTCTTTGACATATTCAAATGGAAATCTGAAAGTTGATGGGTATAGGCTAATTCCTGTTGATGACAAAATCATGGGTGACAAAAATGTAAATCAACTCATTGATGAACAAAAAGAAAGAATAACAGCTGAAATTCTTAAACCTCTTGGTATAGATTATTTCAAGCCTGTGGCTGAAACGGATTTTGTACTGGAAGGCAACGACGGTAGTGACTTTATTAACAGTAATCTCGGACCAATCGTTGCTGATGCGATCCATTATTCTGTCAATAATCATACCGGACAAGGTACAGATGTAAGCATGGTTGCTGCAGGTGTACTTTTTGATAAGATAATACCTGGAGTACAGACAGCACCAGATATTTTCAGGGTTGTGCCGCTTGGATCAGGAAATGATAACGTCCCGGGTTATCCTCTTTCAAGGACCTATTTTACCGGAAGGGAATTAAAGAGTATTATGGAAATATTGCTGGTTGCTTATAAATCGAGTCCTGATAACTACTGTTATTATTCCGGTCTAAGAGTTGAATATAATCCTGATAAAGGGCTGCTCAAAAAGATAAAAAAGATAGAGATCCTTCATTCCGATGGCCGGACTATAAATGTTGACTTATCGAAAAAGAATAAAAATTTATATTCTGTTACAGCAAATTCCTATATGCTTGGATTTATAGGTATAATCAAAAAAATGAGCTTTGGCCTTATAAATGTTGTTCCAAAAGATATGGCCGGAAATAAAGTGAAAGATATGAAGACCACTGTCATCGATATGGATGAAAAGACTGAAGGTGTCCAGGAGGGTAAAGAGTGGTTGGCACTCCTGGAATTCCTTAGTTCAATGAAAGATACAAATGGTAATGGTATTCCAGATATTGATAAGAAATATGCTGTTCCGGTTAGGTGTTTCTTCCCCGTAAAAGCAAGATGAAATTGGTTAACTTATTTTGATACCAGACTTATTCCGGCAAAGGCTTTGGTAAAGAATTCTTTACGGTTCATTTGCTTTTCCCCCATGAACTGAATGGATTATCAACAACCAATCTTGTTTTCTTATTGGCGACAGTAAAACCTATCTCGTATACAGTTCTGGTTACCAGCTCAAGTTTTTTAAAAGCTTCAGCCGTAGAAAGGAGCGCTGCACATCCTGAAGCGTCGTCGTCAGCACCCGGATTAACCTTGGTTCCATTAACACTAGAACTTAAATAACCTGCGATACCAGGACTTGATTCACTGAATGACTTAAATCCTGATTTCGGATCAGGTACAAAAAGAATAGCTTTTGCTTTAGAAAACATCAAAGCTGTTATTTTCATCTGGAAATTTTGTGAGGTTGTCCAGTTTGGTTCTGCAAACTGACATTTTTTACCATCTTCCGACATTGGGGCTCTGTCCATTACAAGAAGTATTTTTCCATCTGTTTTCAGACTCCCGAAATCATTCTATTTAAATAGAATCTGTGATTTGCATTGTACCAAAGTTAATAAAGATTTTAGGAATTATTTTCATAAGTTTGCAGCCTGACATATAATTAATGGGAACAAGCATTTATTTCTGGATCGGATTCCATGTATTCGTGTTCATAATGCTTGCACTCGATCTGGGTGTTTTTCATAAACACGCACATAAAGTGCCGGTAAAAGAAGCAATAATATGGAGTTTAGTCTGGATAACACTTGCTCTTTTATTTGATTTATTTATCTATCTGGATAAAGATTTCGGTAAAATCAGAGCCCTAGAGTTCTTAACTGGTTATGTAATTGAATACTCTCTTAGTGTTGATAATATTTTTGTTTTCATTCTTATATTCTCCTATTTTGCCGTAAAGAATCAGTATCAGCACAAGATACTATTCTGGGGAATTCTCGGAGCGCTGATAATGAGAGGAATATTCATCTTTGCAGGTGTTGCTCTGATTAACCGGTTTCATTGGATTGTTATCATTTTCGGGGGATTTCTTGTTTTTACCGGCATCAGGATGTTATTTCAACAGGAGGCCGAGGTTGATCCTGAGAAGAATGCTGTCGTAAAATTCTTCAGGAGATTTCTTCCGGTCACTGATTCACTTCAGGGTGACAAATTAATTGTCATGAAGAACAGAAGAATGTACGCAACACCTTTATTCCTTGTTCTTCTTATCATTGAAACTTCTGATCTCATTTTTGCGGTCGATAGCATACCAGCGATCCTCGCAATAAGTAAGCATACATTCATCATTTACACTTCTAATATTTTTGCAATTTTAGGATTAAGGTCGCTCTATTTTGCAGTGGCGGGAATAATGGAATACTTCCGTTATCTCAAAATAGGTCTGGCATTTGTTCTTACCTTTGTCGGATTGAAAATGCTAGCATCATATTTCCATTTTGAGATACATATAGTTGTATCTCTTGTAATAATTATTTCAATTCTTCTTGTATCTATTCTTGCTTCGGTTGTTATAAAAAGAGTAGAAGAATGATAATACAAAAGCAAAAACCACCTACCCCCTGGCCGTTGATAGTCCTTTTTAGTGTCATAACAACAGGTGCAGTTTTAGTTGGTATACTATATTATAACTATCAGAAAAAAAATCTTTTAACCGAAAAGCAACTTGAACTTTCAGCAATAGCTGATTTAAAGATCAGACAGATAACACAGTGGAGGCTTGACAGGATTGGGAATGCCAATTTCCTGGGAGAAAACACACTGTTGGTAGAAAGGATGTCAAAATTTGTAACACAACCAGATCTTAAACCACTTCGAAAAAATGTGCTTCAAAGTCTTAAATCGCTTATAGAAAATTTTGATTACAAAAGCGCTCTTCTTTTAGATACTCTTGGTAATGTAAGGTTAGGCTATCCATTGCAGGATACTTTAGTAGGTGATCATCTGCGGCCATTGTTAAGCGTAGTTATAAAAAGCCGGAAGGTTCTGCTTACAGATCTGCACAGGGCAAATATTGTAAGCTTTGTTCATATTGATCTCATCGTGCCTCTTGTCGATAGAAGCGTAGATTATACAAGGGTTCTTGGTTTGCTGGCTCTCAGGATTGATCCTCAAAAAGTACTTTATCCATTAATACAATCATGGCCTACACCCAGTAAAAGCGCTGAGACACTATTATTCAGAGTTGATGGTAATGAAGTGGTATATCTGAATGAACTCAGACATCTTAAAAACACCGAATTGATTTTAAGAAAACCTGTATCAACCGAAAAACTACCTGCAGCAATGGCTATTCGGGGTATTACCGGTACAACAGATGGGATTGACTACAGAAATGTTCCCGTTGTGGCAGCGATGAAAAAAATTCCGGGAACACCATGGTATATGGTAGCTAAAATCGATCGCGATGAGATATTATCTTCTCTTAACGACCAGATGAACATGAGTGTTATCATACTTGTTCTTTTCATCATTACTACTGGTTTATTCCTGGGATTTATCGGGTGGAATCAGCGAGTAAAGTTTTATCGGGAGAAATATGAACAAGAGCTTAATCGTCTAGCATTGATTAAACATTTTGACTACATATTGAAATTTGCCAATGATATAATTCTATTGATAGATGAAAACCTGAACATTGTTGAGGCAAATGACAGGGCTATTGAGTACTATCAGTACTCTCGGGATGAACTCATCGGTATGAAACTTGAGAAAATAAGGGCTCCTGAAACCTTATCCCATCTTCAGGAAAACCTTAACCAGGTCATTGCAAATGAATCTGCAACTTTTGAAACTATTCACAGGCGAAAGGATAAAACTACTTTTCCAATTGAAATAAGTTCAAGGTTAGTAGAAATTGAAGGTTCAAAATATTATCAGACTATAGGCCGTGATATAACCGAACGTAAAAGCACCGAAAATATACTTAAAGAAAGTGAAGACAGGTTCCGGAAAATTTTTGAGGAAAGTCCATTTTCCATGCTTATATCAGGAAAAGATTTTGGAATAATCAGGGCAAATTTATCATTCTGTAACATGATAGGTTACAAGGAAGAAGATCTTAAGTTATTAACTTTCAAAAATTTTACTCACCCCGATTATATAAGCAGTGATGAGATATCCCTCCTGAAGCTGATTGCAGGAGAGATCCCCGGTTACCATACAGAAAAAAGATACATCCGTAAAGACGGATCAATTATCTGGGGATCAACAACTGTAACAATTATCCGTAACAGTAAGGGTGAAGTTCATTTCTTTCTAGTAATGATTGATGATATTACTTCACGAAAGAGAGCAGCTTTTGAGCTCGAAAATTCTGTTTCCCTGTTAAAAGCTACTCTCGAATCAACTGAAGATGGACTTCTTGTTGTAGATTCATCAGGGAAAATTGTTCAGGACAATCAGAAGTTTATCGATATGTGGAAAATTCCCGGGGAAATACTGACTACTGGAAAAGATAATGACGCGTTGGAATTTGTAAAGAACCAATTGATCAATCCTGATACTTTTTTGGAAAATGTAAAGAACCTTTATTCTGAACCGGAAGCAAAAAGTTTTGATTTACTCGAATTCAGTGACGGAAGGTTTTTTGAACGTTATTCGCAACCTCAGAAGATTAGTGGAAAAAGTGTAGGTCGTGTATGGAGTTTCCGTGATATTACTGAAAGAAGAAAAGCAGAAAAGGATCTTATAGCCGCCAAGGAAAAGGCAGAGGAAAGCGACAGGTTAAAGACTGCATTTTTGCATAATGTTTCGCATGAAATACGAACTCCTATGAATGCCATTATAGGGTTTTCAACTCTACTTAATGAACCTGATGTGACTGAAGAAGACCGCCATCAGTATGTTGATATCATTTTTCAGAGCGGGAGTCAACTTCTTTCAATAATAAATGATATTGTAGATATTGCCAATGTGGAGACTGGTCAGGCTAAAATTAATATGCGGGAAGTTAATCTTAATGCCATTATGAAAAGTCTTAATGACCAATACATTATAAACGTTAAACAAAATAATATTTCTATAAGTCTTACTACCTCACTCAGTGACGACGATTCAAATATATTGACAGACAGTACCAAGCTTGTTCAAATACTGACAAACCTGATAAACAATGCTGTCAAGTTCACTAAGGATGGCAAGATAGATTTTGGATACACGTTGAAAGATGGATTTATTGAATTTTTTGTGAAAGACACCGGAATTGGCATTCCACTGGAATTTCATACCCGAATATTTGAGAGATTTTATCAGGTCGACAGCACAGTATCCAGACAATATAGCGGTACCGGGTTGGGACTCTCGATATGTAAAGGATATGTTGAACTTCTTGGTGGAACCATAAGAGTAGAATCGGAATCGGGCAAGGGGACATTGTTTGTTTTTACAATTCCATATTCCCGGGTTTAAGCTACTTCTTTTTCGGGATTCTATACTCTTGTTTATCAATAATTTATATAACCTTGCATGATTTGTTTGTTCGTGGGGGATGATCTCGCTTTGGCGGGACCGACCCTCCCGACTTCAGTCGGGAGGGTCTGAACCAGCTCTGATCAAAGTCTCCAAGCGCTCGCGGTTTTTCCATCTTTTGAGTTGATTTTCTCTAGCCATTGCATCTTTCTTATTGTCAAACAGCTTAGTATAGATCAAAGTCCAGGGTCTTCCGGCAGAAATACATAAACGAAAACCCCGCAAAAAACAGGGTTTAAATTAAGTGGGGGTTGACGGGTTCGAACCGCCGACCCTCTGCTTGTAAGGCAGATGCTCTGAACCAGCTGAGCTAAACCCCCTAAAAAGAGAGTGCAAATATAGATTACATTTTCTGTTCTGCAAAAAATTATATAAAATAATTATTTCGGATATCCTTAATTGTGTACGGCAGTTAATGAGAATCGAGTTAAAATCTTTATTATGAAAAAACATTGTTTGTCAAACTTTTTAAGTTGTTTAAGTTATTATTATGTGGTTTAGTCAAAAATGCATCTGAAATCCGATTTATTGGCTTGTCATCATGCAACTAACAAGTAGATATATATTGTCATCCGTAAGAGATTATTAACAACTCACAAGCTTTGTTAAAAGTATTGTTAATATGTTGAAAACACTTTAAAATTAGTATGATACAAGTGAATAAAAAATGATTACATTCGCTTTTGTTAGAAATGAAGAACTAAACCTGAGGTTTAAAAGGGAAAACTATAACCTGATGAGTCATATTTGGTTGACTAATAGTAGAATAAATTTGAATTGGAAATAACCGAACCTATCGATATGAAGCCTAAAAATCCATTTTCCGAATTTTTTAAAATTCTATTTTCACTTTTATTAGCAACTTTTTTAAAATACAATGCTAATGGCAAAGGCATGGTTGCTGGTGTTTTTTCTGAGTTGAGTCTTCTGAGGAAGTGGGGGATAGCAAGCCTGGCGCTGCTTTCCATTTCACTTATTTCCTGGGGACAGACAACATTTACGCTGGATATGGGTGCAAATGAAAACTGGACAACTGCCGGCTGGATTAAAACCGGTACTGTTACAGCAGCAATTTACCCCGGACAGGTTGGAGGAGAAAATCATATAGTTGTGATTAATGGGGCAGGAGTTGCAAACCAAACTCTAACGCTTGATGCAAATATTATTCAAAGTGTTTCAAATGTGTCAATTAATGTTGCAGCAGGAAGAACTCCAACCGTAGCGACCGGGGTAAATACTTTAACAATGACCGGCAATTTGTCTGGTAATGGTACATTAACCATGACTACCGGAGTATTGAATGTAGGTGGTAATAATACTTTTTCAGGAACTTTTACGTGTGGTACTGGCACAGTTAATTACAACGGTGCAGCTCAGAATGTAGCAGGCCTGACTTACAATAACCTTACTATTTCTGGTGGTAATACCAAAACTCTTGCCGGTGCTGTTTCTGTCGGAGGTACTTTAAACCTCACTTTGGGTGTGTTAAGACTTGGTGCAAACAATTTGACTCTTACAAATACCACTGCTGTTTCCGGTGCGCCATTTAGTGTTACCAAAATGATTGAAACAGATGGAACAGGACGCTTTATCCGATCGGCTAATGCAATTAATCCGCTTTTTAGTCTGACCTATCCGGTTGGCAGCAATGGATATTATAATCCGCTTATTATTTCGGCATTGCCAGCTGGCGCTGCAGCAGCAAGAAGTGTTTCCATCAGAGCTGTACCTTCAAATTTAGGGATATTAACAAATAGTCTGAATAAATACTGGGATATCGTAACATCAGGTATCACAACCGATGTCAGTACAGTGCTCTCATTCCAATATAATGCTGGCGAAGTTGTTGGAAGTCCTTTATTATTACAGCCATACACAAATACGTCAGGAAGCTGGGCAGTTGCCACCGGACCATCATTCCCGGGTACAAATCCTGCAACATCAACAGGAAGCCTAACTATAGATGGCTTCTGGACCGTTGGTTCTCCAACTACTTTTTATTCATACCAGACCGGTTTCTGGGATCAGGCAAGTACATGGACTTTTGATCCGGGTGGAACAACCGGTCCTGGTACATTGATTCCGGGGCCAAATGATAAGGTGGTTATTCTTACGGGCCGAACGGTATCTCTCCAGGCCAATAACGCGACTACGAATCTCGATATTACGATCAATAACGGTGGAATTCTTGATCAGTCAACTTTTAGTTTTACAACTACACTGGCAGCCCTCAGGGGAAACGGTAACCTAAAACTTTCCTCTTCCAATTTCCCTGCTTCTACAATAAATACTTTTGTCAGTACAGATGGTGGTATAACTGAGTATAATAATACAGGTAATATGTCGGCAACCCAAGCCACTTATTATCATCTGATTATCCGATCTGCTGGTGCTGTTATACAGGTTAGGGACATTACTCTGAATGGCAATCTGGATATTAAACAGGGTACTTTTCAGATTAATGACGCCACTAACAACAGAAGACTTAAACTAATTATTAGAGGTGATGTTACAGTAGATAACACTTGTTCAATAGCTGTTGGAACTGGTTCAACAAACAGTCAGGCTTCGCCATTGGGAATAACCGGAAGCAGTGTGCCAACTTTCCTCGATTATTATGAACTTCAATCACATAGAGTTCAGATCTCAGGAGATTTTACAAACAATGGAACTGTTAGATTTTCCAATCTTACTAATCCTGTGTATAATCAGTTGTCATCCACTGGGTTTGCTACTGTTTACTTTCAGGGATTGAGCGATAAGTCCTTAAATTGCAATGGTAATACTGATTTCTATAATTTAATAGTTGATAGAGGTAATGATCAGACATTTAAGCTTACAATCAATTCTTCTGCCTATAGTAATTTCAGATTATTCGGTGCAAACACTGCTCCGGGTGATCTAACCAATCCGGCTACCCCATCATCTAATCCCAATCTTAAAAAAGCTTTGTGGATCAAAAACGGAACGCTTGTTCTGCAAGGACTGGTTGCGATACCATCCCTTTCAGAAGGCGCATCAGCAGGACCACCTTCAAGTGACTTTTTCATCCCATTGAACGGAGCTTTAAATCTTAATGGTGCCGGAGTTATAGTTCTCTCAACTGCAGATAGTTATACTGAAGTTAACGCAGCTTACGGATTAGCAGGAGGCTCAAATGCAGCATATGGTATAAATACTTCAGGAGGTAACAGTGGACTATCTGTCCTAGGCATGCTTCAGGTCGACAATGGTTATCTCTCTACCCGGGAATCATCAGGATTACTATATTGGAGTTATGCATCCGGACAATTTATTCTGAATGGAGGTAAAGTGGACACCAAACAGTTCCATAATCCTGAGGGAGGAAGTACCGGTCTTGTTTCATTTGTACAAAATGGTGGAAACTTAATTCTGAGAGGACGATTTACAAATACTATTAATTATGTAAATCCTGCCGATCTGTCAAATGCAGTAATAAACACAGCCAGAGCAGATAATAGTATTGATCCTGCAGCGGGAATAGGAACTTTCAGCCTTAACAATAATGCCTCGAACGGCTTTGCAATGTTGGGAGGTACCATGTCTGTTTATGATGTTTGTAATACTACCGCCACACCTCTGGCATTTCTTGTTAATAGTCCTGTTTCGAATATCAATGTTACGGGAGGAACCATACAACTGCTTCCTACAACCGGAACAATCGCTGCAGATGCAGATTATTATATAAACAGTACAGCGCCTTTCAATA
>Ga0209748_1000067_pt1 | contig 70493 bp, 54 predicted proteins | sample BarGraIncu00421A_FD_185490 | JGI IMG/M metagenome (GOLD analysis project Ga0209748, IMG submission 185490) | Arctic peat soil microbial communities from Barrow, Alaska - Barrow Graham LP Incubations 004-21A (SPAdes) (version 2) | ecosystem: Environmental > Terrestrial > Soil > Wetlands > Peat... | reverse complement strand
TTATGCATTTTCGTCAGGTAGTCAGGATATCTCCCTTCTAATTGAAATCTGTTTAAGCTAAGTACCAATTCACTTCTCTCTTCTGATAGATTTATCGGTGTAGAAGTAAGCAAATGAATCAAATTATGTGCCCTTGGAGGCACATTCTCATCATTATATTTAATCCAAAGGGATTTACATAACTTCTCAATTACAAGGTGAGCGAAGAACAGTGATTGCATGAAATTTTTGCCCTTGAACAAAGTGTCTACCGCAGTCCAGTCATCCTCTGCCTGCTCTATCCAGAAATTAATATAATCCTGTTTTGTCATAATGGAATCAAAAATAATCTTTTTTTTAACTTAAAGCTAAATCTTTAAGAACAAAATGATGCCAGGCACCATTTTCTATTGCTATAAAACCAAAAATTTTGCTGATAAAATTAATAACGAAGTTCATAAAAGATTAAAGTATGTGTACTTTTGTGAACGCAAGAAGTTCGGAGAAGATAAGAACCTGAGGTTTAACATACAAAAACCCACACCTTCCATCGAACCAAACTTTAAACTATTCAGCAATCATGAGACACGTAACCGTATATACAACCGATAAGGAATACAACCATTTTGTACAGCTGGCTAAAAACCTTCATTATGTAAAAAGGATTGAGACTGATGAAGAGCCCTCCAAAGAAGATATTTTGGATAACATAAAAGCAGGGTTGGAGGAAGTACAGCTCTTCAAAAAGGGCAAGCTAAAAACTTCTTCTGCAAAATCTTTTTTAGGTGTGTTATAAAATAGAACTGACCCATTTAACACACAGGCACCATTTTCTATTATTTATTTTACCAAAAAGCATAAAGCAGTAGTATCTTTGTTTTAGAAAAATCGCAAGATTATGATTACTATACATCCTCAATATATTAAAGATGCCAACGGGAAAAAATCGTTGGTTATACTTCCTGTCCAAGAGTTTGATTCTCTCATGGAAGAGATGGAAAATTCAGAAGATATAAAATTGTACGATGAAGCTAAAAAGGAAGATACCGGTGAACGCATTTTATTTTCTGATTACCTAAAAAACAGAAAACAAAAAAATGGCTAACTATACAGTTGTCTTATCTAAAATAGCTCAAAAACAATTAGATAAACTTTCTGACAATATAGCCGAACCAATATTTGAAGCCCTTGCCAGTTTAGAAAAAGATCCAAGACCACAAGGCCATAAAAAACTCAAAGGCAGAGATGGTTATCGCATTAGAGTTGGCAATTACAGAATTATTTACGATATTATTGATAAAGAACTTATTGTGGACGTAATTACCCTCGGACACAGAAAAGATATTTATGAATAATGGTTCCTGACTCCATTTAAATTAATGGGGTCAGTCACCATTTATTTACAAACCTGCTTTCAATAATGAAATTAATTGTGGCTGACCCCATTAATCCCTCCGGTCATAAAAAAGAAGGCCCCGGCGTTGGTAAAATAAATAAGCTGCAATAAAGTTATTGGCGCCATTTAATTGTAATTTATAAAGGACACATATGTCAGACAGTATACATGTTACATCAAAAGATTTAAGAAACCTTTCAAAGAAGGAAGTTGATGAAATGGCATCGGACCCAAATTCTGTTTTAGGACAATTTGGGAAAAAGAGTCAATTAAAGAAACGTATCAAGAAAGAACGTAAAGAAAAGAATTCTAATCAATAATCAGATTCAACTTCGAATAAGATGACTAGAAAATTTCAGTTACTTGTATATACGTTTAAAATTCTTATTTTCGTCCTGGTATTTGCGCCTGCGAAAGGACAACACATAATGACCTCACAGCCTATTAGCCCCAAAGAATCCCAGAACTTGATTGAAAATCATAGTTTTGTAAAAGAACTATTGAAATATAAATATGAAGATTCTACAATTACCAACTATATTCAATTTGACGAATCATGGATTGAAGAACAAGATTATTATTATTTTATTTACCAGGAACAACCCAGACTCGAGAAAATATCTACTATTCTAATTTTAAAAATTAATAGATTCAACAAGAAAATATATGTTTACGATCCAGTAAAAGACCAAATAACACAATTAGACAAATGGATAAGAAAGCATAAAAAATGGAATAAATCAGTTCAGGGAAATTCTTAGGCCAACCATTCAGTTTTTTAGAAAACCACAGACAAATATTGATATGACAGAGAAATGGGGTCAGCCACCTTTTAATACGATTTATGGATAATTCCGGGTCTGCAATTTCCTTCATTCTTTCGTGGCCAACCTTTGCGAGCCATTCTTTTATTGGTTCGGCTTTGGGACTTGGGACTGATTGAACAATCCGTAATATGGTTTCGGGATCAGCAACATCAGTGAAATATCTTTTACCATCGGCAGCTTTCAATTTCAGTCGGTGACAATTTGTCACCGACTCACTACCCTCTTTATTAAGCCTTTCGCTTAGTTTGTTCCAGTATTTTCTTGCTTTTTGATAATCCGATTGTTCAGTTAATACCTGAAGAATATCTACTACCGAAAAATACCATGTCTCTTTAACCTCATCGTAATGCCTACGAATTTTAAATTTATCAAAAATAGCTATGTTATCTTCCATTTATTCTACTTTGTAAAAGATTAGGAGAGATGTGTAAAAACAAAATCTGCTTCCATTTCACCTGAATTAATTATAAACTCAAATTTAGTGAATAAATCGAGATCTAAGACAAGAAGAAAAAAATCAACAATTTTCCATATTAACCCATCAATTTCAGGATGAGAACGTAGGCTTTTTTTTAAAAGGACAAAAAATCTGCTTTGAAATAAAAGGGGTCTGCAACCATTTAATCTGAAAAGAACATTTTTTGATCATTTTTTGAATATTCTTGGAACATCCAGAGTTCACTGGTAAACCAGGGGTAATTGAGGGGTATATCACTTGTAGGCGTCTCGCAGGTGTCTCGCACATGTCTCGCACATGTCTCGCAGGTGTCTCGCTGTAATATGTGCGAAACACCTGCGAGACATGTGCGAGACACCTGCGAGACAGTTAGGAGTCATTTACCAATGGTCTACCCCTGGTTTACAAGTGAACTCTGAATGTTCCAAGAATATTCAAAAAATGGTCAAAGAATATTTAAAAAATGGACAATTCAAATTTCAAGATAGTGCTATTTTTTTGGAAGTTGATATGAATAAAAGATTAAATGGGGCTAGCTACGATTTACTCCAAAATAAAAACTGTGTCAGTGTTAACTTTTAAAAGTTTAACAATGACACAGTTTATTTATTTTCTGCCGTTTATAATGGTAGAAATATAAGGTATTTAGGCTGTTACGATTTTTTCCATCAGGCGATCGACGAGGCGACTGGCTCCGATTCGGAATAGAGAATTGTTTAACCATTCCTTGCCAAGGATCTTCTCAACCAGCTTTGTGTATAACAATGCCTGCATGGGGTCTGAGATGCCTCCTGCGGGCTTAAAGCCGATCCGCTTACCCGTTGTCGCAAAATGATCTTTGATGCACATCAGCATCACGCAGGCAGCTTCAGGGGTTGCGGCAACAGGAATCTTCCCTGTCGAAGTCTTGATGAAGTCTGCACCGGCGCCAATTGCAAGCATAGATGCAATTTTAATGTTGGTTAAAGTACCAAGTTCTCCGGTTTCAAGGATTACTTTGAGGTGGGCGTCACCGCAAGCCTCTTTCAACATCGCGATCTCATCGAAGACCTGTTCGAAATCGCCTTCGAGAAATGTTCCTCTTGAAATAACGATGTCGATTTCATCGGCTCCCTGTTCAACGGCATATTCTACTTCGTTCACCTTGAGATGTAATGGGATTTGTCCTGAAGGAAATCCGGCAGCTACTGAAGCAACTTTAATTCCGGAACCATGAAGGATATCAGCTGCAAGTGCTACAAACGGTGGGTAGACGCAAACTGCTGCAACGCCTCTGATGCCTTCGGCCTGTTCAGTTAAATAAAGACCTTTATCACACAATGCCTCAATCCGTTCAGCATTATCGCTGCCTTCGAGCGTTGTTAAATCAACAAAATTCAGCATGTTTATCAGTTGGTCTCTATCGGGAAAACCTGCTGCTTCAATTTCTTTTTTTACGGCTTCAATCGTCTTCTGAATTTCTTTCTCGTCTACGGGCAAGATTTTTGAAATATCGATCATGATTTTAATGTTTTATTTTTGGTCTTTCAAAGGTACGAATAATGGGGGAAAGTTGTTTTGAGCTTTATTCATAACCAAAATGACGCAATGTTCTTTCGTCATCACGCCAGTCCTTGGTGACTTTCACAAACAATTCCAGAAATACTTTCTGACCAATAAAGGTCTCGATGTCTTTCCTTGAATCTGTTCCCAGACGTTTGATGGCAATGCCGCCTTTACCGATCAGGATGCTCTTCTGGGTATCACGGGCAACATGGATCGTAGCTGCAATGCGCGTCAGTTTAGGTTCTTCGACATAAGTTTCAATGATTACCTGTGCCGAATAGGGGATTTCCTGTTTGTACAGCAGCAAAATCTTTTCACGGATGATCTCTGAAATAAAAAATCGTGTACTGCGGTCAGTCAGTTCATCTTTTGGATAATATGCCGGACTTTCGGGTAAAAGTTCAACAATTTTATTTAAAATTGCTTCGATATTGAAATTGTGCAATGCAGAAACCGGGATACAAGTTGCATCAGGGAATATTGCCTGCATCTCTTCCAGTTTCTTAAATGCCACATCCTGTTCACATTGATCGATTTTATTGATTAAAATGATAACAGGTACGGTTGCTTTGCGTATTCGCTGAATATTTTCTTCCTCAATCTCTTTTTCCTTTACTTCAGTCACAAAAAGAATGATATCAGCATCATCAATTGCTCCTTCCACAAACTTCATCATAGATTTATGCAATTCATAATGAGGTTTCACGATACCGGGGGTATCAGAGAAAACTATCTGGTAATCATCACTATTAACTATCCCCAGGATCCGATGACGTGTTGTTTGAGCCTTGGGGGTGATGATGGATAATTTTTCTCCAACCATGGCATTCATAAGAGTTGACTTCCCGACATTTGGTTTGCCAATTATATTGACAAATCCTGCTTTGTGTTCCATTGTTAGAAATTATTCTTTAAAAATATTTGTTTTGCAAAGAAACTACTTATATCTTTGCACTCGTAAATAAGAGACACAAAAACATTTAAAAGATATAGTGCGGGATGGAGCAGTGGCAGCTCGTTGGGCTCATAACCCAAAGGTCGTAGGTTCGAATCCTGCTCCCGCTACTACGATAAGGAACCAGAAATGGTTCCTTTTTTTACATTTGTCAAAATTAAAGAGGCTTTTTTTCGTTTAGAATTAAATCACCAGTACCATGAGTAATATTGTAGCAATTGTTGGAAGACCGAATGTCGGCAAATCCACACTTTTTAACCGTCTGGTCGGAGAACGTGATGCGATAGTCGATGCAACCAGTGGTGTTACGCGAGACAGGCATTACGGGAAATCCGAATGGATCGGTTTTGAATTTTCTGTAATCGATACAGGTGGATATCTTGTAGGTTCAGATGATGAATTTGAAGGAGAAATACGCAAACAGGTTCAGTTGGCCATCGAAGAGTCTGATGTTATTCTTTTTCTGGTTGATGTGACAGAAGGCGCCACACCAATGGATGAAGATGTTGCAGATATGCTTCGCAGGCAGAAAAAACCCGTTATCCTTGTTGCCAATAAGGTCGATACACATATCCGTGGAAACGATGTTTCCGAATTTTATGCTTTGGGACTTGGTGAGATCTATGGCATTTCATCGGTGAATGGCTTAGGTACAGGTGATCTTTTGGATGAAGTCGTAAAGAATTTCGAAAAAGTTGAAGAAGATGAAGAAGAAGATGATCTCCCTAAAATATGTGTGGTTGGTCGTCCTAATGTAGGTAAATCATCATTCATCAATGCCCTGCTGGGTGTTGAAAGAAATATAGTTACTCCGATCGCAGGAACTACCCGCGATTCTATTTATACCCGTTACAAGACTTTTGGTTTTGATTTTTATCTGGTAGATACGGCAGGATTGCGCAAGAAAACCAAGGTGTCTGAGAATATTGAGTTTTATTCGGTGATGCGTTCTATCCGTACCATTGAAAAAAGTGATGTCTGTATTCTGATGATTGATGCCACACAGGGTTTTGAAGCTCAGGATCTGAATATCTTTTCGCTGGCTGAACGCAACCGTAAAGGAATCGTGATTCTCGTTAACAAATGGGATCTCGTCGAAAAGGATCACAACACCCATTTGGAATTCGAAGAAAAGATCCGTGAAAAGATTGCTCCATTCAATGATGTTCCGATCATCTTTACATCTGTAATCTCGAAACAACGTATTTTTAAAGCGCTGGAATCGGCTCTTGATGTCTATAAGAATTATTATCAGGAAATCAGTACTTCAAAGTTGAACGACTGGATGCAACCGATACTGGCTGCCACCCCTCCTACTGCACATAAAGGCAAGCTGGTCAAGATTAAATATGTCACCAAACTTCCAACAAAGTTTCCGGCATTTGTCTTCTTTGCCAATCTCCCCCAGTATGTCAGGGATTCTTATAAACGCTTTTTGGAAAACCAACTCCGTGAACACTTCAATTACACCGGCGTTCCGTTAGAAATATTTATCCGTAAAAAATAATCAGGTGTCTGATTCCTTGCGTATTGATAAATGGTTGTGGACTGTTCGTTTTTATAAAACCCGCAGTCTGGCAACCGATGCCTGTAAAGCCGGAAAAATAAAACTTGACGGACAAAGCATTAAACCTGCCCGCGAATTAAAACGGGAGGATATCATTACGATCAGTCAGGGATCTATTATCAGGACTGTTAAAGTTTTGGGATTCCCTCCCAACCGTCAACCTGCCAAACTAGTTTTGCAATATTTGGAAGACCTGACTCCCCAAGAGATGTATGATCGTCAGATCATGTTGAAAGAAACCCGGACAGAGTTTCGGCCACGTGGGTTGGGGCGCCCTACCAAAAAGAGTCGCCGTTTGATAGATAAGTTAAAAGATGATGACAGTCAAAAGGATTGGGAAGAATAATTTTTGAAAGATTAAGAAACTATTTAAATTTTATTTTTTCTTTTGCGCATAAAGCAGTAATGTGGAAATGTAGGGAGGCCCCTTGTGGGTCTCCATTTCGGAAATGATGATTCTTTATGATATTGCCCTAGAGACCCACAAGGGGCCTCCCTACATTTTCAATGATACTGCCCTGAAAAGCAACAAACTTTCTATAGTCATTAATGCCTAATGGGCAATTTTAAACAGTTTCTAATAAATCATCAATACAAGTCCTTTCAAGTACTGACCTTCAGGGTGGAATATATTGATAGGATGGTCGGCTGGTTGCGTGAGTTGATGTAATACTTTGATCTCACGTCCTGCCTCAATAGCAGCGGCAGTTACTGCAGAATAAAATTGCTGACGATCAACCACCTGAGAACAGGAAAATGTAAACAGAATTCCTCCGGGAGCAATCTTCTCAATAGCCCGTTTGTTTAGTTTCACATAACCCTTAATAGCTTTGTGACGTGCATCCATATGTTTTGCGTAGGCAGGAGGATCGAGGACTATCAAATCATATTTCTCTTCCATCTCCTCAAGATACTGCTTCGCATCCATCGTAAAGACTTCATGACGACCGTCATTCAATCCATTCAGATCTACATTTTTCTTAACACCTTCAATAGCTTTTGCAGAACTGTCAACTGAGTGAACCAGTTTGGCTCCGGCGGCAAGAGCATATACTGAAAAACCACCTGTATAGCAAAATGTGTTTAACACTTTACGGCCTGATGCATATCTTTGAATGAGTTTCCGGTTCTCCCTTTGATCCAGAAAGAAACCTGTCTTCTGTCCGTCTTCCCAATTGGCAGAGAATGACAATCCGTTTTCTAAAACTTCTTCCCCTCCTGAGTGACCAAACAGATAAGTATCTTCCAGTTTAAAATCAGTGTAGCGGGCCATTGTATCCGAGCTCTTGTCAAAAACAGCTTTAAGAGCATCACCATATTGTGTTTTTAATGCTGCAGTTATCAAAGTCTTGGCATCGTGCATAAACGCTGAATGGGTTTGAATAACAGCCGTTCCGTTATAATAATCAATGATCAGTCCGGGCAACATGTCACCTTCAGAAAAAATCAGTCTATAACAATTTGTTTCTGTATTATCAACAAGACCTGCGGCCTGACGTACTAAATAAGCTTTCTTGATTTGTTCGTTCCACCATTCCTGGTCAGGATCTACCTGTTTAAAAGAACAGATTTTAACTGCGATAGTCCCTGGTAAAGCATAACCGGAAGCAAGAAAAGGGCCTTTTTCTGCAAAAACCTCCACCCACTCACCTTCTTTAATACCGGCATCTGCACTCTTCACAGCACCTGAAAAGATCCAAGGATGGAAACGACGAACGGCCTCATCATGGCCGTTCATTAATATGATTTTACGGTAGTTGCTCATCTTTGCTGTTTTGTACAAAGATAAGAAGAATTCAGGTGGTGCAGATTGCAAATCTGCACCAGCATTTACACCAGCAAACTTTCCGATGGTGCAGATTTGCAATCTGCACCATCGGAATTCTTCATTATCTGTTAAACAATAATCGTTCACCTCTTACACTGTCACTGATCACACCATTTTCGTAGGCCAACTGGCCATTGACAAAAGTATGTGTCACTTTAGAATTAAATGATAAACCATCAAATGGAGACCATCCACATTTATATAAGATGTTTTCAGAAGCCACAGTCCAGGCAGTATCCATATTTACAAGAACCAGGTCGGCTTTATAGCCCTTCCGGATAAAACCACGGTCTGCAATCTGGAAACAAACTGCAGGTGCATGACACATCTTTTCGACAACTTTTTCAATGGATATTTTACCCTGACGACTCATTTCGAGCATGACCACAAGAGAATGTTGAACCAAAGGCCCGCCGGAAGGAGCATTAAAATAGCTGTTATTCTTTTCAACCATTGTGTGGGGAGCATGATCGGTTGCGATTACATCAATCCGGTCTTCCAGTAAACTCTCCAATAATATATCACGATCAATGCTAGTTTTTATTGCAGGATTCCATTTTATAAGCATCCCCTTTTGTTCATAATCTTTATCACAAAACCAAAGGTGATGAACGCAAACTTCTGCAGTAATTCGTTTTTCTTCTAATGGGATATCATTATCAAACAATACCATTTCATGTCCGGTAGAGAGGTGCAAAACATGAAGTCGTGTATTAAATTTTCTAGCCAGACTTACGGCCAAAGAAGAAGATTTATAGCAAGCTTCTTCACTGCGGATCAATGGATGTGCTTCTATAGGCACATTGTCGTTATATTTCTTTTTAAAATATTCAGTATTTGTCCTGATAGTGGGTTCATCCTCACAATGGGTTGCTACCAATAATGGAGCTTTTTCAAAGATTGCAGACAACACTGCAGGATCATCGACCAACATATTACCTGTAGATGCACCCATAAATACTTTTATCCCACAAACATTTTTAGGATTGGTTTTCAGTACTTCATCCAGATTATCGTTTGAAGCGCCCATATAAAAAGAATAGTTGGCTATTGAATTTTTAGCGCCAATCTCATATTTCTCTTCCAATAATTTTTGCGTGAGTGTTTGAGGCTTTGTATTGGGCATGTCCATGAAAGAAGTAACCCCACCGGCTACTGCAGCCCTGCTTTCAGTCTGAATATTTCCTTTGACAGTTAAACCAGGTTCGCGAAAATGAACCTGATCATCAATTACTCCGGGCAAAAGATAACTTCCGTTTGCATCAATCACCTTAGTATGTGCATCAATAGGGGGTTTGTGTTTCAGCTTTTCTTCATAAATCCCTGAAATCCGGTCCCCGTTGATAGAAACAGCACCTTTGAATACCCTGCCTTCATTTACTATAACTGCATTAATGATGAGTATACCTGATGATTCTTTCATGATAGTATCTTTTACACAAAGTTAAGCACAATCAAAAGAAATAAGCTTGTAGTATGAAAATATAAATAAAAAAGCAAGGTGATCAAAACCTTGCCAATTAGATAACCAACATTTTATTTGTACAATAGTTTAAACGATTCGTTTTACTTTTTTAAATATTAACTGTAATACGCCCCAGGCAGCTTCCTTAAAAATATGCGTGCTCATCTTAGATTGTCCGGCTGTACGATCTGTAAATATTATGGGAACCTCTTTTATTTTAAATCCCATCTTCCAGGCAGTGAACTTCATCTCTATCTGAAAACCATAACCCATTAACTTTACCTTGTCAAAATCAATAGCTTCCAGTACTTTACGGGTATAACATTTAAAGCCGGCTGTTGTATCCATGATAGGTAAACCTGTGATTTTCCTGACGTAAATTGATGCAATGTATGACATTAACACTCTTCCCATTGGCCAGTTTACAACATTTACACCTTTAATATAACGTGATCCAATTGCAAGATCTGCTTTGTGTATAGCACAAGCATCATAAAGGCGAATTAAATCTTCGGGATTATGAGAGAAATCTGCATCCATCTCGAAAATGTAATTGTAGTCATGATTCAAGGCCCACTTAAATCCATGAATATAAGCAGTTCCCAGTCCCAGTTTTCCTTTACGCTCTTCAATGAATAACCTATCCGAAAATTCCAACATCAATCTTTTTATAACTTCTGCTGTTCCGTCCGGAGAATTATCTTCGATAACCAGTACATCAAATTGCTTTTCTAAAGAAAACACTTTACGTAAAATACGTTCAATGTTTTCAATTTCATTATATGTGGGTATGATTACCAGACTATCACTCACTTTATTAATTTTATTTAGATGCAAATTTAATTTATTTTGAAAGATGTTTCAATAAACCTGTAAAGATTTGATAATAATTTGAAATCGCAATGCAAAGATAATCACTTAAGATGACTTGCAAAGGCTTTCCTTCTTATCTTTACAAGCAAAAGAATGAATTTGTGATACGCACTCAGAATCTTAAACGTGTTTTTAGTACCGACGAAGTAGAAACAATTGCTCTTGAACGGGTTAATCTTGAAATCAAAGAGGGTGAATTTGTTGCTATTATGGGGCCAAGTGGTTGTGGAAAGTCTACTTTACTTAATATTTTAGGCCTTCTCGATTATCCATCAGAAGGTGACTATTATTTTATGGAAAAGGAAGTAACCCATTATCCTGAAAGGAAAAGAGCATTGCTTCGAAAAAGCCATATTGGTTTTGTATTCCAGAATTTCAATCTCATAGAAGAGTTAACAATTTATGAAAACATTGAGTTACCGCTCATTTACATAGGTATCGATAACAAAGACCGTCGTAAAAAAGTTGAAGCCATAATGGATGAAATGCGTATTACACATCGCAGGAACAATTTTCCTTCCCAACTTTCGGGAGGGCAACAACAAAAAGTAGCTGTTGCACGTGCAGTTGTTGCTAAACCCAGATTGATTCTTGCTGATGAACCAACAGGAAATCTTGACTCGGCAAATGGCGAAGAGGTAATGAATCTACTTTCCCGGTTGAACAAGAGTGGCACAACCATTGTGATGGTTACTCACTCACAGAGAGATGCTGAATATAGTCGACGTATTGTTCATCTTTTTGATGGGAAAATCGTTACTGAGAACATACGGCAACCCTTTTATCTCTAACCTACTCCATTATGTTGTACCACTGCATTAAACTTGTCTTTCATAATATTGCACGAAACAAATTCTATTCATTTTTGAATATAATTGGTTTAACAGTAGGTCTTGTTTCTGCTGTATTCATAATGATGTACATTCTGGATGAGCTTTCATACGACAAGTACAATGTAAATCACGAAAGAATTTACAGGGTTCAGAGTCAGTTTAATATAAATGGGAAAGTTACAAACTACGCGAAAACACCTGGTCCTTATGCTCCTACATTAAAAGATTTATCACCTTCAATTGAAAAGGTAGCACGCTTTCATCTGTTGCGAAGTGTAGTACTAAGGACCAATGATCGAATGTATACAGAAACTGCAATCTATTTTGCAGACCAATCTGTTTTCGATGTATTTACTTTCCACCGAATTTATGGAAATATAAATCATGCCCTGATCAGCCCATATACTGCAGTCTTAACCAGATCAACTTCAGAAAGATACTTTGGAAAAACAAACCCGGTCGGAAAGTATATTACAACTACAAATAACAAGAAATATCTTATAACAGCTGTTATTGAAGATGTTCCATATAATTCACATCTCAATTTTGATGGTCTTTTTTCGTTAGTCACTTTTAAAGTCAACAATCCTAAAAACTCACCCGACAGCAGAGAACCCTGGAATTATTGGTTTATGAATTGTTACAGTTACATACTAATGAAACCCGGTGCCGACGTCGCTCAACTTAGTTCAGCCAGTAATAAGTTGTATCATCAACATATGGAAAGTGAAGGACGAAAAATTAATGCTCAATATAATCCTATTTTCACACCGCTGGTAGATCTGCATCTGAACAATGGTTTTCAGGAAGACCAACGGACAGGTAATTTAAACAATCTATATATCTTTTTAGGAATCGCCCTTTTAATTCTGATGCTTGCTTCCATAAATTATATGAATCTGGCAACAGCCAGATCGGTAAGCCGCACCCGTGAAGTAGGTATACGAAAAATGTTGGGTTCAGTCAGAACCCTAATAATCAGGCAATTTATTATCGAAGCGCTCATTTTCTTCTTTATAGCAACTATATTGACATTGGTTGTCGTAGAATTATTTATTCCTTCATTTAATTCTTTAGTTGATAAAGGAATAAGTTTCAACCCATTGCAAAGACCAATTCTGATAACGGGCATCTTCTTGATCAGTACATTGACAGGCATTGTGTCCGGATTTTACCCGGCCAATTATCTTTCCCGTTTTGAGCCGGTATCTATACTTCGGGGTAACTTTCGGCAAAGTAATGCCGGAAGTAGACTAAGAAAAGGATTAGTCACTTTTCAACTCGTCATTTCAATTTTTCTTACTTTTGGTGCTATTTGTATTCATAACCAGTACAGCTTTCTCAACAATAAATACCCCGGATTTGATCAAAAAAATGTGGTGACAACTGATCTCCGTGATATCTCATTCTTTAAGAAATATCCGGTTTTCCGTGCTGCATTGTTAAAGAAACCCGGAATTGTAGCGGTTACTTCCAGTTCGGGAATACCTGGGAATTTACATGGTTTAATAGTGATCAAAACCGAACAACGGAATATCTTAAAAGATTATGCAATAAAAATACTAGGGGTTAATGACTCATTTTTCGATTTTTACAAATTATCATTTCTTTCAGGCGGGCTTCCTAAGGATACATCAAAATATAAAAAATCTATAGTTATCAATGAAAGTGCAGCATCAAAACTTGGCTGGACCGGTGTAGCTATTGGAAAACGCATATTGATAGCAAACAATAATGATAGTACCCGATTTGACACCCTCAATGTTTCAGGTGTAGTCCATGATTTTAACTATGCTTCTTTTCACATTGCTGTTGATCCGCTGATCATATTTCTTAGCTTAAAGAGAGAGACATTTATTAGTGTTAAAAGCACTCCTACGGTTTCTAAATCTCTTATACCTGTCATTAATCAAACTGCCCGTGAACTTGGATTGATGACATCACTTAACTGTATTTCTCTGGATGATCTTTTAAAACAACAATATTCTGTGGAGCAAAAGCTTTCAGAGCTAATGAGCATTTTTGTCTTTCTGTCTGTATTTATAGCAGCTATCGGCCTATTGGGTCTTTCTTCTTTTACAACAGAGAAAATGAATAAAGAAAATGGAATCCGAAAAGTACTGGGTGCAACTCCAAATCATATTGCAATGCTACTTTTTACAGAAGTGTTTATACCGGTATTTATTGCATACTGCATAGCTGTTCCTGTTGCATGGATAGTGACCAGGATATGGTTAACAGGATTTGCCTTCCACTATAATCCAGGTCCCGGAACATTTATTGTGACTGCCTTATTCACGTTTATATGGACGTTTCTTGCAATGAGTTTTCACATCTTACGTTCTTCTTTTGCAAAGCCTTTTGAGGCTGTCAAATATGAATAGTTGTGTTCGTTATCGTACACTTACCCTAAATTATCGAACACATTTGAGAATACAAAAAAAAATCACATTTTTATATTCATTTGTATTTATGATGCTTATGATTTATGGCATGATTAATGCTAATAAGAAAGGCATCAATGAATGACTAGCAATTAAACAACTCTACTTGAACTACTAAACATCTAATTTAAATTCACAAAAAGCTCCACCACCACTAGTTTCACTACACATACTACATTTACTCGTGATTTAATTTTATTGTTATCTTTTGTTTGTGTTTCATTCGAAATCTGGTCCCGGTTTTTGACAATCGGGACCAGTATTTCGAAACCTAAAGACCCCTTATCAACCACTAATAACAACCCAACAACTAACAAAAGCCGGCACAGAAAGCTGGCTTTTGTTGTTTTAGGTCGACAGAATCATGAAACACGATAGCGTATTTTTGTTTTTGTAGCATTCCGGTTTATTTTCCCTGAAGAGGTGTAAGCAAATTCAGGGAGAAAGTATATATCTTTTGGCCGTTGGTATTTAGGCCATTCCAAAATCAATTGTTTTATTTGATCAACCGGAATATTTTCGGCAGAAGTAGCCTCAATTAAAATTACTTCCTGTTCACCAAGTTTCTCATTGGGTATCCCTGTAATGAAAAAAGGAAAGGGCATTAAAGGAGAAAGTAATTTTTCAAGTTGTTCAGGACTAACTTTCACACCACCTGAATTAATAATAAAATCTAATCTCCCTAACCATCGGAATTGATGTTTTCCCTGTAGTTCACAAAGATCATTTGTTTGAAGATTTTCAATACCAAGGCTCAAGGCTTCTATTTGTAAACAACCACGTGGATCAAGACTGAAATTGATACCGGTAAGTCCCTCATACCATTCCGAAGCCTCCGCCCCGTTTAATTTCTTAATTGCAACATGGCTCATGGTTTCTGTCATTCCATAACTGCTGTAACTGGCTATTGGTAGCTCCAATAACTTTTCATGCATATTGCCAGAAACAGTCACACCACCTATCAATAATATTTCAGTTTTCTCAAGGCACTTTTTCTCCAAACAATGTTGAACCTGTAATGGCACCATTGCTGCAAACTTTACGCTGCAGGTAATTGACGATAAAGGACACCCCACCGGATTAACGGCAATCAGGTGCAATCCCCTTTCTATAGCCCTGACAAGCATCATTTTTCCTGCAATATTTTCTGCAGACAGGCACAATAAGACCCTGTCGTAAGGTTTTAAATCAAAATAATCACACGTCATTGCAGCTGATATCTTCATTCTGGATTTCGACAAACGAATGACTTGTGGCTTTCCGGTAGATCCTGAAGTCTGAACTAAAATGTCATCTTCGGCATTAAACCATTGCTGCAAAAAAAGAAGAACAGACTTTTCCCACTCTTCTTCAATACCAAAATGATTATTCCTGACAGCTTCAATTAGCTTCTGTCCTGAAAAAATTCCATTTCCAATCTCAAGTACAAATGAAGGGTGCATTTTTTAGAATTTTATTTGTTGCCATTCAGAGTCAGGAAGGTAAAAGAGTGAACCATTTTTAACAGCCAAAGGTGAAGTAAAGTTATTCTGAAAAAGCTGACCCGTCCCTAAACCCTGAGGCAAAGGATTCTCCAGGGTATAGGTCCACTGTGCTATTGCATTTAAACCAATATTTGATTCAAGCGCTGACGTAATCCACCAGTGGATATTTAATTCATTGGCCAGATGAATCCATTCGAGAGAACCTGAAAATCCTCCAACAAGTGCAGGTTTAATAATAATATACTGTGGACGGATGGCTGCAAGCAATTTTAATTTTTCATCATTTGTCTGCCAATTGATGAGATCTTCATCAAGAGCAACTGGTATTGGTGAAACTCTGCAAAGCTCAGCCATCTCCAAAGACTGTCCTTGTCGGATTGGTTGTTCTATTGAATGGATCTGAAAGTCAGAAAGCCTTTTTAATTTTTCTAAAGCCTCTTCCGGAAAAAATGCTCCATTTGCATCGACTCTGATTTCAATATCATCAGGAGAAAATTCAATCCGCAAAGCCTTTAACAATGATAGTTCCGATTTAAAATCAAGAGCGCCAATTTTTAACTTTATACACCGAAAACCATCTTTTAACTTTTGATGAATACCTGAAAGCATTTCATCTTTCCTGCCCATCCAAATCAGCCCATTGATGGGAATAGCATCCTCGCCCCGGGTAAAGGAAGAGGGATAAAGAATCTTTAGTCCGCCTTGTTTCAAATCTAACATAGCTGTCTCAAGCCCAAACCTGATCGATGGCCATTCGACCAAAAGAGTTGAACTTTCTGAGGCATAACGAACAGGATCATCACAAACCTTATGCATCATATCAGCATAATCGGCACTGTCGTCTAAACTGAGACCCCTGAAAATAGCACATTCACCCCATCCTTTTAAAGATGGATTTTCTTCATTCCATAAGGAAATAAACCAGGTCTCTTTTTCGTGTAAAACTCCACGTGAAGTACCTGCAGCAAAATTAAATTGAAGTTGATATGGAAAACATTCAGCTATCATCAGATTACAACATAAAACCTAAACCAAGTAAAACTGAAAACAAAAGTGTACAAAGCGCCAGGATCTTCAATTCGGGGTCAAGTAACACCGGTTCATTATTAGCCCATACCCTGCGTGCATGAAAACCTAAAGGAATAAAAGCTATCAAAAACAAAAAATTATATAGTGATGAATAATTAATTACCACATAGATTATGGTACTGAGAAAGGCCACTCCAATCAATAATAAATGATAAATCTTTGCTACATGGCTTCCCAACATTACTACAATTGTACGTTTCCCTGACTGTTCATCATTAATAATATCACGCATATTATTAACATTCAATACACCGACACTCAATAAGCCAACAGAAAATGCTGGGAAAAAGATTGAAAATGGAAGAGTGTTGGTCTGCAGAAAATAGGTTCCCATCGTTCCAGTTAATCCAAAAAACACAAACACATAGAAGTCTCCCATCCCACGATAACCATAAGGATTTTTTCCAACTGTATACTTAACAGCTGCAGTTAATGCTGCAACACCAAGCATGATAAAGATCAGCCCATAACTCATTTCCAGATGATGTGTTCCCTGGTACACAAGCAAAAGGCCTGATAATAAAGCAAGCACTGCGAAAAGAATCATCATCTGCTTCATTTCTTCGGATGAGATCGCTCCACTCTGGATCGCTCTGGTTGGTCCAACACGATCATCATTATCAATTCCACTGGCGGAATCCCCATAATCGTTCGAAAGATTCGAAAGAATCTGCAAAAGCAAAGTAGTCAAAGTAGCTAAAATCATGATTGACCAGCTAAATGAATGAGCAGCAGCTGCAAGCATACTGGCCATAATAATGCTGGACAAAGCAAGTGGCAATGTTCTCAATCGAAATGCATGTAGCCATGCTTTGGTTTTATTTATCATGTTTAGGGGAACTTGGGATATTTCTTAAAATCAGGATCACGTTTTTCAATGAAAGCCTTTTTCCCCTCCTGTGCCTCTTCAGTCATATAATATAGAAGCGTGGCGTTTCCTGCAAGTTCCTGAATTCCTGCCTGTCCGTCCAGTTCAGCATTAAAGGCAGATTTCAACATCCTGATGGCTAAAGGACTTCTTTTCTGAATAGTCCTGCACCATTCAATTGTTGTATCTTCAAGAGTTTCAAGCGGCACTACCTTATTCACCATTCCCATCTGCAATGCCTCCTGAGCTGAGTACTGGTTACATAAAAACCAGATTTCACGCGCCTTCTTTTGTCCGACATGACGGGCAAGATATGAAGCACCGAAACCACCATCGAAACTGCCAACTTTAGGTCCGGTTTGTCCAAAAATAGCATTATCAGAAGCAATAGTCAAATCACAAACAACATGTAATACGTGACCACCACCAATTGCAAAGCCATTTACCATTGCAATCACTGCCTTTGGTATGGATCTGATTTGTCTTTGCAAATCCAAAACATTTAATCGGGGTACACCATCTTTGCCAATATAGCCACCGGTACTTTTATAGTTCTGATCGCCTCCGGCACAAAAAGCCTTGTCGCCTTCGCCAGTAAGAATGATAACATCAATATCTGCATCTTCACGACAAATCCTCATGGCTTCTATCATCTCCGAAACCGTAGTAGGTGTAAATGCATTCCGGTAACGGGGACGATTAATTGTGATTTTTGCAATCCTTTCGAACACTTCGAAACGAATTTCTTCATATGTCTTAATTGATTTCCAATCGCGGATCATAAAAATAATTTTTAAAAACAAAAATATAATAAGGTGTCAGGATTGAAGGCTTTTATTAGAAATAAACTTAAAATAGGAAGAAAGAACATTTGCATTTTCTTCATAAGGTGTAAATATTTCTAATATGCCTGCTTTCGTCGTTTCAATATACAACAAAGGTAATAGTTCTTCGAGTTCATTAAAAGAAGCACACGATGAATAATCAAGTCCGAAAGTAGCTGCAATATTTTTAGCGTTAAACGAATGCCTTGTTTCAAAATATTCTTCCAGTTCAGGCACAGATGATGGCCCTTCAATGATACGAAATATTCCGCCTCCCCCATTGTTAATCAATATAATTCTAAGATTTGCAGGAACATGATGATGCCATAACCCATTTGTATCATAAAAGAAAGCCATGTCCCCAACAATCAGTGTTGTTAACCTCTTTGAAGAAATAGCAGCACCTACTGCTGTTGAAACGCACCCATCAATTCCGCTGGTACCTCGGTTTCCAAAATAATTTAATTGTTTAAATGGCTTATAAAGCTGAATGTAACGAACAGGAGTGCTATTCCCCATTTGCAAATCTGACCCCTTGGGCAGATATTTCAAAACGCTTTCAAACACCTTCATATCCGACCATTGCAAATCAACCATATAATCCTTATGTGCTGCTTCTGCAATATTGTCTTTATCAAGCCAGATCTTTCTGTAGGTTGATATTGCAGGAGTAATACGTTCTGTCAACTGATTTAAAAAAACATCAGGTTCCAAAGGAATATGATACGTCAGGCATTGATAAGTATCAATGTGTAACTCATCCGGATCAAGATGCCAGTGATGATTCGGTTTGTGTCTGCGAATAAAAGCTTTAATCTTCTTTGACACCACAGGACCACCCAATGTAATCAGTAAATCAGGTGTAAATTCTTTCTCATCCTTTTTTGAAATAGTCGCCAGGACTCTATCAATGCAAGCAATGGAATGATTTAAAAATAAATTGGATGTTGATTCTGTTAGAATAATCAGTGATGGTTCATCAATTAACTTTGAAAGGATTTCCTGAACAGGATTTGAAGGAGCTAACCCCCCACAAATAATCATTTTCCGCCTGCATTTATTCCATTCGTCAGCCAGCTTCTCCATCACATCATTGTTTAGGAAAGATTCTGTTTTCAATGAAGAGGGCATTTTCAACACCTTTTCTTCAGCAACTTCCTGTTTGTATAACGGTTCACGCAAAGGTACATTCAGATGAACCGGACCTTTGACAGGACCCATTGCAATATCGAGAGTTTCAGAAACGATCCGTTGTAAGTACCAGAAATCAGCTTCATCCGTAGGTTCCTGGGGCAAGGTCACAGAACGACGAACAAAGTTCTTAAACATTCCCCTTTGATTGATCGCCTGTCCATCGACCTGGCCAATCCATTCAGCCGGACGGTCTGCAGTAATCGCAACCAGTGGTATCCTTTGATAATAAGCCTCAGCAAGTGCAGGAGAATAATTAAGTGGTGCACTGCCGGATGTACAAATAACAGCTGTTGGAAGACCCGATTGTTGAGCAACTCCCAATGCTACAAATGCGGCACTCCGCTCATCAGGCACCACAAGACAGCGAAAAGCACCATCGCGTGCAAACTCAATCACGAGAGGAGCATTTCGGGAACCTGGCGATATAACAATGTCTTTCAGTCCCTTAGCCTTACAAATAGCTACTAGAAGGCGTATACCTTTTTTGTCAGTGTGCATCTGGTTTCTTTCCTGCTAAGTTGCATATTTTTTCTGTCACATCCAACATAGTTTGTGCCTTAAAATTAGTTTCATCCCATTCCTGTTCAGGAACAGAGGCTGCAGTTATTCCGCCACCAACAAATAATGATGGTTTCCCACCTACCCAGCGCATACAACGCAGGTTAACATATAAATCAAGATCATTTTTGTTTACCGGACCCAGATAACCTGCATAATACTCACGATCATGTGGTTCCTGAGAATTAATCACCTTTAATGCTTCTTCCTTTGGCAATCCACAAACGGCAGGTGTAGGGTGTAATGCTCTAATAAGAGATAAAATTTCAGTTTTGGGTGATATTGAAAAAAATATATCGGTATTAAGATGAATCAGATTACCGGCCTGCATCGAATATGGGCCATCATAATCTATTGTTCGGATCTTCTCTTTTTTAAGGACATTTAGAATATAGTCAGTAACCAGTTGCTGTTCTTCTTTTTCTTTGTCATTCCATTCGGAGATGTCGGGCAAAACACCTTCAAAAGGCCTTGTCGCAGCAAGTGAAGTTGTATGTGCTTTTAGATCCTTTACTTTCAATAATCTCTCGGGTGTTGCACCCAGCCAGGTAAATACATCCGGAATATGAATCAGAGAAACAAAGGCATTAGGATATCGATCACAAAGTTCAATAAAAAGATCAGGAGCCAGACTTTCATCAGGATAATCAATATCTATTCTCCTCGAAAGCACACACTTATGCAACGAACCATCTTTCATCATGCTTGTCAACAGTTCTATCCGATTACAGTACGCTGCTTTCTGATCAGGCACATCAATAGGAACAAATGCCGGTATTTCACAAGCATGTGAAGTAGCACCAAATTCTTCTTTGGGATAAAATGCAATTGAAGGGTATTTTCCAGATTTATTGAATGGAGAAAAAACAAAAGCCTCTCTGACGGGAAACGATCCATCGGCCAATATATCAAAAGATGCTTTAAATCCATTATGATTCTTCTCTCCAGGCATTCTCCAGACTACAAAAGAGTGCCTGTTCATCAATAAAGAGAGATCAAAAAGTGGGTCGAAATTTTCCAGGTTCATGTTCATTGTTAATTCAAACCTTCACAATCATATTTGTCAGGCGACTAACAGTTACGATCTTTTCTTGTTCATTTGTGACAATGATTTCGATTACATGTGAGCGTTTTCCTTTGTGCATGACTTTTGCTTTGGCAAACACTAAACCATCCTTTACACTCAGGATATGATTAGCGTTAATCTCCATACCTTTTGCTGTATAGCCACTGTCTTCCAAAAGCACCAGACTTAATGCACTGCCTACAGATTCTATTAAGGCCATTGTTGCCCCACCATGCAGGATCTTCATCGGTTGCCATGTGGTTTTGTTTACTGGCATACTGGCACACAAATAATCTTCACCAATTTCGGTATATACAATATTCAGATGCTCCATCAGTGTTCCGGGGCAAAGTGAATTCAACTCCTCTATTGTCATCATAATATAATGAAGGCAAGCATGCCTTATTTATTTTCAAATTTCAAGCGCTTTCTGCACTTTTCATAATATCGCATTCCTTCTTCATTGACAATCCCACGGATAAAATGATCAAACATGGCATCAAAGAGGATTTCAAACGAATATTGTTCAGGAGGGAAGAAATCAGGATTATGGAGATCAATCAGACGACTGATATATAAACGGGCCAGTAATTCTACACTCAGATCGTCCCGATATATACCCTGACCAATACCTTTAATGATATTTATTTTTATCTTTTCGAAAATAAAATTTACCCGGGTATCGATATGATATTGGTAAAGTTTAGGATATGTAGACTTTAAACTAAATGAAAGTGCCGGAGAGACATCTCTGAATCTTTTACTCACTTCACGGCTAACCGTCAACAGAATATCAATGGCATTTACACCTTCAAAATTGTAGGTGTCGAATATATTCTGAAAGCTTTCACGCTCAAAGGCAAGAACTTTTTCAACCAAATCTTTGTCTGAACTAAAATACTGTTTTAATTCATCCACCGGAATATTCAGTTTTGCTGAAACCGCTATGATTGAATAATTAGACAGGTTCTGGGTATATGCCGCTTCCCTGATTCCTTCCAGTATTTTTTGAAATTGTTCGTTCATTCATTAGAATTTAATAGCAAAGTAAATCAATTCCGGCAAAGTTAACAAATTTAAAGAAAAGCAATAATAAACAACATAAAATGCAACATAAAATTACATTATACATTTCATATTGTCTTTTATGAAATGGATTTTGAATTAAAATAGTCGAAATACAAATAAAGCTAATCATCTAATGTTCATTGAATCGGAAATGAATGCCTGAACAACGTCCAAATACGACCAAAAGATCTTTTTTGAATGCATTGGATTTTCTGTATAAGTTAACAGTTTATAATACATTTCAGGATAATCTAAAGACCTATTTCTTTATCGATTTATTTCAAATATTGTGAAGTGCTACTAAAAACCTTTTTTGATTCATTTTGTTAGGTTTCAACATCGAAAGAAGTTTGGATATTAATTCAATATTAATGCCTACCTTGTGCATTTCTAAGGAAAAACTATTTTACCGTTCGGGTCGAAAACACCCGGACGAAACAACTACTTAATTTCAAATTCTGTCAATGTGATAAAAACACCTTACATGACAGAAGATTATTATGAAAAATATCATTAATAAATCAGATGCTGCCATGCTTCGCAAAAAAGCAATGGAGCTTTTAAAAACCCAACCCTTAAGATCAGTTTCACATCTTACTGAAGCAGAAACTTCAATGATGATACATGAATTTGAAGTACATCAGGTAGAACTGGAATTGCAAAACGAAGAGCTTTTGCTTACAAGATCAGAAATACAGGATTATATTGAAAAGTATTCTGAATTATATGATTTTGCACCATCGGGTTATTTTACATTATCCAGAGATGGTGAAATCATTGAGTTAAACCTCAGTGGTTCAAATATGCTTTGCAGGGAACGCCTTCACTTAAAAAACAGTCAGTTTGGTTTTTTTGTTACTGATGACTCGAAACCCATCTTCAATCTATTCATTGAAAAAATATTTTTCACCAAAAACAAAAAAACATGTGAAGTAACCCTGACAATTAATGGCAACTCAAATATTGATGTTTATCTCTGTGGTATTGCAACTGAAAATGGAGAACAATGTATTATCAATGCGGTTGACATCACTGAGCGGAAACGGATAGAGCATACATTAACCAGTTCTGAAATCCGCTATCGACGTGTTTTTGAAACTGCTAAAGACGGGATTCTTATTCTGGATGCTAATACCGGAAAGATATTGGATGTGAATCCATTTTTAATGGAACTGTTGGGTCACACCCGAGAACAATTTGTTGAAAAGGCAATTTGGGAAATTGGATTTTTTAAGGATATAGCTGCAAATCTTGATAAATTCAAGGAATTACAAAAGAAGGAATATGTCCGTTATGAAAATTTACCACTGCAGACAGCAAAAGGCACAAAGATCAACGTTGAATTTGTCAGCAATGTTTATTTTGAAAATGAAAATAAGGTCATCCAGTGCAATATAAGAGATATTTCGAATCGCGGGATCGCATAGCGCTGATTTGAAAGAATGATTATTGAAAAGTATTTCCTTATCGAATGATAACTTAAGATTAAAAAACAAATGGCTACTCAGTTTCTGAGTGGCCATTTGTTTTTTATTAAATCTGGTTTAGATCCTAAAAATCAAGTTTCATTGCAAATTTATTAACAACAGCCAGTTTTCTTGTTTTGATAAAAATGACTCCATTTCGATCCGATGGGTCAAAGTACCAACCTTCTTTTACAGTATTAAACTCGGTTTTGTTTTTTAATCTTTTAAGTTTCTTTTGATCAAAATCAGCTTTTACATTAGATGGATTTTTCTTAGAGTGAACCTCAAAAAAGTAAACCCTTTCCTGTAATTTTCCTTTATATTCACCAACACTCTGATTTATTATTATGGAAACAGGTTGTGAACCATCGGTTTCTCCTTCACATTCAAACAATTGTTTGGAAAAAGCGCCCTGACGGTGTTCACGGGTCAAGCCATCATCTTCATAGAGGGTGAAAGTACTTTTACCGGAAGGATAAATATCTAGTGTTAGTGTATCAGCATCTCTTTCTGCATCATACATCATCTGAGGATAAAGCGGAATGATGGCTCCGCCTCTGATAAAGAGAGGCAGCTTATCAAGTGGTGCAGGATAATTATTTAAAGTCTGACCACCACTAATGGTTTCACCACTCCAATAGTCAAACCATTTGCCTTCGGGAAAATAAATTCCATCGCGTTTGCCTTCTGATTTATATACCGGCGCAACTAAAAGAAATTTACCCAACATGTACTGATATTTGGTTTTCTCTTCACCCCATGTCAATGTGTCTTTTGGAAACTCAAGGAGCATACCACGAACAGCAGGAACCCCGGTTTCATGAGCCTCATTGCACAATGTGTACATATAAGGTGTCATACGTTGTTTCAGTTTCAGATATTTGCGGTTGATAGATGTAAATGGCTCTCCAAATAGCCAGGGTTGTTTATCTGATGTATTATATTTTTTGTTGTTTGCCCACCCACTCATGCTCATGAATACAGGGGTAAAACATTTCCACTGCAAATCACGGACATATGTTGAATCGCTCCCTCCAAAGATACCATCAACATCACCGGTTGCATAATTCTGAGCCGATAGACCTGACCCAATGAGTGTAGGAATATGCCACCGGATATAGTTCCAGCTTCCTGACTGATCACCTGTCCATAGAACAGAATGTCGCTGGCTTCCTGCCCATCCACAAACGGACCATATAAAACCTCGGGCATCACTGTTTTTTTCTAGTCCTTCATAAGCTGTTTTTATTCCGTCAAGGGCAAACTTATAGCCCGCTCCAACCCAGGCCACGTCAAGCTTACACAACCTCGTTCCCATCTGGCCAACCTCTTTTGCTATTTTTTCAACACCGCTTTCTGTCCATAAACCCGTATAGAAACCGCGTTTGTGCAATTCCCCAACCACAGAATCAAGTTTTGTATAACCACAACCATATCCATCATTTGGTAAAATCCAACCCCGTGGCATGTCGTGTTTAATGTATTCATCTGCAATGAGTGTAATCACATCAGGTGTAGTTCCTTTTTTTCCTGTCGTATTACTACTTGTTGGTTTTGCTCCCCGGTTATAACAATTAGCATCTCCCATACTCATTGCCCAACGCGGCATCAAAAATGGCTTGCCGGTCATATCTGTATAAAGCCCCAGGATCTCCTGAAGCGTATTTCCAACAAAATAATAACAATCGAAACGTGTTTCTTTGTGACTGAGTGAAACAGTCTGTTGAAAATCATATTCCCCGGGTGCATAGGTATTTCGCAATGCCCCGTAGCCCATATTACTCATATAGAAAGGGGCAGGATTTGGATTTCCACCATCTTCCCAGTTATAATCGATGTTCATTTTGATTTTCTTCCCCCTGTGAGAGAAGCGGCCATTTTGCTGACCTCCTCCATAGAAATACTCATCACTACCCCGTTTTAAATATTGTACTGTTTGTTGACCATATGTCAATCCCTGAGTCTCTTCCCAAATAATGGTGGAATTGTCCTGACGGTAAAGCGCAAAATGAAGAGGTGATTTATAAGCCCTCAAGGCCATTTTTGAAGTTTTCAAAAGATAATAGGCTCCCCGATCACTCCATTTAACATCTACCGAACGAATAAAAGTATTGTTCACAATATCATTTGCAGCAGGATCAGTAAATACTCCATCATACGACATCCAGAACCTGAAAATATCATCCCGGTAAAAGATAACTTTTAATTGAGCATTGTGACAATCAAACCCAAATTCATTCCCTCCGGTTTTAAAACCAGTCACATCTCCCAAAGAAAATGCCTTCGAAAAAAGTGTCATTTTTATGTTATCATTATCCGATCGCTTATCTTCAGGAAGTGAAACATAAAATTTTACCCTGTGGATGCCCACATCAGTCAGATCAATAGGAGGAAAAGAAACTTTCAATGTATCAATAACCTTCAGAGGATTTTCTTTTGTCAGTGGAACTGTAATCTTTACTGGTTGACGTTTATCAATCTGCAAGAAACAATCGAAATTTTTAATCAGATTTTCTGCCCCCAAGTTGATGACCTTAAACGACATTACGTCCTGATCTGTGAAATTATTCCCTGAAGTTTTATGCGAAGTGATTTCAGCTGCTTTCAGATCGGCCTCAAGAGCTTCCTGTAGTTCGATGTCATCAACCATCCAGTACCAGGCATAGATTCCCTTCCAATAAAAACGAAGATATACAGTCTTTTGCCCGCCAGCATATTTGGTAATGTTGAGTTCCACATTCATTGGGTTGGTGCAGTCATCTTCCGAACCGATACCATTGCGCACATCATAATCTTTCCATTCTTTTCCATCAGAACTTACCCCGACATAGAGGCCTGCATCCTGACGAACACCACCGAAATTATTCCACATGAAATTTTGTTGAAACTTTAGTACGACAGATCGCTTGTTTGAACAATCGATAGGTGCTGTCTGAACCATTGCATCTGCCCATGCATTATTCTTCTTCCATTTTCTGTATGCCTTATCCACTTTTACACCCGGAGAATATTGCAGGTGAAATCCCCGGCTCTTTGAAGCAATGGGAGGGGCTTGTTGTGAGTGACCACTGGATCCCGGAAAGGGTTGATCAGTTATGACCCAGTTAATCGTACTATCGTTTTTACAAATAAATTGCCATCCGACCGGAAGCTTACCTCCACTGAAATCTTCTTTCCAGAATGTCTGTCCATAAACAGGTTTTATTATAGTTTTTACAACAGGTTTTTGCGCCTGAGAATGGAAAATGGTTAAAATAATGAAAATGGAAAATGCTAAACGTCGCATAATTAATTGAAGATTAAATAATAGGAGCAAACTTAAATCGTCTTGCAAGATACTAACATTTTTTCAAAAGTAGCAACCACAATGAAATAATTTCCATTAAGGTGATATGATATTTATGGAACCAAATAAAATAAATTCAGTTTAAAATAAAACATGATTTTCCAAAAGAATATTGTGCATATTATTTGTTATCAATTCATCTATTGCTTACATTTAATCCTTCATCCTGATAGTGAACCCGCGTTATTTAACGCTTTAATAATTAAAGACATGGCCGTATCCAAAATCAAATCCAAAAAAATCTTCGTACTTGACACCTCTGTCATTCTGTACAACCACAATGCCATTAATTGCTTTGAAGAAAATTTTGTAGCCATTCCAATCACAGTACTTGAAGAGTTGGATAATTTCAAGAAGGGCAACGATACCCTAAACTTTGAAGCCCGCGAGTTTATCCGAACACTGGATTCACTCTCCGAAAAACACCTCATTAATGAATGGATTCCATTGAAGAACCCGGTTAAAGGGAAATTCAAAGTCATCATGAATGAGACGGTGCCTTACGAAAAAGATGCAAGACAGATCTTTGACGACAACAAACCCGACCATCGCATCCTCAATGCGGCCATGGCTATTGGTGCTGAGAATCCCGATTACAAAGTGATCCTGGTTTCAAAAGACATCAACCTCCGCCTCAAGGCCAAGAGTCTCAACATACTTGCCGAGGATTTTGAAACCGGCAAAATTAAAGATCTGGATTCATTGTATTCCGGAAAAGCAATTTATGACCATTTAGATAAAGAGCTGATCGATAAGATTTATCAGGATGGATTTTGCTCTCCAGGAGATCTTGGAATCAAATCTCCCATTCCAAACGAATATTTTATCCTGAGAAACACCAAGACCTCCGTACTGGCTTATTATAACCCAATCAGCGGAAATGTTGAGAAAGTAGAAAAACGATCAGCATATCGGATCACTCCAAGAAATTCGGAACAAGCTTTTGCCCTTCATGCCATCATGAATCCACAGGTACAACTTATTACATTACAAGGAGTAGCGGGGACAGGAAAAACTTTACTGGCTCTTGCAGGCGCCCTTGAGCAGATTAAGCAATACAAACAGGTGCACATGGCCCGCCCCATAGTCCCTTTGAGCAATAAAGAGATTGGATTTCTGCCAGGTGATATAAAATCCAAGATCACCCCATTCATGGAACCGCTCTACGATAACCTCAAATTTATCCAGAGTCAGTTCAAGGATAATGAATCCGGAAACAGGTCAATCACCGAATGGCTCGATAACGAAAGACTTTATGTGACACCACTTGCATATATCAGGGGAAGGAGTATCAGCAATGTCTTTTTCATTATCGACGAAGCACAAAACCTCACCCCGCATGAAGTCAAGACAATTATCACCCGTGCAGGCGAAGGAACCAAAATTGTCTTCACAGGAGATATCTATCAGATCGACACTCCTTATCTGGACTCGCAGAGTAACGGGCTTTCGTACCTGATTGATAAAATCAAGAATCATCCCATCTATGCACACGTCCGGCTCGAAAGAGGTGAACGCTCAGAACTGGCTAACCTCGCCAACGAGCTTTTATAGGTACGAAAACATAATTACTACTTAATCAACTGTGACAATTGGCCATGGTTTTGCTTTTTCCCATGCCCCTCTTGTAAAGTCAGGCACTTCCACAGAACCACTTTTGTTATTCACTGAAAGTTCGCTCAATTCAACAATGCTTGACCAGGTGGCAGCATCATATACATCCTGGTCGAGCGGCAATCCGTTTCTCAGACAGTAGATCAGCCTGTAATCCATGATAAAATCCATGCCACCATGGCCACCCACTTTTTTTGCCTTCTCGCCGATTTGTTTCGCCAAAGGATGTTCATATTTTTTCATCAAGGCATCAAAGTCTTCCTTTTTCAAAAACTCGTGTGCCGCAGGTGAAAGCGCAATCTGTGTCTCCGGATATTTAATAGCCATACCTTTAGTTCCCATGAGTCGGTGAATCCTGCTGTAGGGCTGAGGGCTTGTAGTATTGTGTTGAATCAGAATAGTTTTTCCTTTTACAGTATGAATGACTGTATTGTTGACATCGCCCAATTTATATTCCTGCTTGAACTCAGACGAGTTTTCACCATACTTTTCTTTTGCATATAAACTCAGACCATACTGAGCAGTGGAGGCTGAAGTTAAATGATCAAAACGGTCACCACGATTTATGCCCAGCGTTTGAGCCACAGGTCCAAGACCGTGTGTGGGGTATAAATTGCCATTGTGTTTCTTGGCATAATCAAGACGCCACATTTTATAATACCCGGTTTTGGAGTTGAATTTCAATTCACGAAGGTCATGATTATACGCTCCTTCTGCATGATAAATATCGCCAAACACACCATTACGGGCCATATTGAGCGTTGCCAGTTCAAAGAAATCATAGCAACAGTTTTCAAGCATCTGGCAATGCCGTTGTGTCTCCTCTGCCGTATCGACCAGTTGCCAGCATTCACTCAATGACATTGCAGCAGGTACTTCACTTGCAGCATGTTTTCCATGCTTCATGGCGTAAACAGCTACAGGAGTATGCAGATACCATGGGGTACAGGTATAAATCAAATCAATATCATCACGCTCACATACTTTCTTCCAGTCACCTTCTTCGGTATATTCTGTTGCAGCCTTAAACCCACCCTTTGCCAATGTCTTATTTGCATTCTTCACATTATTTGGAACGAGGTCACAGAAAGCTTTAAATTCAACTCCTTCAATCTGCATCAGACGACCAACGGCGCCACTGCCACGCATTCCAATACCGATAAGACCTATACGAACTGTTTTAAGAGGAGCACAAGTCAATCCCATGACGGATTTGCCTTTAGCTGGATGAAGTTTCCCGGTTTCTTTAATTTTTCCATTCTGATCTACAGAGGAATCTTCTGTACTCAATCCGGCAGCATTTGCTAACCCGGGAACTGAAGCCATTCCTAATGCGGCTCCGCCAAAAGCAGCCATCTTTAAAAAATCACGGCGACTGTTATTTTTTTGCTCTTCTTTCATTTGATGTAAATATTATCGATACAATGGCAAATATACATTAATCTAATTCTCAAATAACTAGTTTTTTATGAAGAAATTTGCTGCTTTCTTTCATCAAAACAAAAGAGATTAAACCATTCTTAAAATGGATTTCCGAAAGCTTTGCAAATCGGCATTCTTACACTCTAACCTTTTTAAAGTCATTCTATATGTAATGATCTAAAAAAAACTATAGCCCCATTAATAAAATTTAAGATCGGATAATACAGTTACGATTTAAACAACTAATTTTGATAATCACAATGTAATACCTCTGTTATCATAAATATCGCTTAACTAATACTACGAATGAATACCCGGATTCTAAAAACAGCTTCAATACTTCTCCTGATACTTTTCAGTGTGCTTCTGGCCTCGGGTCAAAGGCATAAGAAAAAACCGTTGCCCAAAAAAAAGGTAGTTAAGGTTGAAGCCATAAAAGATAAACCCTGGGGCGATCAGGGCAACGGAACATTTTTGAATCCTGTATTGCCTGGCGATTATAGCGACCTCGATGCCATCCGGGTTGGGACAGACTATTATGCCATGTCATCCACTTTTCAATTCTCACCCGGAGTCGTCATTCTTCACTCCAAAGATCTGGTAAACTGGCACATCCTCAGTCATGTCACGGACAACCTTTTACAGATCGGTCCGACTTATAACTGGGACAAGATGGACCGTTACGGCAAAGGGATATGGGCGGGTTCGATCAGGTATCATGCAGGTAAATTCTGGGTTTATTTCTGCACACCCCAAGAGGGATTTTTCATGAGTACAGCCACCAATCCGGCCGGGCCATGGGAACCTTTACATAAAATGTGGGGAGTATCGGGATGGGATGATTGTTGTCCCTTCTGGGATGATGACGGACAAGGATATATTGTCACCACCAACTTCGCGGATAAATACAAGATCCATCTTTTCAAAATGAGTGATAACGGGAAGCAAATTATTAAGGAATCCGATTCTGTGATCCATCAATCCCGCGGTAGTGAGGCCAATAAATTCTATAAATTTTATGGACTCTATTATCATCTTTACAGTGAAGTTAAAAAAGAAGGAAGAGTCGTGATGATGGAGCGTTCAGAAAATATCTATGGACCTTATGAATCAAAACAACTCAACCACGTCGATAAATCGACCGATAAAGAACCAAACCAGGGTGGTATCATCCAGGTCACTTATGGCAACTGGTGGTTTTTCACGCATCAGGGAACAGGTGATTGGGAAGGTCGTGCAGCTTGTCTGTTACCCGTAACGTGGATTGCGGGATGGCCCATCATTGGACAGGTTGGGAACGACACTATCGGCAACATGGTCTGGAATTCGAAAAAGCCCATGAAAAGCACTCCCACTTTATCCATTCAGACTGATGATGAATTTAACCAGTCCACTCTTCCGGTACAATGGGAATGGAATTATCAACCGCGGAAAGAGATGTGGTCGCTCACCGAACGCAATGGATTCTTACGTCTCCATGCTTTTGTCCCACTGAAACAAAACGACAGTAAAGACAAACGCAGCCTGCTATTCAGGGCCGGAAACACCCTCACCCAACGCAGCATGCGGACCATGCAGAATGAGGCAACCATCAGAATCGAACTTGGGGGCATGAAGGACGGACAGACTACAGGACTCTGTCATTTTGCAAGAACCTACAGCACTTTCGGCATCAAACAAACCAAAGGGGAGCGGATTTTAATGAGTGATAACAACGGGGATGAATTTCCCGGACCCCGGATTACCAACAGTGCAATCTGGTTAAGATCCTCATGGGGTCTGGACGGAATCAGTCAATACGCTTACAGCCTTGATGGTAAATTTTTTATCCCGTTTGGCACCCCTTATCAACTCACCTGGGGTAATTATCGTGGCGACCGGATTGGGATTTTTAACTATAATCTTCTCACCGAAAGTGGATACATTGATGTTGATTGGTTTCACTATAAATATTAGCTGAAATCATTTTTCATACAACTTGCATTTCTCTTTTTGTCTCCTCTGATTTTAATTCTATCTTTGGTTTTTAAAACATAAACCATAACTATGTCAGAGCAAGAAGCTGGCCCTATCAAGGGACTACCCGAAAACGCTTATACTGAACTGAAAGAGGGCGAGGAATACAAACCCATTATGTCGCCAGACAAGGTTTACCCCGAAGTTAATTTCCGTTCGGTCTTCATGGGATTACTCATGTCAATCATTTTTTCTGCAGCAGCAGCCTACCTGGGCCTGAAAATCGGACAGGTCTTCGAAGCCGCTATCCCCATTGCAATCATCGCTGTTGGCGCATCAAGCCTTTCGAAGCGCAAAAATGCACTGGGTGAAAACGTCATCATCCAGAGCATCGGCGCCAGTTCAGGCGTCATTGTTGCCGGCGCCATCTTTACCCTGCCGGCATTGTACATCCTGAAACTCGATGTCCAGTTCTACCAGATTTTCCTTGCCTCACTCTTTGGCGGATGTCTCGGAATATTGTTCCTGATTCCTTTCAGAAAATATTTCGTTTCCGACATGCACGGCAAATACCCTTTCCCTGAAGCCACGGCAACGACCGAAGTATTGGTTTCAGGAGAAAAAGGTGGAAATCAGGCAAGACTTTTATTGGTTGCCGGATTAGTCGGTGGTATTTATGATTTCATCATCGCCACTTTTGGTTGGTGGAGCGAAGTCTTTACATCCCGCGTAATCCCTGCCGGTGCTGAACTCGCCGACAAAGTAAAAATCGTTTTCAAGATGAATGTTGGTGCGGCAGTGACCGGATTGGGTTACATCGTCGGACTGAAATATTCTGCCATCATCTGTGCAGGATCATTCCTGGCCTGGTATGTGCTCATCCCCGTAGCCTATCACTTTGCCGATGGCCAGACCATCCCTGTGGGAGCAAACATCGTTAAACTGATGAAAGATATGTCGGCTGAAGAGATTTTCAGAAACTACATCCGCCAGATTGGTATTGGTGGAATTGCAATGGCCGGTGTCATTGGAATTATCCGCTCATCCAGCATCATCAAGACAGCCTTTTCACTGGCTGTAAAAGAGATCTTCCACAAAGAGAATCTATCGGTAAAACAAAAACGCACACAACGCGACCTTCCAATGTCAATCATTGCAATCGGTATCGTTGTAACAGCTGTTATGTTGCTGATCTTCTTCCATTTTGGACTCGTATTGAATATCAAACTTGCACTGATCGGACTTGCAATTGTAATGGTTATCGCGTTCCTCTTTACAACTGTGGCCGCAAATGCTATTGCTATTGTCGGAACAAATCCGGTTAGTGGTATGACATTGATGACATTGATTCTTTCATCATTGATCCTGGTTTCTGTTGGTTTAAAAGGAAATGCCGGCATGGTTACTGCATTGGTTATCGGTGGCGTTGTCTGCACCGCTCTTTCAATGGCGGGAGGTTTTATCACTGACCTCAAGATTGGTTACTGGCTGGGTTCATCACCTTATAAACAGGAGTCCTGGAAATTTCTTGGCACCCTGTTTTCAGCCGTTACCGTTGGAGGCGTGATCATTATTTTAAATAAGACATACGGATTTACAGGTCCAAATGCAATGGTAGCTCCTCAGGCCAATGCAATGGCAGCCGTCATTCAGCCCATGATGTCGGGTCAACCCGCACCCTGGTTGTTATATGCTGCAGGAGCATTTCTCTCATTGATTTTAACCATGCTTGGCGTTCCGGCACTTGCTTTTGCTTTGGGAATGTTTATCCCGCTCGAACTGAATACCCCGCTCTTGGTTGGTGGACTGATCGCTCATTTTGTAGGAACCCGCAGTAAGGACGAAAAATTGAATACCGCCCGAAAAGAACGTGGAACCCTCATTGCTTCAGGCTTTATTGCTGGTGGCGCCCTGATGGGTGTCGTGAGTGCAGTTTTGCGCTATGCCGGACTTGACATCGTCAACAAGGAATGGTTTGAATCACATTCAGCCGAATTGGTAGCGATTATCATGTTTGCAGTGTTGTGTGTTTACTTTATATGGGAAACATTCAGGGCTAAAAAAGAAGACTAATAAAACTAAAATACTATAATAATGAAAGACGCTATTTTAAATCGCTTTCTGAAATATATCAGCATCGATACACAAAGCGACGAGAATTCTGAAACAACTCCAAGTACCAAACATCAGTTTGACCTGGCAAAAGTTTTGTACGATGAACTGATTGAACTTGGAATGCAAAATGTTTCCCTTGACGAGAACTGCTACATCATGGCTACCCTGCCATCCAATGTAGATAAAAAAGTCCCTGTCATCGGATTTGTTTCTCACATGGATACCAGTCCCGACATGCCCGGAAACGCCTCTACTGCCTGTCTCATCGAAAATTATCAGGGTGAGCATGTGGTACTGAACGAAGAAGGTGTGACATTATCACCCAAGGATTTCCCTGAAATGCTTGAATACATTGGTCAAACCCTCATCGTAACCGATGGAACCACACTATTGGGTGCCGATGACAAAGCAGGTATTACAGAGATAATGACTGCGATGGAATACCTGATTCAACATCCCGAAATCAAACACGGAGAGATCAAAGTTGGCTTCACACCCGACGAAGAAGTAGGTCGTGGCGTGGATAAATTTGATGTCCAGAAGTTTGGTGCCGAGTTTGCCTATACCATGGATGGTGGCGGAATCGGTGAGCTGGAATATGAAAACTTCAATGCCTGTTCGGCCAAGGTTTATATCCAGGGACTCAACATTCATCCGGGTTACGCGAAGAACAAGATGAAGAATGCCATTATCATGGCTGCCGAATTCAATTCATTGCTTCCGGTTGACGAACGTCCTGAATACACGCAGGATTATGAAGGTTTTTATCATGTGGTGAAGATCGAAGGCGCTGTCGAAAAGGCTTACCTCCAGTATATCATCCGCGATCATGACCGTGCTAAGTTCGATAAAAAGAAAGTTTTCATCACTGAGCTAACGGATTATATGAACAAGCGTTATGGCGACAAAACCTTTACGCTCGAACTCAAGAATCAGTATTTCAACATGCGTGAGATGGTTGAACCTGTTTATCATGTCGTTGAAACTGCAAGAGAGGCGATGGAATTACTGGATATCAAACCAAAGATCGTTCCTATCCGCGGTGGGACTGACGGTGCAAGACTTTCATACATGGGTCTCCCCTGTCCGAATATCTTTGCCGGTGGCCATAACTTCCACGGCAAGTTTGAATACGTTCCTCTCGAATCTATGGTCAAAGCCACACAGGTTATCGTAAAAATCATCGAACTCTATACAGAAAAAGCATAATTTCGATAAAGAAAGCGCTGTTTTACAATGTTGTGGGATATATTGAAGAATACTTTCACCCCTTCGGGGTTCAACGTAAAATATTGTTGATGCTATAATACTTTCATCCCTTCGGGATTGAAGAAAAAAAAGGTGATTATGCCTTTTCTATAATACTCTCATCCCTTCGGGATTGAAGAAAAAAAAGGTGATTATGCCTTTTCTATTATACTTTCATCCCTTCGGGATTGAAGAAAAATGCCGAAGGCATGAAAGTATTATAGCAACCGACAATAAAGAATGTGAATGCCGAAGGCATGAAAGTATAATTTGATGAACCCATTCTCCCTATTTTGTAAAACAACACTTTTAAAATAACCCTTACACCGATTATAAACTAAACCCAACCCAATATGAAAAAACTAGTACTGCTGATTTCTATGGCGATACTGTTAATGAACACAGCTATGTCACAAGACAAGACAACCCAAAATCCTTTCTTCAGCGAATACACCACTCCGTTTAAGATCCCACCTTTCGATCAGATCAAAAACGAGCATTATTTGCCCGCTGTCGTCAAAGGAATTGCCGAACAACAGGTCGAAATTGATGCCATTGTCAACAATCCTGCTGCCCCTACCTTCGAAAACACCATCATGGCTTACGAAAAATCAGGTAAGCTTTTAAGCAAGGTAAACATCGTTTTTGGCAGTCTGAATGGCGCCAACACCAATCCGGAGATGCAGGCCATTGCCCGCAAAATGGCTCCATTGACAACGACTCACAGAGACAATATCTCGCTGAATGACAAATTGTTCCAACGAATTAAAACTATCTATCTCAATCGTGATAAGAGCAATCTCGATGCAGATCAAAAGAGAGTCGTAGAGAAATATTACAGTGATTTTGTCAGAAACGGTGCTGATTTGAATGCTGCAGACAAAGAAAAACTCCGCGACCTGAACCAGAAACTGTCTGTGAATGGAATCAAGTTCGGAGAAAACCTCCTTGCAGAGACCAACACCAATTTCAATCTGGTAATCGATAATCCAAAAGATCTGGATGGCCTTCCAAAGGATATTATCGAAGCTGCCGCAACGACCGCCAAAGAATTGAACATGACCGGTAAATGGGTTTTCACACTTCAGAAACCAAGCATGTTACCCTTCCTGCAATATGCTAAAAACAGAAGTCTGCGCGAAAAGCTTTACCGTGGATATTTCGAACGCGGCAATAATAACAATGCTTTCGACAACAAGGAATCGATCCTGAACATCACTAACCTCAGGGCCGAGAAGGCCAGACTATTGGGTTTCAAGTCGCATGCCGATTACGTGATCAGCAACAACATGGCCAAGACTCCTGAAGCTGTTTACACTTTTCTGCAAAACATCATGACACCTGCCCAGAAAGCAGCCATGAAGGATCGTGATGACATGCAAAAAATCATCGACAAAGAAGGAGGAAAATTCAAACTCGCTTCATGGGATTGGTGGTTTTATGCCGAGAAGCTCAGAAAAGCCAAATACAACTTCGAGGAATCAGAAATCAAACCTTATTTCGCATTGGGCAATGTAAGAGACGGTATGTTTTATGTTGCCAATAAATTATATGGCATCAGTTTCACAAAACTGACCAATGTCCCTGTTTATCATCCCGAAGTAGAAGCTTATGAAGTGAAAGAAGCCAATGGATCACATCTTGGCGTGCTGTTTCTTGACTTCCACCCACGTCCCGGAAAGAGAGTCGGTGCATGGACCGGTCGTCTCAGGAGCCAAAGCTACGAAGACGGCAAGAAAATCTATCCTCTCGTAACCATCGTGTGCAACTTCACCAGACCCACTGCCGATGCCCCTGCTCTGCTAACATGGGATGAGGTGACCACAATGTTTCATGAGTTCGGACATGGTCTCCATGGTCTGTTTACCGATGGCAAATATGAACGAACAGCAGGAAATCTTCCCCGCGATATGATTGAATTGCCATCACAGTTTATGGAAAATTTCGCAGCAGAACCTGAAGTATTGAAGGTTTATGCCAAACATTACAAGACGGGGAAGGTCATTCCACAGGAACTGTTGTCAAGACTTCAAAAGAGTCTGATCTTCAACCAGGGATTTGAAACTGTTGAATATATTGCAGCCTCTTTCCTCGATCTTGACTGGCACAATATTCCGGGACCACAGCAGGTAAATGTTCTGGATTTCGAAAAACAATCGATGAAAAAGATCAACCTGATGGATGAAATCATTCCTCGTTACAGGACGACTTATCACAACCACATGGCAGGTGGTTATTCAGCCGGATACTATGTATACCTCTGGGCTGCAGTGCTTGATTCAGATGCATTCCAGGCTTTCAAAGATTCAGGCAATATCTTTGACAAGAAAACCGCCGACAGTTTCAGGAAGAACATCCTGACCGAGGGTGGCACAGACGAAGGCATGATTCAATACAACAAGTTCAGGGGCCAGGAGCCTTCACAAATTCCGTTATTGAAAAAACGTGGATTGAACTAACAATTAAATTATTATTAAAAAGAGCATTCCATTTGGGGATGCTCTTTTTTTTGATCAAATGTTTAGTAATGCAAAGATTTTTCTTAGAAACTGTTTAAAATTTGTTTTTTCTTTTGCCCATAGGGCATTAATGACAATAGAAATACAATCCCCCCTCTCATTTTGCCCGTAGGGCATTAACATTAAAGATTGATCCCCTACGGGGAAAAGGTAAATAATGAAGATCTAGCTATTGTCATTAATGCCCTACGGACAATTTAAAACAGATTCTTAGACTTTCAACTATTTTAAAATAAATTCTGCTTTCCTTACAGAGAAACTATCATTACCGGAAAACAAAAGCCAACAGGTTTTCCCATCTTTACTCATCCATTTTGCAGGAAATGAAGAGGTATCTCCCGGACCAACATCCCAATCTTTGGTATAAAAAACTGTATGCCATGGCCCCCATGGCTCGGTTGATTCATAAATTCCAAAACCTCCCTGGAAACGTGATCCTTGCGGATGATTGCTATCCGGATGGACCTGGCACCATAGATACCGTTTTAGTCCGGGATTATAACTGATACCCGATCTGTAACACATCGCAGGATGTGTAAACACTGCACCTCTATCAGCAATATCTTTAACCCAGACCGGTCTACCCTGCCTATCCATTTTATTGAAAAACTCATAACTCTTCAGATCCGAAATTTTATCTTTCAAAACACGCACCAACACCATCCGGTCAGCAGCTTTGTATGCATCCTTTTCATCCTGCGAATAGACATACACATAGCTGTCTCTGGCCCCCTGATAGTTTTTACCAAAATTCAAAAAAGTCGGACACCCGAAACTCTCATTAAATTTCCATGAACTATAGAGCCATGTCGCTCCATGATCCGAAGACCATCCAAGTTGCGATCCTTCGCCCTTGGCGCCGACATTCCTGATCCACATATACAATACTCCTTTCACCATGAGCATGCCGCTGGCCTTTTTGCCCGCGCGACCGTTTCCATCCTGTTCTCCGGTTTTTGATCGAATATTGACGCCCTTGAAATCGTCCGGGTTGCCAATAATCTTAGCCAGACCCAGGCTTAATTTTTTATCCACTTTCGGTTCGAAACCTGAACCGTCACCATAAGCAGTGTACAAGTTATCGTCGTCTCCCCAGGTTATCGGCCAGTTATCACTGTCGTTTGCCTTGCGGATAATTGAGGCAGCCGGAGCAAATCTGACCTCTTCAATGATATTACTTTGAGGATAGGGAGGCTCGTTGAAAGCATCCATCAGCGGATTGATGATATACTTCACATATTCAGCATGATACGCTTCTCCTTTGCGGGAATCAATCATATCAGTGCCGTTCCGAACAATAATTATATTCAAACTTGGAATGACCATCAGGGTCTGATGCCCTGCACCCGATCCCAAAAACAGATCTCTGGGAGCCCGCGGCCATACACCTGCGAAGTTATTGTACCATCCCAATCCATTTGCCGGAGAAATTTCTTTCTCATCACTGTGAGATATGGGAGTTCCGGCATACGCAACAACCCGTTTTACCCAGTTAGAATCGATCAGCTGTTTTCCTTCCCAATTGCCTTTGTTCAGCATCAACCGGCCAATCCGTGCAACAGCACGCGGGGTAAAACTTGCTCCTCCCCAGTTAGGAACAAGCTCCAAACCATCAATGTTGTAAGTTTTCCCATAACCGATCTGCCATTCATCATCGTTGATACCAATCGGTTTAAATACCCTTTCTTTTAAAAGTGTTCTGATATTATTGAAAGGAGTTCCCCGGTAACTTGCTGCTATGGCATACGACAATATCGCCATCCCCGGATTGGAATACGAATTTGCACTTCCGGGTGTGAACATCACCGGTGCCTGATCTCTGGAAACGATAAACGGATCAGGGTCTTTACGCCAGAAAATCCCTTTCCACCCCGGAATATCCATGTGTTGGTCTTTAATCACGATACTTTTTGCCTTCGCATCGGCAGTATCCTTGTCCGATATTTCCGCATCCTCAATTCCGGAACTATGGGTAGCCAGATGTCGGATTGTAATCTTTGATTTCAGAGGATCATTTTTCCATTCAGGTATAAACTTCCAGGCAGGATCATCAACCTGCATTTTTCCGTCGTTTAGAGCCAATAACAGTGACATTCCTCCCACAAGCGCTTTCGCCAGAGAGGCAGTACCGTGCTGTTTATTCTGATCCCACCCTTTTGCATACCATTCCAGAATGATTTTGTCATTCCGAATGACAATGATAGATGACGTATTGTATTTTGCCAGCGAATCCTTCATTGCATTGAGCTTCTGCGTAGAAAACCCCTCCTTCTCTGGAGAAGCGCTTTGCCAACTGAATGATTGTCCTGTGGCGTTATTTGACAAAAACAACACTGTGAACAATATGCCTATCAAATATTTAACCCTGTAATTCATCACTTTACATTAATAAGTCTTTTCATTTTTACCTCATACCGATCACAAACATGTCTTACAAAATTTCACCAAATCTGTATGACACCCGGATCGGAAGTAAAAATACCATTTTAAGAACACTTTTTTGAAATACTTTAAAAATCACTTTGAAAAATCTTTAAAAATCCCGACCCGCCAACGACACTATTCTGGGATGATTCAGAGATAACCTATATATAACCTATATATAATCGGTATATATCCTGTAGATAATCTATAGCTTAGGGATAGGATATATACTGAATATCTCCTGATGATATCCTTAATATATTGTGGTTATTATAAAGATATCCGGGTGATTTATTGAGATTATCAATTCATATTCAAGGAATTATAAAGTTGGATTGCAATAATTTTTAAACAAAAAAATTCAGCCGGTGACAATTTGTCACCGGCTGAATTCCTTAATAACAATCGTTTAAAAAATGTTCGGATTACAGTGATTTAGTTGTAATCTGCTTAAGAACAACATCTTTCAGATCTTTGCAACGAAAGGTTGTAAAATCTGTAATATCTTTCAGAACAAAAATCGGAGTTCCGGTAGCATGTTGGGCTTTGAGGTTTGTGAACTCTGCACCTTTTACATCATTCATCCAGAATGCAGGTCTGACGTCGTCTTTCATATAGCTGACCTCCACATTGTTCATTTCAAGACCACTCACGTGACGGATGAAAAAACCGTAGCTTGGGATCTCTCCGAACATACTGGGCTCAGGATATTTGTTTTCGTTTTCGGCCGGAATGAGTGCTGCCTGTTCTTTGGTGCCACCGCCCTGATAATAGATACGGATATCGTGCAGTTTCACATCCTTAATATCGTGACCGGGGATGCCGCTAATGATAGATGCATAACGGGGATCAGCATTGTAAACCACGAAATTAGAAATATTTATACGTCTCAGTTCGCCGATCGGCGTACCTTCGGGACTTCTCATTCTGCTGCCTAAACGCAGAAATATGGGACAGTTTACGATATTGCGCATCGTGATATTGGTGATAGTTACATCTTCCAACAATCCGCCATCAACAGTTTCCAGTGCAAGACCTCTGCAATTGTCAAAAACACAATTTGAAATAGTGATGTTTTTAAATCCACCGCTCGATTCAGTACCAAATTTGATACGCCCTGTTGGATTTCTGGCACCATTTTTTAGCCGTTGATAAGTTGCGTCCAACATTGTTCCGGTATCGAAACCACTGACCAGACAATTGGTGATGGTCACATTCTCGGTGTCTTTGAATTTCCCAAGAGAGTAACAAGCCTTCAGGCAGATCCCATCATCGGTAGGTGAGTTAACGCTACAATTTGAAACCCTTACGTTTTTGCAGCAGTCGATATCCATCCCGTCGCGGTTTGTATCGATCTTCAGGTTATCAATCGTAAAGTTGTCAACTCCAGTTGCAAGGATTGCAAAATGACCACCATAGAGGATTGTGAAATCGCGTAAATCAACATTGACACAATTCTTCAGACTGATTGCTTTATTTCCGGTTCCTACAGGTCTTCTGTCGCCTTCGCGAACTAAACCTTTGCCATATATCATTCCCTGTCCGAGAATTGCGATGTTCTTGAGGTTTTCGCCCCAGATCAGACTATTCATCCAGTGACTGTGACCAAAATCCTGATATTTCATCCATTCGTTGGGTTCAGGAGCATCATAACCGAGTGAATCGGCAGCCAGAATCGTGGCGCCAGAGTCGATGAAAAGCGTGACATTGCTTTTCATGTGAATAGTGTATGACAAATATGTACCTGCTTTGAAATAAACAGTACCCCCTCCGGCTTCATTTGCAGCAGTAATTGCCTTGTCAATGGATGGTGAATCGAGCGACTTGCCGTCACCCTTGGCTCCAAATGTTTTGACATCGAACACGCGACCCTGATTTTGAGCACTTACAAAAAGTCCTGCCAGGACTAAAAACAATAATAGTGTAAATTTAGATTTCATCATTAAAATATGGGTTGTTAGATTAAAATTACAATGATTCTGTAAAAATAGATAATTGAATGATAAGATCAAGTAACCGACCGAAAGTTTAAACAAGAATTTAATATAACCCATTCATGGCATTCTAAAAACAAAAACACCTGATTAATCCAATGATTAATCAGGTGTTTTTGTTTTAAAATTTTGTGACCTCGAAGGGACTCAAACCCTTGACCTTCAGAACCGGAATCTGACGTTCTATTCAACTGAACTACGAGGCCATACAGGTGCAAAGGTATAAAAATATTTCAATCAGGCCAAGCTAAACAAGAGAGTACTAGCAGCCATCATCATCTTTTTCATAAGCAGGAGAATTAAAATACAAAAGCACTTTAATTCGATAAGAAAAGTTCAGACAATATTTTAATTACTGATCACTTTAAATTCGGTTCTTCTGTTTTGCGCATGTTGTTCTTCAGTGCATTTTACACCTTTCTTACAGCCATTCACCAAACGTGTTTCACCATAGCCTTTTGGAATTAGCCTGCTTTTATCAATGCCATTTCTTTGAAGGTAATTCACTACTTCCTGCGCACGCGCCTGGCTAAGAATTAAATTTCGGGCTGCACTTCCCTGACTATCGGTATGTGAAGCTATTTCGATACTGAATTCGGGATTATCCTTTAAATATTTAACCAGTTTTTCAAGATCAGAAGAGGCATCGGGTCTGATTTGAGTGCTTCCAAGGTCATAATAAATATTCTGTAAGGTAATAGTTTTGCCCGGTAGTGTTTCTTCAATATCCAGTTCTAATTTGACGTAAAGTGTTGTGCTTCTGATAAGTCCTTTAGTGGTGACCTTCTCGATATTGGAAATATAGCCTGCTTTTTTGCATGATACCGTAAAATCGCTGGCTGCCTCTAAGGGAATATTAAAAGTTCCGTCGCTCTGTTTACTTTGTGTAGTCACACTGTTGTTTTGTGTAGTGTTATCAATACTTACGGCAACATCGCCTTCGGGTAGTCTGGTGCTTTTATTATAAACTCGCCCGGCAAGTGTAAACCGTGGATCATGATGCGTGATGTTTATCGGGATATCTTTACCGGGACCATCAAAATTGGTTTTTGAAAGAACCTGACTTGTTGTGTTTATACCATGAAGTAAACCGTTCACCGTGTAATCTCCAGCTTTGACTTCACTGAAAACTACCTGACCATTGGCATCAGAGATACCTTTGATTTTTCCATTTGGACCATTAATCACGACTTCAACCGAAGGCAAAGGAAATCCGGTCTGATCGTCTGAAACCTTTACCAGTAAATTTCTAACCTCTATTTTCGGTTCTGGCTTTGGGATAACCGTTTCCGGAACCTTTTCAGAGATTACAGGAATCACAGGGCTAACGGGGATTACTGGTGGTTTAATCTTTTTCTTTTTGCCGATACTGGTTCCAATACCAACATTATAATGGAAATGATCATTTACTGATTGTGATAAAGCTTTTCTGTATTGCATATTGACAAAAACAAAGGCTTCATCTGCTAAATGAAACTGAAATCCAGCCCCTATCGGAACGTATAATCCGGCTTTGGCTTTATAGTATGAAAAACCGATCCCACCATAGAGGTAAGGCACAAAAGTATGACGATCGGTTAATAGTTTAAAATTTAAACCGGCATTGGCGTCAAGGAGAAATTCACTCCGACCATTGGTGGAGCCATTCTTAAAAAGATAATCTGTTGAACTGCCATCCAAGGTTGAAACAAAATCGATTTTATTTCTGATCCCCTTCAGGTAGTTAAAGCCAAATCCCATTTGCATATCACCAAATTTACTCCATTGATGATTGTCAAGAACGCTCTTTAATGAGCTGGTTCTGATTGCCTGGGCAGTCTTGAAATCATTATAAAAGAGATGGAAAATAAGGGTTGAAGGTTTTATTTCCTGGTTATTCTGGGCTGATAGTTGCAGCGCTATACAGCTCAATATGAAAATACAGATTATCCGTTTCATTAGCGTTATTTTAAATCGTCATTCTTCCTGTTCTTGTCCATGGTCCCCATTTGGTTCACAATGCTGAATGTAAATGGTTCGCTTCTGCCCTGGATGCTCATATCTATACCGGGGAATGGTTGTCCTTTTGCATCAAGCGTTTGAACTGTCCAGATAAATTTATGGTTAGCCGTAGTATCGAGCATCGGCAAATTTGGATGCCAGATATATTGTGTGGTTCCTCTTATAGCGGGTTCGTCTAACAAAGGACGATTCCCACGGAAAGCCTGCATGGCTGTTTGTCCGGGTAGAATTTCAAAAACCTGAACACGATTTTGGGGTGGCTCCTGAGAGAGAGGAACCAAACTTGACCAGCGAAAAGTGATCAGGTTCTGAGCAATGTGGGCATCAAGTTTTGATTCGTTTGTAGGGAACATCAGTATGGGTAGTGAATATGAGACGATATAAAACGGACGGGTTTGCTTCGCCCGAACGATATCACCCAATGTATTTGTTAATTCGACCATCAGTTGATATTGCCCTGCTGCCAGGCGTCCCGTGCGTTGAAGTAAGTTTTGTGCATTTCCGGACAGAACTAAATTTTGCAATTGCAATGCATCAGCCATGGTGAACTGGTTAACCCCTGCCTTTAAAGTGTAAACCCTTGCAGCATTAATATTCGATACGCCAATGATGCTTCCGCTCTCATCTAGTAACGTCGTTTTTATTTTTATCAACGGATCATTCAATGCAGGGCCTAACATATAGGTGATGATCATCTGTCCATTAACAGGATTGACCCAATCGGATAGCCAGGGTTGTGGCCTGTTATTCAGTGCAATGTTCAGTATGATTTGGGCCTGGACTGATTGCAAAAATAAGAGCAACACTAAGGATATTAATAGTTTATATTTTTTCATTTCAATGAAATATTATTTTTCGGTTCTAAAACTTGTAAAGTAATCCGGTTCGTAAAGTGCTCTCAAAATAGGATGGGTTGCCTGCATAAGCAGGTATCAAAGAACTTCCGGGCAATTCGGAACCATAATGGTAAACATTGGCAGTCGCGGAAAATTGCCAAGTTAGTTTTTTGTATACACTCCAATCAAAGCCACTGGTTATGAGCATATTTTTACTTCCGGTGAATGGCGCCATGGTATTGATGTTATATTGTAATTGTCCCTTCAGATTGAACTTTTTGTTCAATTCCCAAGTCATCCCGCCGGTAGCCGTGAGTAGGGTAAGCTTAATGGAAGGTGCGATGTTCCTGAACCACATGACACTGAAATCAGGACTGATTTTCTTTTCAAAAAATGTTGGAACATAAAGGATTAATGCAGTTTGTGTATTATTGTTGGTTGTTACATTTAAAATGGTTTCATCATACTTGCTGTGCGTGTAGGTGAAACTTATTAAGTTGCTCATTTTAGTATTGCTCCAGGTATAGGCAGGATTGATACTGAGTTCATTGCTTACACTTTTATACCCTCCAATGCCCGGTGTATTAAAACCAAAATTATTAAAGCTCGTATTCAGACTGAAATGTTCAGTAAACTGAGTGAATACATTTACGTTGGCGATGACCTGATTGGTTTTGGAGGGTCCTTTGGTGAGGCTCAGGTTTCCATACCGCTCACCAATACTGGCAACGACATTAATTTTCTTTTTCCAGGTGTTAAAGCGCGTATTTACAAGATATTCCATCCGGTCATTGTTCATAAACGGGTAACCTGCGGTGTAATACCCGGCTCCATAATAATTGAACTTTGTGCCTATTTCCCAATCTTTTCCTTTTTTGGCAACAGCCAACATGACTGCATTGTCTTTACTTGTAGTAATATGCGCATTCATGAATGGTTTGAAGTCTCCAACAGGGACAAGAGATAGAGGGGAATTCAAATTCCGGGTATGAAAACTTTGTCCGAGCTCGATATGATATTTCCAGCCCTGGTCTGTATTTAAATCTGTTAAAAAACTAAGTACCATATTTTCCTGAGGATCAATGGGTGTCAAAGGTGGCGATGAAACAGAACTAATTTTATCGATAGACTTTACAAAGTTGAACCCTGCAAAATATTTTCCTTCTTTTTCGAGTCCCAGTTGTGCCATCCATTGATTGCGTTGATAGGCGCCGATTACTCCCTGAGGATTGGGAATGGTAGGAGCCACATAATTGACAGGACTTTGAGATACTCCTTTAAAAAATTTAAACCGGAATTTTCCGGGGGATAAGTTTATCCCATAACCGAAGATACCTAAATCACCGGTACTCAGATCACTGTATTTGAGATATTGTGTACCCAATAAAAACTCAGTGGTTCCTATTTTAGGACGAATTCCAAAGTTGTTTGCAGGGTTGGTCAAAAATTGCCACATCGTTTGCTTTCCCCCTGAAAGAGCTGCAATGAAATTGTTCTGCATCGGACTGAAATTGAAATTCAGCGGAACAGTCCATTTGCCAATCATAAAGGTTGGATTAAAGGAATAGCGGATAAGATTCCAGGGTTTACGTGCCGGGTAAAAATCGGGTGTAGTAGGAGGGCCCGGAATTTTATTCAGACCATAACCCTCGTACCACATCCCCATATCACCACTGAAAGAAAAAAGCTTCTTCTTCTCCTGTGCGTTGGCCTGGAGGGCAACGATCAATGCCAGACCAAAGGCTATTTTTTTTAAATGGTTCATCGTTTTATTTATCAAATGTAGATTCGCTGAAATGCTTATTGCCTTTGATTATTTGAATTTCAATTCAAGTGCATTACTGAAATTTGAACTTTTTTGGGTTTCATCAGTCAGCCTGACGGTATAGTTCGAACCGCTTTGACCATCTGCCGCATCATCCAAAAAAGGCTTTCCCTTCTCAAAATCAATGGTTTTAAAAATATTCCAACCGGATAGCTTATTGTCCCTTTTAAATATTTCAATTTTAAGTTTCCGGTTCACAAGCTTAGCATCGACAATAAAATTCAGGGATACTTTTTTTGTATTGGAATCATAGGTTCCTTCTAACTTCGGTGCTGGTATCCTATTATTCAGCAATGTTTTGATCTGAATACTGTTGGATATTTTGGATGATAATCCCCCATCATCTTTGGCAATCATGGCGTATTCATACTGCCGACCACCAATAATGTTTTTATCGATAAATCTTGTAACCCGGATATTTGTATTCGAAAATACAGTATCAAATTTCGCTTTTCCGCTTTCTCTTCTCAGCAAGATGTTAAGGACGGCATCCTCGCTGGATGAGTTTGCAAAACTGATCACAACTGAAGTGTCATTAATGGCGCAACCGGTAATCAATGGACTTACAGGAGGAATGGTGTCACGTTTTTTTAGTTCAATGACTTTAGAAGGTTCGGATTGATTGAAATGGGTATCAAATGCAATGACTTTGTAATAGATGTTTTTTGTCAATGTATTTAAAGTCGCCGAATCATACATGGTAAATGTTGTACGGCCAAGACTGTCTTTGAAGGTTTCCAATACTACAGAAAAATCATGATCTTTTGCGTTTGCCTTCAAAAGCTGATAACCCATGAAGTCTTTTTCGATGTTGGGTTTCACTTTAATCGTGATCTTGCCGACAGAATCGATTCTGGCTGAAGAGATGACCGGAATAGCCGGAGGGATGCTGTCAATCAAGGTGACATAAGCCGGATAAGAATAGCTTGAGTTTCCTGCAGTATCCACAGCTTCAACCATGTAGTAATTAGGGCCATCCTTATCAAAGCTTTCATCAATATAGCTCAATGTTGTAGCAGGCAGTATTCCTTTTGAAATTAAATCATATTTTCCATTTTCAAATGAGCCTCGACTAATTTTAAATCCTTTTAAATCACTGATATTCTTTTTAGGCATCTCCCAACGAAGTTCAACCTGTTTAGGCTTAACATGATTGGCAGATTTTAAGAATGGTGAAGGAGGTGGTGTCCGATCTCTGGGGATGGCTGTAAATTCAGATAAGACAAGTTCATCAGCAAAAATAGTTGAAACCAAAATGCGGTAATGATACTTTCTGTAATCAGTCAGATTGGTATCCCGATATGCAAATTCAGAGACGCTGTCATATCCTGATGGTGTAAAACTCAATATTGGTGTTTTAATAATCTTCTTATAAGAAATTCCATTATCATCAGACCTTTCAGCAATAAATGCATAATAATTGACAGATTCAGGAAAAGAAAATGTAATATTACCATCACCTTCCATTAATTTTACGACCTTATCATTTCTCAGATACTTATCATTGAAATCTTCACAGGTTACTTTAACGTATGCAATATCGGTTAATGGATTGTTAACCGGCTGATTTAAAAGAACCCTGTAGACATAAGTCTGCCCCAATGTAACCGAAAGGTCTGTTATGCATAAAGCCAAACCTTCTGCAGCTTTCTGATTCCTGTTAGCAGCTATTAGAGAAAAACCATAACGCATATCTGCATTATTTCTTTGTTCTCTAAGTGACTGTAGACCGTCTTTTAGCACATCCCCTCCTGGCGTAGATACCCCTGGATCAGAATAGCCCATGGCCATGGCAATTAAATTGGTAGCCGAACTGTCTTTAACGATTTCTTCATTGAGCGCTTTCTTCCATTGTTCTTCATTCCAGCGTTGAAGTGGAGAGCCTTTTATGGCTGTGTAGGTTAATTTTTCAAAAGGTAAACCGTTAATGAAGTTAGCTCTTTCAATAATATAACCCACTTTATTGCCCTGATTAAATAAGATCGGAGTAAAGGGGGAAAAGCGCAAAACGATATGATCGGAATAGCTACGGGCACTGATGTCGAGTGCCGTTTTATTTTTGATATCAGGTTGTTGTGCAAAACAAAAGGGGTTCATTACAATTACTGACACTATTATTAAAAATAATTTTTTCATTTTATTTCATTTTTTTAATAGGATGAGACTATAACTTAACGGCCGTTTGTATTGTCTGACTTGATGTTGTCATCGTTCCAACTGTTTCAGAATTAGTTTTAAAATACATTTGTTTTGTCCGTACAATCGGTAATTGGTTCACAGGGTTTTTAACAGTTTGCCAGTTGTTGTTGATCTTTTCTTCAAGGCGGGCATTAATCACAAACTTATAGCTGGTATTCGGTTTCAATGGAGTAGTTGAAACTCCTGATTTTGGAAGCCGATAAAGTCGGGCACCCAAGGCATCGTATCCTGCTGCAACTAATCCAATTGCATTTGAAGATACGGCCGATGTACTTTTATTTGCTAAAATGGTACTGACGTTATTACTTAAATTGACTTTAGCGCCACTATTTGAACCACTTTTCTGTTGAGTATTTAAAGCGTTTCCGGAAGCTGTTATCGTAGAACTTTTCATTTGCATATTGGCTGATACAACACTATTATTAAGCACTGCTGAATCCTGTGTTAATGCGGGTATATAAACCGCCCTGAACGTTCTGACATTCATCTGACCCGATGACTGTTGTTCCTGAACATCGAATTCTTCATTATCCAAATAGTTTAATGCTACAGAGAAAGATGTTATACGCGATACCCCTGATGTATTTGCTGGTGAAATAATGCTGTTGATTAATGTATAATTCAAACTCTCTTCAGCATTTTCCTGGACATAGGCATTTCCACTCGGAATATCTACACTGGTTCCGGCACATTGTTCACCTGTTTTAAATGAAGCATCAAATCCAAAACTCTTGCCTCCAACCTTTACATCGCCATGCACCATTCCCTCGGCATAAAAAGGTCGTGGGAATTCAGCATAGGCATAGGCTCCAAAACCGAGCGTAAGTAATGTTTTCTCATAATGTATCCCGTAGAAATCAGCATATCCTGACCCATTCATTTTTGCAAAAAGTGCTATACCTGCTTTGACCCGCCATCCATCTCCAAAACCGGGACAATTCTGATATTGCATAAGTGAAGCATTGATCTCACCGCCTATTGCATAGGAATAGTTTATACCACAAGCTCCCACGTTTTTAATTTTAAGTATTTCAATCTGATGTGAATCGCTTGTAAAGACACCTACACCAAAGGCAAATGCTTTTGCTGCTTTCGATTCCGGACTTGTTGAAGTTTCAGAGAATTTAGGAAGTGTTTTTCCGATGCCTTCAAATCCTGAAATTGTAGGCTGCATAAATTTTGTTGGAGCCACTATTTTGTTGCCAAACATTAAATATTCGGAGACATTAACAGCATCAAATAAACGAATAGTGTTTAAAGATGGAGGAGTACCACAGGTAAATGCCCATTCATTTTTCATACCATCGATATAAAAATGAGCGTTAATGGGTCCGGACGGTGTACTGATAGGCGGTTTGTTTATTGTCAGCAATATATTGGTGCTGAATTTTTTAAGTGGGAAATCATAACGTATTGCCAGAGTTCCATTCGCAAAAGAACTGGCTTCCGATCCGATCTTTGCGCCACAATTAAACAGTCCGTCAATCTGGATAAAATTCATACCTCCATTGGTGTTAAATTCTGCTCCCAAAGCTACACTTCCATTGAAGGTCTCTTCCTTAGGCGTTGTAACAATAATTGCTTTTACTTTGAAGCCAATGCTGACGGTGTCACAGGGTGTGAAAACAGCCCCGCCAAAAGTGCTGCTACTTGCTGTCGTTGGATTAAAAACTGTGGGTGGTGTCATATTCATCCTACTGTAAACACCTGCTCCAAAACCTCTGAATGCTAACCCTGTCATAAATACGATACCTGGGGGCGGCAGATTTACCTGGGCCTGTACCATCCAATATTTAAATCCGGTGGTATTACCCGGAATATATTTTGTGTTGCCAAATATGGCTCCTGCCTGAATAGTCATTTCCAGAGTGGTAAATTTTGCTTGCAGATCTCCCTTAAACCCATTTCCAAAAATAGGATCGTGTTTATAAAAATCCACATTCCCTTTGATGATTAAAGCAGGCATGTGTGCATCAATATGGATGCTTTCAACCTGTACGCCCAGGTAAACTGGTTTCAATTGGGTGAAAAAGGCATAATCAGCCTTAGCATTTGTTTGTATTACGTTAGGGTTATAACTGCTATTACTGATTAATTGAGACTGATTCTTTCCAATATTCGTCAGGTTTTGTGCTATAGCTGAATTTGATAATTGGGTGCCGTTGGTTGCTGTAGATGACAATGGTGCTGATGCCGAAGGGGTATATTTTGAAGATTCAATGGCTCCGGTTAAGGCGATTTTAGTGTCTCCGCTAATACCTATCTTCGAGTTTTCGCTTCCAATATTTATTTTCGCAACGAATTCAACCCCTCCCTTAAACAAATATTGTTTTTCAGCACCTGTGCCAATGGGTTCTATCTTTGGCTTTACATCTGTAATGGTAAATGAAAATCCGGATAGTTTTTTTTGTGGACTGGCAAACGACCAATGACCTGTATTGAATGTAAAAGACTCCTGGGCGGTTTTATCATAGATCATACCAAGGTGTTCGAAATTACAGGAGAGGTCTAAATCGAGAGGAATAGTGCTCCCGGGATCAATAATTTTCCCAGTGGGGTAATAGAGTTTCCCATTTAAATCAATGTTCAGTTTTATTTGTCGCTGATTGGAACTCGATTTCGATAAAATGAGATTCAATGATGAGGTCTGATCGATCTGTACCTTCCCCTCTCCTAAAAATTTAGATTTAATGTCCTGGTTCGGTTTCAATGCAAATGTTATGGATGATGATGATGAACTTCCGGAACCGGAATTGCCGGATGTAAACATGGCCGAATAGTTGATCGCGTTGGCAATATCATCCGATGAACTCAATGGTAAAGTTATCTTTCCGAGCATAACGGCTTCCGTTAAAACGCTGCTTACTAAATTGACTTTTACAGTATCGATACTGGCTCCAAGATTGCCAATATTTCCTTTAGGGTAATTCAAAACATTATCGGCATGAATCTTCCCGGTGACTCCATATTCGTCAATAATTAAATTTTCGGCAACAACCTGTATGGTTTTACTGGTGTCTTCATAACTCCTTAACTGATCGGGTAAGGTAAGCTTGAAGTTTTTAAGATAGAAACCTGAAAACATAGAACTTGTATCTCCGGCATATCCTTCGGGGAATTCCATGTTAGGAGCATTAATTATTGAAGAGTGGTCATAGGTAATGGCTCCTGCTTCAATTCCAATTCCATTTGAATGAGGGATGATGCAGGCCGGCAAATTACCCTGAAGTACAAAATCACTCCAATTCGCAATTTCCATCTGGAAATTTATATCAACATTCGTTTTAGTCGGATCAACCGGAACCAACCATTCCTTTGGTAATTCTACATTTACATCAAAATCATATTTCCAGAATTCATCATTTACTGAACTGAAAACAACACCATTGCCCAAATGGCCATTGCTTTCATTATTAAATTTAAGCTTGATATATTCTGTACCTGTTGCAAAAGAAAAAACGATTGGATCCAAAAGTTTAATTGAACCTGTTATACCACTCAGTCCATTACTCTTGAAATGAATTCCACTGCCACGGAGAGCAATTACATCTGTTCCATTCGTATTTGCGTGTTTAAAGACCCCTTTAGTAGGCAAGGATGCGATTACTTCAAATTCGGCATGGTCGGGTTTAAAGACCATTTCTGTAAACCCGATTGAAGTAGTTGTATCATTGGCTTTAAAATATCCCAATGGCATGTTAAGTGGGGTTGATATGAGCATGTTATCAACTTGACTGGTTGCTTTGACCAATGGTTTAGTGATTTTGTGTGTCTTGATACCTGCACATACATCCTTTATTTTACTAATGGTCCAAGCTCCCCAACTATTATTGTTTGTTGAATTGATAGCCCATTGCGTTGGATAAACCTGAGTGGAATCAGTATTGGTAAATACAGACCCAACACATAATTGATCTTGTCCATTAATTTTAATTCCTTTGAATTTCACATTTAGTAAGCCCAACCACTTCACAAGAACAGTTCCTTTCCCTGTTAATGAATCATTTGTCCCGGTAGGAGTTGCAGTTAATTTCATTTTAAAATCATCCGACAATGAAATGATGTCACCGATAACAAAAGTCTTTGTTGATATGGTTGAACATCCCAGCGAATTGGAGTTCGAAGAGGGAGGATTGGTTGTGGTTGTATCAGATTTAAAGGCCGACGGAGAGCTGGTTCCATTATTATCCCCTACTGGTAATCCTGCTTTTGTTGCCTGAACATTCCATACAAACTCGTTGAGATAGGGTGGCATCAATGGGCCGGGAGCTAAATTCTGTATGATGACCTGAGTAATATTATTATAATTGTTGTTTACTACAGGTTGGTTTGTATTCATTGCTTGGGTTCCATTTTGCCCCTGCCTTAGTTGCCATACCTTCAAACGATAAGTAACCGTTCCTGTGGGATTTGGAAATACCGGAGACCACCGGAATGTAATAGGTTTCTTTATATTCGCTTGTGTGAATATATTGTTATTAACAGGAAGAATTGCTTGAGGGGCCTGATACATTTGTTGTCCCGCGGCAACTATTGTAAAAGGTTTTGTCTTTTCCTCGCTTACCGGTACATACCCACCATAATTATAGCCAAAAAATTGAACACTGATTTCATAATCTCCCGGTAGCAATGTACAGCTTTGGCCAATTAATGAAACGGCAACATTTCCATTCCATACCTTAGTCAATGTATTGAAATTTGATGAGGGGGCAGTATTGCCGGTATAAGAACCACAAACTTTGGTTCCATTTTTTTTAATGATTACCAGGAGTTTGCTTTCAGATAAAGAAGCATCAGGACGACCATTTGCAGCTTTTGCAGAGGCCGTAATAGTAAGCATAGAAGTTCCACTCCCCCAATTGGCAGTATTGGCATCAGGATTAGATGGTAAACTTATATTTATACTCGTTATAGGATAATTTTGTGCAATAACCTGAGCAGCAATTACCATTAAAAATAGGGTGAGAAGATTTTTCATTTCTGCTAATTTTATTTGTCAATACGATTCCTTCCACTGAAAACAATTCATGATATTTTTAATCTTCTATTTACCAGCCCCTAATGCGATAACATTTGTAACTGGTATTATTATTTTACTATTTCTCCGTTTCTGATCTTGATTATAGTTTTGTTCTTCAGATTTTTTAGCGTTAATCTTAGCTTTTCTATTTTATCTGAAGGAACATTTGGATCTTTTTCCAGATCAGCTATTGCTTCTTCGATTGATTCGTATTCTTTTATATTAGCATCATCTGTATCCTTTTTAATAATCAAGAGAGGTGCATACTTAGACAGCTTTTTTTTAAATAAACTCATCAGCTTTTTTATTAGTAGGCTTAACTTTGGATCAAATCTAAACAATGATACCCCCTGTTAAAATAGCAAATAAGCCATAGGTATGTTTTATTATACGAACGGTATGTTTCATTAATTAATCGGTAACAGTATTGGGAGAATCTGATTAGTTAACGGATTTCATTTTAATAAAAAAACCGAGGAATATCGTGACACGATAGATTATAGAAAAAGAAAAGAGAAACAAAAAGGGTTCAATCAATGTATAAACCCAATAATGGCAAATCGACAAAAGCAATACAATGGGACAAAGAATGCACCCATAAAAAATTTGATGAAATATTGAATCTCCCCTTTGTTATAAGTGGGGTTTTATTTAATGAAATCATACATAGGCTGGATCGGATCATGATAAGTCAACAAACCATCCTTTTCAATAGAATAATACAAAGCCATTACTTTTGAGTAACGTTCTATAATTCCATCTGCAATATTTTTCCGACCATTTGCAAATCTTTCTTTAATTTCATCTTTATGATCAGTAGTAATATTCTCACCTAAAGCGATTGCTTCTGCATTTATATTTTCAGCAAGTAAATCTTCCCAAAACTCAGCAATGTATTTATTTTCTCCAAGATCCTGAACACGAAAGCCGTACATATCTGCCATTTTTTCCAGATCCAACGCCCCAAAAGCACTTAAAATTAATATGAATGTCTCAATATTAATATGTGTCTGAGCTGCATACTCTTTGAGTGATTTTTCTGATAAATCTTGTAATTGATTTTGCTTTTCCTGAGGCCATTTTTCCACTTTTGCTAAAATTAATTTATTCTCGGGCAAGTTGGGGTTCAATCTTTCTATTGAATGTTTGAAATCGTTTACTGCCCGACCTTTAATTGAAATAAATATAGGATCGTTCTTATCTAAGTAAACAGGTTCAGCCTTTTTCGTTTGAATTTCATTTATTGTTTCGTCCGGGGCATCTGTAGTTTGGCCAGATAGCATAGGTACTTTTTTCTGAACAGAAGAAATCTCTTTTGATATGTTTTGAGTATGGCTTCCAAAGACAAAAGGATATTCTTCACGAACGATGTCAGCAGAATATATTTTAATTGATTGGGGACTTTTAGCAGATATTTGATAAACCCCATCTTTTTTTGAAACTCCATTTTCATCCAAAACATTTCCCTTGCTATCATAAACTGTCCAGGTATAAATTTTTTTAGTGTCTCCGGAAAACTGAAATGAGATTCTGTCTTTGCTAATTTCCTTCAGTGTCAATAGTTCCCCGACAAAAGATTTCGCCTTTCCAATATCTTCATTTTTTAGAACAATACCAGTAATATTCGTTGGGAGATGAATAATAACTTTGCCTGAAGCGGTACCGAAATTCATATCTCTAAACGTTCTACCGGTAGAATAAGCTTCGGGAACACCTGCAGCATTTAGCGTAATCTCTTTCATATTGACATACCGGCTCCCAAACCAATATGATTTCTGATTAGTTTTTCGATTATCCAAAGCAAGCTCGGTAAATTGATTCTCTTTGTTTTCGGAATTACATTCTGTATTACTTTCCCTGTCTAAAAAATCCCGACCATCAACTGTTTTAATATAATCGAAAAGGATGAAAACATCCCCGTCACCAATGTTGGGGATAAAAGGGAAAACGATTTGAATATCTGTGTTAAACATTTCACCCCCAATCCCGATATCTATTCCATTAAACGTAGTTCGGGATTCGAAACCATCAACCTTTCCAACAGGACGAGAAAGAAGAAGTTCATATTCCTCCTTGGTTAACGAAACAAAATCATCACCTGCCTCTTCAATCCTTTTGTTTAAAACTACAAAACGATCTTCCCGATTAATGTTTGAGTTCATATCTTGTTCTGTTTTATTGGATTGAGAGAAACAATAATCTCCAGTTATAAAAATCAAAGTTATTATTGCAATAATTACTTTAAGAAAATGTGGCTTTGTGGACTTTTCTTTTCGTGGTTTGAATGGTAAATCTGATTCCATTTGGTGTCTTTAATTTTAGCTCAAATATATACTAAACGGTACTACAGAACAATAGCGAACAAGCTTACGGTATGTGTGATTAAACTAATGGTATGTATTATTAATTAATCGGCAAGTTAATCGAGAGAATCTGATCAGATTATAAAATAATAATTTCGTAATGTGGTGTCTTAAAAAAATTGAAACCAAATCTTAGAACTGAAGAGTCCCTTTCAACACAAAACGAAGCGCAAAGAGAAACGCAATCGTCATTAATCCAAAAAAGAATGGTATTAACCAAAGCTCATCCCAAGTGTTTACGATCCCTTCGTTCGTATGATTAGGAAGATAAATGACCTCTACAGCGTCGCCAATCTTAAGACGAGATAAAGGCTTGGCCAGTGATCTGTGAATAGTGTGCGACTCGCCAGATGCATCATCATAAGTAATCATTGGAAATATGCCGTGTGCTGTGGCGCCATTTTTCACATGCGAGCGATCACTTTGGAGGTCAATGACCTGTCCAATCACCCTGATGCCTTTGGACTTCAGTTCGAGCGCATGTAAAGAATTCAAATAAGTTCCTAACCCACAAGCAGGAATAACAACAGATAAAATGAAGAGAATAGGGAAACGAAATGGGTTAAGACGAAAGTGAGAAATTATTCCGGATAATAAATGAAAGGGATCATCAAATGAAGGGTCCATTAAGATACAACAGATCCAAATCAATAAAATAAAAACGATAAAGCCTAAGACAAAACCTGCCGGTCCAAAGGGGAACTCCTCCAACAAGAGGAATTGAACATTTTCGGGATTTGAGCGACTGTATGCTACACGAATCTCCTCTCCCATTCCCACAGAAACCTTAGCTGAATATGCATGACCGTGGATCCTGATATGTTCTCCTTTAGACGTGACAAATTCCACAATTGGTGATTGTAAATTTTCCTTTTTATCCATACCAACTACAATACCATCGGCTCTTTTGCCTGTGATAAACAAACGAACTGAATTCTGTAAAATTAACCCAAACGCGATTAGCAGAAGCAGCACCAGGACACTCAGTATCCATCTAACATAATTTGTTGTCATAAATTTTACTCAAAAATAGAATCACTAATCCATTTCTACAATAGATAATAAGCATACGGTATATATGATTAAACGAAAGGTATAAAATATTAATAAATCGGTAATTTAAGAAAGAGAATCTGATTCCGGTCTAATTTTATAAAGTGGCGGAGGAAGTGAGATGATGACTTCTGTTCCATGTGAATTATTGTCGCGATTACTCAGATCATCTAACATGATAGGCTGAGGAAGTTGCATCTTAGCGCTCAACAACCGAAGACGTTCTTCAATAATTTGTATTCCTTTAGAAATATGACCATCTATTTTATTCTTCTTTGCCGCATTAATTCCGATTCCATTATCAGTAACCTTGATTATTAAAGATCTGCACAATATTGAATCAATATCCACATCTTCAAATGAAAAGGATACGGTTATCTTTCCTTTATTGCCGGAATTGATGATTCCATGCCAGAGTGTATTTTCCACAAATGGCTGGATGATCATGTTCGGTATCATTATTTTTAAATGATCAACATCAATCCCTGAGATGATCTCATATGAAAAACGTTCCTGAAATCTGAGCTTTTCAAGGTCAAGATAAAGAGTAAGCTTATTAATTTCTTCGGATAAAAGGATAAATCCATTGCCTGCTGTATCAAGATTTTTCCTGATTAGTTTAGCCATAATTGCTATATAATCATTAGCCTCTTCGTTCCTTTGACTATTTACGAGGTATTGAACTGAGTTAAGTGCATTAAAAATAAAATGTGGATTCATCATAGCAGATAGTGCCTGATGTTTTAGCTCATTTATCCTTTCGGATAAAGCTAATTCGCTCTTAACTTTTTTATTATTCATTTTCAGTCGCCAAATTATTACGAAGACAAATAAACAAACCAAAATTGATATTATTAAAAAGTGAAACCAGATAGTCTCAATGAATCGGGGCAATATACGGAAAGAAAGAAAATATGGTTTACCCCAATCGGTATTCTGAGATTTAGCCATGATTTGTAAGTCATATCGTCCACTCTTTAGGGAAATAAAATCCAAAAAATCATGATCGGTCTCAACCCATTCTCCATTTAAATTATATTTATATTTTACGGAACCGGGCGAAGAAAAACTTAAAGCTTTGAAATCAATATATACATGATGTTGTTTTGGGTTAAAAACCAAATTATTATAGTTTGTAAAAATAGAATCACCAGCCTTGATGCTGATTATTTTAAGATCTATTGGTTTTGGAACATAATTATCGAATGTCTTTATATCAAGAAATGATATTCCATTGCTTGTTCCGATGCAAAGAGCGTTTTTCGTACTGTCAAAGCAAAGTGAAAATACTTCATCGGAGGGAAGACCTGTTTGTTTGCTAAAATACTTTATAGACTTACTATCATATAAATAAAGTCCTTTCATGTTTCCGATCCAAATCCTTTTTTTATTATCAGAAACAATTGCCGTTGATGAAGAAAAATCGTAACCCATAAAATAAGAAAAGCTCGTAATCATACCATTTTTAAGGTTATAACACGCTATTCCTTTTTCACAAGCAAACCAGACATTGCTTTTGTCAACCTCACGGATTGAATTTATTTTTGAGTTTAGAATAGGGTTTTTAGAGAAAAAACACTTCTTCATCCCGACCTTTCCCGATTTAATGTTAAGATTGGTCACTTTGCATAACCCAAGACTTGTTCCTATCCAGATGTTTTTTTGGGTATCCTCGAAAATTACATTTATACGGTTTAAAATAGAACCGCCTTCAGAAACAAAAAAGTTATATAACTTCTCTTTATTATTAGAGATTTTACTTTGAACGGTTACTCTGTTTACACCGGTTCCAAACAAGTATAATCCATTGCTGATTTTACAGAAAGACAACGAACTGAACATGTTAAATTTAATTCCTTTATAAGAAGTATTTATCATTTCGTTTCCACCGAAAGTACCGCTAACATAAAATTCATTATTAATATTTCTTATCTCATAGATATAATCTGTCAATGTTTTTCTGGACTGGCTTTTAACTTGATCGAATCTGCCGTTTTCCAATATATTCAAACCATTAAAAGTACCAATCAATAACTTACCCGATTTTTCTTTCGCTATGGAATAAACATTGTTATTACTCAATCCGTCTTTCTCATTATAGCTTTTCAGATATAGATTATTCAGACAATAAACTCCTTTCCCAAAAGTAGAAATCCAGATATTTCCTTCTCTATCTTCCATGTAATCGTTCACAAGGGTATTCTGTAATTCCAGTTTACTTCCAATATCAATGATTTTATCAGATCCATCAGGAATCATGTAGAAGCCCTTGTTCATAATCGAAAACCAAAGATTCTTATTTTTGTCTTTCAGGATTGCTATAACATCATTATTATCTACATTTAAATTTATTCTATATCGTCTATCAACATGATTGTTTTTTATACTGTAGATCATTCCTTTTGAACCAATAAGGTAACTCCCATTATCACCAACAGCAAGACAATAAATATCAGTATCCGGCAAACCATTTATGTTCAGTTTAGAAAAAGTGCTATTTTTAAAATTGAATAGGCCACTTGTTGTTAAAGCAATTATTTCATTGTTTGGCAACTTTTCTAATTTAATGAGATGTTGAGGATTCATGGAGATACTGTATCCAGATATGCCTGTAGATGTTTTTTCCTGTATAACATTTATATTCCCCCAGCTCTTGAAGGCATATAATTTTTGCGCATCATTTCCCGAAGTGTCAAGCAATAAATATGATAGTGCAAAACTTTTCTCTTCAATCTCTTTACAATAGTTTTCGATCCTGCCGTTTCTCAGTACATTAATCCCTTTCTCATAATTACCAATATAAAGTTCTCCTTTTTTGCCTTCTACAAGAGATATGATTGAATTGGAATTAAGACCGTCTTTCGTTCTGAATGTTGTAAAGTGTTTTCCATCAAACTTGCTCATTCCGTTTAATGTAGCAAACCAGACAAAACCATTATTGTCTTGTATAATATTGTAAACAGTAGATGAGGCCAATCCATCTGAAGATGTATAATGGTAATATGAGGGTGTCTGTGAATAAAGTTGAGAACACTGTAGGATGCTAAATACTATAAGCAATAAAATTAATTTTAACATTTTAGACAGCATTAAGCACTTTTTTAATTCTCTGAATAAATTCAGGGGCTTTGCGTCGTGATAACTCAACAGTGCTACCATCAGTCATCGTGATATAGTTTCCACTGATGTTTGAATATTCTTTTATATACTTCAAATTGATCAGATGCGATTTGTGAACTCTGAAAAATCTTTCTTTGGGTAAAGTATCCTCAAAATCTTTCAAAGTGTGAGAAACCATTTTATTCTTTCCGTTTTTAATTACAACTTGTGTATAACATCCATCGGCTTCAAGACGTATTACATCGTCAAATTCCAGTACATCAAAACCGTGAGATGCAGGAAGAACTAATTTATCTGTTTCGTGAACTGTCTCGACTTTTATTTCCCTGTTTTTTATAACCAGGAGTTTTTTGACTGTCTGCTTAAGTTCCTTAATATTTAACGGTTTAAGAAGATAATCTGTGGCGCCGACTTTTACAGCATTAATTCCAAATTCCACATGAGCGCTGACGAATACAACCATAAATTTACGATCTTCGTATTCGTCAAGGAAATCAAACCCATCAAGCACAGGCATATTGATATCGAGGAATACTACATCTGGCATATGAACATTTACAAGTTCCATCGCTATAACCACAGAATCCGCACATCCTAGAATTTCAATCTCAGGGCAATAATTTTCAATGATTTTCTTAAGATTCTCTCTTCCATGAAGTTCATCATCAACTATTATGGCAGATAACTTAGTAATTAAACTTTGTGTAGACATATTTTTATAGTTAATAATGAATAAAATAAGACACAAAAAAACAGAAAGCTATTAAAGAAGAATCAAAGAGGTAATTAGCTTAGTTAATTAAGGTATTGTAGTACTTTAATTAGTAAAGATACAACTCAACTTTAATTTCTCGACATTATATAAATAATATTTTGAAAATCTCGCTAATGAATTGATTTCAAGCAATTATTTAATATTTTAACAGAAAGAAAAAGAGTATGATGTAGCTCAATCTTCGGAATGACAATCCATTTTTGATTAATATTTAGATTCATTTGATAAATTATCGCTAGAGATTTAACAAAGTACATAAATTGTAAAGGGTAAAAAAAAGTTGTAATTTTGTTACTGAAATATCACGTTCAGAAGATCTAATAAAATCATACAATTATGTCAGAGAAAGTTTTTAGTAAAGTAGCTCCCGGCGTAGTAACCGGAGACAGTGTTCAGGAATTATTCCGCATTGCAAAGGCTAATGAGTTTGCTATTCCAGCAGTTAATGTAGTAGGCACTGACTCGATCAATGCCGTCATGCAGGCTGCAAGAGAAGTTAATTCTCCGGTTATTATTCAGTTTTCCAATGGTGGGGCTCTTTTTATTGCCGGTAAGTTTCTTTCTAATGAAGGCGAACATGCTGCTGTCGCAGGCGCTATTTCAGGTGCATGGCACATTCACCGTATGGCATCATTTTATGGCGTGCCGGTTGTTATTCATACAGACCATGCTGCAAAAAAATTGCTTCCATGGATAGATGGATTACTGGCTGCCAGTGAAAAACATTTTGAAATGTTTGGCAAACCCTTGTTCAGCTCACATATGCTTGACCTTTCAGAAGAGCCATTGCTGGAAAATATCGAAATCTGCAAAAAGTATTTAACCCGCATGAGCAAAATCGGTATCACGCTTGAACTCGAACTGGGTTGTACAGGTGGCGAAGAAGATGGTGTTGACAATTCAGGAATGGAGAGTTCAAAATTGTATACTCAACCTGCTGATGTTGCCCTTGCTTATGAAGAACTGTTGAAAATCAGCGATAAGTTTACAATTGCTGCTTCTTTCGGAAATGTACACGGTGTTTACAAACCGGGAAATGTTAAACTGGAGCCAAAGATTCTGCATAACTCACAGGAGTATATCCAGAAAAATTATCACACAGTTGCAAAACCGGTGAACTTTGTTTTCCATGGTGGTTCAGGTTCTTCACGTGAAGAAATTCGTGAAGCTATTTCTTATGGCGTTATCAAGATGAATATCGATACCGACACACAATGGGCTACATGGAAAGGTGTTTTGGATTTCTACAAGAAAAATGAAGCATATCTGCAAGGCCAGATCGGTAATCCGGAGGGTGAAGACAAGCCTAACAAGAAATATTACGATCCAAGAAAATGGTTGAACGAAGCACAGAAGACTATGGTGGCTCGTTTAAAAGTTGCTTTCGAAGATTTAAATTGTATCGACAGAAACTAATCCGTTTCGAATGTTATATTTGCTTATAATAATCATTTCATCCTTTCGGGATTGAAATAAATGCCAAAGGCATGACAGTATTATAGCAAACATTCATACGATATACAGAACCCCGAAGGGGTGAAAGTCTTATATATCAGACACTTTCACCCCTTCGGGGTTCACGTTTTCATTCCTATTGCTATAATACTTTCATCCCTTCGGAATTTTAGAAAGCTATTCAGAGCAAGTTAAAGCTCGTGGGGGCGGACTGACAGGACCGGGATTGGTGAAGTGTTCATCATCTGATGTGCAAAATTACCTAACAGGAAGTTAGTTACCTTTTTCTCCTGCTCAGTCATGATGACAATGAGGTTGGCATTCACTTTCTTTGCATACTCAATGGTTGTTACTGTGAGGTTTTTAGCCTCAGCTTCATCCATTTCTGCTTCCACTTTTTCTTCAAGTAAAAAATCAAACGCCTGTTGAGCGTAGATATCAACAGAATCCCTTACTTCAATTAAATCTGTTGAATAAAGTTTCAGGACAATTACTTTTGCATGTGAGGAATGAGCTATTTCGGCTGTTATGGTTACTTTTTCACGCGTTTCAACCGTGCTGTCAATCGGGAGAATGATTGTTTTCAAATGTTCGCTGATGGTTGCACCTGCCCTGACGGTTAAGACCGGACAAGGTGCTGTACTGACTATTCGGTATACATTGTTTCCCATCCATAACTTTTCGAGACCAGCCCGGCCATGGATACCGACAACAATAATCAGACTTTTACTTTCTTCGGCCTGTAGACCAATTTCTTTATATACTTTGCCCTCACGGATTAAATAATCAACATTAAGTCCCGAGTATTTAGCCTGAAGATCATCGGCCAGATGCTTGAACTGAATGTTCATCTCATTAATCAAACCGGTTGACTCTGATTCTGCAACATTTACTTTAGTCTTTTTAGGATTATTCACCCAAATCATCTCGATGCGCGAATTGGTAAAATGTGCCAATTGTGCAGCATGCATCAAGGCATTAACGGAACAATTTGAAAAATCTACGGCAACCAGAAAGCTTTTCATATGTGATCAATTTAAGAACTAAGATACAAAGACACAAAGCCAAAAGCAAAAGATAGCAGATTGAGAATTTAGATGAACATTAGTAAAACAACATAGAAAAAACAAAGTTAATATTATTCGGTTTTCTTATCGATCTGAATCCGATCAGGTACGGTAAAAGCATTTGGATAAGCAGTGGTGAGTTGAAACAGGAAGCCTTCTGCTTCAAGTTTGGTTCTGAAATCGCCAACCCTTACCCTGTAATAGGGTGAATTAAATGTGAGATAAGCAATTACTTCAGGGTAAACTTCCATGAATTTTTCCCTTGCAGTTTGTGCAGCTTTTTTAGAATTATTCCCTGAATCAAAGAAAATCTGAACACGAAAACCATCCACTCCTGGATTTGACAGATTATATTGACGATGTTTTTCAATTAACTGATCAATATGGGGATCTCTGTTCACATAAGAATAATTTTCTGCTTTTTGTGATAAAGCAATACCACTCAAAGAGAGAAAAAGTAATAGCAATATTAAATTTTTGTAATTCATTTCAATTCTTTAATTCGTCGGATATTTACACCAATTGTGTATTATTGATAACAACAATACAATGATTTTATTGTTTTTGACTTTCTACTTCAGCGGCTGAATACTAAGTACCGGCACTTCGCTCATGCTTATTATATGTTGAGCCTGAGGGCCCATCATGATACTGCTTTGCGAAGGTTCCTGTTCGGTCATAATTGATATAAGCCCTGCTTCAATTTTGTCGGCATATGAAAGTATAGTCTGGGTTACATTCGGATTTTTGATGATCTCGGTCGTTGAAGAGATTTTATGTTCTTTTAAAAGCTGTTCAACTTTGCGGACATTGTCATCTACTTTCTTCTGCAGCGAAACAAGACCGGTCCCATTCAATCCAAGAATGTGAATATCAGATCCTAATAATCCAGCCATCTCAACTACCAAAGGCACTTTTTGCATTGTAAAAGAATTAGTATCTATGGGTAACAAAATATGAGTGAAATTATTGAGTGATTTATAATTAGGATGGATTGTAATTACCGGGCATGGTGCTGAAGTAACTATTTTGAAAGCATCATCGCCAACCGAAAATTCATTAAACCCAGATCTTTCATGTGTCCCTGTTACAATAAAACTCGATTTACTCAGTTTAGCCTGAATGGTAATCTCTGAATAAACCTTACCCTTGCGGATTTTATAATGCAGTTTGCCACTTTTTAATTTGGGTGCCCACTCTTCCATAATTTCTGCGATACTTTGGGACGCCTCATCTTTATATCCATCCGGTTCTGCAAGAACGTGGTTGATTTCAGGTTCGGTTTGTTTATCAACCCAAAGCATAATTACATCAGATGCAATAATGTTGGCAAGGTTTATGGCATATTCCAAAGCGTGTAAAGACCCTTTGGAGAAATCTATTCCAACAAGAATATTTTTCATTTTAACCTCCACTTTTATGATTGCTAATATAGCTATTTTCAAAGAAGATCAACCTATTATTATGAAAATTTATTCTCACTGAACATTTGATTGATTTTAACTAATTTTGTCTGTCTATCTTTAGAATAATAAGTAATTGATGAACGAGAATCTTGATCCAAAAGGCGATTGGTTAACACCAACCGATAAAGAGATTGAACAGGTGCTAAGGCCTTCAGCCTTTGATGACTTTTCCGGACAGAAAAGTGCGGTTGATAACCTACGCATATTTGTTCAGGCTGCCCGGTTACGCGGAGAACCGCTTGATCATGTATTGCTGCATGGTCCTCCCGGATTGGGTAAAACGACACTTTCACACATCATTGCCAACGAACTCGGTGTGGGAATAAAGATTACTTCCGGCCCTGTAATGGACAAACCGGGTGATTTGGCTGGTCTGCTTACTAATCTGGAAACAAATGATGTGTTGTTTATCGATGAGATCCATCGTCTGAGTGCTGTGGTTGAGGAATACCTCTACTCGGCAATGGAGGATTACAAAATCGATATCATGATTGAAAGTGGTCCGAATGCACGCAGCATTCAGATTGCACTGAATCCTTTCACACTGATTGGTGCGACTACACGGTCGGGCCTCCTTACGGCACCACTGCGTTCCCGTTTTGGAATCAATACACGTTTATCTTATTACGATGCTGTTACATTGCAACGCATCCTTTTGCGTTCTGCCGGTATTCTCAGGGTTGAGATTTCAACCGAGGCTGCCCATGAAATAGCACGTAGAAGTCGTGGAACCCCTCGTATCGCTAATCTCCTGCTTCGTCGGGTTCGTGATTTTGCCCAGATAAAAGGCAATGGCACCATCGATATGGATATCACCATGTATTCACTGGATGCTTTAAATGTTGACAAGAATGGCCTTGATGAAATGGATAACAGAATTCTAACGACCATTATCGATAAATTTAAAGGTGGACCTGTTGGGTTAACAACAATTTCTACTGCCGTCGGTGAAGACTCCGGTACTATTGAAGAGGTTTATGAACCATTCCTGATTCAGGAAGGATTTCTGGTCCGTACTCCCCGTGGACGTGAGGTTACAGATCTCGCTTACCGTCACCTGAACAGGGTTCGTTTTGCCGGTCCTCAACAAAAACTTTTCGATGAGTAATTCATCTGATTTTGATCAACACACAATCACCCAACTTATAAAAACAAAGACTAAAGAGCTGGGGTTCGATGCTTGTGGTATAGCAAAAGCTGAAAAATTATCAGAGGAAGAACCCCGTTTGAAAAATTGGCTCGATAAGGGTTATAATGGAAGGATGGACTATATGTCAAATAATTTTGACAAACGACTCGATCCTACTCTTCTGGTTGAAGAAAGCAAATCGGTAATTGTAGTTCTGTTTTATTATTATCCTCCGGTAATTCAGAACGAAGCCTCCGGTTACAAAATCTCCAAATACGCTTACGGAAGAGATTATCAATCTGTGATAAGAGGTAAACTAAATCAGTTGGGTAAATATATCAATCAGATCGCTCCGGGACATACCTGGAGAGCCTTTTCAGATTCTGCCCCGGTACGTGAAAAAGCATGGGCAGTTAAAGCCGGACTGGGTTGCATAGGCAAGCACTCATTGCTATTGGTCCCTCAAAAAGGATCGTTTTTCTTTATAGGTGAACTGATCACATCTCTTGAACTGGAACCTGATCAATCTTATAAAGGCAATCTTTGTGGGGCCTGTACCCGTTGCATTAATGCCTGCCCTAATGGAGCAATTGCAGAACCCGGTGTAATCGATGCCACGAGGTGTATTGCCCACCAAACTATTGAATCAAGAGAAGGTCAAATTTCAGAAGGCGTCACAGATTTTAACAAGGAATGGATTTTCGGGTGTGATATTTGTCAGGATGCCTGTCCATGGAATAAAAAAGCTGAACCACATACACACGATGATTTTCAACCCAATCCGGAGCTATTGGCACTTACAAAGCCTGAATGGGAATCATTGACTGAGGAACGATTTAATGAAATTTTTAAAGATTCAGGGATTAAAAGGACAAAATTTTCAGGCTTGAAAAGGAATATCGATTTTTTGAAAAACAAGTAGGGACAGGTCGCGACCTGTCCCTACATAAATTCAATTTTAAAAACTTATCCGCACTTTGAATATCCGCAGCTAACACAGGAGAGACATCCTTCTTTATAGGCCAGGCTATCAGTGTCGCCGCATTGAGGACACTTGCTTCCTACTTCTTTTGTGCCATCAGGAATATACTTCTTCAAAGCTCTGACAACACCATTTCTCCACGTATTGATTGATTCTATATCAAAAGTCAGATTTTCGACCAGATTTATCACATACAAAAGTGGCATTCCGTGACGTAAAATCCCTGAAATCAGTTTTGCATAGTTCCAGTATTCCTTATCAAACAATCGTGAAAGTGCTTCAACCGTAACCTTGTAACCATCTTTATCATTAAACTGGAAGTCGTATCGGGCACGTTGACCTTCTTCAGGTTTGTTGCGAATAACCCAACCCTTGGTAACCCATGGTGCTAAAAAGAAATTATCGGCTTTACCTGTAAATATTTCATAAGGTTTTCCGTCATAAAGTCCTACAACTGCAATCCATTTTTCGTGATCATTATTGAAACGAACAACGTCAGCTTCAAGCCGTTTTGGACGCGATGGCGCTTTGGTTTCTTTAAATTCGGGTTCTTTGGTTTCTTTATCGTTGCTTACCATTACTCCCGATCGGGAACCTTCCCTGTAAATGGTCATTCCTTTACAACCACTTTCCCATGCTGTCTGATAAACCTGGCTCACCAGATCTTCAGTTGCATCTTTGGGCAGGTTTACTGTCACACTGATAGAATGGTCTACCCATTTTTGAATAGCCCCCTGCATACGGACTTTATTTAACCAGTCAATGTCTTCAGAGGTGGCTTTATAGTAAGGCGATTTTGCAATAATTGGGTTCAGTTTATCATCCCCATAATGTATTACATCATTTACATTATAACCCTGGGTTTCTAACCAGCTTAAAAACTTGGGGTGGAATACGTTGTATTCTTCCCATGAATCACCGATTTCATCAATAAAAGTAATGGTTACATTTTTGTCGTTAGGATTAACCTTTCGGCGACGTTTATAGTTAACCATGAATACCGGTTCGATACCGGATGTGGTTTGTGTACAAATACTTACAGAACCTGTAGGAGCAATTGTCAACATGGCAATATTGCGTCGGCCATAACGAACCATATTATTATATACGCTTGGAGCTTCTTCCTTAAGGCGTTTTATAAAAGGATTATTCTTTTCGCGATCTGCATTATAAACCGGGAATGCTCCACGATCTCTTGCCAGTTCAACTGATGAACGATAGACTTCTATTGCAAGCAGTTTATGGATTTCAACTGAAAAATCAATTGCAGTATCTGAACCATAACGGACATTTAAAGCAGCAAGCATATCACCTTCAGCAGTTATACCAATTCCGGTTCTACGTCCCTGGATACATTTCTCGCGAATGTTTTCCCATAGTCTGCGTTCAGTTCTTTTGGTTTCTTCGTTTTCCGGATCAGCATTTATCTTTTTTAGTATCCCGTCTATCTTCTCTAATTCAAGATCAATGATGTCGTCCATGATGCGTTGAGCATAATGTGCATGTCTTGAAAAGAGCTCTGTATTAAAAGAGGCTTCTACAGTGAATGGATTATCTACATAGCTGTAGAGATTTATAGCGATAAGCCTGCAACTGTCATAAGCACACAAAGGAATTTCACCACAAGGATTTGTAGAGAGCGTTTTGAAACCCTGATCAGCATAGACGTCAGGAATCGATTCACGGATGATTGTATCCCAAAATAGCACACCGGGTTCGGCTGATGACCATGCATTATGAATTATCTTGTTCCATAAAGCTCTGGGGTCAATTTCATGCGTAAATGTTGGTTCAGATGATCCTACCGGATATTTCTGAACATATTTTTTACCCGACTTTACACAACGCATAAACTCATCATCAATCTTTACAGAAACATTTGCTCCTGTAACTTTTCCTTGTTCCAGTTTTGCATCAATAAAATGTTCTGAATCGGGATGCTGAATGCTGATAGAGAGCATCAATGCTCCACGACGACCATCCTGTGCTACTTCACGGGTTGAGTTTGAATAACGCTCCATGAATGGAACTATCCCAGTTGAGGTCAATGCACTATTCATTACACGACTCCCTGAAGGACGGATGTGTGATAGGTCATGACCAACGCCACCACGACGTTTCATCAACTGAACCTGTTCCTGATCGATTCGCAGGATTCCACCATATGAATCCATGTTATTGTCATCCCCGATCACAAAACAATTAGACAATGACGAGATCTGATAATCGTTTCCAATCCCTGCCATAGGACTGCCTTGGGGAATGATATATTTAAAGTCTTTGAAAAGCTCAAATAATTCTTCTTCGTTCAAGGGGTTTGGATAGTTTTTTTCTATTCTTGCTATTTCACTGGCAAGACGTCGGTGCATATCATCAGGAGTCTTCTCATAAATATTGCCATCACTATCCTTGAGTGCATATTTATTCATCCACACATTGGCAGCCAATGTATCACCTTTAAAGTATTCAGTAGAAGCAGCAAACACCTCTTCGTGAGAATAATTCAATAATTTTTGTTTCTCACTTTTCATTTCAATCATTGTTTCTTTTATTATTAATTCTTTTTCTATTGCTTCTTCTACATGAAGCGATTCTCCGGGACGAAAATGTGGACGAATCCTTTTTTCCAACAACTGATCATAAAAATCGTATCTATTTGTTTCAGATTCAGGCTTATGAGTAAATTCTGTGGGTTTAAGGTTTTCCATAATTTTTATCCGGTTCACTCGTTTAAAAAACGTATTATATTAACTAATAACGAATTGGTCAATATTTTCG
>Ga0209748_1000066_pt1 | contig 71643 bp, 65 predicted proteins | sample BarGraIncu00421A_FD_185490 | JGI IMG/M metagenome (GOLD analysis project Ga0209748, IMG submission 185490) | Arctic peat soil microbial communities from Barrow, Alaska - Barrow Graham LP Incubations 004-21A (SPAdes) (version 2) | ecosystem: Environmental > Terrestrial > Soil > Wetlands > Peat... | reverse complement strand
ATTTTAGTTGCAGATGTTATTAAACCTTTATCTATGGCTGCTGCATAATAGAGGGGTTTAATATTAGACCCCGGCTGTCTCGGGGTATCTGCCATGTCAATCTGGGTATTCCCGCCATAATAGGCTCTGACACTGCCATCTAAATCAGTGGTGACAACACTCCCTGTTTCAGTATCCAGGCCGTTTTTATCCAGGCCGGTTGTCAGACTGTCAATGGCATCTTTCTGATAAACAGAGTTAATGGTAGTATAGATACGGTAACCACCGCTGGCAATGTTTTCTTTAATATAGTTAATTGCCTGCTCCTCGGTGATTCCCCGTTCCTGCATAACAGCTAAAACCTGGGTTTTAGCATATTCATTCAGTCCTTTCCCGATGAATGCTTCATAACCATCCACAATCTGATTATCATTATTGATGGTTTCCGGGTCTCTGATCGTAATTTCTGTGGCTACCGCCGCATCGGATTCTTCCTGGGTGATATATTTTTCTTTGACCATTCGCTGTAATACCTGGCGTTGCCGTTTTTTTGCGGCTTCAAAGTGAGTGTTTGGCGCATAGGCACTTGGTGCCTGGGGCAGCCCGGCAAGCATTGCCGCTTCTGCCAGGTTTACCCCTGAAGCACTCTTATTAAAGTATGCTTTTGCGGCTTCTTCAATCCCGTAAGCGCCGGATCCAAAGTAGTATTCATTAAAATACATCTCCAGGATCTGCTGTTTTGTATATTTTTGTTCCAATTGCAGTGCAATGGAAATTTCCTTTAATTTGCGGGTCAATGACTGATTAAAGGTTTGTTCTGTGGCAATATCCGACAAAAACAATACTCTGGCCAGTTGCTGGGTAATGGTGCTGGCGCCCTCCCCATTGTTTTTATTTATGATATTTGCAAAAAACGCACGGGCAATCCCAAAAAGGTCAATGCCGGAATGATCGTAGAATCGGGAATCCTCAACAGAAATGAGTGCCTGTTGCAGTTGAACCGGAATCTGATCGAGGGTTACATAGGTACGGTTTTTTGTATACAATTCAGCAATCAACACATTATCCTGCGAATAAATTTCTGTTTTTTCTTTAACCTGATATTGATAGTCAGAAATATCCATCTGCTTAGCAGCATAAGCAGTATAAGCAGCCTCAATTGTATAAACAGCCCCAGCACCTATAATTGCCAGGATCAGCAGGACGACTGAAATCTTAATACCAATACGGATTTTTTTCTTCTGGTTTTTCATTTCTTTAGTTTGTTTTCTGCTCATCTTAGCACCTTTTTCTTTTCATATTTTCCAGGATTATTTCTGATGTCTTTTAATTCATTAACGATGGCTCTTTGCTTCGAAACCACCCTAATGGGTGCACATTAAAGCCTCCTATTGATTATTTTACCCAATCTTTTCCTAAAACTTCTTCAATAAATATCCTTGAAATGGTTGGATCAAACTTTGTGCCTGAACATCTTTTTATTTCATTAATGGCTTCTTCTTCACTTAATGCATTGCGAAACATCCAATCACTGGTCATTGCATCAAAAGCTTCTGCAATAGAAATAATCCTTGCCGGCAACAAAATTTCTTCGTCTTTTAGACCTTTCGGATAGCCTTCCCCGTTCCATTGTTCGTGATGTTGCAGAATCTGATCGGCTATTTCCGAAAATTCATTCGCTGAACTCAGTATTCGATATCCTATTTCAGGATGTTTCTTGATTTCATTCCATTCATCCGGAGTTAACTCTCGAGGGTTGTTCAAAATTTCATCCTTAATTCCTATTTTCCCGATATCATGCATCAGACCTGCTGTTCTGATCTGAATGACAGCATCTTTATCAAAATTCATTTTGGCTGCAATCAATTCGCAGATTTCACTCACCCTTATTGAATGCAAATGCTCCCTTTTGCTTTTTTCATAGAGGGTGATCATGATGAGTTCAATTGTTTTTCCTCTGAGGCTGGGACTTTCACAAAGCTTGTTTCGATACATATGCTCTTCCGCTTTTTTAAATATCTCCTGAATATTTTCTTTCTCTTTTTCTTTTGTTGCATATCCAAAGGCAATGGAAATATCACTCCCCCCTACTTTCTCTTTTGAGGACAACGTTTTTATGCGTTTAATAATTTCCTCAGTTTCTCTTCCATTGGTTTTAGGTAAAATAATAACAAACTCATCCCCTCCGTGCCTGGCAAGGATGTCATCAGATCGGCATCCTTTTTTCATCACTTCTGCCGCTTTTTTAATGAGTACATCTCCCACGGCATGTCCAAAAGAATCATTAATGAGTTTCAATCCATTAACATCACCCATGATCAGAGATAACGGCAGGTTTCTTTTTGTATCAAGTCTTTTTAATTCTTCGACGTAAAATCTCCGATTATAGATTCCAGTGAGTTGGTCGTGAAAACTTAAATGAAGGATTTTTCCTTTCTCTTCATTCTGAAAGGCGAGCTCTTTATTGGCGATGATTAATTCAGCGGCCCGTTTTTCCTTCTCTTCGTTTTGAAAGGCGAGTTCTTTATTGGCTATGACTAACTCCGCAGCCCGTTTTTCTTTTTCTTCGTTTTGAAAGGCAAGCTCTTTATTAGCAATGATTAACTCTGTAACCCGTTTTTCTTTCTCTTCGTTTTGAAAGGCGAGTTCTTTATTGGCTATGACTAGCTCCGCAGCCCTGTCTGCCTTTTCTCTGACTTCAAAGGCAAGCTCCTTATCCGCAATGACTAGCTCCGCAGCCCTGTCTGCCTTTTCTCTGACTTCAAAGGCAAGTTCCTTATCCGCAATGACTAGCTCCGCAGCCCTGTCTGCTTTTTCTCCGACTTCAAAGGCAAGCTCCTTATCCGCAATGACTAACTCCGCAGCCCTGTCTGCTTTTTCTCCGACTTCAAAGGCAAGCTCCTTATCTGCAATGACTAACTCCGCAGCCCTGTCTGCTTTTTCTCCGACTTCAAAGGCAAGCTCCTTATCCGCAATGGCTAACTCCGCCGCCCGTTGTTTTTTCTCTTCTTTTTCATAGGCAATTTCTTTATTCGCAATGACTAACTCCGCAACCCTTTTTTTGACTAATAGTTCAAGATTATTTTTTAAATAGAGCAGTTCATTTTCAGCTTTTCGTGTAGCAGTAATATCTCTTGCTGTTGCAAAAATGCCGATTGTTTTTCCTGCATCGTCTTTGTATACTGATGCATTATATAAAACAGGGGTTGTGTGTCCATTAATATTCTTGAGTTCAAGTTCATAATCAAAGACCATCCCTTCTCTGAATGCTTGTTGATATCCGGCTTTTGCTTTCCCGGGCTGGGTAAAATAAGCTGAAAATTCTGTCCCAATTAACTTTTCTCTGTGAAGTCCTGTGGCATTTTCCATAGCAGCATTCACATCTGTGACAATACCGTCCGGTGCTATTGTTACAAGGGCGTTTGGGCTTACTTCAATTAAATTACGATTATATTTTGAAATACTTTTCAGCGCTGCATTTTCGGCTTCGGCTTGCTTTATAGCAATCATCAGCTCTGCTATCTGTTTTTCATTTTCCTCTTTTTGAAAGGCGAGCTCTTTATTGGCAATGATTAACTCCTCAGTCCGTTTTTCCTTCGCTTCGTTTTCTTTAAGTCCCGTTTTCATTGACTCTGTTGTCGGCTCCCCCACTGGCTGTTTGTAAATATTGTCACCCATAAAACTGCCCTCCAATTTATTTAGTAACTTTATTAAAGTCTTTTGCTTTTCGTTATGATGCCCATCTAATTCTTGACTTGACTAATTATAAACCACTTCAAGCACCTTGTAATTCAATAAGCAACACGCCACCATTTTTTTATCTTTCTTTATTTACTGTACTACCCCTTTCAGCGAAATATTATCAAGTAGTTTATATTTATATCCGTATAAAAACAGCAGCTTATTTTATCCTTCAGACCATTAGCTTGAACATGCCTCGCAAAAAAAAGAGAAACCCAGAAAGGTTCCTAAAATTCAACGTTATTTATAGCTGGTTCACGGTTTGAAAACGAACCTTGATTTTATACTGTAGAGGTGGGTAGTACCCGCCAGCAGACGTGGGTGTTTGAGCTCAAGGTTAGCAGGCGATTAATAATCGCCCCTACGTTTTTTGAGCTGGCGATTAATAATCGCCTCTACTCTTCTTTCATGTCAGCAATCTTGTTTTTTATGGTTTCATACGGGTATCCCCGACCCATAAGACTTTTGGTAATGCGATATTCCAAGTCTTTTCCTTTGTATCCCTTATTTTTATGGGTTCTTTCGTATTTTTCATAATCCCGGTTAAGCTTATCCATTTCTTTCATCTGTTTTAGTGCAACCTCGTCCTCAGATAATTCTATGGCCGCTTCCTCCAAATCCAGGGTTCGAATGATCCCGGAGATCATATCCGAAGGATATCCCATTCGACTTAGCTTGTCATAAAGTTTTTTGCGTTTTTGCTGGACAGTTTGACCTTTTAACTTTTCAACGTTTTTTTCCGCAAGAGCTTCACAGCATATAAGCTCTTCCGCTCTTGGAAAAAGATCCTCTAAGCTGAGTAATAAATCGTCACTGATACCTCGTCTTCCCAGATCCTGGCGTATTCGTTTAGATCCGTAACGGGTCACCTGGCGATTATATTCCACATAATTTTTAAGATAGATCTCATCATTCACATAGCGATACTCTCGCAGCTTACCCATAACATGATCAATGGTTTCCTCTTCCATGTTTTTTTTCTTAAGATATTCAACCATTTCACTTTCTGTTCTGGCCTTGAAGGATAAATATTTTACTGCCAAATCCATGGCCTTCTGATTTTGATTTACTTTCATTAACTTCCTCCTTAAAAAACAAAATCACCAACATCCATTTGCTGGTGATTTCACATTTTGTCTAAAGATAAAATAACACATTTTCCTTATTTCATCTTTCCTTTAATGGATGATAGTACTGCTGCAAAATCCTTGGTCTCAGACAAAAGAATCGTTTTTTCAGTATAACGAATATTATTGGCATTAGGATAAAGATTCTGATAGGTTTTAATAATGCTTTGTGCCTCTTCAACGGATGACACCGCACCTATTTCCTGATCACTTATTAAAATAATCGCACCATTGGTATAAAGATCAATGTCACTATTAATTAAAACCCGGGTACAAGTTTCAAGATCCATAGGATTTTCAACCCTACCTTCCACAAGTTCAAAACCATTACCAAGAACAATATTATCATTATTGTAACTTCCCCGGAGACTTCCTTCTATACCCTCAACTGCAGTCTTGAAAATTCCTGTTGTTCGAACACAGCCAAGACTTTGACCATTGTAAATAATTTCATAGCCCCGTGTCTGAGCATTCACAACTCCCACCGTCATTATAACAATTATAAGGGTAATGGTTAATATTGTCGTACGCATTTTTTTTCGTTGCCTTATTTTTTTTCTTATTTCCCGTTCGAGTTTTACATCCTCGTGCATATCTTTACCCCTTGTTATTTTTTGTTACATAATGTTTACAATAATATTATCATACTTGTTTTTTCCCGACAAGTTTTTTCTGGAAATTCCATAAAAAAAGATGCCTGATCAAAGGCATCTTCTTTTATAGACATAATAATAATATCTATTCAGATGATAAATCATTGTCATTAAAATTAGATTTAGATCTTATACTCGGTCTCCGGTGTTAACATTAATATAATTTTGGATTGGCTGTGCTATGCCATTCAGTCTTATTTCAAAATGAACATGGTTAGCTGTGGATGATCCTGTGGATCCCATACCACCAATTTTTTGGCCTTGGGTTACTGTTTGACCTGCAGAGACATCTAAACTACTGAAATGTCCATATAAGGTTGAATATCCATTGCCATTATCAATGATGATGCATTTTCCATAACCACCATTCCAATCAGCTGAGATCACCTTTCCTGATACCGAAGCATAAACAGGTGTTCCAGCACTGTTTAAAATATCTACTGCAGCACCAGTGTAGTGATTGCTATAATATCCACCATCATAATTTCGAAAGATTTCTCCAATAAGACCACTGGCTGGAAGCTCAAATTCTGACTGGGGTGTTTCCGCTGCCGCTGCTTTATCTGCCGCTGCTTTATCTGCCGCTGCTTTATCTGCTGCTACTTTATCTGCTGCTACTTTATCTGCTGCTACCTGATCTGCTGCAACTTTATCTGCTGCAACTTTATCTGCTGCAACTTTATCTGCTGCCGCCTGATCTGCTGCAACTTTATCTGCTGCCGCCTGATCTGCTGCAACTTTATCTGCTGCTGCCTGATCTGCCGTTACTTGATCTGCTGCTGGAGTTTCAACTGCTGCAGGTGTTTCTACCGCTGGCGGGGCTTCCACTGCTGGGGTTTCCACTGCCGGGGCTTCAACTGCCGGAGTTTCCACTGCTGGCGTTTCCACTGCCGGGGCTTCCACTGCCGGAGTTTCCACTGCTGGGGTTTCCACTGCCGGGGCTTCCACTGCCGGGGTTTCAACTGCCGGGGTTTCCACTACTGGCGTTTCAACTACTGGCGTTTCAACTACTGGCGTTTCAACTACTGGCGTTTCCACTGCCGGGGTTTCTATAAAGCGTGCTTCTTCAAATGGTGTTTCCACTGCTGCAGGTGTTTCCACTGCTGCAGGTGTTTCCACTGCTGCAGGTGTTTCTGCTGCTGCAGGTGTTTCTGGCGCTGCAGGTGTTTCTGCTGCTGCCGGGGTTATAGCTGTTGTGATCGTTTCCGATTCATTACTGTCTGTTTCAGGCGCTTTTGCCTGGCTTGCTGAATCAGTATCTGAAATGACCTCAACAACCTGTTCAACACTTAGGCGCTCAGTGGCCCTTCCGGGACGCACTTCATAATCGGTATTTTCATCAACAGGGGTTGCAACTTTTCCTTCATCAATCCGACTCAAGGCCATTTTGAAAATTTCAGGATTTTCCACATACCCAATACTGTTTCCTTTATAAATAATCTCATAGGCTTTTGTTTGGGCATCCACAACCCCTGCTCCGGCTAAAACTAAGAAAGCACTAACAACAACTGCAGTACTTCGCATTTTAAAAGACTTGCTGGTGCGACGCTTAGGACTGACATGCGTTTTCTCATGAATTTCAACTTTTTCGGTTGTTTGGTTAAATTGGAACTTCTTTAACCATTCTTTAATTTGCGAGAAATATTTCTCAATATTATTCATGTATTCTCCTTGTTACAGTTTCTTTACAAGAATAATACCACAATAATTTTATTTTTACAAGTTCTTTGTTTTTCTTCTTAAAACAATTTAGTTTTATGTTATAATTTTATAGAAAAATAATTAAACACTGGACGGTGACAAATGAAAGCTATCAAAATAAACCCCTTAACCAGCACAACCCCTTTACAACTTGTTTTTTTTCGCGAAATTAATAATACCCCCTTAGTAAAATGCTTTTCGAAGATCTTAAGTGAATCCGAGAAATCCCCTGATAATAAGCCATCTCCCGAATTAGTCGAGGCTTATTATCATTTAAAATCAATCCTTATACAGGACTATATGGAACCAGAACAATCTCTGGCTAAACACCCGGTCGGAAAATCCATTTGGCAGTATTTTTTACTTAAAAACATTTTTAATGACGTAAACGCACTCACTTTGTTTTGTGAAACCCAGCTTATGGAAACGAATCATCATTTCTATAACAGTATGTTACAGGATGTTAGTATTTTATTACAAATGTTAAATTTCCAATGGGAAATCTTTTTAGATGAATATTCCATAGACTCCGAAAATATTTTAGCAAAAGAAACATCTTTATTAAGTTCACAGAATACCCCCTTAACAGAAGCGATTCAAAAAAATGATCCCAACCAATTTCTTAGTGCATTAAATCACTTTATATATGAAAACGGCCTGGGTATTTTTTTGAATAATGCTTCCTTTAAAGTTAATGCGTCAGGTCAGCTTGTTCCCATTAGCAAAGAAACGAACCAAACCATGGATGATTTAATCGGTAATAACCTTCAAAAAACAGAAATCATTAACAACACTCAGGCTTTAATTGATTATGATCAGGGACTTAATGTATTACTCCAGGGAAGCATGGGCACAGGAAAATCCTCAACTGTTCTCGCACTGCTTCATACCTTTCGTAACACCCGACTAAAAATCATCGAAATAAAAAGAGACCAGCTCTCTCAGATTCCCCATCTTTTTAAGCAACTGGGGGATCGCTCTTACCCATTTATTCTTTTTATTGATGATCTCACCTTTGAAACCAGAGATAATGAATACAAAATTCTCAAGGGAGTCCTGGAAGGATCCCTTGAGAAAAATCCCAGTAATATTCGTATTTATGCCACCTCAAACCGACGACATCTCGTTGAGGAACGTTTTAGCGAACGGGAAGATGCCGTAAACGCCCGGGAAGTTTTAGAAGAAAAGCTTTCTCTCAGCAGTCGTTTTGGCTTGGTACTTACCTATTCCACCCCAAACCAGCAGGAATATCTGTGCATCGTCAAGGAGTTGGCAAAATCTTTTGGTGTAATCATGGATCCATCTGAGCTTGAATCTCGGGCAATTATGTGGGAACGTCGCCATATCAATACCTCTGGCCGTACTGCCGAGCAATTGGTCCATTATTTATTAAGCGAACAAAAACGCCTGGAATTGAAGCATTAATCATTCTTCATTCCAACCCAGTATTTTTATTAATCGCAGATCTGAATAACCATAAGCACTGGCTGGATAATTAATCCGGTCAGTGGTATTGGAATTAACCAGATAGTCTAAAACATTTCCCTGATCATCCATTACCACCTTGGTGATAATCACTGAATGAACCCACTCCCCATTGTTTCCGTATTGAAGAATATCCCCGGCGCAGCCGCTAAAAATATCTTCATCCACCGCTGCAGCTAGTCCATAACCGGTGTTTTCGCTGGCATAGGCATAAAACTCAGGCACCCCTGCCCAGGCAGGACTTCTCCCACTGGAAACCTCATCAATAGCGACGGTTTCACCATACCATTTCCATTGGGTATCAATATCCCCATAATAATCCATGGGAATTCCTCCGGCAACCAAACACTGTGAAATAAAATTATTGCAATTACCGCCATAATCATCATAGGCAGTATAATCATCCTCATTTCGAATCACCTCAACAGGATCAACCCAGGTTATTGCATAGTCAACCGCATCTTTTGAATTATAACTGTTTTCAGCAGAAGTATCTGTTGTTTTTTCATCTGTTCCATTGTACACTTCTTTTGCTGCAGTCAATTTAGCTATTACCGAAGATTCTTTTGCTGTAAGTTCGTCTACCAGTCTTTCTGAATAACCATATTCCTGGATAGTTTCCTGTATCAATATAAAAACATCCTCTTCCTTAGTATGTTCTACAATTGCATAGCCATTAATGCCTTTTTCAAGAAAAAAAGTGTGCTTTATTCCACTGCTTGAAGAATCAACCTCTGAAATAAAAGCAAAATTAACCGTCTGATCTTCTAATACTGTCACTTCTATTAGCCCATCACTTTCAGTAACATCCGTAATGGATAATCCAACCAGATAATTGGTAATATGTAAATCATTGGTCTGATTTAATCTCAAATTAATGAGATAATCTAAAACACTCTGATTAATTTGAGCGTTTTCGCTGGTACTATCTTTAAATAATCCGGTAAGATCCGTGGATTTTAAATCTGCCAATGCATTGGTGTTCACTCTAAAATAGTCAAGAATCGACACAAGGACTTCGGCGTCAGTTTTGTCTTCTCCACTGCGAATAAAAATTTCATGAGCCTTATCTTCTGACTTCTCAGCCTTCACATTTTCACTGAAAGTATTTAATGCCTCCGAAAAGCTTGGGCTATTTCTAAATAATGCCACCATCATTATTAATATCGAAAAAATTATAACAAGGCCAAATACAGCATCTTTTCTCATCTTTCTTTTCTTCGGCTCAATCTCTCTTTGTCTTTCGTCTATTTTTTATTATTATACCTATGTTATCTGAACATCTCGTGAAGAACAAGTGAAAAAACATAAAAAGACATAAAAAAAAACAGCTTTCGCTGTTAACTTCTGTAGTGGTGCCCAAAGGCGGAATTGAACCACCGACACGAGGATTTTCAGTCCTCTGCTCTACCGACTGAGCTATTTGGGCATCCTGTGCTCTATATAAAATTCGAGCCAAAAAAAATATGGTGGGCCTTCAGGGGCTCGAACCCCGGACCTACCGGTTATGAGCCGGTTGCTCTAACCAACTGAGCTAAAGGCCCCAAAAATTACTTTAATTACTTTTTAAAAAAATGGTCGAGGTGAGAGGATTCGAACCTCCGGCCCCATGGTCCCAAACCATGTGCGCTACCAAACTGCGCTACACCTCGATGCAACGTCCTTTATTGTATACTTTTCTGTTGTTCTTGTCAAGCGGTTTTTAACTTTTATATTTTTGCTTTTTTCGAAAAGTTTTTCCCGTTACGACTTGATTATTTTAGCATAGGTAGAGCCATAAATGCAAGTCTTTTTTTTAGGTATGGGTCTTTTTTTTGACTCATACCTAAACCATTAAATTATTATTGTTCAATCCTTCTTTAATACTCTTTTTTCTTTTTTTATCCATTGAAAACAATACCCTTCAATGGCCGAAATCAGCCATGTGAAAGACTTGATTAATGGATAGATAGCCATAGATAGTATAACCAAAATGGCAACCATGACCCCAGTGAATTCGCTTAGCTGTAATAGGAAGAAAAAGTTTTCCAGAAAAACAACAGAAAAAATAAAGCCTGCGGTCATAGCAAAAAATAATCCCCATCGCCCACTGTTCATTGGTTGGCACACTCTGAAAAGAATAATTAAACCGGCTAAGCCCGTAAGGATCACTGCAAGCGTTGAAATTTCCAGTCTGGTCAAAGGAACCAAACCGCCAAGAATCATAATAATAATGACATTAGTCACAATGGCCAGGGCCCCCGGCATGGATTTCATTAAAACAAATGCTAGAAAATTCCCGGTGACTCTGCTTCTATTGGACTCCAGGGCTAAAAAGAAAGCCGGTATTCCAATGGTAAGTGTGCTGATTAACGTAAGCTGTATGGGAACAAAGGGATAGGCTTCATTGGCAATAACAACAATGATCGCCAGCATAAATGAAAAAATAGTCTTTACTAAAAAAAGTGATGCCACGCGCCTGATATTATTAATCACCCGTCTGCCCTCGGCGAGTACCCGGGTTAGACTGGCAAAATTAGAATCCAAAAGCACTAACTGGGCAACCTGACGGGCTGCATCGCTTCCCTGCGCCATGGCAATGCTGCAGTCTGCATCCCGTAGGGCAAGAACATCATTAACGCCATCACCGGTCATTGCCACCGTATGGCCTGCTGCTTTCAGTGCGTTAATTAAAACCCGTTTTTGATTTGGCGTAACCCGTCCAAAAACCGAATAAATTGAAGCCGCCTCTTTTACATCCTCATCTGTAGTCAGTGTTGAAGCGTCAATATAATTATCTGATTCCCAAAGCCCGGCCCGTTTAGCCACCTGGGATACTGTCACTGGGTTGTCTCCGGAAATAACCTTTATGCGAACCCCTTGATTATGAAAATATTGCAGTGTTTTTTTCGCTTCAGGGCGAATCTTATCCCCCATGGGAAGCAGAGCAATGGTTTCGATGTTATCAGGCAATTCATAGTCACCTCTAAACGCGCTGTTAGAATACCCGATCATTAAAACCCGATTTCCCTGACCGGCATATATTTCAACCTTTTCCCGAATACTATGATATTGACTCCCTAGAATATTTTCTGGTGCACCAATCACATAAGTTCCGAATCCTCCAAAATTAGCCCCACTCCATTTCCGTGCTGAAGAAAAGGGAACTATTTTTTCGCAGCGCCATTGAGGTGGTTCACCTTTGAAATAGTCTTTTAAAGCTTTAAAAGTGGCATTGTCATCTTTAAGATTAGCAACCAGAGCCCGTAATCCCTGAACCGGATTCTTTTCATTCTGTAATATTTCCAAAGACAATACTTCCATATTACCTTCAGTGATGGTACCCGTTTTATCCAGACACAGCACGTCTACCCGGGCAAGTGTTTCAATACAATAAAGTTCCTGGACCAGGGTTTGATGATGTCCCAATCGGATAACGCCTACCGCTAAAGCCACACTGGTTAATAAGACTAGACCCTCAGGAATCATTCCAATCAATGCTGCTACTGTGGCAACTACCCCTTCTTCCAGGGTCAGCCCCTGGAGGATAATCTGATTGTACAATAATAAAATCCCAATAGGGACAATACCAATTCCAATAACCTTCATAATCAATCGGAGAGCACGCATTATTTCCGAATTTGGTTCCTTAATAACCTTGGCATCTTCTGCTATTTTTGAAGCGTAATTTTCTAAGCCAACTTTTGTCACTTGAACCGTTGCTTCACCGGAAACCACAAAGCTCCCTGAAAGAAGAGTATCCCCCAGGTGTTTCACAATTGGCTCTGACTCTCCGGTTAATAAGGATTCGTTGACTTCTATTTCACCCCTGATCACAATCCCGTCTGAAGGAATTTGTTTTCCCGGGGTTAAAATCAACACATCATCCAGAACAATGCTTTCAAAATTTATGACCTGTCGAATGCCATCCCTCAGGACAGTGGTCCGGGGCTGAGAAATCAAAGAAAGCTTGTCAATGGTTTTCTTTGCTTTTATTTCCTGAACAATACCGATAATGGTATTAATAATTACAATATTAATAAAAAGAAGGTTCCGATAAGACGCAACAAAAATAATCATACATGCCAGGACAATGTTAAGGATATTGAATAAGGTGAAGATATTATCCTTAATAATGGCGTTCATGGTTTTGGTTTTCGATGGTGGTTGAGAATTAACCTTGCCTTCTTTTATCCTTTCTTCTACCTGGGCCTGGGTTAAACCAAACTCAGGATTGATGGTTTTTTCCATGAGACCTCCCAGAAGTTTATTCGTAATCTAAATTATATCACCGCAATCTTAAATAATCATAGTGCTCACTTGACCAGGAATTCCCGGCTTATTAAATGGTTAGTTTGCTTTTTTTTACGAAAAAAAAGAAGCCTGTCATAACGACAAACCTCTCATTGTACTATTTATGAAATCAGGCTTTCCCTGACAACTTGATTCACAAGTTTTCCATCAGCACGACCTTTAACCTTCGGCATCAGGACACCCATAATTTTACCCATGTCTTTTGCGTCAACCGCTCCAGTTTCTTGAATTGTTTCATTCACAATAACCCTGATTTGATCAGCAGTTAGTTGTGCAGGAAGGTAACTCACTATTACTTCAATCTCTTCGTGAGCTTGCTGGATTAAATCGTCTCTTTGAGCCTTCTCAAACTCAACCAGGCTATCCCGGCATTGCTTAAGTTGTTTAGCAATAATCACAAGGATTTCTTCATCTCCCAATTCAACCATATTATCCTTTTCTACCTGTAAAACAGCAGCCCGGATCATGGTGATGGTGGATTTTCTAATCTTTTCCTTGTTTTTCATTGCAGTTTTTAAATCGGCTTGTAGTTGATCTTTTAATGCCAATTAGTCACATCCTATCTTTTTTTCATCTTTCTTTTTCTAGCTGCTTCTGATTTTCTTTTACGCTTTACGCTTGGCTTTTCGTAATGCTCTCTTTTTCGAATTTCAGACATTACACCCGCCATTGCTGTTTTTCTTTTAAATCTGCGCAATGCACTTTCGAGTGTTTCATTTTCTTTGATTTTTACTTCTGACATTTTTAACCCCCCCCTCTAATCTGTTCATGATTTCTGGAACTATTTTCTGACATGGTATGAGTCAACTTATATTATAAGCAAAATTTTGGTCGCTGTCAATTAATTATTCAACCTGGAGGCCATAAAAGTGGTCTTCCACCTAATAAATGATAATGCAAATGGAGTACTGTCTGATTTCCATCCTTTCCGCAATTATTTACCAGACGAAATCCAGTTTTTGCAATCCCTGTTTTTAATGCAATGCGATTGGCTACAATATGGATATGACTGATAATATCATCTCCTGCCAGTACGGTTAAAATTGAATCATGGTGTTCCTTAGGAATAATGATCACATGTACCGGTGCCTGAGGATTAATATCATTAAACGCCACTACCAGGTCATCTTCATAAATAAAATCAGTTGGAATTTCTTTTCTTGCGATTTTACAAAAAATGCAATCATCGGACATCTTTTTTCCTCCTTTTAAAAATTTTTTCCAGTCAATTTACGTGGGTGTCTTTGAGTATATAATACCCTAAGTTCTAAAATTGTACCATCGATTTTTTCTTTTGTGGTATACAATACCGGAATATAGTTTTCAGTATGTCCTTGGTGAGAATCTCCTTTGGTGTAATGCTCAAAAAGAACTTTGGCCTTAATTCCATCATTCTTTTTTAAAAACTCAATCTCCAGTTCCTGGGAAAGCTCACTCAGACGATGACTCCTGCTTATTTTCTCACTTTCATCTACCTGGTTGGGAAACTCTGCCGCTTTTGTTCCTTTTCTTGGAGAGTATTTAAAGACATGAATTTGATAAAATCCCACCATCCTGCCAAAATCCAGACTTTGATTAAATTCCTCTTGGGTTTCCCCTGGAAATCCTACCATCACATCGGTGGTCAAGGCAGCTAAAGGAAAGCGTTTCCTTATATTTTCTGCAATGGTCAGAAATTCAGCAGAGGTATAACGCCGACCCATTCGCTTAAGTACTGTGTCACTGCCACTTTGAAGTGACAGGTGAAAATGAGGGCAAAAACTTTCAATGGCCAGGAAACGATCCAAACGATCCTCGGTAATAAATTTCGGTTCAAGTGATCCTAAACGAATCCGTACCAGTCCGGGAATCTTATCCAGTTCCTCCATTAAATCAACAAGATCAAATCCATTTTGATCAAGGCCATAAGACGCGATATGTATTCCCGTGAGAATAATTTCCTGGTAACCCGCAGCCACTACCCGACATACCTCTGCGACGACATCTGCCTTAAGACGGCTCCTGATGGGTCCCCGGGCATAAGGCACAATACAATAGGTACAGAACTGATTGCATCCCTCCTGTATTTTAATAAAGGCCCGGGTTTTTCGTTTAACCTCGGAAATCACCAAAGGTTCGAAAACTTTCTCTTCCATTATATCAGAGACAAAATCACGTTGGGTCTGATCTTTTAAATGGGCATCAATATAATTGAGAATTTCCCCTCTGTTTTTAGTGCCGATCATCAAATCAACTTCCGCGATTTTTTCAACTTCTGACCGGGAAGCCTGGACATAACAGCCAACTGCGCAAATCATTGCCTTTGGATTTAGCCGCTTTGCCTTGCGCATCATTTTTCGAGATTTCTGATCTCCTAAATTAGTCACTGTACAGGTGTTGATGACATACACATCCGCAACTTCAGAGAAATCCACAAGATGATAGCCTGCACCCTCGAAAATTTCCATCATGGCTTCACTGTCATAGGTGTTAACCTTGCATCCCAGAGTCATAAAGGCTACATTTTTTTGTTGCACTGTCATATCGAGCTTATCCTTCCCTCCAGAAATTTAATTGGCTTAAAACAACCATCCCAGCGGTTTCAGTCCGTAAAATGCGATTTCCAAGAGAAACACTTTTCACCCCAGCCAACTGGCACATACTAACCTCCGTGGGATCGAAGCCCCCTTCAGGACCAATAATTACCCCAATATCAAGCGGTTTTCTAATCTCCTGCCCCTGACATAAACCTGTAAGCACTTCTTTCAGAGACTGTTTTTTCTCATCCTCATAGGCCAGAAGCAGCAAATCAAAGTGTTTTGCATCCTGAAGAATATCCTTTAATTCACTGAGCTCTCCGATAACCGGAATAATTCCCCGTTTTGACTGCTTCGCCGCTTCATAGGCAATGCGCTGCCAGCGTTCGATTTTTTTATCTTTTTTCTCTTTGATCTGTGAAACAGAGCGTTTAGACTGAAAAGGGACAATACGATTAACCCCCAGCTCCACACTCTTTTGGATAATCACTTCCATTTTAGATCCTTTAGGCAAGCCCTGAAACAGTGTAATACACATATCGGTTGTTTCCCCTTTTGAGAGAGAGGTTTCCGTGATCCTCCCGGCAATGGTTCCATCCCCAGGTGCTTCCAACACAACCCGGAAGTCCAGTCCCATGCCATCACAAACTTCAATGATTTCGCCTTTTTTAAGTCTTAAAACTTTGGTAATGTGTTTAAAATCTTCTCCGTCAATGTTGATTACACGATCATTGATTTGATTGGGGTTAACAAAAAAACGATGCATATTAACCTCTCTTTTGAGCAACCACGCCGACCCATTCACCCATTTGCTGAACATAGAGGATTTTAAAGCCTTCATTTTTAAGGGCAATCAGAACATCGGTGAGTTTTTCAATAATAATCCCGGAAGATATAAAAATACCATTTTCTTTAAGATATGGTTTAATAATTCCTGACAATTCCACAATGGCTTCGGCTAAAATGTTGGCAACAATCACATCCGCGACTTCATCAATAACGTCCAGCAGATTGCCTTCACGAATTTCAATCATACTCCCCAGGTCATTGAGCTCAGCATTTTCTCTGGCAATTTTAACTGCAAGGGTGTCGAAATCCACTGCCACAACTTTTTTTGCCTTAAGTTTTCCTGCAATAAGTGATAAAACGCCGGTACCACAGCCAATATCGAGTACCACATCCCCGGGTTTAATGTATTCTTCCAGTTTAATGGCACAAAGCTGGGTGGTTTCGTGAGTACCCGTACCAAAGGCCATTCCCGGATCAATATTGATGACAACGTCACCCTCGGCTGGTTCATAATCTTCCCAGGTGGGCTTGATGACCATGCTCTTTCCCATTTTTGTAGGTTTATAAAACTTCTTCCAGGAGTTTGCCCAATCGTCCTCTTCAATTTCAGTGATCATCATTTCGCAGTCGCCGGGATTAATGCCAAAGGTCGGCAATGCCTTCACCCGGGTAATGAGTAGATACAGCGCCTCATCGGTGTTGGTAACTTCGCTGAAATATCCTGTGACAATCGAAGCATCCGGATCAATTTCCAAAAGAGACTCATCCACAAAATTCACCTTTGGATCCTGTTGAATCAAGAGTACCTCATGAAGGGTTTGAATCACAACTCCCTGAGCTCCACTTTCATAAAAAGCATTAACCACTGCTTCTTCTGCCTCCAACGTTGTTGTGATTTGAACTTCTTTCCAAAGCATTTCCGCACCTCCTGTTATTTTCTTTTCTAATCTATTATTGTACCCTAACTTCCAACTAAAATATACAGTGAATTTATTGTAAAATTGTAAAATTTAAAAATGCTCTGTTGGCTGAGTCAATTTTGACTCAGCCAACAGAGCATTTTTTTCAAACTTATTAAAGTCCAAATGATCCATTAATTCTTAAGAATCAAAGGATCATTAGTCCCTGATACTCCTTAATTATTTAATCGTCCGCTTGCTCCTACCTAAATGACATACTCGCAACTGCCCTTTTCGTGATATCGCTTGACTAAATCCGCCAGCGTCACATTATCCACTACATTTTCAATAGCGTCCTTAAGTTGCTGCCAGATCTCAATTGTCACACACCGATCTGCACGATCACAGCTATCCGTTACATCCAGGCAGGCCACCGGAGAAAGCTCCCCTTCCATCAACCTTAGAATCATTCCCACCGTGTATTCTTCCGGTCGCCTTGTGAGTTGATAACCACCCTGGGACCCTCGAACACTTCGCACATATCCTGCTCTGGAAATTTGAGTGATAATCTGTTCTAAATATTTTTCCGAAATCTCCTGCCGTTCTGCAATCCGTTTAATGGGAATATATTCCCCGGTATTGTTTAAAGCCAGGTCCAGCATTAAACGCAAGGCATATCTGCCTTTTGTTGAAATCTTCATTAGTTATACAATCCCGTTGAGAGATATCTTTCGCCTGTATCAGGCAAAAGAACGACGATGGTTTTTCCGGCATTTTCAGGTCTTTTTGCCAGCTCTGTTGCTGCAAAAATGGCAGCTCCGGAAGAAATCCCTACCAAAAGCCCTTCTTTTTTGGCCACGAGCCGTGATGTCTGGAAGGAATCGTCATTACTTACGGTAATGACTTCATCATAAACTTTGGTGTTTAAAACCCCTGGAATAAACCCTGCGCCAATTCCCTGTATCTTATGAGGACCTGGTTTCCCGCCAGAAAGCACTGGCGAATCTTTAGGCTCAACAGCGATGATTTTTACCCCAGGTCTTTTTTCTTTAAGCACTTCTCCAACACCGGTAATGGTACCCCCGGTACCAATGCCTGCTACAAAAAAATCAACTTGTCCGTCTGTATCATTCCAGATTTCAATGGCTGTTGTCTTTCGATGAATTTCCGGGTTTGCAGGATTTTCAAACTGCTGTGGTATATAAGAATTCGGAATTTCTTCTCCTAATTCTTTGGCCTTGGCAATGGCCCCTTTCATGCCGCCGGGACCCGGCGTTAATACCAGCTCAGCACCTAATGCAATCAAAAGGTTTCGACGTTCCACACTCATGGTTTCCGGCATGGTTAGAATCAGACGATAACCTCTTGCTGCTGCCACAAAAGCGAGGCCAATCCCGGTATTACCGCTGGTCGGCTCGATGATCACTGTGCCATACTTGATTTTGCCTGATTTTTCTCCATCCTCGATCATGGCCAGACCAATACGATCTTTAACAGAGGACAATGGGTTGAAATATTCAAGTTTTGCTAATATTGTTGCGTTCAGATCTAAGCTCTTTTCATAATTCGATAATTCTAATAATGGGGTGTTTCCAACTAAATCAGTTAAACTCTTTGCAATTTTTGACATGGTGGTACCTCTCATCTTTCTAAATTCTAATCCATATTAAGTCGATATGAATAACCTAATTTCATTATATGCCTCAGACTTTTTTTTGTCAATATAAAATCAATAATTATTTAGATTATAACCCATATAAGCCAAAAAAAGAATACCTGATTTCTCCGGTATTCTGATTATTAGTCACACGCTTTTTTTTGGTCCTTTTTCTTTTTCTTCAACGCGAACCCGAGCCCAGAAACGTTTCCCTTCAGGATGGGAATCCATTCCTGTAACTTGAGCAAATTGCTGGAGAATTTGTTTCTGTTCATGGGTGAGTTTACGCGGTACTTCAACCTTGATGGTAATGTACTGATCCCCTCTGCCATGGCCATTGACATTGGGAATCCCCTTTCCTTTTAACCGAAAGACTTTGCCATTCTGAGTTCCCTCAGGGACTTTCAGCTTAATCTTAGTATCAATGGTAGGAACCACAATATTGTCGCCCATAGCCGCCTGGGCATAAGTAATGGGTAAATCATAGTAAACATCATCGCCATTTCGTTTAAAGATGGTATCTTCCCGAACCGTGATGTAGACGTAGAGGTCCCCGGTTGATCCATGATTAGGACCAATATTTCCTTCCCCACGGAGTGGCAGGATTGAACCATTATCCACACCTGCCGGAATCTTAATATTAATGGTACGCTCTTTATTCTCAAGGCCTGTTCCATGACATTTATCACAAGGCCGTTCAATGATCGTGCCTTCACCGTGGCATTTATCACATTCCTGGACCTGTTGAATCGTGCCGAATGGCGTTTGCTGTCTGACATAAACCTGTCCTGCCCCTCCGCATTGATCACAGGTTTTAACATCCGAGCCTTTTTGAGCCCCGGATCCCCCGCAAACCGGGCATTCCTCTTTACGTTTAATTTTAATCTTTTTCTCAACACCGAAAACAGCTTCATTAAATGTTAATGTCAAACTGATTTTCATATCAGAACCACGGTTGGAGCGTTGACGCGTTCGCTGACCGCCGCCAAAGCCGCCGCCACCGCCAAAGGAACTGAATATATCGCTGAAGATATCCTCGAATCCACCGCGTCCGCCACCGCCGCTATAACTGTAGCCACCGCCACCGGCACTGGCATCTGTTCCGGCATGACCGAATTGATCATAACCAGCCTTTTTCTCAGGATCACTTAAAATCTCGTAGGCTTCATTGGCTTCTTTAAACTTCTCTTCAGCAGCATTATCCCCTGGATTTTTGTCAGGATGATATTGCATGGCCTTTTTTCGATAGGCTTTTTTTATCTCGTCCGCACTTGAGTTTTTATTAACACCAAGTACCTCGTAATAATCTCTTTTTTCACTCATAAATCTATCTCACCTCTTTTGAATCCTTCTTTAAATAGTCACAACTATAAATTATACCCTTTATAACCTAAGAGTGGAAGTTTTTTTTATATTTGAAACCCTGATTCTAAAATAAAAAGAGTGGCAGCCTCAGCTGCCACTTGTGTACTTAACTTGCACCAGGACTTATTTCTTTATTTATTCCTTTACTTCTTCATATTCTGCATCCACAACATCATCTTCGCCTTCAGCAGCAGCTTCCTGCTCTTCAGGTGTTTTCTTAGCAGCAGCTTCTTCATACATTTTTTGAGCCAATGGATAGAATGCTTCATTTAAAGCTTCCGTTGCCTTGGTAATGGCTTCTACGTCTTCACCTTCACTGACAGTTCTTAAATTGACAATCGCTTCATTAACTTTGGCTTTTTCATCCTCAGATACCTTGTCTCCCATATCCTTTAAGGATTGTTCGGTTTGGTAAATGGTAGAATCCGCAACATTTTTAGCTTCGATAACTGCCTTTATTTTCTTATCATCTTCAGCGTGTTGTTCAGCTTCTTTGACAGCTTTATCTATTTCAGAATCACTCATATTGGTGGTGGATTTAATAACAACATTTTGAGTCGTTCCGGTACCCATATCTTTGGCGGATACATTTACGATCCCGTTGGCATCAATATCAAAGGTCACTTCAATTTGTGGGATACCACGTCGAGCGGCAGGAATGCCGGTTAACTGGAAACGGCCCAATGTTTTATTGTCCTTGGACATTTCTCGTTCACCCTGTAAAACATGAATATCAACGGAAGTCTGGCTATCTGCAGCAGTGGAAAAGGTTTGGCTTTTCTTGCTTGGAATAGTCGTATTTCTGTCGATTAATCGAGTAAATACGCCACCTAAGGTTTCAATTCCCAAAGATAATGGTGTGACATCAAGAAGCAACACATCATGAACATCCCCTGCCAATACACCAGCCTGAATAGCTGCACCAATGGCAACACATTCATCCGGGTTAATCCCTTTATAAGCATCTTCACCGGTCAGACTTTTAACAGTGTCCTGAACTGCAGGAGTTCGTGTGGATCCCCCAACAAGAATCACTTTGTCCAACTCGTTTTTGGCAATACCGGCATCCTTCATAGCTTTTTCAACAGGTCCGATTGTAGCCTTAACAAGATCTTTGGTTAACTCGTCAAATTTAGCCCGGGTTAAAGATAATTCCAAATGCTGAGGACCTTCAGCCGTAGCTGTAATAAAAGGTAAATTGATATCGGATTTAATAACCGTTGATAACTCAATTTTCGCTTTTTCAGCAGCTTCCTTAAGTCTCTGAAGTGCCATCTTGTCTTTTAAAAGATCAATCCCATGAGTCTTTTTAAATTCAATTGCCATCCAGTCAATGACTTTCTGGTCAAAGTCATCCCCACCAAGACGGTTATTTCCGTTGGTTGACTTAACTTCAAACACACCATCACCTAATTCAAGAATGGACACATCAAAGGTTCCGCCGCCAAGGTCATAAACCATGATTTTCTGGTTCTGGCCTTTATCCAGACCATAAGCCAATGCGGCCGCAGTCGGCTCATTAATAATTCTTAATACTTCCAAACCGGCAATACGTCCTGCATCCTTGGTTGCCTGTCTCTGAGCATCACTGAAATAAGCAGGGACTGTAATAACAGCTTTAGTAACCGTTTCTCCCAAATAGGATTCAGCATCAGCTTTCAGTTTCTGAAGAATCATTGCTGAAATTTCCTGTGGTGTATAGGTTTTGTCATCAATTACGACTTTACGATTAGATCCCATATCTCTTTTAATTGAAGCAATGGTACGATCGGGATTGGTTACGGCCTGACGTTTAGCAACCTGCCCAACAAGACGTTCGCCATCTTTTGTAAAAGCAACAACTGATGGTGTGGTTCTATTTCCTTCTGCGTTAGGAATAACAACAGCTTCCCCGCCTTCTAATACAGCGATACATGAATTGGTGGTTCCTAAGTCAATTCCAATAATTTTTTCTTTACCCATTTTTATTTCCTCCTGAAATTTATTATTTTTTATTTGTTTTTTGTTTACTATTTATTACAAATCTTAACCATGGCCGGTCGTATGACCTTCCCTTTAAAACTGTAACCCTTCTGGAATACCTCTAAAATATCCTGATCTTCCTTTTCCGGATCCTCACCGACAGCAACGCCATGATGAAAATTCGGATCAAAGGATTTGTCACAATCAATTTCTGCTAAACCCTCTTCTTTAAGAACATCTTTAAGCTGCTTAAACACCATCTGGACGCCGTTGACATAAGTCTGTCCCTCAGTCTCAGCACCGTCAAACGATGCCTCGGCCCGTTCCAGATTATCCATAACCGGAATAAGTTTGGTTATCAGATTTTCCATAGCAAAACTGTAAATCTCTGCTTTTTCTTTTAATGTTCTTTTTTTGAAGTTTTCAAAATCAGCTTGAAGTCGAATTAAGCGATTTAGTACCTGCTCATCTTCTTGCACAATCTCCTTCAATATTTCTTCCGGAGCTTCCTCAGCGGTTTGCTCATCCGCAGATGCCTCCGCCTCATTTGAATCAGATTTCTTAACCTCTAAAGGTTTCTCCTCCAAAACTTCGTCTTTTAAAATTTCCGACTGATCTTTCTTTTGTTTTGTCATAAAACCACCTATTTCATTAATAAATTTGAGATATGTAAATTCAACTCATTGCGTATGTAATTCAGCACCGATGAAACATTGTCATAGTTCATCCGGGTGGGCCCGATCACTCCGAAGGCTCCCATCATTTCGCCTTCCAACTCATAGGTAGAAGTAATAATGCTAAAATCCTTCAAGCTTTCATTGTCATTCTCACTCCCGATTTTAATATGAATGACCCGATTGCCATCATTGGTAATCATCATATCCGAAAGCACTTGCTTTTCCTGAATAATGTTAACCAATTTTTTAATCTTTTCAACATCACTGAATTCAGGATAATTAAAAAGATTGGTTAGCCCCATGGAATGAATTTCAGATCCTTCTTCCATGAGAGCCTTCTTTAAATGGGGAAGGATCTCATGAATAAGCTGAGTTTCCTTCTCATTTAGCTCCTGTATCTGATCAATGAACTCAGAGCTCATATCTCTCAAAAAGCTATTCTTAAGAAAACTATTCAAAACATTGGTGAGCTTTAGTGAAAGCAGCGGGTCTACTTCAAAGGAAAGGCACATTTCAACATTCTTTGCCATGCCTTCTTGAGTAACTACTATCATTAGTACCCGATTTTTAATCAACGAAACAATTTGAACATGCTTACAGTTAATATTTGTTATTCTTGGTGCTAAAACCACTGACGTATAATTCGTCAGCTGGGATAAAATCCGTGCGGTATGATCCATGGTGTTGCCCAACTCACTGGTATAATTCAAAAAACCACGATGGATGTCCGTACGGATCATTTTTTCCAGTTTTTTAACTTCCATGATCTCATCAACATAATAGCGATAAGCCTGCTGGGTCGGAATCCGGCCGGAAGAAGTATGCGGCTGTACTAAAAAACCTAAATCCTCCAGGTCTGCCATTTCATTTCGGATGGTCGCCGGACTAATCCCCAGGTTACACCTTTTTGAAAGGGTTCGTGACCCTACCGGTTCAGCACTGTTAATATAATCACGAATGATGACCTCTAATATTTTCTTTTTTCGAGCGTTGAGTTCCATGCTTTACCTCGTTACTAGCACTCACGATAATCGAGTGCTAACATCTGAATTAAATATACCACCCTGTCCCGACTTTGTCAACTGATTTCTATAATACTCTATTCAAGTTTTAAAGTTTTCTTAAGGTAGTTATTAAAAAACGCCCCTTATAAAAAAGCCATGAAGACTTGATTTCCAAAATCCTGTCCCCGATCCGTCAGGCGAAGGATTGATCCCTCTCGAACCAATAACCCCTGACTAATAAGTGAAGTAATCGCATTTTCATAAATCAGGAAAAAACTTTTTCCAAAACGCTGTTGAAAAGCCGCGTCATCAATGCCTTTCAGCTTCCGAAGACCTAAAAACAGCCACTCACTCATGAGCTGGCTCTTTGTTAAGGGAGCATCCGTTACCCCAGGGTTTTCGTCGTTTTCAACCAACCGGCAATAGTCTGAAAGATTCCCGGTATTGCCATAACGAACGCCATTATAAAACCCGTGGGCCCCGCATCCAAAGCCGCAATAAGGAATTTCCTCCCAATACTTAAGATTATGCCGACTTTCATAACCCGGCTTCGCAAAGCTGGAAATTTCATAATGCTCATAGCCCTGAGACCTCAAAAAGCCATCAATTTCCCAGTGCATTTCCCGCTCAACATTCTCATCCGGTAAAACAATTTCCCCTCGGGCTTCTCGTTTTGTCATTGGGGTTCCCTCTTCCAGAATCAGGCTGTAACAGGATAAATGCGTTGGCGAAAAGGCCATCAGGGCTTCCAAAGTCTCAACAACATCCTTAATACTTTGACCCGGAAGACCATACATCACATCCACACTGATGTTTTCAAAGCCAGCTTCCTTTAAAAGCCCCATGCTTGTTATAAAATCCGATTGCCGGTGAATCCGTCCCAGGCTTTTTAAAAGCACATCCTGCCATGCCTGTAAACCCATACTCACCCGATTAAAGCCGGCTTCCCTGAAAATCCGCGCTTTCTCAGCGCTCAACGTTCCGGGATTAATCTCAATGGTTTGCTCAGAATCACTGGAAATTGAAAAGACCTCATGAATCAGCCCCATGGTTTCGCTTACATATTCGGCCGGAACTGACGAAGGGGTGCCGCCGCCAAAGTAAATGGTATCCACCAAAGGCAGTTTTTCACCTTTATTTTTTATTGCAAAAGTCTTTATTTCTTTTTGCAAAGCATTAAAATAACGTTTAATTTCATCATCACTGCTAATACTAAAGGAAGGAAAATCACAATAGGCACATTTTTTTACACAAAAAGGGATATGACAATATATTCCAAGGGCATTCATTTTTCACCTCAACCATTTTTAATGACTCTTTCTATTAAGCTATGCTATAATAATAACATAACTTTACAACCATTGAAAAGAAATCAAAGGGAGGAAATTTTATGAAAAAAAAGACCAAGCTTGCACTGATTATCGGTGCTTTTACGGTTATTCCAGCATTGTTCATTGGCCGGGAACGGCGACGAAAGCGACTATTTGAAGCAGCCTATGCAGCAGCCTATAAAGAAGCAATGATAAAAGCTAATGCCGGACCGCTTTCCCCAGATGGTACACCACTTTATGATTTTAAAAATAAAGATAATCTCATCTATTGTGATGAAAGCCAGCTGGGAAAACGTTTAATTCAACTGGAGAATTCCATTAACATTCGAGACATCGGCGGCTATACCGGCTTAGACGGCCGGACCGTAAAATGGGGCAGGATCATTCGCAGCGAGGAATTGGCTCACCTCTCCGATAAGGACGTCTGCTATTTTAAGGATCTTGGTTTAAAACATGCCTTTGACTTTAGGAATAAATCAAAAGCCTTAAAACAGGTGGACCGATTACCGGAAGCCACCGAATATCATCTCCTGCCCATATTTGACAGTCTCGATTTTGGCATTGGGCAAATAGATTTTACCCAACCCGGCACTGTGGATAAATTTATGCGTTCTATTTATAAAATTCAAACCGAAGAACGGGCCCAATGCTTTGCTGAGGTTCTAAAATATCTAACCCTGCCCTGTGAACTGCCCATTCTTTATCATTGCACCAACGGTAAGGACCGCACCGGATTTATGACCTTCCTAATTTTAAGTCTGCTCGGGGTTGATGAAGATAAAATTATTTCCGACTACACCCTTACCAACCTCACCTTTGATGAAAGCTTTGGACTGTTAGGGGATAATATGTCCGAAGAACTTGGTATTGAAAACCATCATCTTTGGGAGTTCTACGGTGTCAAACCCGACTGGCTCAGAATCTCCATCAATTATATTAAAGAAAACTTCGGATCAGTGGAAAATTATTTACTCAATGAAACCGACCTCACCGCCCAGGACTTTGCTAAAATTCGCGAAAATCTGTTAGATTAAAGAAGAATAGATATTGCGAAAGTATCCTGAGCTTCACTGTCTGTTTACATGAAACAATTTTTCCACTATACGTCGTACAGTCTAACGACTGTTCGCCTATACGTTATAAAATTGTTTTCGTGAAGGCAACGAGCCAATCACAAGCTCGCTTGTAGTTGGCGACTGCCCGCGAACCATAAGAAATTCGCATAGCGATTTCTTATGGTTATGAAAACTGACATCAAAGCAATTTACGATTATGTTTATAAATTTCGAAATTACCTAGAATAATAAAAAATAAGGAGGACCCATAAATGCAAATGGATGAACGTGGAAAAATAGGCAGAGATGCAAGTATTCTTCTCGCCGCCACCGATGGTAAAACAAGAAATGCTGGACTGTTAGCCATTGCCAGGGGGCTTGAAGCAAACGCCGCTGCCATTATTACTGCCAATAACGAGGATATGAAACGGAGTCAGACCGAAAATCTTGGCGCCCCTTTGTTAAAACGCCTGACTTTTGATGCTGACAAAATTAATGATGTCATCAAAGGAATTTACAGTCTTACCGAGCTTAATAACCCATTGGGAGTAACAAAGCTTTCCACCCATTTGGATAAAGGGCTTGATCTTTACAAAGTCACCTGCCCCATCGGGGTTATTGGGGTTATCTTTGAATCCCGGCCCGATGCCTTTATCCAAATAGCCACACTTTGCCTGAAAAGCGGAAACAGCGTTTTATTAAAAGGCGGCAGAGAAGCCCTGGAAACCAACCGGATCCTATGCCGAGTCATTCAGGAAGCCACTGCCGCTGCCGGGATTCCCCAGGGATGGATACAAAACCTTGAAAGCCGGGAAGAAGTCACTGCCATGCTGGCCCTTGACCAATACATTGACCTGATTATCCCCAGAGGCTCCAATGATTTTGTAAAATACATTATGGCCAATTCAACGATTCCCGTCATGGGTCACGCCGACGGCATTTGTCATGTGTATGTCCACGATGATGCCGACCTGAAACAGGCTGTGGATATCATTGTGGATTCTAAAACCCAATACGTTGCCGCCTGTAACACCCTGGAAACCCTGCTGATAAACGAAAAAATTGCGGTCTCATTGTTGCCCATCCTAAAGGTCGCCCTGGAAAACAAAGGCGTTCTTATTAAAGGGGATGAAGGCGTTCGCAAAATTATTTCTGCGGAAACCGCCACGGAAGAAGACTGGAAAACCGAATACCTGGATTATATCCTGGCCATTCGCCTGGTTCCCTCAATGGATGCGGCCATTGATCACATTAACACCTATGGCTCCGGTCATACCGATGTGATTCTTTCCGCTGATAAAGATTTTGTAAATACTTTTATGACCCTTGTGGATTCCGCCTGTGTCTTCTGGAATTGCTCTACCCGATTCAGCGACGGCTTCCGTTTCGGCTTTGGTGCCGAAGTCGGCATCAGCACCTCTAAGCTTCATGCCCGGGGACCTGTCGGACTTGATGGACTGCTCAGTTACAAATACAAGCTTGTCGGCCATGGCCAGTGCGTCATCGATTATGCCAATGGCAGTCGCAAATTCAGACATGAACCAAACCAATTGGACTTTCACCTGTAAGCTTTTCAGAAATACTTCATGGAACTGAATAACAAAAATAGCGAACCAAAAAAGAGGCCCCGCCTCTTTTTTTTGTTCACTTTAACTAAAGTCATTAGCAGAAACACTAAACTCTATTTACAATGACTTTAATATTTCAAAAACCCAGAAATTTACAGGCTATTTTTTTCCCAATTATTTTCTTAATAATAAAAATACTCAGACAGCTTAGAAGAACTACAAAGGTAAGCTGTATTAATTGATAAGCCGGTAAAATCTCTCCAATGAATGGCACAAACGAAAGAATAATATAACTGATCATAACCCAGAACAAATGAATATAAAAGATCCCATAAGAATTATCTCCCAGATATTTCAGCCATTTACACTCGCTGTTTGCCACAGACGGTTTAATAACCATCAATAAATTAATGATTGTAAAGACATAAAAAATTGATGAGACTTTAATTTGAATGGTTGCAAACTCTCCAGGAAACCCTAATGCCAGCAGCCCATACCCTTCAGCAATACTGACGATCAAACCGATGAAACAGCATAGAATTGCCTTAGACAATTGATGTTTTCTGAATAACGGGTGATACCCTTTAATTTTAACCCACAATCCGGCATAGTAAAAAATGAACCATGCCGGGAAAAACGTCTGATAAAATGCAAACTGACTTTTAAAAATGATGGCATAGGCATATAAACCAATCAAATATAAAGGGGTTATCAATAGCAATAATTTCGTCCCTCGATTTTTCTGTATTGCTCTAACTAAAAATGGTGTGAATATCGCCAGCTGCAGTAATACGACGATGAAATAAAGTTGAATGGATGATAATCCAAAGATAAGCTTAAACAGAGAATCAAAAACACTCACCTTTCCTCCAGCCAAATAAACGGTTAGCAGGGTGTAGAATGAAGACCATATTAAAAAAGGAATGAGAAGTCTGACAATCCTGTTCCTGATAAATGAATGTGCCGATTTCAGAACTTTTTCAATATTGACAAAATATCCTGCCAGAAAAATAAATATTGCTACCGGAAAGTTAATAAATTGTCGCATGATAATCCAGTAATCAAAATTCCAGTAATCAATCGGTGTTTTTTGGTATCCTATACCGCTTTTGCAATGGATTAAAACAACAATAATAATGCATAGGCCCCTGATAATCTGCCAAAATGGTTCTCTAGTTTTAGTAAGCGGAGATGCTTCCATTTTATTCCACATTTCCTTTGATTTTCATGAGCTGTTCAGTGATAATCCTTTTAGCTTGAAATAAAAGCAGCTTCTTCTTCAACATCCCTGAAAACCTCTTCTCATTAATTTTTTTACACTTGTATGACACCTTTTTCTCTAAAATCCCATTTATCCCTTGAAGCGAATATTTAGAAAGGAGGTTTCAACAATGCAATGAAAGAATTAGTATACCACTTGCCCAGGTTTTTTGCCATTATCGGATCCCTGGTGGGATTTCTCATGGGAGGTTATGACGGGTTTCTTTATACCCTTTTAAGCTTTATCCTAATGGATTACCTCACCGGAGTGATGACGGCCATCATCACAAGGCAAGTATCCAGCGAAATCGGTTTTAAGGGAATTCTCAAAAAAATGCTGATCCTTATTATGGTGGCCATGGGCCACCTGTTGGATCAAAACCTGCTCGGTGGCGGTGATGCCATGCGCACAGCGGTTATTTTCTTTTACACCGCCAATGAAGGCATCAGTATTATTATTGTGCTTTACTTTAAATAACTATTTAAAACTCTTCAGAAGTATTCAAAACACTGGTTTTATGAGGTTTTCCCTTCTCCTGACTTTTTATGACTTTACATGTTTATTCGTAAATTTAGTACAAAAACAGTACCATGTTTTCAAATAAAAAAAAGAGGCTACCGCAAGATAGCCTTTTCCCAATACTCTGTTATTTAATTTAAGCATGCATCCTTATAAACTCATCCATTTTATCACTTGCCACTCTACTTTGTTTTTCAAAACTGTGAGCATATATATTCATTGTTGTGCTTGTATCTGCATGGCCTAAGATACTGGATATATCAATAATATTTACACCCAAATAATTTAGAAGTGTTGCACATGAATGTCTTAATCCATGAAGAGCTATCATTGGTAATTCTTCAAGTCCTTTTTCTTTTGGATACTCTTTGTTTTCTGTTACCCATTTATTATAGCGCTTAATATGATTGATAAAGTAATTATAGGTTGTGCTTCTTCCCATTAACTTTCCATCGCTTTGAATAAAGAGATTGCCATCACCTTTCCATGCATCCCCTAATAAAAGTCTATACTGATTATATTCAGCTTTATATTGTCTAAGCAATGGAATCAAAGAATCAGGTATCGATACTATACGAATAGAGGAGTATGTTTTGGGCTTTTTATATTCAATACCTTCTTCTGTCTTTGTTACTGATTTACTAATATCAATAATCCTTTTCTCAAAATCAATATCATTCCAATGCAAAGCCAAAGCCTCACTTTTTCTTAGCCCACAAAATAATGCAATGTTAAAGAATAATTTGTATTGCGTTGAAACTTCCCTACAATCCATATAATAATCATTTATGTGATACATCTTACCTTCATCATTTACCCTGTTGTGTCCTGTGTATTTAACAGGAAAAGTCATCTCTAATGATTTTAAAAATAATAGTGATTGTTGTGGTGTGAAATATTTTATCCCTGGTTTCTCTTTATTCGTTTTTGGAAGAATAGCATTTTTGCAAGGATTTATCTCAATCATTTGCCAACGTATTGCCGTACTAAACATGCTACTTAATATGAAGCTAAACTTAGCAATAGTTGAGTGAGCATATTCATCAACCATGGTTTTATAAAATTCTTCAATTAATGGTATTTTTATAAAAGCAATTTTATAACTCTTAAAGAATGGGATCATTTTATTTTCCAAGTAATATTTATATCCTTCATATGTACTATAAGTAAGATTGTCTTTCATGTATTCAAGCCAGTTATAAGCAAATTCTTCAAATGATTGTTTTTCTCCATCAAAGCACGCACCATGCTTTACTTTATCTTCAAATTCCATTGCAAACTTATTAGCTGATCTTTCTTGTTGTTTTGGTGTCATTGATATATCAGGAGTAAAGGTAGTAGTTTGCTTTATTTTTCTTCCTTGCATATCATATCCATTAGAAACTGTTATTCTAAACACTACACCTTTTTTATTTTCTACTTTTTTTATTGATGCCATTTCTAACACTCTTTCTCAATTTGGTTTTTATAACGGTAGAAGGTAGCTTTCGTCATCCCTAATTCATTCATTAGTTCAAACGGTCTTTTCTTTCCTTGCTGCACTAAGCAATATTGTTTTGAAAAATCTTCAATGTTCATAACTCTTGGTCTTCCATAATTATCCCATTCGCCACGTTCTTTTTTAGCTTGTATACCTTCTCGTTGTCTTTTTTCTTTTTTCTCAATTTCTGCTTGTGCCATACTTGCAAAGAGTTCTAACATCATGTTGTTAATTGTTTCTAACATCATCTTCGCTGTAGAGTCTGGCATATCTGATATTTTAATTAACGTGGTTGGTAACTCTAAAACCATAATCCTTATGTCATTGTCTTTGAAGTATTGTAATTCTTTAAGTGTATCTTTTTTATTTCTACCTAACCTGTCAATCTCTGTGACAACCAGAGTATCGCCCGACTCTAGTATTTCATCTTTAATGATCATGTATCTAGGTCTATTAAAATTCTTTCCTGTCTGTTGATCAGTATATACTTTATTCTTATACAGATTGATTTTGTTATCAGTAGCAAATTTTGTAAGCTCTGTTATACCCCTGTCAAGATGCTGATCTTTTGTACTGGTTCTGTGATATGCAACATATTTCATACAATTACCTCTTCCCTAAGAATTAATCGAACAGATGTTCGTTTATGATTATATTATACTTAGCAGGTATCAAAATGTACACACATCTTTTGAGTATTATCAAAAGGTTCTAGTGATAAGATTTTGGTAATGTTTTTATGCCCTTTTTACCAGTATCATTATGTATAAATTCTGAGACTATCAATATTAAGCTGATATTGGATTAGGCATAATGAGTGACCATATAGACCCTGCGTGTGTTTGTAATTTTCCTCGGCAACACTTACTAATACATGATTGGCTAAATCCCCAATCACTCGCTTCTGTAGCACTTTCCCACATCTCAATTAATTTACCATCAAGTGTGCATTGGTACACTTGTTTTGAAATTGCTTTTCTAGCTCTTTCATTGCGTGTGCCGTAATTGTTGTTTTCCTTTGCCGTCATTAATTCCAGATTCCATACCCAATTGTTGGCCTTTTTCTCATCTTTGTGGTTGATCTGCAATCCGTCTGGTATTGCTCCGACGTGGGCTTGATACACAAGTCTATGAACGCTTATTTTTTTCCATTGCCCGTCATCAGAAACTAATTGAACTCGCATATAACCATTATGATTGTTTTGCTTCATCATTCTCATTGTTTTGGTATCATAAACTTGACCATCAGTAGAAATACGATAGCGTTTGTAGTTCTTTATTTTTCCCCAGTAAATAGGTTCTCCGGTCTTTGTTGTTGTGGGTAGCTGCATAATACTTACCCCACGTCTTGTTCTTTATCGCCAGTGTTCAAATAATCGATAAACTTATCAAAGTTTACTAAATATTTTGTACCTGCTTTTACATGTACGATCTTATTCTGTTTGCATAATTGCATGATATTGCAATAAGCAAAACCTGTTTCATCTGCAGTTTGCCGAATTGTTCTCATTCTTGGGATTGTTATTGTACTTTCCATTGTATCTCCTTCAGTTAAATTATGTTTTAAAGTATATTCAACTGAATATTGCATTTAATGCCTTTTATTGGTTTTCTCATTTTATTTTATATATCTTTAAATCATTTAGGATGACTTTAGAAAGGCTTTATTTTATTCCTATATATTCTTATTAACTAATAAATTAAAGTTAAACTGATGATGGCTGATAGCCTCTGATTAACATCTATTCTTTATAAGCTTGCTACTTATTTATTGGATTATTCCAATTAGATATCTTATTATCTGCATTGACTTTCTCCGCTAAATTACGTAAATGATAACCACGCATGAATGCTTTTGAAACTACACTTGAAACTTTCTTTTCTGTTTTTTCTTTATTTGCTTCAAACTTTAATTGCTTTTCCGATTTGCTGCTATTCAAAGCTTTTGTTTTGATATCTGGTGTTAATAGACCTGCGTAAGTTGAATAGTTCAATAATTGCAATACTGCTTTACTACCAATAATTCCGGACTTAACTTCTTTAACTAAATTATTTCTTATTAGGGATTCATTGGCCTGCGTCACATACTTAGGCATTTGGGCTAACAACTGTAACAACTTGGAGTTGACTGCTTGTGTATCGTCCTTTTCACCTTTAAAAGAATACTGGCTGTTTTTAACCTCTTCTAATTCCTGACTGTATTCCTGGTATATTTCTTCATTTGTTTCTAACATCTTATTGAGCTTTTCTGAATACTGGTTGCAAATTCTGTCTGTACTTTCTGAATCAATTTCGCTGTAATTATCTTTAAAGCTTTTAACACCTTGATATAAGCTAGATATTTCTTCCCGGGTTTCTGCTTTGTGTATTCCTTCGAATAGATCATTATGTTCTTCCACCATGCTTACTGTTGATATTGTTTCCATATTATTTCTCCTTTATTATGTGGGTTATTCCCAATCCTCTTCTGTTTCAGTTTCCATGTCTGGGTCCTTAGTTCTTCTTACCACCTCAATAACAAGTGGTCCTGCTTCTTCACTACCATCTAGTAGAAATGCTGTTTCAACACCATAAGCCTTGTCAATTAGATATTTACATGCATTGAATCTATCTTTTGATAGCCGATCTTTTGCTATATAGATAATGCTTTCTAAGGACTTGATAGTTGATTCTTTTAATAGTTTAATAAATTGTTCTTTTTCATCCTTTTGCTGTTCCGTTTGTTTTGGTCGTCCTTTGACATTGCCTGATTGTCCTTTTACAAAAGACATATTAGTCACCTCCCTTATGCATAAACTTTTACTTCAATAATTTCTTTATCTTCTTCCCATTGTCTAATGATTTCAGCTTTTGTTGATGGTGTAGATAACTGCTTTAACAGTTGTTGCGTCTCAGCAATTTCTGCTTGTAACTTTAATACCAATTGTTTGTGAAATTGATTTCCGTTGGTTACTTTCATTTGATATTTCCTTTCATTATATTGCTGTTGATAAGTTAATGTGTGTTGTCTTCTTTATGTTACACTGTCCTCAATATTGGGACAGGATTTCAAAGTTATGTTTTCATCCTGCGGGCAGTGTACGCTGCTGTACGTGTTGTATATGCTATTCTACATATAGATTTGATGAAATTTATTTTTAAAAATTTATGGCCCATTTTAACCATAATTGGTTAATTGAGTTAGAAAAATTTTAGCCACATGACTTCTTGAATTCAGAAAAAGTTTCAATTATATCTTGAGGTAGGGCGTATTTGTCAATTATATTTTGATAGTCCCTTGCTAAATGATCGGACCTTCCTCTTAGTACGTTCCATTTTCTTACGGACTTTTTCAACACTTCTGCATCGACTATCAAGTCCCTTTGTTTTGCGATTGTCTTCACGATATTTTCTGTTTCACACAATGATTCAATAAGAAGTAAGGTACACTTGTTTAGATATGGTTTTATCTTTTCCTTAATTATTTCATCGCAGAAGATACGTTGATATTCTTTTATAATAGAAACTAGAGCATCCTTACAGAGGATATCTGCGAACGTTGTTTTCCCTCCAAATAGTTTCTCAAGCGTCCTTTCGATCATTATTATTTCAATTCGTAACAACCCATCTGGTACTGCATCTGAATTTTGTTTCTTTTCCTTCTTTTCCATGATCTGCTGTTGTGTTTTGTCATACGCCTTAATGATGTAGTAATGTAATCTTTTTGCTATTACGGTATGAGTTTCCTCTTTTAAACTGCAATATCTACTTGGTCCCACATATTTAATATTATCCCGCTCTGTTGATAGCGTTGATAGGTTTAAAAGATTTAGCACATCTGATTGAGTAGCATTCCCTGATACTTTCTGCGTTACGTTGCACTCAATGGTTTTAATCGTGCTGTTTAACTCACTTCCGAAGAGTTGCTTTAGTTGTTTTTCACAATCCGATTTGATCATTTCAAGCATTATGCTGTCCACAATAGAAAATGGTTGAATATTATCGTCTCTTATGAATCGTGGTAAAACTAATCTGACCGTTGCCTTTCCGTCTTTAGCTTCTACTGTACCATACTTTTTGCCATGTTCGTTTATCAATGGCTGCTTTGGTAAATTCTTCAACTCACCTTGAAATACTACTTCGAACGCACATCCGTCTAAGCCCTGTTTTGCTTTGCTAATCATTCTTACCTTCCTTTCTGAAATTACTTCTGATTTTCTAATCATTTTGTTGAGCAAAAAAAAGAGAGGAACAAAAATCTACCATCATTACTGATAGACCTTGTTCCTCTGAACATTTTTATATTTAATTTCTAGTTTATTAAGTTAAGTACTACGTAATGCCATTTTTCTTTTAATAGTCAACATCATCCGGAATCTTATTAGGATATAGAACTTCTACTTTCTTATTCTCTTGTAAACATCTCTTTATTTTTTTAGTAACATTTTCTGGATAGTCCATGTATTGCATCATAGGATAACCTTCACCAAATCTGTTGAAATATAAATTTGTATACTTCTTATACTCACTGAGTGCTTTGCTTTTCATATATTTCTCCCATTAGTCTATTATACAGCATATCATTAAATGTGTACAGGCTTATTTTAATTTATTTTTACACCGCTTTATACCTTTATTTATATAAACGCATTTAATTACTAATTTTATTGTGCTTTAAAAGCTATCAGAATGGCCTAGATTAACTTTAATTAAATAACTGATATAATATCCATCCAATTAAATAAGATCAATCTGAGATCATTCTCATGATTTTGAAGATAGTATTTGTTATTCTCTATACTTATACTAATTAATATTTCTTTTATTGCGATCTACATACTATAAATTACTTGTTTTATCAATAGTACTAAAATAGTACAAATTTTATAATTTAAGTTAGAAAGTAAAATAAATAATCCATTAAAAATATTAAACTCATTTGTTCAATTAACTTAAGCAAACATCTAAAACATTTTAAAATGAATATCTTGAAAAGCATTTGAAATAAACACTTTGAGGGCTGATGACCTTAATTATGTTGTGACCTTCTCACTATCAATTCAGCACATAACATCTGCCCTATCTCATCTAATAGTATTATGCTTTTGAACGGATGAGTCAATATGTATTATGGAAAATCTTGGCCGTATCGGTTTTCCCATTCCGGAAAAGTTAAAGAAGGTTTTGGCACAATTATCAGAACAGGAAAAGGAGAAATATTAATATGTACATGTTGCAAATTCAGGAAGCCCTTCAAAATGCCGGCTATTTCCCAGGCTCATTGGATAATATTGCCGGACCACAAACACTTGCAGCTATTAAAGCTTTTCAGGCAGATCACAACCTGGAAGCCGATGGGATGGTTGGCCCGATGACCCATCAGGCACTTTTTCAGGACACCAACCCGGTTCCATCACAACCCGGACAACTCACCCCTCACTTTAACCGACAGGAATTTAAGTGTTGTTGCGAAAGACGATACTGTAACGGTTTCCCAAATGAAATGCATCCGGATCTCTTAAACCACTTAGAATCTGTCAGACAGAATCTCAACACACCAATCATTGTCACTTCCGGTGTCCGCTGCCCCACCCGTAATCAGGAAGTCGGCGGCATCCCTAATTCCAAGCATCTCATCGGTTATGCAGTGGACTGCTACGCCCCAGGACTTTCCATCGAAGCACTGGTTGAAGCAGCACAAAGAGAGAATCTGGGAGTCATTCTTTACCAGAATGAAGGATTCTGCCATTTAGAAATTTAATGCTTTAATCACAAAAAACGGAAGCCAATCTGGCTTCCGTTTTTTTGTGCTATAGGTTATGATTTGTCAGTAATGAACCTTTAGTTGCCTTATTAACAGCAATCAGGAGCAGATAACCAGTCAATGAACCGATAATGGTACTAACCGAAAAAGGAATAACGAATCCGTACCATGCCGCTGTTGAATTTCCAAGTAAAAGCCTGGCTACAGGATAAGAAAGCAAAGCACCGATAATACCGGTGCCGAAGATCTCACCGAGTACAGCAAAGTGAATTTTTTTAGTCTTATTATAAATAATTCCAGCAAGTAATGCCCCGATCATACTCCCAAAGAATGCAAGAGGTGTACCTGTTCCAAGTAAGTTCCTTATCAGTGAAATAGCAAAAGCACACATCACACCATATAACGGACCTAATGTTACTGCACAAAGCACATTAATCATGTGTTGTATTGGAAAGAATTTTGTAATTCCTAATGGAATATAAAATGGAGAGCAAACAACGCCAACAGCAACATACATCCCTGCAAGAGCTAATTTTTTAGTTTTCATTATAAGCGCCTCACTTCAGATCCACCTTTTTACCACTCAATACACGATTCATAGTTCGTACCGCACATAACTTTCCGCACATTGTGCAGCTGTCCTCATTTTCCGGTTTTGAACTTTCACGGTAACGACGTGGCTTTATCGGATCTAAAGCAAGATTAAACATCCCTTCCCAATCAAGGTTTTTACGGGCAGTGCTCATTTTATAGTCAATATCTGAAGCCCCTTTAATCCCTTTGGCAATATCTCCGCTATGAGCGGCAATCCTTGAAGCAATAATGCCTTCTTTCATATCATCCATATCAGGCAAACGCAAATGCTCTGCCGGGGTAACATAGCAAAGAAAATCCGCACCGCTGGCTGCCGCTAAAGCACCACCGATGGCACTTGTTATATGATCATAACCCGGTGCGATGTCAGTGGTTATCGGGCCTAAAACATAAAGGGGCGCGCCATGACATAGCTTTTTCATAAGCAGCATGTTTGCAGCAATCTCATTAATAGCCATGTGTCCGGGACCCTCAATCATAACCTGAACATTTTTCTCCCAGGCACGCTTTGTCAGTTCGCCCATGACAATAAGTTCCTCAATCTGAGCAGCATCAGTGGCATCATATATACATCCGGGACGACAAGCATCACCAAGACTCATTGTGACATCGTATTTTTCAAATATTTCGAGGATTTTATCATAGTGCTCATAAAAGGGATTTTCTTTTCCAGTTTGCTCCATCCAGGCAAAGAGCAGTGAACCTCCCCGGGATACAATATTTGTCAACCTGCCCGTCTTTTTAAATCGCCTTGCCGTTTCACGATTAATGCCGGCATGGATTGTCATGAAATCCACGCCATCCCGAGCATGAACTTCCACAATCTTGATAAATTCCGCTGCTGTAATATCCGTGAGATTCTTATCATAAAAGCCGATGGCATCATAAATCGGCACGGTGCCCAGCATAACGTTCGCGGTTTCAACAACCAGCTTTCTGAAATCTCCTGTTTTGCCAAAGCAGCTTAAATCCATAATGGCATCGGCCTTCATCTTAACTGCGGTTTTCACCTTTTCAATCTCATTATCGAAATTGCATACGTCTTCTGAAATGCCCAAATTAACATTGATTTTAGTCGTTAATCCCCTGCCAATGGCTTTCGGGATCAGATTTCGGTGATTTTTGTTGGCGGGAATAACTGCGGACCCTGCTGCTATCCGCTCCATAAGTTCCTGCGCACTTAAAGCGTCTGTGGCCGCCGCCTGTTCCATTTCCGGTGTAACAATACCCTTTCGAGCTGCATCCATTTGTGTTGTATAATTTATTTAATACTCCTTCATATCACATCATTTTTTTTATTATGGCAAAAAATAAAAGACCCGCACCAATATGGGCGAGTCAAATAATTTGTTAAAATTAATGCCTTCCCTACGATGGTGCTAACCATATCAGGTTCAATGGGTTAAAAACAGAGTTTTCTCTCAGCCTTTCGGCACCCCAAGCAGTGTTACAATATTTAATTTTTTTTAGTGTATCATAAACTAAATAGAATGTAAAGCTTTCAAATGTTTCTAGCTGAACATATCGTCGCCGCTTTTGAAGCCAAAAGCCGGATGGAAGTCAAATTTCACTGCCCCAACAGCGACATCATTCCCAGCAGCTTTTTTAATACGGGCGATTCCATCATTTCCAAATCCGGCACATAATTCTAATGCGTTACATCCCTTTTCAACCATTTCTATTGCTACTTTTTCTGCTTCGTCATAGTCAGCGCATCCCACTACATTCATATTAATTGCTTCTGAAGGGATGATCGCTCTATCTTTTTTTGAGTCCAAACCAGGCGCCACATAAATAAATGCACATTCGAATTTCATTTTTCTCCCTCTTTCTGTGTGTGTAAGTGTAGAGTGCTTATATTCAACCGTCGGCATTCTTCACAATAAAACCCACCTCACTGATTCTATCTTAGCAGAAATTGTCAACGGTTGCAATATACAAAGCAGATAATACCCATAGCAATAAATCCCCCCATTCAATGTCGAAAAAATATTTCGCGAAACTTTTTGGTACTTTTATATTAGTATTTTTCGGTATAAAATTACATAAATAAATGGCAGGCTACTGTTTTCCAAGTGCCTGCCACCAAAATCCTATTTTTTAATTATTGATCTCCGATGGGTTATCAATATCTATATACCGCAGCCAGGTCGCTTTCCGTTGGCATATCCTCACTTTCTAGGATCACAACTTCTCCCCCTCGACTAAGAACCGCTTCAGCCATGTCGTCGTAAATATCTCCAACGTAAAAATCTTCTGCCACGCCTTCAGTAATGGTACCGTGACTAGGCTCATATCTACCTGGATGGACTTTATTTTCTTCCAGATAAAGGACTTCCACCCGTCCCTCTGTAATCGCTCTGGCAATTTCAACCACATCATTTGAGCCCATATCTTTTGAATGAGCCTGGTTGAATATTTCCATTCGTTCTTTCAGTTGCTGTCTGAAAATATCCATCATGACATTCTGAACCTTTTCATAAAGCATTTTTTCGTCCATTGCCTCAATGTCACTTTTAATACCTTCTTTAATCAGATATGGATTTTTTGATATCTTTCGGAATTCCCCTTGATGTTCATCTAACCCAACGAGTATAAGGGGTATTTTATACTGCTTGGAATGCTGCTCTTCAACGAAGGTCTCCACGTGGCGGAAAAATTTTTCTTCATCTACTTTTCTCTCATCCTTAGCGCCTCCGTATCCGTGATATGTGGATTGCTCGCCTCCGGTACTGGCATGGGACAGATGCCCTTCTGTTGTTTGAGTCCCTAAAACACCTTCCATTGTTGAGTCTTTTTCGTCTAATGAAATCTGATGAAGTCCATAATGATCTGCTTCAAAAAGAAAGAATCGATCTCGATTGAGTCCGAGAACATGATACCGGCCGTTTAACTGATAACTTTTCAATAGGGGTTTTATATAATAGCTATCGGATACAATGGCTCGACTGGTTACGCTAATGGGGAGTTTGTATACAATACATTCTTCCTCATCCGCCAGAATCGCCATTCCTTCTGTAGCACCTTCCCAGAATATAATATCCTCTTCCATTTGTTTGAAAAGAGAAAACAGATCTCTAAACCCTTTGACCTCTTTATCTTTTAACGCCTCCTGTGCCTCTCTGACAAGATTTTTGAAACGAATAGGATTTTCAAGCCGATCCGGTTTTTTAATATTGGTATCAATATAAATAGATATTACCGGACTCTTTCCTTTTTCCATTAAAGGGTGTGGAAATTCTTTTACAAATTGATATTTCATAATATTAATCCTCCTTATGTAGATATTAGTTACCTACCCGTTTTCTTAATAAAATCACACCAACCATAAGATATTCCTTTCTTATTCCGAAACTTCACCAACTTTTTTATTGACCTCTTCAGCAAATTCTTTAATATGTTTTATTATTTCCCTATATGTGGTTTCCATGAGCTCAGGTTCTAATTCGAATAATTTAATACCATATCTTAAATTTACAAATCCAGTGACTTCTAATTCATCCTCTGAAATACAATTAAAATCCGCTTCGTAGACTAATTTACAATCGATTAATGAATTGAATTTACTAACCAATGATATTAAAAGCATGTTTGCTATAGCGTATTGTTGATTTAATACATAAAAATCAACATAAGTTTCCTGACAATGGTCTACTCTTTCGCTTTCTATAAGAAATCCCTGGCAGGAGTTCATCGTAAAAAATACATTTACTGAATTAATAGCGTCTGCCAATTCCTTAATCCCTTTATCGATTGCGCCCGGATCTCTTAAAAAATATTTTTTATCTTCGGTTGTAAAAAGTGTTGCAGGGTTTTTATCAATTTCTAAAAATGAATCATCCATATTATATAAGCCCTCTTTCTCGATTATCGTCTCTATTATACCTTGAATTTCATAAAAAAGGTAGCTTAGGCGTAGGCTCGCAAAAACCATTGGGCACCTTGTTGTATAGCGTTGAGCTTGCAAATACAGCAGGTATATTAATAGATATCTGCATCAACAGTCTGAAATGCTTCAGTAAAACCTGTTTAGTTATGCCTTTGCTTTTTTCATGGCTTTGAATCCTCTGAATTAACATCACTGTTTTCTTCTGTAATTTGATCTTTCCGCCGGAAAAGACCTTTCTTTTTATGATGACTGCCTGACTGAACCTTATCTTGATCACGACTATAACCATATCCATAATAGAGAGCACTTTTTTTAAATTCTACTTTTGTTAAGACAACACCTATAATGTTTGCCTCTACTTTTTCAAGGTTTTTTTTTGCTTCAACAACCATTGCTTTTTTTGCTTCCTGAGCTGCCACAACCAGTAGTACTCCATCGACTACTTTGGATACAATACTTGCATCCGCAAAGCTTAATACTGGTGGCGTATCAATCAGAATGATATCAAATTTTTTCTTGCATTCGATAATCATGTTCTCAAAAGCATCAGAATTCAACAGTTCTGTTGGTGAAACTTGTTTATTTCCTGCTGTCATGACTTCTAATTCTTCAAGGTCGCCAACTTTATTCAATACAAAATCAAGCGGCAATCCATCAACGAGCATATTCGACAAGCCTGGCAGTCTTGAATTAATATCAAAAATTTTGTTCACACGCGGTAGTCTTAAGTCTGCATCAACGATCAGCACCCTCTTACCTGACTGAGCAAATGTTATTGCCAAATTACAAATGGTGGTGGTTTTTCCTTCTTTTTTGCCCGCACTGGTCACTAGCATGACCTGATATTTATTTTTAAAATTTTTAAAATTCAAATTGGTCCTTAACAATTTATAACTTTCTGTTTCAAATGATGTGGGACTGCTTAATGTTACTAAACTTGATAGATTCATATTATTTAGCCTCCCTTTTAAATTTTGGAATGCTTCCCAGTACTGATATCCCAATGAGAGTTTCAATATCCTCTTCATCCTTAACCGTATCATTAAGTAAAAACATAATGATTACAATAAACAATGAAGCAAAAAGACCTAAAAGGCCTCCGATTACTGCATTCAGCAATTTATTCGGAGCAATGGGCTTTTGAGGTACCGTGGCCTGGTCCAGGATACGAATATTTTCCACCCCAACGATTTGCGAAACAGCTAATGTCAGTTGCTTAGCTAGTTCATCTGAAACCATTTTTGCAATTTGAGGGTCAGTATGTCTAAATCCAACGGTAAAAAGCCGCGAATCTTTAACGGTTTCAATGACTACATCTTTCTGAAACTCATTGTATGCTATATTCATCCCTGTATTTTTCATGACTTCATCAATAACCAAGTGGGTTAAAGCAATTTGCTTGTAATCAGTGATTAACTGACTATCCGCTTCCAATTGACCTAGGGAAATACCAATTGATGCCAAACCTGAATTTTCCTGTCCGATAAACAAAACTGTTTTTGCTTCATAAATTGGTGTCACGAATATGGCTGTTATAGAATAGGCCGTCGCAAAGCCTGCCATTGTAAGTAACAATATCAGCCACCATTTTTTAATAACAATATCAAACAGCTCTAATAAATTGATACTTTTTGTTGTTTTCATAATGATCTCCCATCCTCTATAACCCACTTTATCACATATTACTTATTTCCAATTTTCTAAGTTCATTTCTTCTTTCTGATCAAATAAATTCTTAATCAAATCTAAATCCTCCTGGTTGTATAACTCGTACCATAATCCATCGATGATCTCAGAGTAAGTTTTCAGACGATAATTTTCATAGGTAATATTTGCATCCCAGCTACTCATTTTAATATAATCCATAATCTTAAGTGCGTTAGCATCGGTTTCTATCCCTTTATTATAATAGGTTTCAACAAGTTTGATTTTCTTATTCTGCTGTTTTACGATCCACACCATAGATCAAACGGAGTTTTATTTCGCTTTTATTATTCACTTCATGATTGTCTTTATAGGTTGTTACGATTTTTTTTACTCTACGAATGAGTTCTTTTTTATCTGAGGAGTTTAGTATTAGGGTCAACTCGGCAATAGATTGCTTAAGGCTGACATAATCGATTTTACAGGGTTGGCCTATTCGAATCTTTTCATATCGGGTATCGATTAAACCTTCTTCATCCATCAGAAGTTCTTCATAGAGCTTCTCACCTGGTCTTAGTCCTGTGATCTCGATCTCAATGTCTTCGTTTAGCTTAAGACCGGAAAGTTTAATCAGATCTACGGCCAGGTCATATATTTTTACCGGTTGGCCCATATCAAGAACAAATATTTCCCCGCCTTTTGCAATGGCACCGGATTGCATCACCAGTTGAGCTGCTTCTGGTATAGTCATAAAGTACCGAATAATTTCTTTATGGGTGACCGTCACTGGTCCGCCTTCTTTTATCTGTTTTTTAAAAAGTGGTATGACTGAGCCGTTACTGCCAAGAACGTTGCCAAATCTAACCGCAGTAAACTTTGTCTTGCTTTGCTGGGCAAGGCCCTGGATGATCATTTCACATATGCGCTTACTGGCTCCCATAATATTGGTTGGATTGACCGCCTTATCTGTTGAAATCATAACAAAGCGCTCAACACCATATTCATGGGCTGCTTCTGCCATGTTTTTGGTCCCAAAGACGTTATTCTTAATGGCCTGGTTTGGTGAATGTTCCATCAGTGGCACATGTTTATGAGCTGCGGCATGGAAGATCACATCTGGATGATTTGATTCTATAATAGAAAAAACATCATCTCGGTCTCTTACCGATGCAATGATGACATCCAGATTCAACTTGCTGCCATAATCCTGTATAAGTTCATTTTGTATTTCATAGGCATTATTCTCATAATTATCAAGTATAATAAGCTTACCTGGGTTGAATCTGGCAATCTGTCTGCATAATTCAGAACCGATGGAACCACCGCCACCAGTCACCAAGATAATTTTACCTTCAATGTAACTGACTACTTCTCTTACATTAAGGTTCACTGTTTCTCTCCCAAGAAGGTCTTCAATCTCAACATCTCTAATCTTACTTAAAGAGACTTGACCATCAATCATCTCACGGATGCCTGGTATGATTCGTACCTTGGCAGTTGTTCGTTTACATTCACTCAAAATCATTCTCAGGGTGGTGGGATCCGCTGTTGGTGTGGCAATGATGATCTCGCTAACTCTAAATCTATGAACGATACTTCCGATGTCATTATTGTTGCCTCGGACTTTGACCCCTGCAATGTTTTTATTTAGTTTATTTTCGTCTTCATCAATAAAACCTATAACATGTCCATAGTTAAACGCATGGTTCTTAATCTCGGTGGCAATCAGAGTCGCCGTAGCACCGCTCCCAATAATTAATATTTTTTTCTCAGAACCTTTTTTATTAAACAGTTGTTTATTTTTCAAACTCCTAACAAGCCGATAGCTAAAACGGGTGCTGCCAGCAATGGCAATTTCAAAAATCATGATGGTTAGATAGATACCAAAGTATAGTCTTTCCCCCATATATATCAGAATAATGGTGCCAAAAATATTTGATACAACCCCGGCAAGTACAATTTTCATCAGTTCCTCCACTGATGCATAGGTCCATATGCTGTTGTACAAATCAAAGTATCGGTAGATCACAATCTTACCCAGTGTCAAAATGAATATACTATTTAAGTATATACTTATGATCTCTGTTGGTACAATGCCTTCATAATGTAGGTATACCGCCACAAAGAAAGCTATATTCACAGCCAACATATCTGCAATAATTAGAAATAAGTGTCTGCTCATTTTAGTTCCCATGGTATACCTCACTTTTTAACATAGAAACATTATGTTGGTGCTTTTTTAATTGTTTCTAATGTCAGATTTTTTGACAATGCCAACAAATCGGCTAATGCTTTGGTCAACCAAATAATTCCAAAGGTTTTAATCATTATTAATTCTTCCTGCGTTGCTATCATTTCGACTTACCTATTATGTATTTAATGCCACAAGGAATATCGACAAAACCATACCAAATATTTAGCATAACTTATATATTTTTCAGTATAAATTAATGACTTATTTCTGTTATCGCATACGCAAGCCAAATCTTCTTGCTTTTTCTATATCCGCAATCATTAATGCACCATCTTCGATCATCAATCTAGGATTATCGACAAATAATGTCTCTGCACAAAGCTCCCCAAAAGCCTGAGAAACACTATCATAGGCCCTTTTCATTACTGGTGGTCTATTGTCAACATTATGCCCGTCCGATGCAACAATATGGATCGAACCACCTTCTATCCATTTAAGTGCTTTTTTTCTGGTTTTTTTGTCTATAATATAGCTTGACGTTATTTGTGCGTAGATGCCTTTTTCTGCCAATTCTTTGATTTTATCAGGTTTTTTCATGAAAATCTGATAACGCTCAGCATGAGCCAGTACAATCTTGTAACCACTGAGCTGGAGATCATGCATCATGGCTTCATGAAATGGGTAGAAATGATAATAGGGTAATTCCACCAATAGATATCGGCTATCCCCCATGGTATGGGCTTGACCATTCTTTATCCCTTCCATGCTTTCTTCACTTAAATAAATCTCATTACCTAAATGTATTTTTAAATCAATTTTTTCAGTAATAATGTAGTCTTTTATCAAATTATATTGTTTTTCAACATTTTGATTGTAATAAATGGGTATATTAAAATGGGGTGTTAAAATCATCTCACTCACACCCTCATTGATTGCCATATGTAGCATCCGTATGGCTACATCCATGTCTTTCGCACCATCATCAACGCCTGGCACCAAGTGTATGTGTGTATCAATCATAACATCACTTTCTCTTTATTTGTTTGCTTCAATGTCATAATAAAAAGCTCCTTCTGTTAACAATCTTATCCATTATAAATACTTGACGGTTTTTATAAATCACGCGCATTATTCTCTACTGAATAAATCTCTCGTATACACTTTATCCACTACATCTTTAATCTCATCGGATAATCGATTTGCTACGATAAGATCAGAAATTTTTTTGAATTCATCAAAATCTTTAATGACTCTAGAATTGAAAAAATCATCTTCATCAAGGGCTGGCTCAAATACAACTACTTCTATTCCTTTCGCTTTAATTCGTTTCATGACACCTTGAATAGCAGATTCGCGGAAATTATCTGAGTTCATCTTCATGGTGAGCCGATAGATTCCTACAATTTTTGGTTCTCTCTTAATAATCATATCCGCAATGTGGTCTTTTCTCGTTCTATTGGCATCTACGATGGCAGACATGATGTTTTGGGGTACGTCTGAGTAATTAGCAAGAAGTTGTTTTGTGTCTTTTGGTAAGCAGTATCCACCATATCCAAATGAGGGGTTATTATAATAGTTTCCTATTCTCGGATCCAGACTAACGCCTTTGATGATATCTTGCGTGTCAAGACCTCTTACCTCAGCATATGAATCAAGCTCGTTAAAATATGCAATCCTTAATGCAAGATAGGTATTCGCAAAAAGTTTAATCGCTTCTGCTTCAGTTGATTTAGTATAAAGGATATCAATATCTTCTTTAATGGCACCTTGAGCAAGTAATTCCGCAAAGACTTTAGCTCTTTCTGACTGCTCTCCAACAACAATTCTTGAAGGGTATAGATTGTCATAAAGCGCTTTTCCTTCCCTTAAGAATTCAGGAGAAAAGATAATATCCTCTGTTTCAAATTTTTCTTTAACAGCTTCTGTATACCCAACCGGTACCGTAGATTTAATAATCATAACGGCATCAGGGTTGATGGCAAGTACATTTGCAATAACGGCTTCAACTGTTCTCGTATTAAAGTAATTCTTTTTTGGGTCATAGTTTGTTGGTGTAGAAATAATAACGTATTCTGCGTCTTTAAAGGCTTCATAGTTATCTGTTGTTGCTTTTAGGTTTAGTTCTTTATTTACTAAAAAATCTTCAATTTCATTATCAAAAATTGGAGATTTTTTTCTGTTGATCATATCAACTTTTTCTTTTATAATATCGAGTGCAATCACTTCATTGTGCTGAGCAAGTAAGATCGCATTTGACAATCCTACATAACCGGTACCTGCAATTGTTATTTTCACGCTATGCCCCCTTGATTATTAAAACAGCCTCCACATTATATCATAATGCTTATTATTCAACAATAAAATATTCTATATACCAGTCCGCAAATTTACACGAAATTCAGCAATATATTTAATATATTTGTACCCTTTTTATCACTAGCTAACCATTAATTTAATGCATAATTATTATTATGAATCCAAGTATTTTTTCAATAAAGAAACCGCTAATATGAAAAAACACCCATTTGTGAGTTTAGGCTCTTTGCAAACCTGGCATCTCACAAATGGGTGTTTTATTTTTCTATGATAAATTTTTGTCTTAAACTTGTAAATTGACACTCATTTTAATATTTTGAAACAAGAATGTTGGCCAATTCCGGATGATTGCCAAGATAATAGGGTTTTTGATAGAGTGCACTTGCTACACTGATCTGATTATTCTGAACGACCAATGCGTCCGCCAGTAGCGTGAAAAAAATATAATCAAATGGTCCATGAATAATGTTATCTTTTACCACTATTGACTTTGCTAAACCCTTACTGGTATTGGTTCTTACATCTACAATTTGTAACAACTGCAATCCTCTTGTTATACCAGATGGATGTGCATCCTTTTGTTCTATTTGAATATTGTTATTAGTCATTTCTATGATCGGTTGACAATTATCGGTTAATCTCAGTATCGTTATGTTGCCAAGTGCATATTTCGACTTTATCTCATTGTTGTTAAATTTGAAATTCGTAATTTGTTGACTTGAACCTGGAAATCTTAAATCATAAACATCGATTTTGTTGTTTTCAATTGTAAAATTGTTTGCACATGTTGTCAACTCCATAAAAGATACAAACAATTCACTTTTCGGTTGTCCCAGTCTATCAGCGTATGATTCTTCTACGATAAATGTATTGTTTGAATACACTCTATTTACGGGAACACTATTCCCCGCGTCACCGCCGACGCCGCCTTGTTTTGCTTTTATCAATGCATTGTTCGTTTTGTTTGCATCAAAGCAAATATTGTTGATCCATGTGTTATTGGTGTAGGTAACCATGCCGGAGCTTAAATAAGCATCGTATAATGCTACATCAAAATTCGCCTTCATCCCTTCAACACGATTAGAATCATAGACCACCTCTTTATTTTCAGTTAATGCAAATGCATAATACTCGCCGCCGCCTGCTTCAGCCCACCAATTATCATCACATGTGACCTTGTTGTTATAGATCCCAACAAATTTTCTGGCTTCCACCATCTGTGCCTCATATGTGATGCCATTTGTGATACTCATACTTGCAAAAACGTTCTGGAAATTATGAATGGTGTTATTTCTGATTTCAACATTTCTGAAAGGTATATCACTTAAAACGATAAAACTGTATGTCGTGTTTGAGACACTATTATTTGTAAATATAAACTGATCAATACCAAAATCAACTCCCACAGGATTTAAGTTCTTATTTCCCTGCTGTCTGTATAAGGAAATATCTCCTTCAAATGTACAGCCATCGACTTTCACGCTGTTGACTTTTGAAGAACTATTCTCTGCAGGATTGTAAGCGATCAATAAAGCATTTACCTTACTCAAATTGGTGAATTTCATATTACTTATTGTCAGACTCTTGATTTTTTCAGGATCGAATAAAACAGTATTTTTTCCGTTATTAAAAATCAACTCTGAAGCATTCATACCAGTGATTGCAATATTAGGATTCGTCACTGCTTCAGATGTGTTTCCAATGTAGAACACGCCATTTAATGTGATACTGCCATACTGGTTCAATGCACGGTTAAGCAATGAAGCATTGTTGTCCTTCTGGCTGGCATCATTCGGAATTAACCCATAATTACCTGCTATTGGTTTTATTGTCGTTGCTGCTGGTTTTGTTGTCGTTGCTGCTGGTTTTGTTGTCGTTACTGCTTTTGTTGTCGTTGCTGCTGGTTTTGTTGTCGTTGCTGCTTTTGTTGTCGTTGCTGCTTTTGTTGTCGTTGCTGCTTTTGTTGTCGTTGCTGCTTTTGTTGTCGTTGCTGCTTTTGTTGTCGTTGCTGGTTTTGTTGTCGTTGCTGGTTTTGTTGTCGTTGCTGCTTTTGTTGTCGTTGCTGCTGGTTTTGTAACTACATTTTTCGTTGCGGTTGCGGCGTATACAGGCATAGTACTAAACAATAAGAAAAATGCGATCAAAAATACAAAAAGCTTTTTCATGATGGATACTCCTTTCGGTAGCCGGCTACCATTTTACAGGCCCTTGGCTTTGCGTCCCAACTTTTCAGTTGGTTTGCCATTATCGTTGGACAATAAATAAATAGAATACAAAAAAACTCTCCTTTCGGAAACTGGCTGCCATTTTACAGGCCCTTTAGCTTTGCGTCCCTGCCTTTCGACAGGTTTGCCTTTATCGTTGAAAAGTTATTTCACGACTATTATTAAATTCACATAGTTTGTTTGATCTAACAAAACCTCTCTCTCGTTATCTGGTTATCGTTTTACAGGCCGCTAGTTTTGTGTCCCTGTCTTTCAACAAATTTGCCTTTATCGTTGAAAAATCATTCCGTAAGAATCATTAAAATATTGAATTCTATAGTTGATACGCAATACATATTTATAGATTCAATGTATCACATTTATCGTTAATAGTCAATATATTTTTCTACTTTTTTTCCTTGCGAAAATTGCAATATAAAATGTACACCTTTTTCAAAAAAAGATATGTTAAGCGATGAATGGTTTATCGGTTTTTATTTTATTAACCATGCTGCACTAGACTTTTTACAAATTCAAATATCTCATTTCTAATATTCGAAAATAAGTACAATATTCCAAAATAACACAAAGCACATATTGTAATTGATAAAACACTCCATGGTACACTTGAATTCATTTGGTGCAGGAAGAATCCCAAAATCCCCATTGATATAGCCGAAAAAGCTGTTGGAAGTACATTTTTGATTGTATCTAGAATCGGAAATCCCATTGCAACCTTCATTATTAAAAAATGAACTAAAACAAATTCCATTCGAATTAATGATCTCGCATATACAAGTGTCCAAAAACCATATTTAGCACTAATTAAAATCGTCGGAACTAAGACAACCAAATGTAACACTTGGGCAAGGAAGGATAACTTAGGTCTTCCCTTGGCTCGATATACCTCACTGCAAAAGTTACCAAATACTATCATTACAGCGCTTGTTAAAGCCCAAATTCCAATGATTTTACTTGCTTCGCTCCACTGGCTGCCCAAAAAAATTTGAGTTGCCAAATCACTGTAAATATATATACCCATACCCATAGGAAGTACTAAAACAGAAACAAGACGCTGAACTTTATAATATATTTTTTTGAAATTAATATTATCATCCTGTAACCGAGACAGAGTCGAAAAAAGAACCGGCACTATTGATGCAATAATGATCGCCATTAACGAGTTAACCATCATTTGAGATGTAATATACAAACCTAAATAATATGAATTTAAAAGAACACCAATAATAAAGACATCAATCCATGAAGTGGCCCAAATTGAAATTTCTTCTGCTAAGGACCATATGCTGAAGGATAACATTTCTCTTAATATTTCGGCTTTATAAAACAAACCTGGCTTCCATTTTGATTTAATGGTTAATATCACAGCATTTGAGAGTTGCATAACAATTGAGCCAATAATGATTGACCAGTAACTCAAACCTAAAAGGGCAAGTGGTATTGTTACTGTAAATGGCACACAAATAGCAATCATCCTTACAAGAAATAACGTTTTAAAATCAAAATCTCTTCTATATAGAGCCATTTGTATACTTGAAAAAGATGTGAACACTAACTGCAAACATGCTATAGCAATGACACTACCTAATCCTGGATTACCAACTAAAACCGCAATCTGCTCACGATAGACTATAATCATCAGCCATAAAAAAATCGAAATTCCCAAATTGGTCCAAAAGGCCACATTTGTATTCTTGAATTTTTCTTCATCATCCTTAAACTCATGCTGAACCAAGTATTTTTGAAACCCCGCATCCGTAAACATATCTGCAAAACTTATGATCATCGTTACAATTGCCACTACACCAAAAGCTTCCGGAGCTAGAAGTCTTGCTAATACCATATTAGAAATAGGACCAACAGTTTTAGCTGCCAACTCAGTAATAAATGACCATTTTCCTGCATGAATAGCTTTGTTTTGGATATTATTTTCTTTCAATTGTAAAACCGCCTTTTAAGCCAGCCAATAGCAGTTCTCTATGTGCTTCACATTCAATATAATTCTGTATAGCTAAAAAGTCTTTATCGTTATATTTTCGTTTAATATTAAAATTATTTAAAATTCGTCTATCTATACGCGAAAACCATTTTCCCATACCTGAAAGTCTTGTCATATATGCCAATTTATTGTTTTCAGCAAATTTCTTATATTCCTTTTCTACAAATCCTTCTTGTGATATCTCCATTGAACGTTTTGCAAAGGCTTCTATGATTTCCTTCGCGACTGTACCTTTAGCAAGACGCACAACATTTTCTTCTTTCACAAAAGGAATATATTCGATACTAAGTACATTTTTAAGTTCAACCTTGATTAATAAGCTTGTCTTCCAGTACTCACTATTAGAATCGTCAAATATAAAATTCCCTTGCCCGTAGACAATTGTAGATTCTTTATATTTTTCAAAGCAACCAGCGCAATGACTATGTTGACATATAACCAAGTCTGCTCCTTTTTCCGCCATCTTTCTGGAAACCTTTTGAAGATAAGGTGATGGATAGCGATAGTGTTCTTTTCCGCCATGATAAAGAACAATCACATAATCGCACTGGGTTTTTAGGTTTTGTATGTGATCAAGACTTTCTAGTGGATCAAACGGATTTGCTCCAGAACTCTTTTCACTTGCTATGGTAAACTCGTGTTCAGCACAATTATAGATACCTATCTTTATTCCATCTCTTTCAATAATGCAAGGCGTACTTGCCTCAGAAAGATTCTTTCCTACTCCAATATAAGGTATCTTATGTTGATTCAAGAGATCAAGTGTTGATTTTAATCCTTGTTCACCTTGATCTAATATATGGTTGTTTGCTAAATTAATTAGTGACACATTAAGAGCCTTAATTCCATTAATCGCACTTGTTGGAGCAATAAGATTCGGTCCATGTTTTCTGATAGGATTTTCTTGATCTGCAAGAGGTACCTCTAAATTCAACAACCTAATATCAGCAGAATTCCATAGGAATAGTAATTCTTTACCAAGCAGAGTATTTACGTCAGCTTTATTGAATAAATCCATATTCGATTGTGTTGGTACAAGATCTCCTGCTATTAGTATTTGCATATTCCTACCCCTTTTAATTATTTGTTTCTATGGGTAAATTAATCCAACTACCTAGTAAATAATCATAAGACTCAGGTATAATTGGTGTAAAACCGGATCCATCAAAAAAAGTTATTTCTCCAAAATATAGGTTATCTTCCACAATAAACCAATCAATCCTAACCTGACACATATTTACTGCTAGCTGTTCAGATAACTCTATCATTTTTTCTAACTTTTTTGGTTTTTTACAAGTCGCATGCTCAGATATTTCAAATCCCCATGTCATGTCGATTTTATTCCACTCTAAGTCATATGTATCTTGTATGTGATTGGTAAATCTACCCATGTGTACCTGGACTAGTCTGGCTTTACCATTAAAACACACAACCTTATAATCATTAGGAGGAATATTTGTTTCAGACATAAACTTCTCACAGATAATTTCGGGTTTTATATTTTTATATGGCCACTCCCGGTGAATCCAATAATATTCTATTTCCATCCATTTTTTTACCGTTTTCTTTAACTCTACGTAATCGATTTTTGATTTATCCTTACACAGATAAACATCCCCTGATGTGTGATTGGGTTTTAATACAAATTGATTTGGCAATGCTTCAAAATCAATTTCATCATAGGAATCGTAAACCCCCAGAAGCGGTATGAGATATTCTTCACCAATTGTGCCTTTAATATATTTTCTCACCTTATACTTATCTGCTAATTGGGTATACTCTTGTTTTCGATCAAAAAGTTTTAACCATTGAAGCTTTTCATTAAATGACTGTGGGCTATCGAGATTCAACCTTCTCCCAATCGATGCTCTATATTCTAACTTAACAAACGTTTCATCTGGAATTATTCTTGTTATTCTCTGACCCAGGATATAATTAACGACAAGCCATGGATTCCTAATCCCCTTAACTATTCTTTTTAAAATCATAATAACCTCTCCTTGTAATCATTAATTGATTGAAATCAAGAATTTTCCAACTTTAGTTTTCAGTTTTAGCTAATCTATATATTATACTTCCAATCGCTAATATAAAACCTATACCTTTATCGTCATAGTAAACCATGCCTACAGACATAATCATATATCCAACAATAATTGCTATAAACATGTAGCATAATGATTTTGAGATAACTTTTGATGCTTTCATTAAATCCCTTATCACAATAACATTAGCAAGATAAAATAATGCAGTGCCAATAATACCGGTTCCAACTAAAAGTTCAATTACATTATTATGTGAATAGGTGTACCCTTGGCCACTACTAGTGCTCAATAAAACTCTATAATTATCAATGCCATACCCCAAAAACGGATGTTCTTTAAACCATGACCATCCCCATAGAATCATTTCTGACCTAATATTCATAGAGCTATCAGCAGTACCACTACTAGAAAAAAAATCAAACATGGTACCCATTCTCTCCCCAATAATTTGGTAGAAAAGGGGTACGTTATTTATTATATAAAATATGGCAAAGATAAACACTATACTTATGAATAAAGCTCTAAATTTACTGCCCAGCTTAATGTCCTCTTGAAAAATCAACATAAGTACTATTGAAATTACTACAAATAACAATGCTTTTCTGGATCCGGTAAGTAAAATAACGATTAAATCAGTTAATATAATCACAGAATACCAATAATTTCTAGTCTTCAGCAAATAAAAAAGGCAGAGAATCGAAGAGATCCCAATAATCATACCTATAGAATTTACATTTCCAAGCTCACTTCCAATTCTTTCTAAAACAGTAAAGTCAGCATTAATTAATATATAAATACTTGTAATAAAACCTGAAAAAATAAAGCATTTCATTATAAAGTATAATTTCTCTAATGTATCAACATAATTAATAAGCGATAAAATGAGAATATATATTAAAATTAATGTTTGAATTTTACTAAAAGCAGTGCTTGGCTCAATCGCATAAAATACTGACACCATACAAATAATAATAAATAATGAATAAACAAATAAAAAAAAGTTGAATATAATTTCTTTCCTCAACAACAAAATCTCTAACCAAATCAAGCCTATTAGAAACAATGCTAAACAATTACTCAAGATATTCCATCCTGCCTGGGATGTAAATACATAAATACTTAATACATAAAAAAACATTATGCAATTTATAAGTTGATTCAAAGTGATTTTCTTCATCCCATGTTACCCCCCATTCACTGTATGAAAAACTGCCAAATAAAAGTCCAATTAAGTGAAAACTTTAACTTATGTAATTATTTTCCCTGATTTTAGAAACTATATAAAATGAATTAAAGATTTGGCTAATTCCGCTACAGATTTGTTTTTGGGTGGCATCATTTCATTCAATATCTTGTCTTTGAGAGTTTGACTGTATTTTGACATTAAGTTTCTCCTCGTTTTTTTATACTATACACTTTTTAATTCCCTATGAAAAGTATCCTGACACCTAAGGCTTGTCAGATCGAAAAAGCTTCTATTATTTTGTTTAACCGCTTATTTTTCATATAATTTTTTCCCATTCTTTCACAATATTTTCCACACTAAATGCTTTTACTCTTTCTTTTGATTTTTTAGAATACAACTCAAGTAACCTTTTAGTTTGTAGTAAGCTTGTTATTGCATTTGCTAAATGTATTTCTTCTGCCTTCAGAGGTTCCGCTGCATCATACTTTTTTCCATCACATACAGGTATCAAAACACCATATTCACAAAAATCAACAGAATTGATTTCTGTATCTAAAGATGTGTTTGGTGCCAATATTTCTCTTGGTCCTGATTTACAATCTGCAGATATAACTGGAAGGCCACAAGCCATCGCTTCACATAGAGCATTAGGGAAACCTTCAAATAATGATGGAAATACAAATAGGGTTGCTTTACTTAAATACTTATAAGGGTTACTGTTAAATCCAAGGAAATAAATGTCCTCTTCTATCTCAAGATCCATACTAAGCTGCTTAAGATAGTTACTTAGATTCCCTTTTCCTAAAATAATGAGTTTTGCATCCGGTATACTTTTCTTGACTTCACTAAATGATCTAATGAGGTGCCAATGCCCCTTCTGATCTATCAATCTGCCTATCGTAATAATTGTAGGCTGCCTAAAAACCTCTAATTCATCTTTCTTTAACTCACCTTGACTTAATAACTCTATTTTATTTAAATCATAAGGATTATAAATTGTTATATTGTTTTGAACATTTTCAAGGCCATAATTTGTAATGAGTCTATTTTTTATTACGTTAGAAACAGAAACAATAAAATCGGCTCTTTTATATAAATATTTAATAGCCAAATTACCAACCTTACCATAAAAACCTGTATTACTCTGAGTAGTATAGTTTCTAACTGATACTATCGTATTACTATCTCCTTTAGTTAATATATTTAGAATATTGGGACTATCTAAAAAGCTAATTACAGTATCAAGTGAATATTTATTTTTAATATTTCTCAGCTTGATGATCCTTTGTACAAAACAAAAATATTTTCCAAAAACAGTTTTTTTATGTGGTGTTTTTAACGAAAGTAATTTCCCTGAATAAGAATAGTCTTGTACATGATCTTCATATACAATAACATAAACCTCATATCCACTTAATTCAAAAGCATTTGATAATATTGATGCAACCCTTTCCGCCCCGCCCCCTTGTAATGTGGGGATTAATAACGCTATTTTTTTCAAATCTTACACCCTTATTTCAAAAATTCAATTTTAAGCTGCAATTTAACTATTTATCCAAAAACATGAATAGTTTTTCTAATACAACACTAGGTGTGTATTTTTCTGCTTCACGTACATTATTTACCGCAATTCTAAATGCCATTTCCCGGTCATTATACAATTTTAGTATTGCCTTACTTATCGCTTCCGGCTTTTTTATGGGGACAAGTATTCCATTGAAACCATCGTCAATTATATCTTTGTTATATAACCAATTTGTCGCTATGATTGGCAAACCAGAATAATATGAATCAATGACACTACCTGGAAAACCCTCACCATCAAAATATGTTGGGAAAATCAATGCAAAATAATTCCTTAAAGTGTCAACAGTTTTATCATAATCGACTACCCCTTTATAAGTAACAAATTCTTGATTCTTAGCTAATAATTCTTTGAATTTTTCCTCATAATTCTTATTTACCATACCATAAATGTCTAATTGAATAAAATCATCGCCTAGTCTCTGATTTGTTATCCTAACCCCTTCAATTGCATCCTCAATCCCCTTTGTACAACTAACTCTTGAAAATGTACACACGGAAATGTTTTTTTTGTTTTCAATCTTTAAATCTGACTCGTTGATTTTTTCTAACCTTTTCAAGTTAAAAAGTATATAAATATTATCAATACCCAAACTTTCTAAATCCTTTTTCATAGTATTGGTTTCAACAAAAATCGCTTTGAATTTTTTTAACGGATTAATATATATTTTATTCTTTTGCAGCAAACTGAATAAAAATCCGCCAATTACTACATAATATACTTCTCGTTTGTAAAATAAATTGACAATTGATAATAACGGCACTATTACCTTAAAACCATTGTCTGCAGGGAAGATAATCACCTTTTTAGATTGAACAATCAGCATTATACTTTTTATAAAAAAAGAAATGGGGTTTCCCTTCCAATTATTTGTATTTAAAACTTTAACATTTTCAGGATTGTATCTGCCCTTAATTTCATTAGCAATTATAGTGGTTTTAACCGCCTGACCATCTGCAATTTGGCCACCGTCACCAAACTGACCCCAAATACCGATTTTCCATTTAGCATTTTTCATTGGCCGCTATACCTCCATATAGTAAGTATCAGGCTTATTTAAATCAAAAGGTTCATTTGCCCACATGATGGTGACCATATCATCCTCACCTAGATTTTCAATATTGTGAGTATAGCCGATTGGTATATCCACTACTTCCATCTTATCTCCAGCGACAAAATATTCCAAAACCTTATCCGTGTCTATTTTTCTAAATCGTATGACACCTTTTCCCCATACTACAAGGAATTTTTCGCTTTTAGTATGATGCCAGTGATTGCCTTTGATGATGCCAGGTTTAGAAATATTCACTGAAATCTGCCCTCTATCAGGAGTCTTTATGAACTCGGTAAAAGAACCTCTATTGTCTACATTCATCTTAAGTTCATAGCTGAATTGATTTTCTGGCAAATAGCTTAAATATGTGCTATAAAGTTTCTTCGTAAATGCATCTGACATATCTGGGATGGAACGATCCTCCCTGCTTTTCTTAAATGAATCAATCAAGTCAACAATTTCACCTAAAGCAATCGTATAGTCCACTGGTACTTCACAGAATTCACTCGTCCTGTTTTCTTTACCATCAAGTGCATTAATGAGTTCTTCAATCAAATCATCGATATACACAAGGTTCATAATAACACTTGGATCATTAACTTTTATGGCTATCTCATGAGCAATATTATGACAAAAAGTCGCTACTACACTATTGTAGTTTGGTCTGCACCATTTCCCGAACACATTAGGAAAGCGATAAATTAAAACATGGGAACCCGTTAGTTTTCCGTAATCACGCAGTAAATCTTCACCTGCTTTTTTACTCTCTCCGTAAGGATTATTTAATTTTGCTTGAGTCGAAGACGCAAATAAAATAGGACAAGTATTTTTATTTAACTTTAGTGCTCCCAGTAAATTTTTCGTAAAACTATAATTTCCAACCATAAATTCTTTAGTGTCAGTTGGTCTGTTAACGCCCGCTAAATGAAACACAAAATTACATTCCTTTGTATATTGTTGTAATTTTTTATCATCATCATTCCTTCCAAAAGTCAATATTTCGATATACTTCATTTCCTTCAAAGAAGTAACTAGATTTTTACCCAGAAAACCATTTGCTCCTGTTACTAAAACTTTCATCTATCTCTCCTCCCAAAGCCTCAATTCTTTCTTGATTTCATCTAAGTTTAAGAGTTTCTCTTTTATTTCCTCAACAGAAAGAATCCTTGTATTGTTTGAATTGTATTCTTCAGTCAGTGTAATCTGGTGAGAGCCTTCTTCAAGATATTTTTCATAACTTAAATCTCTATTATCTGCGGGAACTCGATAAAAGTTATCAATATCGATTGCTTTTTCTGCCTCTTCTCTGGTAAGTAAAACCTCATATGATTTTTCACCATGTCGTGTCCCAATGACTTTTATTTCATTATCTGCTTTAAAAAGTTCTATAAGAGCTTGCGCTAAATCTCCTATGTAACACGAAGGAGATTTTTGCACGATGATATCGCCTGTTTCTGCGTTTTTAAATGCATATACCACAAGCTCTACTGCTTCCTCAAGACTCATAATAAATCTTGTCATTTTAGGATCAGTCACAGTAATCGGTTGTCCACTTTTTATCTGTTGAATGAATAACGGTATTACCGATCCTCTGGAAGCCATAACATTTCCATATCTTGTTCCACATATCAACGTCCTTTCCGGAGATATCGTTCTGGATTTTGCGATAAATGTTTTCTCCATCAAAGCTTTTGTGATTCCCATAGCGTTTACAGGATATGCTGCTTTATCAGTAGAAAGGCAAATAACCTTCTTTACTCTTGCATCTATTGCGGCTGTTAACATATTCTCTGTTCCTAATACATTTGTTTTAACTGCTTCAATTGGAAAAAATTCACACGAAGGTACTTGCTTAAGTGCTGCTGCATGAAAAACATAATCAACATTATACATGGCATTACGCAGACTTTCAATAGCACGTACGTCACCAATATAAAACTTAATTTTATCGTTCTGATAATGTCTTCGCATATCATCCTGTTTTAATTCGTCTCTAGAAAAAATTCTAATTTCTTTTATATTTGTATTCAAAAAACGTTCTAATACAACATTTCCAAAAGAGCCAGTTCCACCTGTAATAAGTAAAGTTCTATCCTTGAACATATTACCCCTCCGTTCTATTTTTCTTATCGACTATCAAATGAAACAAATCAATGAATTTCTTTGTGTTAACGGTTCTTGAATAGTATTTTTCTCCAAATTCATGCGCATTCTTTGCCATTCGCTGGCGTTCATCTTCATCACGATATAATTCTAATATCGCATCAGCCACTGCCTTCGGATCATCATTCGATGCCGAGATCCCCATGTCATACTCACTAAACATTTTAAAATATTCTGAATCTGAATCAACAGAATTTACAATTACTCTGTTACACATCATCAATAAGCCTGCTTTACTTGGCACAGAATTACCTATGATTCTTTTTTTTAAAGGAATCATACAAATTGAGCACGCACTATAAACATCAGAAACCATATTTTGTGGTTCCAGCGGAAAAAAATATATGTTATCAAGTTTCTGTTTTGACTTTTCTTCGATAAAAACTTCTTTCTGGCTACCTTGACCGATCATATGAAACTCAATATCGTTATATTCTTTAAGTAATTCAGCAACCGCCAATACCATTTTGTAATCAAAAACATATCCCATTGTTCCAGCATATTGGACGTAGAACTTCTTGGTAGAAAGGTTGTATTTTTTTACAAACCGATTCTCTTCCCACAAAACTTCATGCACTGTTCGATCATCAAACCAATTTACTATCATAAATATTTTCTTTTCTGGCACACCTTGCTCAACAACTTTATTTTTCATATCTTCAGAAATAACAGTTATAATATCACTATATCTATACGCAATTTTCTGTAGTAAATAGAATATTTTCGCAATGAATCTGTTCCCCATAACACCAGAATTTACAGCACTGCCAGGAAACATATCTTGAATTCCATAAAATAAAGGTTTTTTCAAAATGATTTTTGTTAGCACAATTCCATACAGGGCTGTTGGACAGGAGATAATATATACAGCATCAATATCATTAACTTTCTTCCAATATTTCACACTTCTAAAAGTGTATTGCACCTCTTCTAAATACCTTCTAACAAACCTATTTTTAGGTATATCTTTTCTTTCAAGCGTGTCCCAAGTAAAACCATCTAATTTTTTCAAGTCTGAATTCATTTCTTCTCCGATTTTTTTTATGCTTGCTTGCACTAAATGAACAGAGAATCCTGCGGATATCATATCTTCTATTAACGCTTTCAACAAATGATTTGATGGACCTGGTGTATCAAATCCGCTCGTCCTCTGTATTAAAACCTTCAAAAGCACTACCTCCAAATCAAGTTTTTATCGACTTATCTTTTCGTTATCTAAATCAGCTGATTTTTCTTCATTCGAATAAAGTTCTTCTCGTTTAAGAACTCAACACCATATTCTTTGCTTACTCAATAATAATATCAATTATCTTTATTGCTTCTTCACAAATTCTTATAGCATCTTCTGCATCATAACCCTGTGCAATAACAAATCCTATTCTTTCAGAACCGTTGTTTAAAGCTCCCACAGTATCGCCAATATTTTTTACAAAACATATTTGCTTAACTCCAAGTATACTCTTCGCTTCATTTACTCCAGTTATATTAATTAACTTGCCTTCATTAGTTTTGAAATATCTAACGGCTGCCCCCATGTTGATTTTTTTTTCAAAATCGGGTTTTTCTCCCAATGCAATTTCAATACAGCATTTAACCAAATCGACGCCTGTAGAAAGAGGCACTAAATGTGTTGTAATATTACCTCCACCAAGCCTTGCCCCAATCTCGACTATTTTAGTGCCATCATCAGTTACAATTATTTCTGTATGAGATGGGCCATTCACAATACCTATTGCATTAATTGCTGATATTGCAACTCGTTCAATCTGTTTTTTGATCTCCCTGGAAAGATCAGACGGCTCTGAATGTCCCATTTCAACAAAATTAGGTGCACCAGATGTTAATTTATCCGTGATCGAAATCACCTCAACTTTGCCATCAACACTTAAAGTTTCAACACTAACTTCTGGGCCTTCCATGTATTCTTCAACAATTATTTCCCCACCATATGAATTTTTTTTGCTGTATTCAAAGGCAAACATAATCATTTCATTATTATTAATATCGTTAACCAAAAACACACCACGACTTCCCGAATTATCGGCAGGTTTGACGATGCATTTGTTTTTAAACTGATGAATAACCGCCATATATTCATCAATTTCTTTCACTCTAAAAAATTTAGGGACTGGTACATCATTGTCTTTTAAACATATCCGCATTATTCCTTTATTTGTAGCTTTTAAAGCCATAACCTCATCAATACCAACAATATTCAGCTCTTTTGCAACTGCAGCAACTGTTCTCATTGGCATATCGCTTGCAAGTGTCATGATTCCATTGATGTTATACAATTTAGCTGCTGCAACCACCTTAGGTATATCATTCGTACTAATAACAAGACAGATATCAGCATATCTAAAGCCAATGGCATTCTTATCCATATCTACTGCTATCACTTGCAATCCCATTTCTTTTGCTTTTAATATTGCCGGTAGTTGCAAAATGCTGGCGCCAAGAATCATGATCTTTTTCTGTTTATTCATTTTCATATATTCTCCCCATTAATACAACATCATGATCTTCGCTATTTTCAAACCTATGCTACTTCTATATTCCTTCTATTTTGGGATTTCATTTTTTATACTTTACTTAAACACATTTTTCTTTAACACTACGCTAAATATAGTCTTTAATAAAATTTTCAGATCAAATATTAGAGAAATATTCTCAATATAATAAACATCATTTTTGAATTTTTCTTTACCCTTAATAGAATTTCTATAATATGCCTGGCTGTATCCAGTGACTCCAGGTCTTACAGATAATTTGTTTTTTTCAAAGGCAGAATATTTTTTAATATCCTCTGGCAGGTCAGGCCGTGGTCCGATTAGGCTCATGTCACCCCTTAGGATATTTAAAAGTTGGGGTGTCTCATCTAAACTCGTCTTTCTTATAAACTTCCCTATCTTGGTTAATCTTGGATCGTCTTCCGCATTAAAGGTTGATCCATCTTCATTCCTTATGTCCGGTGCATTCATCTTCATCGACCGAAATTTATACATTTTGAAAATCCTGCCATTTTTACCAAGACGAGGAGAATTATAGAAAATTGAGCCTTTATCTTCAAAGTAAATTGCTGAACCAACAATAATCAATATAATAAACCAAAAAGGAAGTGCTATCATTGAAAAAAATAAATCAGAAACTCTCTTGAAAAAATACTTATACATCACGCCACCTCATTGCTTCAATTTGTATATGATTTCTATTATTTTTTTTGTAATATACTTCACATCATCATCGCTTAACAACGTATGTAGTGGCAATGTAATCTCATTTTTGTACATATCAAATGCATTTTGATAATCTTTTATATTAAACCCTAAATTCTTATAGGCTGTAAACATTGGCAATGGCTTATAATGCACATTTGTCGCTATCCCTGCTTCATCCATCTTCCAAATAATTTCATTTCTTTCAGCTTCATCAATGCCTGGAATTCTGGCTAAATAAAGATGTCCCGATGATGTAAAATCATCTCCGTAATGCTCAATAACCTTTATTCCTAAATGACATAACGCTTCATCATACATCCTGATAATCTCTCTACGTCTTTCCATTAACCCATCATAACGGTTTAACTGGATTAATCCAATTGCAGCCAGGATATCTGTCATGTTACACTTACGGGTAAGATATTTTATGTCATATTCCCATGAATTTTCTGAAATCCTGGCAAAGGCATCTTTAGTCTGTCCATGAAGGCTGTTAAGCATGAATTCCCTGTATATTTCATCATCGTCTAATCCAAGGTCATTTCTCCAAACCACCGCACCGCCTTCTCCTGTGGTGACATTCTTAACTGCATGGAAGGAGAAGCAAGTGAAGTCAGCAGCTTTCCCACATTTTATTTTTTTTCTCTCTGCACCAAATGCATGTGCAGCATCAGCAATCACAATGATCCTATTAAATAAACGTTGCACCTCATTATTCGGTGTAAATAAATCCCGCTTGCTTTCAACCACTTTATAAATCGCATCATAATCACACATCTTCCCTGCAATATCTACAGCTATGATGGCCTTCGTGTTGACTGTTATGGCATCGGCAAGCTTTTCATAGTCCATTTCATAAGAATCCTCTGCCACATCAACCAATACAATTTTTGCTCCAGCCATGTGAATAACTGATGCAGATGCTGTGAAGGTATATGCAGTCGTTATTACCTCATCCCCTGGACCAATGCCTAAAATATGAAGTGTCAGTTCCATGGCTGAAGTTGCCGAATTAAGGCATACTGCTTTATTTACCCCAATAAACTCTGCAATTTTTTGTTCAAACGCTTTCGTTCTTAACCCAGTGGTAATCCAACCGGACTCCAGGACATTAACTACTTCTTCGATTTGTAAATCTGAAATGTCTGGCGGTGAAAACTCAATATCCCAAAGTATTCCATACATCAATTTTTCTTCTTTCTATTTTATTTGAACTATGTGAAATGCTTCAACGCCTTGCTATGGCATGGTTATTACACTAATAAAAATCACTTCACTTTCTTTATCTTATCAGAAAGTGTCATCGTTCGCAATAAAAATTACACTTTGAAACTTCTATCTTAGCAGGAAATGTCATCGTTTGCAATGGATTAAGTGGCCGTTGCTGTAGTTTCAAGTGCCTTTCACCTAAATCCGCTTTTGACCTCATTACTATTGGTACGTGGCATAACCATTTGATTTCGGAGATTTCACAGGCATCGTTTCTACTACATTTTACCTATTTCACCCCATAATACATAACATACCAGTCAGCAAATTTCTGTAAACCTTCCGCAATGGCCGTTGATGGCTTAAAATCAATTGCTTCCTGGAGTAAATCAGTTGATGCATAGGTAGCGGGTACATCACCAGGTTTTATCGGTTCAAATTTTTTATCAAATACAACTTTTCTGCCAGCAGCATGACTTAAAGCTTTCTCAAGTGTTTCTATAAAAACCATGAGCTTTTCAGGGCTATTATTTCCTATATTAAAAACCCGATGAGGTGCCTCCGCGACGGGTGGCGCTGTAAGAATTTTTGCGATTCCCTCAACAATATCATCTATATAAGTAAAATCCCGATATAAATCATTTTCAAAATCACCATTGTTAAATATACTGATCGGTTCCCCTGCAAAATATTTCTGAGTGAAACCAAAATAAGCCATATCCGGCCGACCCATTGGTCCGTAAACGGTAAAGAACCGTAGACCTGTAGCTGGGATCTGATAGAGATGACTATAGGTATAGGCCATTAATTCATTTGATTTCTTTGTAGCCGCATATAAAGAAACTGGATGATCCACAAAATCCGTCTCCTCAAATGGCACTTTTTTGTTGGAACCATATACAGAACTTGAAGATGCATACACTAAATGATCGACTGGATAATACCGACATGCTTCAAGAATGTTAAAAAAGCCCACAATATTGCTTTGTATATAAACATCTGGATTCTCGATGGAGTACCTGACTCCAGCCTGTGCAGCCAAATTTATAGCAATCGCTGGTTTATAGCTTTCAAATACCCTCATTACCAGATCTTTATCAGAAATATCTCCTTTAACAAAGGTGAATTTCTCAAAGAGTTTAAGGTTATCCAGACGTGCATACTTAAGATTCACATCATAATAGTCATTAATATTATCGATTCCAATGACATTGAAACCTTGCTCTAAAAGTTTTTTGGTTACATAAAATCCAATGAAACCTGCTGCCCCTGTAACGAGAACATTTTTTTCTCTATCTAATGATTTTCTACTCATATTTTCCCTCACTTTTTCCATCTTAACAGAAAGAGTCATCGCTTGCAATCTCATAATATACAGAATTGCAAAAATAGTAGTGGAACGCCACTGAAAAGTCAGGATTCACCTTTGCAATATCTGTTTTAAACAGTATTTATGATTGTATTACTGATCTCCTCAACCGCAGGAGACGGTACATATCCTGTTTCCTCATAAATAAAATCATGTAAATACGATACATTTTTACTCAAAGTATCCGGTTTCAAATAATAAACACCGTCCCATGTACCCCCGATTGCCTGGCCATCAACTGGCAATCGGGTATTTTCCATTGCTGTAATCCCTGAAGAAAATACCGTCGTTGCCAACCCAATCAGTTCACCATTATCGAGACTCGTTTGGGTGAACGGTGACAGTATTGAAATGAGTGCTATGGCCTGAGGCAATGATTTTTTCTCCAGTACCTTGTTTATGACATTCTGTAAAACCGTTCGCTGCCTCACAGTTCTTTCATAATCGCCATCTCCCGCATGACGTATTCGACTATATGCCAGGGCCTGCTGCCCATCGAGAGTTTGCACCCCCAGACTGCTACCACTGATTTGATCAATTTCGTAATCTTTCACATCAATCTCGACTCCGCCAACGGCATCCACTATTTGTTCCAGAGCACTAAAATTAACCGTGACATAATCCTTGATGTTCATATCAAAATTTTCGTTGATTGTTTTAATCGTTAATTCAGGTCCGCCATAAGCATAGGAATGATTGATCTTGTCATATTTTTCACCTAGTATGCTCACAAAGCTGTCACGCATGATAGAAGTCAGTTTTATTTTTTTATGCGTCAAATCCAAGGAAGCGATCATAATCGAATCCGCTCTGGAACCATCATAGTCATCCGCTCTGGTATCAATGCCAAATAAGGCAATATTGGTAATATCGCTGCTTTTCTCTAAAGCTTTAGATTTGGCGTTCGGGTCCTCTTTGTCAGGTTTGGTGTTTAATTCCTCTTTATTATCCGGGATCTTCACAGTTTTTATATTTCCAAGAGACTTGCTATACACATAGTAGAATCCCGAGGATGCTAAAAGGATAACAATAAATAAGGGAATCAATACTTTTTTAAGAACACTGCTTTTCTTACTCATTTCTATTTGCCTTTGTCATAAGACACCTGCCTTTTTAAATTTGTCGAAAATTCAAGTTCTAACCCTAGCATTGTAACACATTTATTAAAAATTTTCTTTGAAAAACTTGGCAATCGTAGGATTCTTAGGACTTTACCATTTAGAAATTCAATTGTTTACGGAAGCCTCTATGGCTTCCGTTATTTAGTTCTTTTATCTGCAAGCTAATAAACCGCCTCATCCTCACGTACAGATATAACCACGCAAATATAGCTAGCTTTCATTATTTGAGGAGTACTTACGAAACAACGGTGTTCATAATGATCATATTATCCGAATGAACTTTGAAGCCTTTGAATTCGATGAGATTACAAAATATGCTCAATTATATAACTATATCAAAAACAAAATGACAAACCCTCAAAAAAAATACTACATTATTCTTGATGAAGTACAGCAAGTTGAGTCCTGGGAAAAGGCTATCAACTCATTTCTTGTGGATTCTAATGTTGATATTTACATCACAGGTTCCAATGCGTATCTTTTATCATCAGAGTTGTCCACATTACTCTCTGGCCGCTATGTAGAGATAAAAATGCTGCCATTGTCCTTTAATATGATTATTGATAAATTAGGTGAGTTAGAATCAATTATACCTCTTATTGGTGAAGTCAGGAAAGAACGGATTAAGAATCCCAAGTGTTATTCTGCAGGTGAAGATATAAATAAAATTTTAACAGAGCTTACCGAGAATGGCTTTTATGAAAATGATCCTGAAAGTCAATAATTGAAACTTGCATATTTTTTTACAACTTTGCCTTTTTCGGAGGTTTCACAGGCACCGTATCCCCTAATCGTTTGCAATCATCATAATGAGTTTAGTTTAATTTAGTGACAGGCTAACGTACCTCTAAAAGATTTAATGGAAAATTAAACCCGCATTAAGTTGAATAGCTAAAGTGATAGACACCGTATGTGTTAGATTCCACTAAAATTTTTACTAAAACTAATACTATTTTTCTAATTTTAATTTATTTTCACTAAAACAAACAAAATTTTCATAAACTATTGATATTTCCATTAAATAATTGTATAATTAATCAAAAAGGATGTGAATTCTGTGTTGGAAGAAGAATTAGTACAATTAGTAAAAAAAGTTATTTCCGAAAAATGCGAAAAACAACATATTGAGCTTAAGAAGGCAGCGGGAGGAACACCAACAAAACTTTATGATACCTTATCAAGCTTTTCTAATCAGTTAAATGGCGGCATAATTATTTTTGGAATTGATGAAGAAGCTGGCTATGAAATAATTGGTGTTTATGATGCCCAAGACCTTCAAAAAAAAGTGATGGAACAATCTTTGCAAATGGAACCCGTAGTAAGACCATTGTTTACAGTGGCTCAGATAATGGATAAATTAATCGTCAGTGCCGAAATTTCCGAATGTGATATCTATGACAAGCCATGTTTTTATAAAGGTGCTGGCAGACTACGCGGATCTTATATCCGTGTTGGTGATTCCGATCAACCTATGACAGAATACGAAATCTATAGTTATGAGGCATTCAAGAGAAATATACATGACGAACTACGAACTGTTGAGCGCGCAACAAAAAAAAACCTGTCGAAGGATAATACAACAGAATATTTGATAAAGTTACGCAGGCAAAAACAGAATCTCGTGAATCTTGATGATGGCCGCATACTGGAAACTCAAGGTATCTGTCAGGATGATATCCCTACACTGGCAGGACTCATGTTAATGGGTGAATATCCCCAGGAATTTTTCCCACAACTGAGTGTGACAGCAATGGTCGTACAGGGGAAGGAAATTGGAGAACTCGGTAATGATGGTGAACGATTTGTAGATAACAAGCGAATCGAAGGGTCTATTCCACAGATGCTGGAAGGAACCCTCGCTTTTGTACGAAGAAATATGAAGGTGAAGACCATTATAACCGAAGAAGGAACCCGGGCAGATAAACCCGAATATCCAATAAAGGCAGTCAGAGAAATCATACTGAATGCCCTCATTCATCGAGATTATAGCGTACACACAGATCATTCACCCATACGTTTGGTAATGTATGAGGATCGATTAGAACTTGAAAATCCGGGTGGACTTTATGGTAGAATAACCGTCGATGATTTAGGTAAGATATCCGCCGATACCAGAAACCCTTATATGGCAGGCGCTTTGGAAATCATGATTGATACCGAAAACCGTTTCTCTGGTATTCCTACCGTAGTAGCAGAACTTAAAAAAGCCGGATTACCAGCACCTCTATTTATTAATAAACGCGGTATATTCAAAGTTGTATTTTATAAGAAAACAGCTGACCAAAGCAAAGATAGTGAAATAGTCCAGGCGATTCTGAATTACTGCACAACGCCACGTTCACGAGAAGAACTAGCCCAACACTTTGGATTTGAAACACCCACCTATTTTGTTAAAACTTATATCGCTCCCCTACTTGCCGACGAAAAAATTAAAATGACCATCCCAGATAAGCCGAAAAGCAAGTTCCAAAAATATTATTCCTAAGCATCCAACACACCAAACCTTTTTTATTATTATTTGCTGAATATAATGACTAAACAGATTTTGTGCCGTATCCGACCCCAATTTCTTCTTAAATCACTCAATAAGTTAAGTTCAATAACTTAAGTGACAGGTAAGCCTCCGAAAAAGGCAAAGTTGTAAAAAAATATGCAAGTTTTAGTTATTGACATTCAGGATCATTTGAATAAACAAAGAGAAATCACGTAATTTCAAGTTGAATTGCTCAATTCAATAGCGAAAGCAAGCTATATTTGCAAGGAGAATCCTCAAACTTTCATGCTATTACAGAAAAGAGAGTTTTTCGGAGGTTTCACAGGCACCGTATCACAAACACACTTCTGGGGCAATGTCATTTGCGGAAACACTAAACTCTATTTTATTATGGACTTAATGTATTGATGGAATTAATTGCATAAAGCGGCAAATTCAGCAACCAACCCTCACGTTTATAATCTGTCATAGATGAACGGATTGATAACTTTGGCTGAAACTTCTCATAATACATTTTTAGGCTTTTGGCCTTTAAATTCGTTTCGGCCTTTACTTCAACTGGAATGACTGCGTTACCATTATCAATAAGGAAGTCAATTTCTGCGCTACCCCGGTCATTTGTCCAATAGTAAATCTCCAAACCTTTTAAGGTTTTTAACTGCTGCAAAAAATATTGTTCTGTCAGCGCACCTTTGAATTCCCTGAAAAGCTCATTGCCATTCAAAAGCACCTCCTGATGCAGTCGCACCATACAGGAAAGCAAACCGATATCAACAATAAATAATTTAAAGGCTTTTAAATCCTCATAGGCTTTGAGTGGAAGGCTTGGGGCATTTACACGATGCACTTTATGAACAAGACCACAATCGATGAGCCAAAGCATGGACTGTTCATATTCCCTGGCACGTGCCCCTTCCTTTATGAGTCCATAGATAAATTTTTTATTCTCTTTTGTGAGTTGTCCGGGAATACTGTTCCAGAGCATTCTTATTCTCGGCACAACTTCATTAGGCGCATGTTTGGAAAAATCCTGTTCATAAGCATCAAGAATGCGCTGTTGTATTTCCCGTACCTCGATAAAGTCTCTAGTCTCGGAAAAATAACGCACAGCCTCTGGCATCCCGCCTACATAGTAATAGTATTTGAGCATCTCAATATATGTCTGCTTGAATGTTGTTGCCAACCCAAAGTCACCTTTTTCCAGCAATTCAACATATTGTCCGTTACCCATTGCCATCAAAAACTCTGAAAAACTAAGAGGATATAAATCTAAGAACTCTACTTTGCCAACTGGGAATGATGTGCCCTGACGCAAAGCAACCCCCAGGAGTGAACCTGCACATATGATCTGGTATTCTGAGGCATCCTCATTGAAATATTTAAGCGCTGTCAATGCTTTTGGTACTTCCTGAATCTCATCGAAGATAAGCAGTGTATTTATAGGATTGATCTTATGGCCGGAGTAAAGCTCCAACCCTGTTACAATCCGTTTTATATCAAAATCAAATGAAAATAAATGCTTTATAGGCTGGTTATTGTCAAAGTTTATATAGACGGTTTTCTCAAAAGAATCTCCGCCGAACTCCTTCATCAGCCAGGTCTTGCCAACTTGCCTTGCACCGCGAATAATGAGTGGTTTTTTATTTATCTTCGCTTTCCATTTATATAAGTCTTCAATCGCTGTTCTATACATAATATCACCTCATAATGTAAGCATACGTCATATCGACAAAATATACAACGATATTCTGTTGTATCGCAACACTTTTTACATGGAAAGTCTGCTTCAGCCGATTTTTTTCTTTTAAAGAGACTTAGTATTTAAAAAAATTAGATGCTAATCCAGACTTTTCACTTTAACATCATGCATAATCTAGTCATCCCTTAGAAAAGATGGAACCCCTCTTTCTATAGAATAATAGAATATTGGAAAATAAAATTGACCATATTTCAAAAATATAAAAGCAATAAAACAACCCACAGATTCTCAATAAGTTAAGTTCAATAACTTAAGTGACAGGGAAACCTCCGAAAAACTCTCTTTTTTGTAATAGCATGAAAGTTTGAGGATTCTCCTTGCAAATATAGCTTGCTTTCGTTATTGAATTGAGCAATGCAACTTGAAATTACGCAATTTCTCTATGGTAATTCAAATGATCCTGAAAGTCAATAATTAAAACTTGCATATTTTTTCCCAGCTTCGCCTTTTTCGGAGGTTTCACAGGCACCGTATCTCTTATCTCTAAATGCCTTCCGCTTCCTTACTTTATTATCGCTTGTTACACGTACTCCAGACCTACGTCTGAAGAGCAATTAGGGTCTCCCAAGTTCCCGTATCGTAAACTTTGTATAGCATGCTGAGTTCTACGACCCCGAGGAAGCTACGACCTTCTTACCAAACGTCGATCGCAATATTGCATTCTGCTCTGACAACGGCATCTGCCTTCCTATTTTCGGTATTTCGAGGCTCAATCACTTCAACTTTTCAGCTTTCAGCCTACTACCTTGTTTGCCTACGCTTAAACTTATCAGT
>Ga0209748_1000065_pt1 | contig 71913 bp, 66 predicted proteins | sample BarGraIncu00421A_FD_185490 | JGI IMG/M metagenome (GOLD analysis project Ga0209748, IMG submission 185490) | Arctic peat soil microbial communities from Barrow, Alaska - Barrow Graham LP Incubations 004-21A (SPAdes) (version 2) | ecosystem: Environmental > Terrestrial > Soil > Wetlands > Peat... | reverse complement strand
GGCCTAATACCAGCATAGCTGCTATTAATGCAAGGGTAAACTTTAAAAACCAGTAAAATAGCCATTCTAAGGCAATGTTTTCCCATATAATTTTCATCATTTTTTGATAATGCATAATTCAATCAATACATCAGACAACAGGTTGTAAATGGATTGTAAAAACAATAGTTTACACATAAGCTCCGGCTCTTTTGCAGGGCGTCCAAAATTTTTACAATAGGTATCTTCCAGTAAGCTATTGACAAAACTGAAGTCAACCACATTTTCACATTGTAAAAAGTTCAAAAAAAGCATTGACAAGTAAGCGCAAATGTGATACATTCAAATTATAGAAATATGCAGTTAAATATTTCGAAAATGATATAAACGTTGTGGAATAATTTTTCAACGATAAAGGCAAACCTGCCGAAAGACAGGGACGCAAAACTAAAGGGCCTGTAAAATGGCAGCCAGTTACCGAAAGGAAGATTTGTTTAAGTTAAACTATACAAATTTAATAAATGTCGTCGAATAAACTTTCCAATGAACAAGGCAAACCTGCCGAAAGACAGGGACGCAAAACTAAAGGGCCTGTAAAATGGCAGCCAGTTACTGAATGGAGAGTTTTTTGTATTTTATGATATTGTGAAGTTAAGAGACTGTGAAACCTCCGGGCGCGACTGAAAGAAGCAATTACTTTAGTCGACAGAAGATTCAGAAATCAGCACCAGTTGAAGGTTGACGTATTCAATAATCGATAGTAGGTATTCTTGGACACCACTGATTCATGACGTTTCGAGTCAACAAAACGATATAAATTCTTCCCTTGAAATATGAGAAAGGATAGTAATGAAAGAAAAAATATATTGTATGATTATTTGTGGAAATAAAGATTTTAAATTTGATAAATTAGATTTATTTTAATAATCTTGGAGGATATTTATCCTTCAGGATAAAAACTTGGAGGATAAAATGTCTAAACATGATTATATAAAAGTTCCTGTAAATATTTTGGGAAATATAAGCAGAGAAACCAATATCAAATATGAAGAATTATATGAATTATATGTGGGATCAGCTAAATTGAGTGGGAGGGGTATGCAGTGTATGGCGCTACCTCTTGTCAATAGAATTGTTAAACTTGCTATTGAATACAATATAAAGCTTTATATTGTATTTTACCAACAAACTGGCTACAGTCTACCATCTGATCCAGGATACGTTGCAGAAATTTACAAATTAAAAGTAATTCAAAAGAAGATGTTACAGAATTACAATCAATGAAATTAGGATTAAATTGTTGGAAGATTTATTAATATTAAGGGATACGACCCAACTCAGATCCAGAATATGGATTTGAGTGATGTCACTACGGAAGAAATTAATAGATTTTGATCATTTTGGCCAACAGCTACTTTTTTTAAAAAAATATTTGAATATTTCTCATGGTTGCAGGATTTTGAATATTGATTTTACTCATCAACACATAGGGATAAGTTTAAAATATATCCCCAAAAGCCAAAGGAATGTTGAGTTTCCTTTCATTTTGAAATTTATAAAAGCCCTAATCTCCTTTATTTGAGAGATTAGGGCTTCATTTTTCACACTTTAAATTTCAATATTGATCCATCAGTTAAAGCACTCTTCTTCCTGTAATTATTTTAATCAAAATTACAACAACAGCGATAACGATGAGAATATGAATGAATCCTCCCAGTGTATAAGAGGTAACCATACCAAGAAGCCATAAGATTATGAGAACTGCAGCAATGATCCACAACATAACTTTTCACCCTTTCTTTATTTGAATTTTTATCCAGGTTAATATCCGGAAAGACCCGTAAACTGTTTTTGAATCATTTATTTATCTTTATCCATGTCATTGATTTTTTTTGCAATCTTCTCTTTGGTGTCATCAAGCGTTTCTTTTACATCAGCCTTTTTAGATTGAATTTTACCTTTAAGTTCTGTTTCTTCATTACCCGTTGCTTTTCCAAAAGCCACTTTTGCTTTTCCTGCAATTTTATCTTTTGTGTTTTTAATCTTACTTTTTAACTCTGCCATTTTACACCTCCGTTACATTTTTTTTAATTCGGATTTTGCTTTATTCGTAAATCAATAAATTTAACGATGGGTCTTTCTTACTCTATATTATACACAACTTTATTTGTTTTAACCACATCTTTCGATGCTTCTTAAGTGCAAAGGTGTTTGAGCTAATCCCACGGACACAACCGTCCCCCAGTGTCAATAGGCTAACATTTGCAAATGATAGCTGGTTGATATATAATGTAAGCGATTAACCCAATAGTTTGCCTGGTGAATGAGCAGCCATGAATTTGTTTGTTTTAATGAAGTCTGAAAAGAGAATGAACCAGCGGTTGGAAATGCAACTGAAAATTGAGTAAATAAAGGAAGGGTGATGAACATGTTGTGAACTGTAGCGATAATTCTTGTTGTTTTATGGTTAGTAGGATTAATTTCTTCGTACACGTTTGGTGGATTTATCCATATCCTTCTCGTAATTGCTGTTATTGTAATTGTGGTAAATCTCATTCAAGGCAGGCGTAGATAGAATAAGAATGTTAAAGAGAATCAAACTTTTTTATAAGGATGACAAGCGAATAAATTTGTCAGTAAGAAATTTGAAAATATCGCAGGATGGATTATCGTTCTTTTTATGAGCATAGCAGGTATTTTCTATTTGTAGATTTGATTAGGAACATAGTATCGTAGGCAATAAATACCGACAAAAACGAAGACTGCCCCGGTACCAGTAATATTTCGTTAAAGAGAGGATGTATGAGTATATGACAGGCAAAAAAAATTCAAAAGGGAAGATCAATGGATCAGGACCACTAACCGCTAATAATGCGGCTCTTAATAAAACTTTTGAAACACTGGCTCGCTTAGGGTATGCGGCACGCGGAATTATCTATTTTGTAATTGGATTGCTAGCGGTTCTTTTGGCAGTTGGATATGGAGGGAAGACGACAGATCAGCAGGGTGCTATCTCTGTGATTGGAACGCAACCTGCCGGCCGAATTCTTTTATGGCTTGTTTTGATTGGATTGGTTTGCTATTCATTGTGGGGACTAATCCGGGTTATATTTAATCCGTTCCACCAAGGTCATGATGCAAAGGGTTTTGCAGTCAGAATTGGCTATCTGGTGAGCGCAGCTGCCTACGGGCTGCTGGTAATACCTACATATGCACTCATCTCGGGCGGAGCACAGCCCGCTCAAAGTGGCGCTCAGCAAGGCCAAATTCAGCAATATACAGCCCAGATTCTGGTGATTCCATTTGGACAGTTGTTGGTGGGTATTATGGGTATAATTTTAATCTTAGTTGGTCTCATGCAATTTTTTCAGGGATTAAGCTCGGGCTTTGATCGGCGGATTCACCTCACAAAGCTGAATCCGGTTCAATTGAGAAGGGTCAGGTTTCTCGGCAGATTAGGTACCATAGCCCGGGGAATTGTCTTTGCGCTTATCGGTTTCTTCATAGTTATGGCTGCATATACCGCTAATTCACAGCAAATTAAAGGTTTTGACAGCACCTTAACATATATTGTGCAGCAGCCTTATGGGGTTTGGCTAATGGGTGCGGTTGCTTTGGGTCTTATTTCTTTGGGATTGTATTCCTTGTGTATGTCTGTATTTTTTAGATTGAAAAAATAATAAACCAGGACATAGTTATTTGAAAGGTCGTGTTTTTATGACTGCGAACACTGTTCACACAGATAGAAAGAAGCACAGAAAGTCAGGTGGAATGCAAAGTCCGGATTTTCTGATGCGACATCCTGTTTTTAGCGTCACTATAATTCTCTTAAGCATTATGATTTTTGGAATACTCGCTTATTTCGTGCTCCAGAAAGGATCCCTTGTAAAGTGGGATTTAGATGTCGTAAACCGTATGCATGCAGTGGCTTTATCAAGTCCTGAATGGATTAAAAATGTAATGCTTGCCGGGGATTATCTTGGAAAGCAGGGGTATATAGCGACTGGCGTAATATTGGGTCTCTATTTTCTTATTAAAAGGTTTTGGAAAGAATTGTTTATGGTTATTGTCCTTTATGCTGGGCAGGTTATCCTGTTCTTAGGTTTGGGCAATTTTTTTGCCCGTCAGCGTCCTGTATTTACTGAAAATATCGGAATTGTCATTTCATATCCAAGTTTTCCGAGCGGCCATATGATGAGCGCGGTTATTATGTTTGGACTGTTGGCTTATTTCATTGTGCCAAAGATATCATCATGGGCAGGTAAGACGGCAGCGATACTGCTAGCCGTATTTTTGGTTTTCTTTATTGGTTACAGTCGATTTTTTATGGGGGCACATTATATAACGGATGTTATCGCCGGAATCGCACTAGGTGTCGCTTGGGTAACCCTTGTTATTTTGTCAATTGAAATGATATCCGGAAAGGTAGTGAAAGAAAATGAAAAAGAAAAATAAAAGTAAAAATAAAAATAAACATATTCGTGCCAAATTGATAGCGAACCCGGGGGCAGGAAATGAAGTGGATGCTCCTTCTCTTTTGGAACAGGCGGTTCGCTGCCTGACCAATCATGGAATAAAAGTAGACGTTGTGTATGCATCACCCAAAAAGGTGGCTCAAATCCTTGCCAAAAAAGCTGTTAAAAAGGGCTATAAAATTGTAATTGCTATGGGCGGAGATGGAACGATCGGGGAAGTCATTCGAGGTATAGCCGGCTCAGACGTGAAACTGGGAGTTATTGTCGGAGGAACCATGAACGATATTGCCGCAAGTCTTGGTATCCCTGAAGACGTTGAGGCTGCATGTGCATTGATCGCAAAGGGCGATACGCGTGAGTTGGATCTCGGGCAAATCAAAACCCACAAACATAAGAAATTCTATTTCTTTATGGTAACCGTAATCGGCCTGACTGCAGCCCTGTATCCAGATGTCAAAAAAATACCTAAGGGTAAATTAAAGGAGAAATTTGCTTCTATGAAGGATGCAATTGTGACATTAGTAGAACATGAAGCGAAACCTGAAGTTTTGCTGACTTTTGATGACGAAAGCAAAATCAAGGTAGAGACGATGGTGGTAACGATAGCGAATAGTCCGCTCATTGGATCCAAAAATCTGGTGGCGCCAGACGCCTCAATGGAGGACGGACTCTTTGATATCTCGGTATTTCCTGATTATAACAAGGCGGAAGTTCTTAGCTATTTTCAAAGGACCGCGGAAGAAAATCTGATTTCAGACGGGAAACTTCAACGTTTTCGGGCTCATAAAGTAAAAGTCAAATCCACACCAAAGTTGGAAATTGCAGCAGATGGGATTTCCTTAGGAAAAGGCTCGTGTACAATCAAAATGCACAGAAAAGCACTGCGTGTATTTGTGCCGCCGATCGGTTTAGGTGCTGAAAAGTCGCAGGAGGATGGAGAAGAAGAATTATCTGCCCCACTTTCTCCTTTTATTAAGCAAAACAAAGAATCGTCAACCTAAGAAAGATTCTATTTCAGGACGAAACAATTTTAAGGCGGTACAAAAAAATGAAAAAATCGATCAAACCCGTTAAAACTGAAAAACCGCAAAATGATGCTGTCGAAGCGGTTAAAGACAAGACTCCCTCGCCCGTTGAAAGTCGGAGAAAAGCACGTCTGTTTCAACTGAGTGTTGGCATAATGCTTGCAGCTTTTGCGGTTTTGACATTCTTAGTGATCACCGTTCCTTCATTTACGATCGATTTAAATATTTCGATTGCTTTGCAATTGATCAATAATCCGGTTTTTTTCGGGCTGATGACCTTCATAAGTTGGGTTGGGTTTTCACCGCAATCGACAATAGTAACTGCCGTTATTATTGTGACTCTTTTTGCTCTGGGGTATCGGTGGGAGTCCACAGTCGCTTTGGTCATCGCGGTGATTATTCCATTACTCAACTTTCTCATAAAAACTTTGGTCCACCGTCCTCGTCCGGGCGTGGATCTGATTCACGTAGTCAATGTACTCAGTGACTATAGTTTCCCTAGCGGACATGTCATGTTTTATACAGGGTTTTTCGGATTTGTCTGTTTCCTGACTTATATACTGCTCAAACCATTCTGGCTACGGACTTTGCTGTTTATTATCTTTGGCAGTCACATTGTCCTGGTTGGAATATCTCGCATTTATCTTGGCCAGCACTGGGCCAGTGATGTGTTAGGAGCATATCTAGTGGGAGGGGTATGTCTTATTGCCGGTATTCATTTTTATCGTTGGGGAAAAACACGCTTTTTTGTTCATCGCAAGCGCTTAAATAAAAGGTTCCACAAAAAATAAAATAGAACTGGCGCATCTTAGAACCGTCGCCTATGTGTTTGCTACATTCTCATTAATTTATTTATTGTGGGTTCCGATGACATCGCGTTTGATCCGATCTTCGACACGTCGGTTTAACCACATAATTGCTGTTTCAATATGAACTAACGCCATCGCATTTTCGGTACATTCAAACTCGCCTTCCTGAAATAACTTTAAGCGATCCCTGACAATCTCAAGTAAATCAGAATCAATCACACCCAATTCTGATCCCGGTTCTTGTCGAGCCCCTTGTTGAAACTTAATTCTTGCAAGTTCTATTGGCTCATCGTTATCATTCGTTTGAATGACATATTCGTGATAGGCATTTCCTACCCCCTTTTCAGCGGCTCGATAAACATCATTTAAACTACCTTTGTACTGTACCGTTGTTAATTTACCACTCATTTCCGGGCCTCTTTCTACCTCTTATTAAGGTTTTAAATTATTTTGATCGTTTTCATTTGTAGCACTAAATATCTTATAGACGACTTGGATCACAAAATCTCCGGATCATATAAAATCAATGATTTTCTAAACTTACCTAATAATTAACCACATTCTTCTTTTAATTATTTCAGCATTACGTTCTTATAAAAAAGATTATATTATATTATTACCCAAATCTATATAGTTAATGCACTTTTAATATCTATTTTTAGCACACCAAGATTAATTTGTGCACCACGATAATTATCTTCCAATCTTAGGAGGTATGTTCTTAAATAATATTTTTTTCATCTAATTTACTTCATGACTCATTGAGTTTTGTCAACACTGACGTTTTTAATGACACATTTCAATTTGAAAACGCTTGACAAAAGCCATCCTTCATAATATTATTATAAAAAGGTATATTATGTCAAAATACCTTATGTTGCAAGGGAGCTTCAAATATACTGTATATAATGCGTATATTATACAGGAGTTCTTTTTTTTTGCTTATTGACATTAGATTTGGAGGAAAATTAAGTGATTAAACTTCAAGGTGTAAATAAATTTTTCGGAGAGCACCATGTGCTGAAAGATATTAATTTAACTGTTGCAGAAGGGGAAAAATTGGTTATTATCGGCCCGTCAGGTTCTGGTAAAAGCACCACCGTACGGTGTATGAATTTTTTAGAAACTCCCACTTCTGGACATGTTTTTATTGATGGGGAAGAACTCACCGCGAAAAATAAGATTCAACTTGTTCGCCGAACATCGGCCATGGTATTTCAGAGTTTTAACTTGTATCCTCATAAAACTGTGTTGGAAAATCTGACACTGGCACCGATCAAATTACAAAAAGTTCCTAAAGAAGAAGCCATCAAAAAAGCAAAAAAATATTTAGCAATTGTAGGTCTTAGTGAAAAGGCAAATGCTTATCCGTCAACCTTATCCGGCGGACAACAACAGCGTGTAGCTATTGCAAGAGCGCTGGCAACAGAACGAAAGATTATACTTTTTGATGAACCGACATCAGCTCTTGACCCGGAAACAGTTCAAGAAGTGCTCGATGTTATGATTAAACTCTCAAAAGAGAATATCACAATGGTGGTTGTTAGCCACGAAATGGGTTTTGCCCGTGTCGTTGCGGACCGTGTCATATTTATGGATGACGGTCGAATTGTTGAAGAAGGAAAACCGGAGCATTTCTTTGAAAATCCTTCCGAGGAACGAACGAAACTTTTTCTTAGTAAGATCTTGCGTTAATTTCTAATATTTGTACAGCGATATTAGTTTTATAATTATTCTATTTAGGAGGAAAATGATTATGAAAAAGATGCTTTCTGTTCTACTTGTTTTATGCCTGGCTTTTACACTGGCAGCATGTTCGTCTTCAACTGATTCAAGTGATACTGCTACAACTGATGGCGGTCTTGATGCAGTCGTTAAAGCTGGTGTTTTAAGAGTCGGTGTTAAAGAAGACGTTCCGAATTTCGGACTTAGAAACACTCAAACCGGTGAAATCGAAGGATTCGAAATTGATATTGTTAAACTTCTTGCAGGAAAAATTCTTGGGGATGAAAATGCTTATGAATTAACACCGGTAACCGCTAAAACACGTGGGCCATTACTTGATAATGGCGAAGTTGATCTCGTTGTCGCAACATTCACCATTACCGATGAACGACGATTAACTTATAATTTCTCAACCGCTTACTATGAAGATGCTGTCGGTCTTTTAGTTAAAAAAGATGCCGGTTACAAAGGACTTGCCGACATGAATGGTAAAGTAATTGGCGTTGCTCAAAGTGCAACTTCCAAAGAGGCTGTTCAAAAAGTGGCTGATGGACTTGGTATTAAAGTATCATTCTCAGAATACGCAACATACCCGGAAATCAAGGCGGCATTAGACTCAGGACGCGTTGATGCTTTCTGTGTTGATGGATCAATCCTTGGTGGATACCTTGATGATACAACCGTGATTTTACCTGATCGATATGCGCCACAACAATATGGTGTTGCATCCAAGCTTAATAATATCGCACTTTCTAAGGCTGTTGACGGTTATATCAGCGGCGGGATCGCAGACGGAACGATTGAAGGCCTAATTAATAAGTGGGGACTTAAATACTAATGAAAAGTTCTAATCCTTTCGCCTTATGGCGTTGGGAGAAGTTGTTTGGAGAATGGCAAATGTTTGGCGAAGGGTTTTTGCGAACGATTGAGATCGCAGCCCTCGCCTTAATCCTTGCTCTTGTTCTGGGTATTATCTTTGGTGTTTTCTCGACATCAAACAATAAAATAATGCGAGGGATATCAAGGATTTATGTTGAGTTCTTTCAAAACACTCCCCTCGTTATACAGATTTTCTTTATGTACAACGGTCTTGCAATTGCAGGGCTTCGGCTTAGTGTGTTTGTGATTGGTGTTTTAGGGGTAGGTATTTATCATGGCGCTTATGTTTCTGAGGTTGTTAAAACCGGAATTACTTCAATTCCAGTCGGCCAAGTCGAAGCTGCAAAGTCCCAGGGTTTTACCTATCTCCAATATATGCGATATATCATCCTACCGCAGACAATCAAAATTATTCTCCCACCGCTCACAAATCAATCGGTTAACCTCATTAAAAACACGTCAGTCCTGGCAATGATTTCAGGTTTTGATTTGATGTATGTGGCAGATTCCTGGGCATCTTCCAGTCTCGATTACGGACCATCCTATGTCCTGGCAGGCCTTTTGTATTTTATGCTCTGTTTCCCATTGGCAACTTGGGCAAGAAAATACGAAGAACGCCTAAAACTAAACGATATAGCTCGTATTCCCTTTGATAAAAGGGAGGTGGCAGTACCATGATAGATGTTTTTACTAATGTATTTACGCCCTCAAACGTTCAATTTATGTTCAAGGGACTCTTGTTAACATTGTCCCTTTCAGTATCAGTTGTCATCATCTCAATCATTTTCGGCACAATCCTGGCGTTACTGCGAACCTATGAAAAACGGTTTTTTGGCAAATTAGCCGGATTCTATATTGAAGTGTTTCGAAATACACCGTTACTGCTTTGGATTCTCGTGTGTTGCTTTATGATTCCATATGGTACGATTGTAATCCGTGGCGCGTTGGCATTGACATTGTATACATCCGCAATCATCGCTGAAATTGTACGTGGTGGTTTAAATTCCGTCGATGATGGGCAATTTGAAGCAGCACTATCCCAAGGTTTTACGTTGATCCAAACATTGATGTACATTGTACTCCCGCAATGTTTTAAAAATATTATTCCTTCCCTCTTATCGCAAGTCATTACGACCATTAAAGATACTTCATTTTTACAGGTTGTTGCGATTCCAGAGTATACGCGAAGCGGATTCGTTGTTATGGGACGATATACCAATACTGCGGAAGTCTTCATGATTTTTACGGTACTGGCAGTTGGTTACTTTGTGATTTGTTTTAGTCTTTCTTGTGTTGTTCGCAGCTATCAAAAAAGAATTGAAATAGTCCGATAATGAACCGAAAATGATATAATCATCCTTTTGTAATAGCATATAGATAAAGTCATGAATTTAAAGAAAATCCATGACTTTGTTATATTTTTTGCCACTAAATATCACAACACAATACTGTTAATTGGGATAAAAGCTTTACATGCGGTGATACACGTGGTAAGGTATGGTCTAATCTAAATTTTTCAAGAAAGTTGCATTAATTTATGAATGCAACCACTAAATGTGGAATTCAGGTTAGACAAAAGATAATCATAAAATTTTAAGGAGGATTTATTATGTCTATTGCAGATCAAGTACTTGGGTATATTACGCCTGTTGTTAATTTTGTTGCGAATTTAATAGAACAGGCTACCGGTCTTTTCAGTAGTTTTTTATAGGAGCAAGCACTCAATTGATTTTTTTATAACATTCAAGGAGACTGTAAATGATCCTGTGTAAATGATTGGTTTGCCGGCTGGTTCAATGGCTGCAACTGGAATAAATGCATTAACACATTAAAATGTGAAGATTAAATTACAAAAAAAACCCCAAGAGCATTTCGCTCTTGGGTTTTTTTTTACTATTTCATAAATTTATATCGGCTAACCCACTCTTTCCAAAAGCCTGCTTTAAATCAGCAATGATATCTTTTATACCCAGACTCAATCGAAAGAATCCGTTATGGAACTCTTCTGGATATAAATATTATCTTTCATCTCTTTCGCATAGTTAAAGACATGTAAAAAGATTGCCAAAAAGATCAAACTAATTGGAAAGTCAATTAAAGAGGTTAGCGTTTGGTTTCGAAAAGTTGTGCACTTGATGATAGGTTTCCCTGTCACTTATTACTACAGACTGCTTCAAGAGATATGCGTTATAATCAGCTGGAAAGAATGGATTATTTTTATTCTGGAAGGATTGGAAGAGGTTGCAAATAAAACTCCGATTTGAGAAATTATGGGAAGCTAAGGGTGAAAAAATATTCTGATGGATGATTTATTTAATTCGTTTAATGCGTTATTGCAGTATGGCCCATTACATAGCTGGAAGGCACTGTTAACAACGCTGCTGGTTATTGCAATTCTGGGAGCTGTGGTGATTTTGAATAAGGGACAATGGACCAGGAAAGAAAAGTGGTCCAGAACGGCCCTTTTGTTTTACATATATATAATAATTTTATACACGCTTTTGACAAGGACAGTCAAAAATCATTTTGATTATAACTGGCTTCCATTTTGGTCGTATCAATACATTTGGTCGACCCATGATTTTGGGATAGCGTTAGAAGTCTTTATAAACTGTCTGATGTTTATTCCGTTTGGGCTATTAGCGCCCTTCGCTATGGTTCAAGATAAAGTAATAAAGCGTAAGATCGTTATAATTTCCGGATTTGCTCTTTCAGCTTCGGTGGAGTGCCTCCAGCTTTTTACGAAAACCGGATTGTTCGAGTGGGATGATATTATCCACAATACGATTGGCGTAATCGTTGGCTACGGTATTTATCTCTATATCAGGAACCAGGATTTTCAAGAAGCAAAGTGGTATTTTTTGCCATTGGGTGTTGTGCTTCTTGGATTGATCGTGGCAATGATATGAATACAATGCTTGTCTTAACACGCCATCGATTTCTGGTTAAAACGGCAACGACTAATAATTCCCCCCTAAATCTGCTATAGCCATTCTCTCCGAACTGACTCTGCCTGTGAAATCTCCGAAAACGAAATCTGTTGTATTAATCTTGACCGTTAAATCAGTGCCTTTTTCGTTGATACCATTTTTTTCTTGATTCGTGTTCATAGTTACCCCATAAATAAAATAGCATTGGATATTGATATATATTCCTTGAAATAACATCGAAAAGAATATAAAATATTGGAAAGAACCACTTTTCAATTGACAAATACAATTCGAATAAATAGAAAGGATAGGATATGGGTTAATATGAAATTACAAACTAAAACGACCATTATTATAATATTGATCTTCACTATTTTTTCCGTATTTATTTTAAGCACACAATCTCTGGGGGTTATTCCTAAATTTAAAGAGATTAATATTGAGAAGGCTTATGATGAGATTGATGAGGGTTTAAGAGTGACTGAGGATGAAATAAATAATATGTCGGTTATCACAAGCGATTATGCTATTTGGGATGATACCTACATTTTTACAAATGATCACAATGACAACTATATCAGTGATAATTTCACAGAAGATACTCTAGTCAATCTCAATGCGTCCTTTGCTGGTATTTACAGTGATAATTCGTTATTTTCTTCTTTTAATACATTTGCTGATCCTGAGGAAGCAAAGCTCTTAGAGCAAGCTCTACTTAAACTTGGATTTTCTCAAAGTGATGAGATCAGCGGATTTATTACCTCTGGAGATAAAACATATATGTTTGCTTCAAAGCGGATTTCAACCACGGATGGATCCCAGTCATCAAATTACCATTTCGTCTTTGTCAGAGACTACCTGGATTATACAAACGAAAAACTGAGTACGATTCCAGGTGCGTCATTGGAGATTATTGAATTTTCTGCCATGACAACTGAAGAAAAGCAGCGTTTAGATAATCTTTTTTCAACCCAGGAGTATCATCCGAATGAGTCCCATCTGTCAGAAAAAACGGTTTATGAAATGCCAACAGAAGATTTCATTGTTGTCTACACCTATTTATACGACGTCAACGGGGAACCCTTTGCTGTCATGAAGTCAAAAACAAGCACCTCCATCATCCTTGAAAGCAGAAATTTAGTTATACAAACAGCCGTTTTCCTTTTTATTATCGGAGTTGCATTAGCATTAATCGTTGCGTTTTACATCAACCGATCAATGATCAGACCCATCAATCGATTAAAAGCAGGACTGAATTTAATCCTGAAACAGGGCAATACAACGGATCTTACCAACGATTTTTCGGTTTTTTTAAGAAATGATGAAATCGGTGACTTAACCAGGAATTTTATAAAAGTCAGCGACGATATAAAGGCCGCCAGAGGAGAAAGTGAGCGTGTTAATGCGCAACTTAAAAAAATGGCATTCTATGATACGTTAACCGGTTTACCAAATCGTTCTTTGTTCTATGACCATTTTGAACAGGCAATTTCAAGATCAACCAGGAACAACGATATAACGGCGGTTTTATTTATTGATCTTGATGGGTTTAAATTAGTGAATGATACATTCGGACATAATAATGGGGATTTACTCCTTATCGAAATCGGGAAGAGAATTAAGAAGCACATTCGAGAATCTGACTTAGTTTCCAGATTAGGGGGGGATGAATATACGGTGGTGTGTGAGGATATTAAAGAGAAGAGTGATCTGGCTAAAATTGCTGATGATATATTAGTCGAAATATCCAGGGACTTTATCATTTCCGGAAAAACAATCAGTGTGAGTGCAAGCATTGGTATTGCAATATTTCCAGATGATGGGGATACCTTTGAAGAGCTCATCATAAAAGCGGATTCGGCCATGTATCGATCGAAAAAAAATGGAAATAATTGTTATGCATTTGCATCAAGTGCGGATAAAATAAAGGATATCCCTAAGATCATCTTGATTAGTCGATTAAAGAAAGCATCCGAACACTCGGAATTTCAATTAGTTTATCAAGCTCAGGTGAAAATTGATGCTAATGAAACCAAAATTTTCGGTGCTGAAGTTCTCGTCCGATGGACTGATGAAAATGGACAGATATTAGCACCAGATGATTTCATAAATCTTGAAGAAGAAACCGGGCTGATCATTCCCATCGGCCAGTGGGTGATTGAAGAAGCCTGTAAGACCATTCGTGAGCTGGAAAGATTAGCAAAACAGATCCCTATTAGCGTCAATGTATCCATTAAACAGTTCAAATCAAAGGATTTGGTAGATATTGTAAAATCGGCCATTGAGAAGAATCATATCAATCCTCAACATTTGTTTATTGAAACAACAGGGAGTATTTTCCCGGAAGATGAGATAAAAGTATTGTCAATCATTAAGGAATTAAAGGCCCTGGGGGTGAAAATCGTACTGAATGATTTTTGGACAGGTTATTCTTCATTAAGTTTAGTCAGTAGGTTACCCTTTGATTTCTTTAAAGTTGATATGTCATTTATTCAAAATCCTGGAAATATAAAGGAAAAAAATTTGGGCACTGTCATCATTTCAATGATAGAAACGTTGAACATGCAATCCATTATTGAAGGGGTTGAAACACGGGAGCAAGTGGATTATTTTTTGAAAAACGGAGGAAAGATTTTTCAAGGCCGTTATTTTAGCGAACCTCTGAAAAAAGAAGATTTTTTTGATTTGTTACAGGGTAAACCGTCCAGGGAATTAACAACAGAAGAAAGTTGAACAAATCGTCGCAGGATGGGAATAAAAGAAGCCTGTACTTTTTGATATCACTCCAGCCAGTCAATTAATGGTTAGTCTCCTCTCCGATTATAGAAATAATTTTCAGTGACATTTTCTCCATTTATACAATAGTCTTGTTATTTCCGGGTGCTTTTACCTGATTTTCGTCCTGATTTTCGTCTCGTTTTCAATTGAAAAATGTTCTTCAAAAATCAATAATATCAGTATTGTATAACTGAGATAACCATTGCGTATTATAACATTAAAGCCGGAGGAAACCCCCGGCTTTTTTCAAAAAATAGATTCATTGTTTAAAGTTGGGGGTTGCAGGGTAATATAGTAAATAAGAAAAAATGACTGACAGTAACTTATCGGATCGAAAAGATTTAAGAAATTCGACGAGTAAATATAACCGGAAACGAAACGGAAGTGATTTTTTGCCGACGTTGCACTGCTGATTGAAACTCTGACCAGTTGAACAAACAGAGTCCACAGTCTTTCAAGTACGAAGTCAACGCTTAAAGTGCATTATCTTGCAGCCAATAAAGGATTACGGGTTGCCTTTATTAATAACCTGAATTTATGATACAGGGAGGAGGATCCTGAATAATTTGATTTTGTGTTTTAATAACCGTGTGTATCAATAAACAAATGATTTTAAAATTAACAAAGGGAGGTTAAAAATATGAAAAGAGGATTGCAAAAAGGAATCAGCTTATTAACCGTCATGGTGATGTTAATGAGTTTGGCACCGATGGGGGTAGCAGCAAAGGATACAAGTGCTGAAAATAAAGCAGCTGCAAAACAAGAAAGCCAGAGTGTGAACGGCACCGAAACAGATGCGATCAACAGCACACAGGATGTAAACGTTTCAGAGACCAAACCCATAACGACAACAGATGAAAAAAAGACATTGGAATATCAGGGGTTTCGGTATCAGGAAGAACAGGGGGGTCTCACCCTCATTTCCTATAGCGGGAAATTAAACGAGACAAAGATCCTGGAAATACCCGAAAAGATTGACAATAAAGCAATAACACAAATCGCTAAAGAAGCATTTAAAGACAACAAAGAGATTAAAGAGGTAAAAATACCAAAAGGAGTTGCCAAAATTGATGGAACTGCCTTTTACGGCTGTACTGGTCTTGAAAAGATCACTGTTGATAAAGACAATACCGCTTACTATGACGAAAACGGAAAACTTTATCAAAGCAATAACAAGGAACTGGTTATCAAACCGGAAAACTGGAAAGACAGCGAAACAAATAAAAAAGTAACCGAGGTGGTACCAAATGATAAAACAACAAGTATTGGTACTGCGGCCGAAAATGGAAATGAAAAAATAACCATAAAAAGTCTGGACGAAATACCGGTACTGAGCGAAAATTCGGATATTGCGAACCAAATTGTGGTTATTTATAAGCAAAGCAGTGATTCAAATATTCAAAGCCTGTCTTTAACAACAAATGAAATTAGTGGAGTAGAACACGTTTCAGATCGGGTGGATGTTTTTGAAATAAATACCAAGGCTGTCATTGAAACAATGATCAATAAAATTTCTGAAAGCCCCAATGTTTTGGCAGTTGATAAGAATCAGAAAATTGAAATAACCGCACTTCCCAATGATCCTTATATTATCAACGGTAGTGCCTGGCAATTTCAAAATATCGGAACAGATAAAACCTGGAATACAGTTTCCAATTCAACACCGGTTGTCGTAGCCGTTTTGGATACGGGTTTAAATACAAACCATCCGGATCTTCAGGGTCGCAGTGTCAATGGATATGATTACATTAGAGACACTACAGCTGTCATTGATCTTATGGGGCATGGCACGTGGGTGAGTGGCTGTGCTGCAGCGGTTGCAAATAATGGCATCGGAATAGCAGGAATTGCAGGGACGGCCAATGTAAAAATTGCCCCTTATCGTGTAGGCGGCAAAGATGCCGAAGATTATTATATCTATACTGCCTATGAATGTGCTGCGCTGATGGCGGCAGGAGACCGTTCGGATGTAAAAGTAATCAACATGAGTTTTGGACATTACGGTGGTACTAATGATGTTGAAGCAGCAGCCATTAAATATGCTGCGGATAGGGGAAAAATTCTGCTGGCTTCATCGGGTAATGAAGGTAATAACTATTGGTATGCTGGCCAATATTCTTATCCGGCATCCTATGATAATGTAATATCTGTTGCGGCAACCACAAGCAATAACGACATTGCTTATTTTTCCCAGTATAACGATAGGGTGGATCTCAGCGCTCCAGGTGTTGCTGTTTATACAACATCAAAGGATGGTGCTTACGGAGCAGTCAGCGGAACATCTTTTTCGTCTCCCATTACTGCCGGAGCCTGTGCGGTTCTATTGGCAGCAAGCCCAAATTTGGGTGCAGCCGGTGTGGAGAAAGCATTAAAGGACACCGCAAATGATTTGGGGAGTCCTGGAAAGGATAATGACTTCGGCTACGGATTAATCCGACTGGATCAGGCACTGGCATCGGTGAAACCGTTAACGGTAGACAGCTTTAAAGCCGATAAAGCGTCCGGCCAGAATATTAACACCAGTATTAACCTGACAGCGGCTGGAAGCGGCGGAAAAACGCCGTATCTGTACAAATTTTATTACAAGCTGGGAACTGCCACAACGGTGATACGGGATTTTTCAGCAACGGCAACCGCAGTCTTTAAACCGACACAAGTCGGAACCTATACCCTGTATGTGGATGTGAAGGATGCGGCAGGAAAAGTGGCAACCAAAAGCATTACCAATTATGCCGTGGTGAATAACCTGGCGGTTAAAAGCTTTACCACGGATGAACCATCAGGACAATATGTAACTACCAATATTGATCTCACCGCTTTCGGAACGGCGGGAAAAAGTCCCTACCAGTATAAATTCTATTACAATCTGGGAACCACCACCGTTCTGCTTAAGAATTTTTCAATATCGAACACAGCAACCTTCAAACCCACCGTTGCCGGAACCTATACCCTCTATGTTCAGATCAAAGATGCTGCCGGAAAAACGGTGACTAAAAGCATCGCTAATTACAAGGTATTGGCTTATCCCAGTGTGAAAACATTCACTACGGATAAAGCATCCGGTCAATTAATTAATACTAATATTAATCTCACTGCAACGGCAATTGGCGGCAAAACACCATATCAGTATAAATTTTATTATAAGATTGATACTTTTGTAGTGGTAATCCAAGACTATTCAGCTTCGAACACTGCCGTATTTAAACCTACTACTAAAGGAACCTACTCGATTTATGTCCAAATAAAAGATGCTAACGGCAAAAAATGCAACAAAAGCATTACAAATTATATTATTAAGTAAATAGTAATATTGAAAGCAGTGCATCTAAACTTTTCTATGATTGCATAAATAGCCTGTTGAAAAAACAAAGGAAATGTTGTGAATTTTGTACAAACGCTAAAAACCGATATAGCGGAATGAATATTAAGGGATACTTGGCAAAATAATGCCATGTATCCCTTAATTGCATTAAACAGTAATTGGACACATAGTCAAATATTGTGCTGGCTTTGCTTTGAAACCCCTAAAGTTGCGTGTAATCATATGATGAAATCTCCTCCTGTTTATATAATCAGATTAATTTAGTGGGTGATGTAAAAAAAAATGTATTCAGTTTGAAATTTGAAAGCATGGGTAATAAGAGGATATAAAAGTATCACAAATCATGGATGTTAATAATAAGAGTGCATTTACAAAATTCATGGCTATGAAAAATAATTGGTATTAAAATGAGAGGAGATGCGTCATGGATGCAGAACAAGGAAGCAAACAATCTCAATGGAAGACAATCCTGAAAATGATTTCAAATCCGGGAGAGGCAGTTAAAAAAAAGATGACACTAGTGCCCTGGCCCTATGCTTTATTGATATCCGGATTATCATTTACATTATTTTTTTTACAGACGGGGATAGATCTGTACCGGGTCGGTAACATAGGAATTGAGCGGGTGATTCTTATTGTGATGATTGGTCTTTTTTATGGGACTGCCGGAGTTACTTTGTTAGCTATCATGTCCTGGGTTTTGGCGCAGGCAGGGAAACGCGAGTATTCTATTGATTGGGCAATTTCAAATTTTGCCCTTGGTTATACAGTCGCTTTGATTTATTCAATCTGCGGGCTTCTATTTTCGTTGGTTTTTAATTGGAATACGGCAGTGGCTTTCGGAATCACTGGTGTTTTGTGGTCCTTGCGACCAACTATGTTCACCATTAAACAAATGTCCGGGGATGCCACAGCTTTTAGTATTGTTTTAACAACCATTTGCGGAGCCATCATGCTTTTTGGATGGGGACTCCTTGGCCGATTTGGCTTTTAAGTAAAATCAATGGAATATTATATGCAGGAGGGCAATAATTGTGGAAACAAGAACTTTTAATGAAAACGATAACAGTCGAAAAAAGATCTTCATATGGCCATTTTATTTTTGCTTTTTAATATTTGGAATCTTAAGTGCTTTGGGAAAACAAGAGATCACATTACTCAATTTCTCTTTATCGATTGTATTGTCAATGGTTGTTGGGCTACTCATTGTTAATTTTCTAATTCTTCTTTTGAGAGCCTTTAATAAAAATTTGATAAATAAGAGTGGGACTGTTTTTGCCAAGGAAGCCGTAGGAAAAGGGATGGCGTTTATGATTCCTTTTACGGTGCTGGCAATGCTGGTTTTTTTCGTGCTGGACTGGAATGTTATTATGCCCTTTGCTTCAGCGGCAATTACCACATCAGCTGCGAATGCAGGGACTGAAGTGATAAAAAAAGGAGGGAATGGTCTTAAAAATATGATTATTCCAACTGCTTTGGCTATGTTTTTATCAACAGTTTGGATGCTTTTATTAGCATTCTTACCATGAGACAGGAGGGCATTTAATTGAACAATAAAAATAGACGAAATAATAAAAGGTGGATACAATCTGTTATTAAAACAGTGGGCTCAATTTTAATAACGCTTCTGTCGGGAATTTGCTTTGTGTTTCCCGTTTATGCAGGGACAGTGGGGGATGTGGTTACCCAGGTTGCCGGTAATCTTGGAAATGTAGAATATGTATTTGAACCAGAAAGTGTCACAGGGCTGAATTTGCAAATGCATGCGGGAGCTGGAGATTATAAAAATGGTTATGGATCAATGGCTGTGGTTGGACCGATCGTGGCAAATGAAAAACAGGCCATTATGAATCGGCTTGTTGATTACTCCGGAAGCACTGGAAGCACCACAACCCCAATGAGTGGTGGAGAAGTCAGAGAATATACCATGCCGAATGGGGTTATTCTCGCAGTTGTTCTAAGTGATTACATCATCGTTATTGAACTTTATGAATCTGGCGATAGCGCTGGAGCAGACTTTCAGGCAGCCACTCAGTATGCACAACAATTGTTGGATGGTATGGAAAAAAATGGATTGCTCAGCAAGGCTGCTCCAGATCTTGAATCCGTGATCAGCGGAAATGAAACACCGTCTGGTGACAATGCAACGAATAATGGGAATAGTACCAGCTCAGATAATGGGAGCACAGAGGAAAACCACCATGCTTCAGAAGCCCCGGTTGCAATCGGACCGGTAGGTAATATTCCAGGGCCTGCCAACAATACAGAATCCGTTGTGGGTGTGGTTGTTCCCGGTTTATTAGCCACGGCGTTAGGAGCAATTGTTGGATTGGCAGGAGGCGGCTTTACCCCAGTTGGCGGATCGTCAACTGCATCTTCAGAGGTTGAGATTAAGCGATCTGATTCTTCAAGTTCAAATAAAATAAGCAAAGACACATTAGAGAATGAGAAAAATTTAAGAGTGGACACTTCAGAAGCAAAGGCTGAAGGAATTAGTGATTATAACAACTTAAAGGCGGTGCCATATGAAGGGGGAGCTCCGCCTTCGGATGGAAGTGAAATAATCATTGATACATCAGGGCTGGAAGAAATCGATTTGATATCGGAAGATCAGAAAACAGGTATTACGCCATTGGATGAAATAACTCCGACGGATGGAAGTGAAAATATAATCATTGATACCTCTGCTATTGATGGATTAACCCCGGGATCATCATTGGATGAAACCCAAACTTCGGTGGATGAGTTGTCAGATGCCAGGGAATATGATGCTGACGGATTCGTTGAACAGAGCGAGAAACAAAAGGAATATGATGCTAACGGATTGGGCGAAGATGAAAACAATGCTGACGGTTACAATCAAGAAGGATATGATTCAGAAGGTTTTGATCGCGAAAGTTATAATAGAGACGGCTATAACCGTGAAGGTTACGATAAAGAAGGATTCAATGAAGGCGGCTTTGATCGGGCAGGATACAATGCTGAAGGCTATGATAAAGAAGGGCTCGATCGCGAAGGATATAATCCAGAGGGCTATGATCGTGAAGGATACGATAAAAGCGGATATGACTCAGAAGGCTACGATAAAGAAGGGCTCGATCGTGAAGGGTATAATCCAGAGGGTTATGATCGTGAAGGATACGATAAGAACGGATATGATCGCCCGGGCTATAATAAAGACGGATTCAATGAAAAAGGTTTTGACAGAGAAGGTTATAATCGGGATGGGTATGACTCAGAAGGCTACGATAAAGAAGGTCTCGATCGCGAAGGATATAATCCAGAGGGTTATGATCGCGAAGGGTATGATAAGAATGGATATGATCGCCCGGGCTATAACAAAGACGGTTTCAATGAAAAAGGTTTTGACAGAGAAGGCTATAATCGTGACGGATATGACTCAGAAGGCTACGATAAAGAAGGACTTGATCGTGAAGGATATAATCCAGAGGGTTTTGATCGTGAAGGGTATGATAAGAACGGATATGATCGGCCGGGCTATAACAAAGACGGCTATAATCGGGATGGTTACAATGTTGAAGGATACGACAAAGACGGTTATGATATAAGTGGTATGGATCATGAGGGTTATGGTCGAGATGGGTATAATCTTGAAGGCCTAGACAAGGAAGGCTATGATCGAACTGGTTTTAATTCCCAGGGTTACGACAAAGCAGGTTTTAATAAAAATGGGTTGGATCAGGAAGGCTACGGTCGGAATGGATTTAACGCTGAGGGATTAGACCGGGAAGGGTTTGATGTTAACGGCTATAATGCCCAGAGTTATAATCGAAGCGGCTTTGATGCAAAAGGCTTTAACAAAGCCGGTTACGACAAGTCAGGTTTTGACAGGAATGGTTTTGACAAAGCAGGCTATAACAAAAGCGGCTTCAAAGACGGATTCGACCGAGAGGGGTATGATCAGAACGGATACAATAAAGAAGGCTATAATCGGGATGGATATGATCGTCAGGGAAAAAATCAGTCCGGTTATGACGAATATGGTTATGATAAAAAAGGCTTTAATAAGGATGGGTATGATCGGGATGGCTACGATTTGGAAGGCTTCGACTACAAAGGCTATAATCGGGACGGTTACGACCCCTGGGGTTATGATCGACAAGGGTATGGAAAAGACGGCTATCATTGGAGTGGCTATAACCGAGAAGGCTTGGATCGTAATGGCAAGCCCTGGGATGATTTGGGTTATGACCCCAATAACCGAAACCCATTTGACGGGGGACCGGTTATTATTGGTCATCCGGAACCGGATGGTACAGAGGGTTTTGGTGGCGTCCAAAAACCACATCTTGATGAGCCTTATCCTAAAACGGCTGAAAAATATGGACCAAAATCATGGACAACTCCGGAAACAACGGAAACACCGATAACCCCAGAGACACCGGAAGTATCAAAAACACCAGCGACACCGACAACCCCGGATACACCGGAAGTGCCGAAAGATACCGGAATTATCGGACCGGAAGATCCGATGAATACCTTAAACCAACATCCTTTGGGAGTAGAAAACCAGACAACTCCAGAAACACCAGAAGGTTCAAAAATACCTGAAACACCTGAAGTGCCGAAAGATACCGGGATTATCGGACCGGAAGATCCGATGAATACCTTAAACCAACATCCTTTAGGTGTAGAAAATCAGACAGCACCGGTTCCACCAACAACCGAAGTTCCACCGGAACCGGAATCCATGGTAGTCACAACATCGGTACACGGCGCACAGACTCTGATTGTTAAAGACCCTAAAACCGGCCAGTGGATTGATTCGGATACGGGGGCTATCTTTGACATTGACAAGCATAATAAAGATTTCCCCCAGCAGGTCAAGGATTATCAGGACTATAGTCAGCGAAACGATGAGCTTGAAAAAAGCGGACAAACTTCTATGCAGCAAGCACTGGATAAGATTAAAAAGGATGCCAAAGCGGAATTTGATGCCATCCAGAATGAAATTGACAAACGAAAGATGGATCAGCTCAAATGGGATCAGCAGCAAGCCATATGGGATCAACAACAGGCAGAAAAAGGCACTGGGCTGGGAAGTATTATTGCACACACAATGGCCAATGCAGGTGGAGAAATTGTACAAACGGGTAAAGACATTGCAGAAGGTACAGGTAACATCGTCAGCGAAGTAGTGGACGCCGGGAAAGACGTCTGGAACGATCCGTCAATCATTACCAACACAGTGGCAGGTTCGGCCCAGGATATCCAAAATGGGTTAGCGGCTGTCAAAAAGACCACGGAATATATCTACAACAATCCTAAAGAGGTATGGGAAAAGGGAAAGGCGGTTGGAAAAGGAATAGGAAAAGCAGTAATTTCTGTAATTACAGACCCGAAAAAAGCCTGGGAGTTTGCCAAAAACACAGTTGGAATTGAAAATTTTGAGAATTCTCTGGATCCCAACCGATCCCTTGCCAGTCGGATCGGACAGGTATTAATCGGCACAGGAAAGTTATATATAACCATCCTGACAGTGGGACAGGTGGGGACGGTACTTGAGAGCGGCGCAGCCAAGATAACCGGTGCAGTGGATGATTTACTGGGAGTAGGTGCTAAAAAAATTGGTGGAAAGGCAATAGTAAAAACCGGGATTAAAACAACCATGCCGGTGAGCAATGGAGCGGCTTATGTCAATGCTCCCAAACCACCCAACATTTCCGGCATAACAAAGACATCACAGAAGATTATACAAAATACTGCAGACGAATGGGGGGTTCAGATAAAAATAAGACCTCCTGCAGGAAAAGCAAAACAGCTGTTGGAATCCGGAGAGGCGGTTCCTAAAGCTGCGGATATGAAAGCAAAAACACTTGATCTATTTGATGAATTGTTGGGGGGGCCAAAAAACTCAGAAGGTCTTGTCGGTTATTATAATCCTAAATTGCCACCCAAAGAGGTATGGAATAATCTTTCCAATAAAAGCAAGAAAGAAATTGCTGGATTATATAAAACCAGGAGAAGAGAATTCAATCAGCTTACAGAGGAGATTAAAAATATCGAGAAATCCGGGAAATATCACGTTGTAGAAAATGGGCCACAAAAAGGATTAGTAACACAGCGAATGGAAGACGGGACTTATAAATCGATTACCAGCGATGCTGATCTGGCAGACATCAGAAATTTTGATGGTTCACCTGTTAAAGAAAGCGTTAAGAAGCAGGTTATTCAAAGTATGAGTAAGAAAACGGGTTCCAATGTCATGCATGAAGATCTGATATCATGGTCAGAAGATGCAAAAACTGGCTTTGACATTAAGAAGAAGGTTAAGATGGTTAATAAGTTGCAAGAGGGTAAAGAAGGTGTAACCTCCTTTAATCCCCTTGCTAAGCCAACTTCAAATTATTTAAAAGGAAAACCAATTGATCCGGGGTCAGTTCATACGAATGAAGAACTCAAGAAAATTCTGGCAGAAAATGAGAAATTATCCAGAAGAAAGTAAAACTGTTTTATCAAAAAAAATCAGATGGAGGTGAGACATGAGCCACACAATGAGTGTACAGGAAAGAGACAATATTCTCAGAGGACTGCTGCCACTGGCTGAAAAATATGATCAATTGGCAGAGGGTATGGAATCGGTTGAGGAAAATAAAGAGCCGAGTTTGGAAGAAAGGGCGCTGCTGGAAAATTTGGAAGGAATGAGAAAAAAAATTCAGGAGCTGATCACAAAGTATCTGGACGGTCTGCCAAACCGTAAATTGTCACGATGTCCATTTACCGGGGAGGTTCTTGCTATGGCTATTGATGATATTGACATCAATGGTTTGTGGTGGAACTGCAATGCGCCCAAACGCCCGGAGAATCATTTCCCTGGAACATATTTTGCCATGGATGGGGCATTGAAACTGAATGGTGAGCCTGAAAATATGCCATTCCTTTGTTGCCCAGGACCGGATGTTCCTTTTGTGTTACCGAGACTTTTAGAATACACGCAAATTCGGGCAGTTATTTCCACAATCAAAATCGGTTCGCACACGGCGTATCCCATTTTCTATTATGCTGATCCAATGCTTTACGAAGAAATGCGGATCAACGATTGGGGAACGGACCGTTATTGGGAACCAGGCAGCCTTATTCCTGGAGTTTTAACGCCGGGACAGTATATCAGCCTGGAAACCGATGTGGACGAATATGATTTTGATCTGGCATTCTGGATAAAAAAGGGGAAGCTCTTGTGGATTACCCCTGAAGATGAAGAACTCAACCTCCACAGTTATGTTAAAGGGTGTCCTTATTTAGATCTTCAAGGCAGTCGGTTGCCAAAGTATATACAGAATGGAAAGGTATGGGAGGATGACCAGACCGTTGAAGTTTGGGATTCGAATGATCCGGGATATGATGCAGATTATATTTTGAAGAGGATTGAAGAAATCGAGAAGGGGGAGTTATAGATGACCGATTATAAAACAGTCATAACCTACAAAATAAATCGAAACGAAATACAAAAACTCCTGAGGGATGTGTTGGGTATTGGGATAAATAGCGGTTCGGCTTTTTTAGGAGCGGCACAAGCAGGCATCGAGAGTAAAAATGATTTAAGAGATGTGTATCAGGATGAATTAAAGAACCAGGAATTTATTCTGGCACTTCGTATTGTTGCTGAGCCGGATTTATATGTGGTAAATCGGTTCGGTGGCGGTGTAATCGGTCTTGATGAGGTACGACTTCATCGAAAAAAGAGCGAGGGGGAATATGTGGTGGCCACTACTGTACAGGAAGAAGATGGAACCTGTATCATGCAGATATATGAGAACTACAGGGCATACCTTGCATGGTGGATAGAGAATTTTGCCGGTAATAATGAAGAAACCATTGCGAACTATATTCCGCCAAAGATCAGTCTGGAAGAGTTTTTGTTTGTACTTCATGCCATTGATTCGTTTAGAATGATTTCCTATCAAAATATGCTTGATCATGTCTACACAGAAAGAGCTCATATCAAATACGACGATTTTGCAAAAACGATGGCGGAGTCCATTAAAAGTAGGGATATAAGATGGCTGTTGCCGGCATTTATGGCTGTAATGCCGGGTTTTGAAGCATACGATTTGGACATGGCACCTGAAAATGCCGCATACCTGATAAAACAGGGAATTATGGAAAATGCAAAGCTTGTTCAAAATGATGAACTTGTGCTCGTATTCGGGGAAGGGGGACAGAGCATGGGAGTTGAGTTTTTTCGTTTCTGGGTGATGTCCTCAGGCTTTGAAATCAATGTAAAGACATCCGATGACTTTGAGATGGTGGAAAGACTTTTTAATGCCCCTACAGCTATTTCAAATCATTTTGTTCGAATGGAAATAATGGATCAGGGAAAAGGTCGGGTTAATCATCAGGCTTTTACAAGGGAACAGCTTGAAGTAAAACTGGATGAATTATTCAGCAAAGCCTTTGAGTTGGATACTTACACGGGATCTTCTGTATAGAAGTTGAAGTGAGGAGCTATCCGACTATCGGATAAAACTTCATTAAATGATGTGGAGATAATGAAAAAATGAGGGGTAGTGCTATGGATTTCAATCAAGAAAAAACGTCCTTCCTTGGGGTGTTCAAACTAATGGGAGAAGATCTGAGTTGCTTTTTCAAAAAGTCGGGTCTAACGAAAAATCAACTCTCACCCTATGAAAAAGAGCTTGATTCAACTCCAGATGGTAGTCCTTCTGCCAGACTTCAAACTCTGATGGATAGTCCACTCTATCATAAAGCCGCTTTATTATTACTTGAACCAGATTTGAAAATTATTTTCCATCGAGGAGGAAGCTTTTCCAAGGATGAAATATACTATGCATTATCATCGCATAGAATAAATGAAATACTGGTCGGGTTTACGGCTTCTGACGGAAATTTAGAAATTGTGGTTTTTTCGGATTGGAATGAATTTCTTAGATGGTGGATGACTCTTTACACCACAGAGGGGAATAATAATTACAAAGAAATCTTTCCGGGGTCCCAGGAAATTGAAATCCTGGTTTGCGCGATTCACTGTATCGACATATACAAACGGGCATATTTGGAAAGTATGCTGAATTATGAAACGAAAGTTAATACCGAGATCACAACGCAAAAATTCGCAAAACTGCTTAAAGAGTCGATTATAAAAGGTGATAATCGTTGGTTGCTCCCCAGTTTATTTAATTTGACGCCCGGCCTGAAAAATAAAGCGATTTCCTTACAACCTCATCACATGAAAAAAATTGAAGAACTGGGATTTATCAGGGAAAATGAAGAAAATATGATTGCCATTGAAAAATTAGGGAAGGTTCTGGGAACTGAATTTGCATCGACCTGGATGGGTTCAGTGGGTTTTGCTGTTTCGGCAATCATAAATGGGCAAGCAGTGGTATTGGATCAGAAATATTTAGCACCGACAGCTTTTACCAATCATTTATTTTCCATGGAAACTGAAAAGGATGGATTGTATTTTCAACATGGGGCATTCAGTACCGAAAATTTAATAACATTACTGGAAAAATGGATGGTTAATTTAAAAAAAATAGCTTATGCAGAAATTACTGATCAGATAGAGTCGACAGAAAAAATAAAATATTGTAAGAAGTGTGGAAATCCATTGAAACCAAATCAGAAATTTTGCAAACAATGTGGGACACCGGTAAGGTAGGAGGGCTAATCATGAATGAACTGAGGTTTTGTCCAAAGTGTGGGGCGAAAATAGAAAATGCGGAACGGTTTTGCGGAGAATGTGGTTTTGATACAGAGACATTGGAGGATTTTGGTGAAACAATTCAAGAAAATGATAACAACACAGAATCAATGGGGGGACGAACAAACCCTCAAACGGATGAAATTACGCCAAATATTTCGCTGCAAAATACAACACAAAAGAACTCATCCCAAACTGCAATTATTATTGTTTCTGTGGTGTTAGGGTCAATTTTTTTAATCGGCGGTATTTTGTTCTGGTGGTTTAGTCAGGGAAATGCTTTATTCAATAAGACTGTGCCATCCGGTTCAGAACAAAATCAAGTAACCCTGGAGTTGCCATCCTATTCATTGAATGAAGGTAGCTATACATCTGAGCAAAAAGTTGAAATCAATAAACCGGCTGGAGAAGACGTCCAAGTCTATTTTACCCTTGATGGTTCCGATCCAACAGCCAAATCAAGTAAATATGAAAGTCCCATTGTTTTAAAAACGAATACCACGTTAAAAAGTATTGCGATTGATAAAAATGGCAATCAAAGTGGAATAAAAACAGGGGCTTACACTATTACTATTCAACAACCGGCAGCGACTCAACCACAGACCACACAACCACAAACGACACCACCGGCATCCTCTGAAGCAACTGAACGGGCACAGTTTGATAGCAATATCAATGGTACATGGAAGGTGAAAGATTCCAGTGGATATGTTCTTTATTATCAATTCAGCGGGGGGGGATTAGTTGTTACCGACGGCGGGAGTGATTATTTCAACGATGCCTACACATTTAGTATTGTTCCGGGAAATAATGGAACAATCGGCACTGTATATGCAGGAAGTCATACCTTATCAATTGATTGTAATCCATTAGGGGATAATGCGATATATATTGATGGATCTTATGCTGTCTTTAACCAGTAATCGGAGAAATATGATGTCAAGATAGAACCTGTTATGAAAGTAGCAGGTTCTATTTCAAAATAACACAGCATATGGATCGAATATGATAAAATACTAAAATGCGAGCAGAAAACGAAAGTGAAGAAACAAACACATCTATCGGAATAAGGAAAATTCATAAAAGGAAGTGTGGATAATGCCTAAAAATAATGCTAAAAGATGGACGATTATTTCTTTGGTTGTCACTATAATCAGCATTCTCATGGTGGTTACTGGAATCGTAATGGAAGATTATAATTTTTACTGGATGATTATGGTGGGTCTTCTTCTAGGGATAACATTTACTGTTTTTTTCTTTGTGTTTTTAAGACAGGCAAAGCTTCTCGCAGACATGTTTAATAATACAGACTTGTTGGCACATTGGACCTTTGATTCAACAGAACAGCTGGAAAAAGTCGAAGCAGAATATAAAGAACGAAAGACTAGGAATAAGATAATGATTATTGTTATGACTTTTTTCTTTGTGCTGATCGGAGGCTTTTTCTTACTGTTTGCATTTGATGACATGGAAGAAGCAGGATTATTTTTTATGATTTTTTTCGGCACTCTTGTTTTGCTTTATATAGTTGCATTTGCAGCTCCTCGAGTTATGTATAATCGCATGAAAAAGGCGCTGCCCGAAGTCTTTGTCGGTCCATACAGTGCATGGGTAATGGGAGAATACACACAATGGAAAGCGCCAATGACCAGGATAACTGACGTCAATTTGCTTCATGACGAAAGCGGTGATGTTGTTATTTCGGTTAATTTTGAGATACTCCAGCGTTATGGCCCGCAGTTGCAAGTATGCCGCATTCCTGTTCCGGATGGAAAAGAAGAGGAGGCAATTAAAGTTGCCAAAAAGATTGCTTCCGTAAATAATGTCGAATATATTTATTCTGAATAAAGGATTGACTAAATCAAAATTTTCTTCATGTAAAATGCACAACCGTTCATAAACGCGCTTTTGGAAAGAGCACAAAGGAGCACAAAGTGGAGCACAAAGGGACGGTTCTTTTGTGCTTGAATTTATAACCTGTTGCAGATTACACAGGGGTTGAAGAAATGCCATGAAAAGCAAAAGAAAAAAGTCGAACGGGACTACCATGTCGTTTTAAAAGGAATCAATCGTCAGATTATTTTGGAATGCCTGGCCACATGCCTTTAATGATATGAATTCTGTGTTTTATTTGCTCTAAATGGTTTGAAGTATCAGCAAATAATGATAGACTGTATCTTATGAAATAATCTGATGCGGTTTTTTATTAAGAAAATAAAATCGTGAGATTACTCAAGGAAGTGATAACTTCAAAGATGGTGTATTTCAACAAAAAAAATACAATTAAGAGGTAATGTGCAGTGGATGTAAATGTTGTAGAGCAGGCAAACAATCTGATGAGAATTTTGGCAATCATAATTTTTCTTGGAATTGTTTTAACGAAGATAAGTAAAAGAATAAACATACCTGATGTAGTGTTGTACATTGCTGCAGGCATAATTGTGGGACCCGCTGTTTTAAATATAATCGATTTCAGCGAATTTGGTGTAATCAACCAGGTGATACTTGCATTCGGAGCAGCATATATACTGTTTGACGGCGGAAGAGAAATAGCTATTAATGTATTAAATGAAGTGAAGGTAACCATCGGGCTGTTAGCAACTGTCGGGGTACTCATTTCTACGGTTGTTACGGGTTTCTTTGCCTGGCAGATATTTCATATTGATTTTATATATGCACTGCTGTTAGGCGCGGTAATTGCTTCAACAGATCCTTCAGTTCTGGTACCTTTGTTTAAAAGAATGAACATAAGTCCCAAATTGAAGCAGACCATCATAGCAGAATCCGCTTTCAATGATGCAGCGGGAGCAATCATTACATTTGCGATTGTTGGAATAGCAGCAGGTGGCAGCTTTTCGGTCGGAGGAAGCCTTTTGGATCTTCTGAAGACAGCAGGCGGAGGCATATTAGTCGGTGCAATTGTCGGTTATATCGGCAACAGGCTTGTTTGTGAAGGTAAATTCGGAGTATGCAGAGGATTTACTGCAGAGATGGCGATTGCCGCTGTTTTAGGTGCCTATGTCATATCTGATCTTATTGGAGTCAGCGGATTTATGGCAGCGTTCACAGTCGGTATGGTCAGTGGAAATAAGAGCATATTCAAACTATCAGCAATGGAAGGAAGTGATGAGGCACATGAACAATTCAAGGATGTTACCATATCACTGGTAAGGATGCTGATATTCATGCTGCTGGGCGTTCAAATGAATTTGGAGATTATTTCACAGTATTGGGGAGAATCGTTGATCGTAATTTTGGCCTTTGTGTTCCTGGCAAGACCAATTTCAGTCCTGCTCACAGTGCCATTTGACAGAAAAGCAAAGTGGAATATCAGAGAGATCGCATATTTGTGTTGGACAAGAGAAACGGGAGTTATTCCGGCAGCATTGGCCGGCATGCTTATCACCATGAAAATTCCAAATGCGGAGCTGATATCAGCAGTCACTTCGATGGCTATCATTATCACTTTAACCTTTCAGGCGAGTACTGCAAAATACTTAGCCAAGGTGCTGAAGCTTGAGGTTAAACCGAAAATAAAGGTACAATAGAGATTAATCAGGATAATCGATTTTAGCGCGTAAGTGCCAATAGAAATATGCATAAAATATGATATTGAAATAGAACCAGTTACGAAAGCAGTAGTTTTTTGTTTGCAGAAAAAATTTATAAATGAGGTTAACATATAAATGATTACAAAAGAAGAAATTGAAAAGAAAATTACGGAATATCCGATATTTGAATATGCATTTTTTGATACATCTGAACTTAACTTTTATGAAGCGGTGAGAACCATCTGTAAAAATGAATGCCCGCAATACGGCAAGTCATGGTCCTGTCCTCCTGGGGTCGGAACACTGGAAGAATGTAAAACCCGGTGTTTAAGTTACAATAATGCCTTTATTTTCAGCACCATATCTGAAGTCAACGACATTGCCAATATGGATGAAGTGCTTTCAACCAGAAGAGAGCATATTCGGATCGTAGACCAAATAAAGAAAAATGTTTTTGGCAGAGATGAAGATATTCTGATTCTCACAGCAGAATCCTGTGACTTATGTGATAAGTGCACATTTCCAGATAAGGCCTGCGGGCATTTAGATAGAATGTATCCCTGCATTGAAAGCCATACAATAAGTGTGACAGACATATGTGAAAAGCATAACATGTCATTTTTCAATGGCCATAATGTGGTTACCTGGTTTGGCATGATACTTTTTTAGGTGAATAATTAGATAGAACTAATCATTTGGTTTATAGCGTTAAATGCTATTCATTAAAGATAAGGCGGTTGTGCAGATGAAAAATCTACACAACCGCCTTAAGCATATTAATCCTCTTTGACAGGTTCTGCAACTGCATTCAAACCGGCAATATAACCAAATGTCATCGCAGGTCCTATTGTGCTGCCTACCTCCCCAGTATGAGTTCGCAACCAGAGAAGCAATACAGTTACCGGCTCCATATAAACCAGGTATATCCAGAAATAATATGAGGCAATGTAACTCCCGGAACAGGGTAAGGAGGAAATCCCTGCCAAAGCATTGCTGTCCTGCTGTCAAAAATCATGAATACCAGCATATTGGTCCATTCTGCACGTTGTGGATCCCAAACAAAATGCATTATGGTGCGGTAGCGCAGGCTTTCAGTTGGCGAATTAATTCTCCTCCGTAAGCCTGCTTACCTGCAGAATCCTGAGAATATAAAACTCTTCCCCTGACTCCTTTGTTTTCCGGGAGATGATCCATATAATCCACCTGGGGTTTACCTGTCCAGTTGATCTCTTGGATGCTCTTTACTGCTTCATTGTCTTCAAGATAGTCAACCATCTCAGAAACTCTATCATACTTAAGTTCTAAATCTTGTATATTTATTTGACTCGTTTAAGAAAGAAACGCATAAGATAAAAGCCAGCAATTACTGAAACACAAAACCAGGTAATTGGGTTTGCCCAGTTAACTGTCCAGCCGATTCCATATGGTTTTGGAACAAGAAAATTGGCATCTTCTTTATTGAAGTAGAAAAAAACACCGTGTATTGTTCTGTATTCTCCGATTTCCTCTTTTGTCCAATTTCTTTTTTTCATACTTAATCCCCTTTCTAAATTTGCCGCCTGAATTTTTTATAGAATATTGACGAATACCCCACAGATGAACGAATTCGGCGATGATTTAACCAATTTACATAATCAGTCAGATAATGCCGGCGAAGGCCTTTCGGGACTTATTCGGCTCATATGTATACGAATGATATACCCTCAATCTTCAAAAATAATCAACACAACAGTATGTTCTTGACAACTTTTTATATGATATTACCCCAAAATATATTTTGGAGGAGTTAGGAATGGAAGGATTATGGGTATGAAGTTAATTGAACACTATGTTGATGATTCTTTGGAAACGAATGCAGATAGGCTGCTCAGAAATTAAAGGTTTTGCTTAATAACACGATTATGGTTATTGGTTAAAACAACCGTATTATTCTTTGGCTTTCCGGAATGAAGTGAGTTTTAATAACTAATGTTTATAAAATGAAATTCAGTAAACTCCAAATATAACCACAGAAAGGAATGAGAACAGCAATGAAAAAAAAGTGCGAAAGATCATCTGTGTCTTCCATTGGTTTTTACAAGTTGTTTTGGGTTTTTATGGTTGGTTGTGTTATAGGTGTTGCAATTGAAGTCTTTTTTTCCTTCGTAACCACGGGTCGTATTGTAAATCCCCAGGGAGTTATTTATGGCCCATTTAATCCGGTTTATGGTTTTGGAGTTGTTTTTTTGACTCTGCTGCTTTACCCTGTTTTTAATAAGCAATGGTATATTATTTTTATTTTAAGTATGGTTGTTGGCGGGGGATTTGAGTTTCTTATCAGCTATCTTCAGCAATTTTCAACAGGAACGGTTTCCTGGCAATATCAGCAGCTGCCCTTGAATTTATACGGGAGAACCAGTCTGATATTTTCATTTTACTGGGGGGTGTTAGGGTTTTTGTGGATAAAAAAAATTGATCCCTCGATATCCATGGTTATCGCAAAGCCCCCAAAAAAAATGGGGCTTATCATAACCTGGATCCTCATTGTTTTTATGATTTTCAATTTGACAATTTCACTGTTGGCGGTGGATCGCTGGGAGCAACGGATTAACAATATCCCGGCAAATGGTGCTGTCGGAGTATTTTTAGATAAAACCTATCCAAATAGCGTTTTAGAAAAAATTTATCCGGAGATGACCCATTTGGGTCATACATAAAAATTTTAAATGCATCCTCCAATTAGTTAATTGATTCCAGCCAGGCATTGTTTTGCGCCTAAAATGTATTGTGAATTAATATGAATATATGCAAAAATGAGTCTCTATCTGGTATAATTCAGAGTAAAGGATAACAAATGAAGAAATTCGGAAAATGAATGTTGCCTAATATCTGCCTGATGAGTAGAAGGAGAAAATTATGGACAAGAGGTACAGTGCTTTATTTGAGCCTTTTAAGATTAAGCATCTTGAAATTAAGAATCGGTTTTTTATGGCTCCAATGGGGATTGTGGTAATCAATGAAAACGGTGCTTATACCAGCGACGCCATCGAGTATTATGTTACCAGGGCTAAAGGTGGCATTGGTTTAATCATCACCGGTGCCAACTGGATGGAAAACAATTCTCCCGCTACGGATTCGGAAGCATCCAAAAATTCAGGAATAGAAATGACAGAGAGAATTCATGCATATGGCTGTAAAATTTTTGTACAGCTGACTGCCGGTCTTGAAGGAACAGATGTCGTTCCGTCTTCTGCTATTACAAATTCCTGGGATCCAGGTCAACCGTCCAGGGAATTAACAACAGAAGAAGTTGAGAAAATTGTTGCTGGATTTGCCGAATCTGCTAAAATCGTTAAAGCATCTGGTTTTGACGGTGTTGAAGTTCATGCCGGCTATTTGATGGATTGCTTCACCATGGCGCTGTTTAATCAAAGAACGGATAAATATGGCGGCGATTTAAGAGAAAGACTCAGATTCGCAACAGAAATCCTCCAGGCAATAAAAGAAGCCTGTGGAAAAGATTTCCCGGTTATTCTGCGCTTCAGCATGAAGAGTTATATCAAAGCGTTGGGGCAAAGCGCTGTGCCCGGAGAAGAATTAAAAGAATTGGGCCGTGATATCGATGAAGCTCTGGAAGCAGCTGAAATTCTGGAGATCGCCGGCTATGATGGGTTTGATGTTGATGCAGGCACCGGTGTTTCAAATTACTGGGCATATCCACCAACGTATTTTGAAAAAGGGATGTATCTGCCTCTGAGCAAGGAGCTGAAAAAAGTTGTGAGTGTTCCGGTGATGGTGGCCGGTAGAATGGATGATCCCGATATGGCGGCTGAAGCACTTGCAGGCGGTAAACTTGATGCTGTGGGACTGGGGAGACCCGTGCTGGCAGATCCCGACTATCCAAACAAATTGAAGAATGACCGGATTAAGGACATCCGGCCATGTCTCGGCTGCAATGATGGCTGTATTGGAAGAAAACTTGCCGGAGGCCGTGCATCCTGTGCGGTGAATCCGGAATGTAACCGTGAATTGATGGTCAGCATCGAACCTGGAAAAGGGAGTAAAAAGATAGTTGTGGTGGGCGGCGGACCTGCAGGGTTGGAGGCCGCCAGAGTTAGTGCCGTGCGTGGGTACCGGGTTACCTTATTTGAAGCCACAGAACGTCTTGGCGGTATGCTGAAGTATAGCAGTGAGCGGATTTTAAAAATAGATGATCGAGCCCTGATCGCATGGTATGAAAATCAGCTTGGTCAACTGAAAGTTGATGTCAAACTTAGTACTCAAGTGACTAAAGCAATGATTGATGCCATTAAGCCGGATATTATTTATATTGCCGAAGGGTCAAAAGCCATTGAATTAGAATTCCCCGGCATGGAGAGTGAAAAAGTGACCAATGCCATTGATGTGCTGACAGGCAAAACCAATGTTGGGCCCAGATGCACGGTGATCGGCGGTGGCATAGCCGGATGTGAGGTTGCGCTTCATCTTGCCAAACATCGCCATAAGATGACCATCGTGGAAGAAGCCTCAGATATTCTCAAAGCCGGCGTTCCATTGGCTCCCCCAAATGAGCGGATGCTTCGGGATCTTCTTGCCTTCTATCATGTTGAAATAGTGACCAATGCAAGGCTCAAAGAGGTCACAGAGGCAGGGGCGGTTATTATTGCAGAGGGGCAGGAAAGAAGTATTAAGGCCCATCATGTGATTGTGGCTGCTGGCTATGAATCAACTGGTTTTTTGTATAATAAATTAAAGAATGACTATGCCCAAATCTATAACATTGGTGACAGTCAGAAAGTTAGAAATATCAGAGCTGCAATCTGGGACGGTTTTGAAGTTGCCCGTTCAATTTAGTTAACAAGAGATAAAAGTCTGCCAGATATTGGCAGGCTTTTATTTGAATAATTATTTTAAGAATGATTCATTATGATATCACAATACCCAGCATTGACAGCCTTACACAAATCATCCGGGCTAAGTTTTAATTGTGAGCCGATTCTTCCACCGCTGACATAGATTTCATCTAAAATTTTTGCGGTGTCACTTATAATTGTTTTATACTGTTTTTTCATACCAATCGAAGTACATCCTCCCCGAACATATCCTGTTATCCGGTTTAAGTCTTTTACATGAATCATCGCAACTGATTTTTCATCAACAGATCTTGCCGCTTTCTTCATATCCAACTCTTCAGCAATGGGAATCACAAATACAAAATATTCTTCGCTTTTTCCTACCGCAACTAAAGTCTTGTACACTAATTCGTGGGGCAGATCCAACTGGTCGGCAGTCTCCAGACCATCGATAAATCCATCGCTTTCATATGATTGGTGGTCGTACTGGATTTTTAATTTATCCAAAATGCGCATTGCATTGGTTTTAACTTCTTTTTGTTTTGACACAGGCTGCCTCCTTATTCATCTTTAAGATACGTTCTGGCCTTTAATCCAGCACACTGCATAAATATTCTAACATGTTCGTTGCCACCTTTCCATCTTTACTCAAAGAAAACAAAGAAAAAGTAATGATAAACCGAATTGTTGGGCATTGATGTTTCTTTCAAAAATCAGCTTAATTATAGAATAATTGAATAGACAATGCTATACTAAACATCATAAGGGTATAAGTTAAATATGAAAATTTAATATAAAAAGTACTTAGATATGATTTAATATTATTTAAAGAAATTATCAAATTGTCAATTTCTGACTTTTTTTTAATTATTGGATCATGAAAGAGGAATTAAACAGCTTAATTATTGAACGTTATCTTGAAGGATAAATGTCTAGGTAGGTAAGGGGAGATGTGTATTGAAAATATGTGGGATTCAACTGAATGTAGTGCTGAAACAAGCAGAACATAATTATGCCAATGCAAAGGCATGGATTAGAAAAGCAGCAGAGGCTGGAGCAGATGTAGCAGTACTTCCTGAAATGTGGAGTGTTGGATTTCTCACAGCCGAATTGGAAGAATATATGGCAGATGTGGAAGGACAAAGAACCAGGGCCTTTCTCAGCAAGATTGCAAAGGAATTCCACATCAATATTGTGGGTGGTTCTGTGGCTGTGAAAAAGGGAACCGAGTACTTCAACACTTGCTATATCGCAAATAGAGCGGGTGACATCATCGCTGAATATGACAAGACCCATCTCTTTAGTTTTGCAGAAGAAGAAAAGAGATACAATGCCGGTGATAAGCTTATAACTTTTCAGCTTGATGGAGTAGAGTGCGGTATTATTATTTGCTATGAGGTGAGATTCCCGGAATGGTGCAGAAAACAGGCACTGGCAGGCTCAAAAATACTTTTCGTTCCAGCGGAATGGCCTTTGGAGAGAGTTGCCCATTGGCGTATTTTGAACCAGGCAAGAGCCATTGAAAATCAGATGTTTATGGTTAGCGTCAATGGCTGTGGAGAAGTGGTACCAGGTAAATATAATGCCGGAAATTCGATGATCATTGATCCCATGGGAGAGGTACTGGCTGATGCAGGAGAGCTGCCACAAGAAACGATGATTCTCAGTGATATTGATCTTTCAGAAGTAGAAAATACGAGAAATAAAATGACACTCTTCCAGGATAGAAGAGTGGATATCTATTAGAGAAAAAAGCCATACAGTCTTTTGGTAGAATCAGTGCAAAGGATTTTATTTCTTTTGTAAAAAGTGAAATAGGTCAGGACTCTTGTAATTACTTAATAATATTAAGTATCGGATACAAAGTTGGAAGAAGATTAAGAAAAAAAAGGAGATAATATGAAAGAATTACATATCGTTATTACAAATATGGATGAGGAAATCATTGATGATTTCTACTGTGAAGGAATATTGGGAGGAATCATTAACTATGAAACTGAAGATGAGCCTGGTTCATTGGTAGGAGACATTTATGATACGCGAGTGATTCATTATGGAAAAGTGGAGTCCTATCAATACGCTGATATAGCTGATGAGATATCGATGTCGATTAAAGAGTCGAAAAAAGAGGTTAGAAAAGCAAAAAACCAGAAAATTATGGTGGCGGCTAAGGTCCTGGTTGATGCGATCAAGGAGAAATAAAATCTTAATAAGAACCTCCTAATATCTATTGCAAAGTGCATTGAATGGGGCTAAAATGAAAGGAAAAAAAGTTTATATTAACGGATATAAGCACAAGAAAGGAAATCCTATGAAAAAAGAAATTAAATTATATACATGGCCACAATGCCCATATTCCAATGGTGCAAAAAGACTTCTAAATGAAAGAGGTCTGGAATATACTGACGTTAATATTTATCATAATAATGAAATACGAAATCAATTGGAATCAATAACGAACCACTATACTGTTCCTTTTATTTTTATTGGGGATACGTGTATCGGAGGCTTAGCGGAGCTTCAAGAACTTGATGTTCGTGGAGAACTAATAGAACTGTTGAAATAAGAAAAGCAAGTACAAATGGTGCGAATTATTTACATAACTCAACATTCAGGCTGGGAAATGCAATAGATAGTTGTAATTTCATATTGAAAAATTTGGCTAAATAACGCTTTGAACAAATCAGAATCCCATGACTGAAGTCATGGGATTCTGATTTACTGAGATTTTTCATCTATGAGAATTATTTCCCGCATTCCTTCAATGGCAGTTTCTAATAGGTGAGTATTGTTATCACAGGTAACAGGGGGTGTGTTTTCGCGGTTTTCTTTTTCGCGGTTACGAATAAGCAATAAAATTGAAGCACATCGTACACGACGAATGGTAGAAACAATATATAGCGCTGCGGTTTCCATTTCAGATGCCAGAGCACCTCCGGCTTTCCACGCTTCCCATTTTTGTTTTAGAATGGCTGCGTTGGGCATTAGGTCTGGTTCATGCTGGCCGTAATAGGAATCCTTGGATTCTACGATACCCAGATAGGATTTGTAGTTAAGCTTATGTGCTGCAGAGTTAAGGGTGTTTAACAGTTCAAAATTTCCCACTGCCGGAAATTCAAGGGGGATATATTCTGTTGTTGTACCCTCTTTTCGAATGGCACCTGTAGCAATGATTAGAGATCCGGGTTCAAGGGAAGAATCGATTCCGCCACAAGTACCAACTCGAATAAACGTATGGGCACCGAGTTTTACAAGTTCTTCCATTGCGATGGCAGCAGAGGGACCTCCAATACCAGTAGAAGTAACACTCACCTTTACCCCCTCGAGAGTACCTGTATAAGTAACATATTCCCGGTTTGAAGCAACGAGTCTAGAATTATTCAATCCTTTGGCAATTTCCGAAACCCTGCCGGGATCTCCAGGCAGTAAAACGTATTTTCCAATATCTGATTCCTGGCATTGGATATGGTGCATTTTTTCAGAGCTTTTCATCGATATCACTTCTTTTCAAAAATTTTTAATTTTTTCTTCGCCCTTTTGTTTACATAGTGCATCGCGTATATTTTTTGACCCGCTTAAAAAATATACGTAAGACAATTGAAACTGTAATTCCCAATACAAAAAACCATGAAATCGGGTTTGCAAAGTTAAATGTCCAGGTAATTCCATACAGTCCTGGAACCAGAAAACTGGAATATTCTTTATTACGATTGATCATTGAGCCAATCCCCATATTCATCATGGCTAATTTCATATTCAATAAGACAATGGTCACAAAGAATCGGGTTTTTTCTGGAGTGCTGATTTCATATTCGCTAAGACAATCTTCACAAAATATTTCATTTTTTCTGGTTGCTTTTTTGCCCATTTTTGACAAAGAAAAATTTTTTCCGCATTTCTCGCAAGTGAATTCAGAAAGGTAGGCAATCCCTTTCTGGTATTTATCTCTTCGAAAAAGATCTTTTTGTGTTACACTGTTTAGCCGGGATAAATTACTATTATGTGTCATATCTGCAATTTTAACAACCGCAGCCAACTTATTATGCTTGACCTTGGCAATATAAGTCTCATATTGTTCATCCTTAATTTTTGTGAGTGCTTTAACAGCAAGGATGCAATCAACTGGGACTGACTTTTGATAAAGATCCTCGGACGTTTGATCTGTATCCTCCAGGACATCGTGAAGATAGCCAACAATCTCAGCTTTAATGGCAAAATCATCAGATGAATTCGGCCAATGATGAACAATTTCACCACCGGTTTTGCTGACAGTTTCGGCATGCTGTAAATAGGGTTGGCCGGCTTTATCAAACTGACCTTCATGGGCTAGGCTGGCTATTTCATAAGCTTCGGTCAACTTTGAGATAAGATAATAATCTTTGTATTTAATGAATTCATTTTCAATCATTAATAACATCTCCTTTATCGATCTGATTTATCAATAGTTAAATAATTGCTATCTTCCTTAAATAAATGCATGGTGGAATTAAAAAATGTTATCATTCTGTATTCTTATTTATACTATCGGTATGAGTGGAATAATTCTTTAGGAAATTTTAAAGAAATTACAAGACCCGAAGATTGGAGCCTCTCAATTTAGGCTGCTATTAAAAATTGACATTATACCGCTGGTAAACTATCATTTAAATTAAGAAAATAATATAAGAATTAAAAACAAAGAATTCCAAATCGCTTTGATGTCAGTTTTCATAACCATAAGAAATCGCTTTGCGAATTTCTTATGGTTCGCGGGCAGTCGCCAACTACAAGCTCGCTTGTGATTGGCGACTGCCTTCGCGAAAACAATTTTATAACGTATAGACGAACAGTTCAACGAACTGTACGTCGTATAGTGGAAAAATTGTTTGATGTAAACAGACAGTGAAGCTCACTATACTTTCGCAATTGCGTACACGTACTATTAAAGGAGCAACACACCATGGATATCATCGTCGTTATTAATAAGATGCTGGAGCTTTTTCTGATCCTCGGCTTAGGCTACATTTCGGTCAAAACAAAAATTGCCAGTCAGAAATTTGGCACTCAGCTCTCTCGTTTAATCCTGGATATTACGCTGCCGTGTCTGATCATCGCATCCGTTGCCGCCATGCCCAGTGATACTAATAAAAACGATGTCTTATTAATGTTTATAATCGCTGTTCTTTTTTACGTTATCATGCCCTTTATTGCTTATTTTATTGCCAGAATACTGGTTGTTAAAAAAGAAGAGCGCAACCTGTATATTTATATGACCATCTGGTCCAATGTCGGCTTTATGGGATTTCCTGTAATAGCATCGATTTTTGGGGAAGGTGCCATTTTTTACGCCACTATCTTTAATCTTGTCTTTGGCATCAGTAACTTTACCCTTGGCATCATGCTGATGTCAGGGGAAGGAAAAAAGGCCCTGAACCTGAAAAACTTTTTGTCACCCGGGATGATCTCTTCTTTAGTGGCGGTGGCCTTGTTTGCCACCAATTTTAAGCTGCCGGACATTTTAAACAATACCATGAAAACCGTCGGGAACACCACCACACCTTTGGCCATGATTGTGATTGGTATTGCACTGGCCGGTATTCCCATAAAAAGTGTATTTACTGAGTTTCGGCTTTATCCTTACGTTATCATTAAGCAGATACTGCTCCCCTTGGCAGCATGGCTGGTTCTGAAAAATATTATCACCAGCCCTTATATACTGGGAATCGTCATTATCATCATTGCCATGCCCGTGGCAACCACTTCCGTGCTCTTTGCCAATAAATACGGGAACAACGTCGCCCTTGCTACCAAAGGTGTTTTTATCACCACGCTAGCATCCATTCTGACCATTCCGCTCATCAGCTATCTGATGCAATAAGAAACAGAAAATAATTCTGAAATTCATAATAATCATGCGATGTGGCTTACTACAAAAGCTACGAAAAATCCGAAAGCTGTTGCCAGGGCAATGAATCTTCCACCTTCCTCAAAAGCTTCCGGCATCATGGTATCTGCTAGCATAGCTAAAATTGCACCGGCAGCCAATGATAGTGTAAAGGCGATTGTGTCCTTGGATGCATTACCTAAAAAGACATAACCCAATGCAGCAGCACAAACAGAGGTTGCAATGGTAACACCCCAAACAGACATGATGTAAAGGTTCGATTTTCCAGCACATTTCATTCCCTGGGCCCCGGAGATGCCTTCGGGAAAGTTGCTTATAAACACGGCAACCATCATGCTTAAACCGACACCATTCCCTGCGGCCAAGCCAATGCCAATGGCTAATGACTCAGGAATACCATCCAGAACGGCTCCCAAAAGAATGGCTGAACCTGAGTTTTCAGCTGTTTTTGTGCCCTTTTTCTTTGCATGGAGCTTACCGTGACCACGTTTGCGAAAGTGCCCTCCGAAATGATCGATTAAATAATCACCTGCCACAAATAGTATGGTGCCGGCAATGAATCCAATTGAAGCAGAGCCGAAACCTCCGGACTGAAAAGCGGTTTCCATAAGGTCAAAGGTTAACGCAGAGATCATTACCCCTGAGCCAAAAGCCATAATAGCGCCGATGACGTACTTTGGAACCTTTAAATACATGCCTAAGATTGCACCAATAAAAAGTGTAGACCCACTTATAAAACCATAGATTGCCGCAATAGTCATTCATAAACTCCCTTCTATAATAAAAGTATTCATTGTCAAAGATACAGGGGGGTAAACCATGTCTCGACGCAAGCCAAAACAATCTTCATACACTATTCTATTATACAATAAAATTCTGAAAAAGCATATTCTAAAAAGAATAGAAATGCAATTGAATAGGGCTGACTTTTAGAATATAATAGTATAGAAAAACATGTTACTGCTTCTTTAGTAGTGAATTCGAAAATATGATAAATCAATGGAGGCTAGCGTGTACACAATCGATGAAACCGAAGCAATGTTAGATGAAATAGCCGAAGAAATGCCGCAGGAGTTCTATCAGGAATTAAGTGGCGGAATCGTTTTAAGGGAAGAGGTAAAACTTCATCCTAAAAACAAAGTTAATGACCTGTATATTCTGGGAGAATATCACAGCGACAGCCGATTGGGAAATTATATTGCAATTTATTACGGTTCAGTGATACGAAATTTTGGCAATTTCTCATTAGAAAATTATAAGGCGGAACTTAGAAAGTTATTAAAACATGAATTTCGTCATCATCTAGAGGGCATGGCCGGTGAGAAAGATTTAGAAATAGAAGATGCCATAGATTTGCAGAAATATTTAAAAGAGTGATGGAAGATGAAAAAGGAGAAATAATAAAAGGAGCAAGCAGGGACAACAGTTAATCGCTGATTCTTCATAATAATTGTAAATTGATAACAACAGCTAATCTTATATAAATATATAATAGGATGTATGAGAGGCTTAAATTAGAATATAAGGGAGTTACATATGAGCTTTAAGTTGATTCAAGAGATTCCATCACCCAGCGAAATATTTAAACTAATGCCATTGTCTGAAGCAGGTAAAAAAATAAAGCTGGAACGCGACCGTATGATCAGAGACGTTTTTGAAGGCAGGGATGATCGATTTATATTGATTATCGGACCATGTTCAGCTGATAACGAAACAGCGGTTATCGATTATGTGAGTCGTTTAAGTAAAATTCAAAAAGAGGTTGAAGACAAGATCATTATGATCCCTCGGATTTATACCAACAAACCAAGAACCACAGGTGAAGGCTATAAAGGAATGGCACATCAGCCTGATGTGAGTAAAAAGGCTAATATGGTAGAAGGTATTAAAGCCATCAGGCAACTTCATATTAGAGCCATCGAAGAAACAGGTTTGTCATGTGCGGATGAAATGCTTTATCCGGATAATTATGCGTATTTAGAGGACTTATTGAGTTATGTGGCGATTGGCGCAAGATCCGTTGAAAACCAACAACATCGATTAACCACCAGCGGCTTGGAAATACCAGCAGGCATGAAAAATCCGACAGGTGGTGATATCTCAGTGATGTTAAATGCTATCCGGGCAGCACAGGTTGGCCATACATTCATTTACAGAGGGTGGGAAGTACAAACACCAGGCAATCCTTTAGCCCATGCTATTATGAGGGGGTCAGTGGATCAGCATGGCCGTAACTTTCCTAACTACCATTATGAGGACATAAAACATCTGATTAAAATGTACGAAAAACGTGATTTGGATTATCCGGGGGTTATTATCGATCTTAACCATGCAAATTCAAACAAGCGTTTTGGCGAACAACCCAGAATCGCTTATGAAGTGGTGCGGAATCGCCACTATGACTCTGGTTTCAGAAATTATGTTAAAGGTCTGATGATTGAAAGTTATATTGAAGAAGGCAGCCAGGCGGTTGATGGCAGCATTTATGGGAAATCCATTACAGATCCCTGTCTCGGATGGACCGCTTCGGAAGAACTTATAAGAGAGATTGCAAGAAGATTATAGGAGATGGATAAAGACTCGGGGGAATATAAGCACAAAATAAGATTTGTTTGACTTTTTGTTGAATATGATCACCGTATCAGAGAATTAATCTGGTGCGGTTTTTTTTACGTTGCTTCAGGAGTCAGATTTTTCAAAGGATCCAGTAGGATTCGGCAAGGATTAATTACAATTGCTTAGAAATATAAAATCATGTGGGAATTAAATCTAATATTATAATCGCAGATGACGATAATATTAATGTCAGAATTAGGATCAAAATGAAAAGGGGGGATTGGTGATGCTGGGAGCAGATAATATTCAAACGATTTTGTTTGCAATATTATGTATATGTTTTGTTTTTTACTTATTTATGGGTATCTATAATTATCAGAGAGATCATCAATCAAAAATCAATGTAATGTTTCTTATTTTATCTATTTCTACAAGCCTTTGGGCCATAGGATATGCATTCATGTTAATTTCTCCTAATATAGAAATTGCAAATAGTTGGAGAATCGTTTCTGCCTTAGGTTGGTGTTTTTTTAGTGGGGTATGTATATCCATCGCGCTTTATTTTATAGATACAAATCAAAAAAAATCCAGCTCAATAATACGATTTTCAGTATATATCGTTTCAATCATATTTTTCATAAGTAATTTAATATATGAACCCTCTCAAGTAGTAAGCAAGGAAGCCTACGGCTTTGTAGATAATTTATATATTACGACAACCAGTGGTACTATTTTTAGTATATATATTATAGTTGCAGGTATAGCAGTTATTGTAATGACATATTTTCATGCGATAAATTCTCAAAAGAATAGAGTTAGAAAACAGCTCAAAATTATTTTAATTGCCTATTTAATGACTTTTTGTTTATTTGTAATATCAAATTTTATTTTTCCGCTAATTGGTATTGTGAATTTTCCGTACGGGATAATAACAATCTCTATTGCAATGAGTGGCGTGTGGTACGCTATTACTAGATATAAAATGATGTCAATTTCTTATGAATTGGTATCAGAATATATTTTTGATGCTGTGAATGAACCGATCTTCATATTAGGCGAGGATTTCCTTGTGAAAAATTGTAATGAAGCTTCACTGAATTTAACAGGCGTTGGCTACAAGGATTTAAAGCAGCATTCACTGGATAATATTATAAATTTCCGAAATTTCAATTTCAATACCCTAATGCAGATAGGAAATATGACTAATATTGAAGTTGATTTGCATAATGAAAATCAAGAAACCATTGTCTGTGAATTATCCGCAACCGTTATCTCCGATGAATATAAAGATATATTAGGAATCCTTATTCTACTTCATGATGTTTCTGAAAGAAAAAAATTAGCGATTGTACAGAGGGAGAATACATTAATATTAGAAGAAAAAAATAGAATGCTTAAAAATGAGATTAAAGAGAGACTGCTTGCAGAAGATCAGATACGTCATTTTATATACTACGATGCACTTACAGAACTTTCAAACAGAAAAAAAATGTTAGAAGATATTGAGGTGCTTTTAGATGATGAAAATGAAAAATTTGCAATTCTTTTCATTGATTTGGATCATTTTAAAAGTATTAATGATAATTATGGTCACGAAGCAGGCGATATTGTACTTAAGAATGTGGCATTGAGATTAAAGAAAATTATTTGCGCAACGAATACCATAAGTCGCATTGGTGGAGACGAATTCATAGTTATACTAAGAAATTTGAAAAATTCCATCATTGCTGAAAAAACGGCGGCGGCTGTTGTAGAAACATTACGCGCAGAATTAACCTATAAAAAGAACCAATTATTTATTGGATCAAGTATTGGAATGAGTATATTTCCTGACCACGGCATAGATGCGGATATGCTGATTAATAAGGCTGATTTTGCTATGTATGAAGTTAAGCACCAAGGCGGAAATGGATTTAAGATGTATACTTCAGAAATCAAAGAAGAATACGTATGATGAGCGTCATTGTTTGGATATCGTTGAAAAAATGATGCTAATTACCATATTATGAAAACTTGTTGTTTTTCCAGTGACTGGGATGTCTGATCTTCAGAGATTTCGGTCATTTTTTATATAAAAAATTGATTTATTTTAATAAAATGAAATTTTATATAATAAATCCCTAACAATAGGGTAAGTAATACAATAACATTATATTATTAGCTGGAATTTGGAGATTGCATTTGTTTAGCATAAAAATAATTTAATAAGGAGGTATCGTTATGGCGGAAATTCATGTAGATGTGAGAGGCGAAACTTGCCCGGTTCCATTGGTTGAAATGAGGAAAGCTGTCAAAAAAGCAGTGCCGGGAGATGTTGTTGAGATTATTGGAGACAATCCTGCGTCCAAGAAAGAAATACCGATGGCTGCGGATGCATTGTCGTTAAAAGTTATCAGTATAGAGGAAAATGACAAAATCTGGAAAATAAAGATTCTTAGGTAAGGGGGAATATCTTATGAGCGATAAAACTACAATCATTGTTCAAAGCGGAGATATGGACAAACTATACAGTGCACTGATCGTCTCCAACGGATCTTTGGCCATGGGCATGGATACATCACTGTTTTTCACGTTTTGGGGGCTTTTGCGTCTTAAAAAAGGCGGATTGGAAAAAGGGCCTTTATCTAAAATGAATTTTTTGGGATTAGGAAAAATGATGATGTTGAATCGTATGAAAAAAAGCAATGTAGCTTCTTTGGATAGACTCATGTCAGATTTTAAGGAACTGGGTGGAAAAATTATTGCATGCGAAATGACCATGGATATTATGGGTTTAAAACGATCTGATTTAAGGGAGGATTATATTGATGAGTATGGTGCTGTTGGAACCTATATAAAAGAGGCTAGAAGTTCCGCCATAACGTTGTTTATTTAAAGGGGGAAATCATGGAAAAAGTTTTTTATATGGATAATGCTGCAGCAACTCGACTTGATGAGAAAGTTTTGGAAGCGATGATGCCCTTTTATTTTGAACGCTATTCAGTAGCAACTTCAGAATTCGGATATTCTTTAGGGATTGAAGCAAGAGAAGCCATGGAAGATGCACGGGGCAGGATGGCTAAATCTCTTGGCGCAAATAATAATGAGTTTATATTCACTTCGGGCAGCACTGAATCGAGCAATCTAGCCATTAAAGGTGTTGCCAAGGCCCTAGGCGAAAAAAAAGGAAAACATCTCATTGTTTCTAAAATTGAGGATTTTCCGGTTCTATACAGTGCCAGAACCCTTGAAAAACAGGGATTCAAGGTGGATTATCTGGATGTGGACGAGTATGGCTTTGTCAATATCGATCATCTCAGGGATCTTATAACAAAAGAAACGATACTTGTTTCCATACAACATGGGAATCAGGAAATTGGCACCATCCAGGATATCGAAAAAATCGGTGGTTTATGCAGGGAAAAGGGTGTTCTTTTTCATACGGATGCAACCCATACATTTACAAAAGAGCCATTGGATGTAAGTAAAGTACCGATAGATTTGATTACGGTATCGGCTCACACAATTCATGGGCCAAAGGGGATCGGAGGGCTGTATATACGAAAAAAAACTCCGATTGCAAAAATGATGGACGGCGGTTTTCATGAATTTGATTTAAGAGGTGGCATGGATAATATTCCCGGAGCCGTCGGCTTTGCTAAAGCAGTTGAGTGTGTCACAGAAAAAGAAAATATGCGGCTAATCGAGATGAGGGATAGAATCATAGAAGTGGTGTTTGATAAAATTCCTGATGTCATATTAAACGGGCATCCCACAAGAAGAACACCTCAAAACGCCAATATCACTTTTCATTATGTTGAAGGAGAATCCATAACACTTCATCTGGATATGTACGGCATTGCGGTGAGTACCGGTTCGGCATGTTTTAGCAAATCCCTGGAGGCCAGTCATGTCATCGCTGCAATCGGCGGGGATCATGAAAGAGCTCATGGGTCCATAAGATTTACGTTTGGAAGATTTAATACAATGGATGAGGTGGACTTTGTTGTGAAGACCCTTGCTAATGTTGTAGAAAATTTAAGAAAAATCAGTCCTTTAGGTAAAGAATAGGAGGAATATCAAATGGCAAGTCCGTATAATGATCTTGTTTTGGAGCATTTTAAAAATCCGCGAAATACTGGAAGAATAGAGGATGCGGATGGGAAAGCGACGGAAGGGAGTCCGGCATGTGGGGATATGGTTTCTTTATATCTTAAAGTCGATCCTGAAACAAAAATAATAACAGATATAAAATTTGAATCCTATGGATGCGCTTCAAATATTGCAACGGGTTCGATTGTTACAGAACTTGCCAAGGGCAAAACCATTGAAGAGGCTAAAAAAATCACTTGGAAGGAAGCCTCGGAAGCATTAGGCGGTCTTCCTAAAATTAAGGTTCACTGCTCAGTTTTGGCAGTAGAGGTTCTCAAGTCGGCAATTCTCAATTATGAAGAAAAACATGGGCTTATCACTGAAAAAGTAAATACGACTGAGGAAATCGTGCGAAAAAGACTGAAGAAAGTTATGAATCCCATTAAGGGATTGGATATGGTGGCCACTCATTTAGTTAAGGAAATAAAAATAAAGGATGGAAATGTCCATATCATTATAGATCTACCGGAAAACCATCAATTTTCCAATGCTATTAAAGAAGACGCCATTGAAAAGATAGAGTCCTTATGGGATGTTAATAAAGTAACCGTTGAGTTTACTGATTGAAGATTTTTGGATTGGTAGCTTTCATTTGGACCAGTTGGCATTTTGGTCGAATCAGTTCCTGAATGCATCAGACATTAACACCAAATCCCTTTGAGTATTTGGTGTTGGTTTAATCCGAACGTTTAAAGGAGACATACCATAGATTGATATGTCTCCTTTTTAGTTTATCTGCTTTTGCAAATGAAGTATCATTTAGAAAAAAGCAATGTCTTTTATGACTTCACCTGCAAGAATGAGACCCGCCACTGATGGAACAAATGAAACACTGCCTGGAACCTGGCGTCGATCGCTGCATTTTCGTGCTGTGTCAGGAGGGCAGATACAATTGCTTTTACAGCTGTTTTCGTCATTATCCAAAGGGGTCATAGGGACTTCTTTGGAATAAACAACCTTTAAAGATGGAATTCTTCTTTTTCGGAGTTCGGAGCGCATGACTCTGGCAAGGGGACAGATGGAAGTTTTGTAGATATCGGCGACTTCAAAACGGGTGGGATCAAGTTTGTTACCGGCACCCATACAGCTGATAATGGGAATGTTTTTATCGTTTGCAATTTCGATTAATAAGAGCTTTGAAGAGATGATATCGATGGCGTCAATGATATAATCATAGCTCTCAAAATCGAAATCTTTAGCGCTGTCAGCATTAAAAAAGCTGCGGTGGGATATGACTTCCGCTCTCGGGTTGATTTCATGAATCCGCGCTTTCATGATGTCCACTTTAGCTTGTCCGATTGTTTTTCGGGTTGCAATCAGCTGGCGGTTGATGTTGGTTAAACAGATACAGTCATCATCGACAATGACAATCTTCCCAATGCCGGTACGGACTAAGGCTTCCACAGCAAATGAACCGACGCCGCCGATGCCGAAAACCGCCACAGTCGATGCTTTGAGTTTGTCTATGCCTTTTTTTTGCAGGAGTAATTCTGATCTGGAAAATTCATTTAACATGGAAACAATCCTTTCACTATACAAAATAGGTTACCTTTTACGGCACTGATAATTATATGCTGGCTTTATGAGATTTGTCAACAGTTCGGACTTTCGAAGGCTACCCTGTCATTATAATTTAGCATAGTCCGGTGGATTTACAATACAATACAATATGATATAATGACCAATAAAGTTTTAGTTAAGAAAAATTTATTGATTCACTGATACTATGTTAACAATATTATTTATTAAAGGAGGCGTTTATTATTTTGTATAGAAAGTTTGGAAAGACAAATGAAATGGTTTCTACCCTTGGCTTTGGCTGTATGAGATTACCTCTTCTGGGTGAGGGCGATCCAACAAATATAGATGAAGAAAAGGCGATTAATTTAATTCGCTATGCCATTGATCATGGGGTTAATTATGTGGACACCGCATATCCATATCATGGTATTGATATGAAAAAAGGCGGGAAAAGTGAACCCTTAGTAGGAAAAGCTTTAAAAAATGGCTATAGAGAGAAAGTCAAGTTAGCAACAAAACTTCCAAGCTGGTTAATTAAAACAAGAGAAGATATGGATCATTATTTAAATGACCAATTACAACGACTCGATACCAATACCATTGATTTTTATTTAGTGCATGGCATTGATAGCACCACTTGGCCACAGTTAAAAGAAGCTGGGTTTCCTGAATTTTTAGATCAGGCGATAAAAGACGGAAGAATTAGATATGCAGGATTTTCCTTCCATGATAAACTTGATTTATTTAAAGAAATAGTTGATTATTATGACTGGTCATTTTGCCAGATTCAATACAATTATTTAGATGAAGAATTTCAGGCGGGAACAGAAGGCTTAAAATATGCTGCAAAAAAGGGTTTGGGTATTACAATTATGGAGCCTCTCAGAGGTGGTAAACTTGCAAATGTTCCAGATGATGTAAAAGCTGTTTTCAATCAGGCAGAAATAAAAAAAGCACCTGCAGAATGGGGCATTGGATGGATATTGAATCACCCTGAGGTATCGGTTGTTTTAAGTGGTATGAATGAAATGGAACAAGTTTCAGAAAACATTAAAATTGCAAGTATAACTGAGGCAAATGCATTCACTGAAAAAGAATTAGACGTTATTGAGAAAGCTAAAAATATTTTTATGGAAAAGATAAAAGTAAATTGTACATCCTGCGGATATTGCATGCCATGCCCTGAAGGGGTACAGATCCCTCGAAATTTTAGCGCCTACAATGATTATTATATGTTTGGTAAATCGGATAACTACAGACGGTTTGGACCAAAGCAAAAGGCGTCAAATTGTATAGAATGTGGAAAATGTGAAGAGCATTGTCCACAAGGTATCAAAATCCCACAGGAATTAAAAAAAGTAAAAGAATTATTTGAGGTCTCGTAATCGTTAATATTATTTACGATAACTTTACACATCATCATGACTTCTTAACACAAACTTTATATGAGGTATGATAATTTTCATAGGGTATGAAGCAAGATGAAAATATGAAGCTTTAATACAAATAAATTGGCAATCAGGAACTTAAAGTTAAACATAAATTGATTTTTGTGTTTTCTAATCACTGTTTTTCGTTTTTAGATGTTAATGAATAACTTTATGTTAGAGGAGAACGCTATGCATGTAATTATTGTTGGCTGTGGGAAATTAGGCAGCACTTTGGCTAAAGAATTATCGATTGCAGGACTGGATATTTCAATTATTGACCGTTATAATGATCGTTTGAATGTTTTAGGAAGTGCTTTTAATGGAACGAAAATCAAAGGTATTGAGTATGATAACGATCATTTGCTTGAGGCTGGAATTACCAAAGCTGATTTTGTTTTAGCAGTAACTTCCGATGAAAATATTAACATTACAGTGTCACTTATTGCAAAAAAGATTTACAATGTTCCGAGAATGATTTCAAGAGTTAATGACCCCAGTCGGAAATATATTTATGATATGCTTGGCATAGAAACGATTTCTCCAACCCAGTTGGGCGTTGAAATTCTAAAAAGGAAGATCACTGAAAAGAATCTGGACCTTATTGCAACATTAGATAAAGATTATGAAATTATAGAGCTTTCCGTGAATAAAGGGAAAATTTCAACCGTTAAGGAGATCGAGGAGAGGTATCCCATTATCATTTCAGGTTTAATTATTGAGAATAATTTTATGTTGCCCAAAAAAGATGCAGTGGTGCCGTTTGGGGCAAAAATCATCTGTACCATTAATAAAAAATGCAGAGAAAAATTAATAGCCTCATTTTCAAAGGAGATGCAAAAATGAAATCAATTATTATTGGTGGCGGAAAAGTCGGCTATTATCTGATTAAGACCCTAAAAAAAAGAGGCTATCATGTTGTATTAATCGAGCGCGATCAGGCGACTTGCGAGAGGATTGCCGAAGATATTGACGCTGATATTATTTGCGGTGATGGCACAGACCTGGATGTTTTAAAAGATGCAGGGATTCAGGAAGCAGAAATAATTGCGGCAGTGACTGGAACCGATGAAGAGAATTTGGTCATCTGTGAAATATCAAAAATAAGCTTTGCTATTAATAAAACCATCGCCCGAATAAACAATCCCAAAAATATAGCGATGTTTAATGCTCTGGGAGTAGACAGAACAGTTTGCAGTACTGAGGTAATAGCAAATCTGATCGAATACGAATTCGGCAAAGATAATTTTAAAATCATCCATACTCTTGAACGTGGATCCATGATTTTAGTTGAAATCCTGGTTCATAAAGAAACCCTATGGTGTAACAGGTTTATCAAGGACTTGATATTACCAGACGAATGTGTTATTACTTCAATATTACGGGATGAAAAAGTTATATACCCAAGAGGGGATACCCAAATTCTGGAAGATGATAAAGTTTTAGTAATCACAAATCATGCTGCTTTATTAATATTGAAAAAGCATTTACTTAACAGGGGGAAATAATGCAAATGAAAAAAAATGAAGTTAAAGGATTACTGGCAGAATTGCTGGCAGTGGGGGTATATATCGCAGCATTTTATTTACTCACATTTGCCCTAATGATGTGAAAGCATGAATACTTTTAAAAGTAAGTTTTACAGCATCGTTATCATTAGTTATTATACGGGTTTTGTTGTTTTGGGGATTGCTTTTTTAACGCTTATTCCCTTGGCCACATCGTTGCTTTTGAGAGAATGGAATCCATTTTTTGATTTTTTAATCACTTTGGCCATATCAACAACGCTGGGTTTAAGTCTGATTTTGATTGGCAGGGAAACCCGTGAAAACAAATCATTTGTCCAATGGAAACATGGTTTTGTTGTGGCATCCCTTTCCTGGGTAATATTAATGGTTTTATGTGCTATTCCCTATGCATTGAGCGGACATGTCTATTCATTCTTAGATGCCTGCTTTGATGTAATGAGTGGTTTTACAACAACGGGCTTAGTATTGACTCAGGATTTGGATCACCTCTCTTTAGGTTTGAATATGTGGCGGCATATGCTTACGTTTATTGGTGGACAGGGAATGATCGTTCTTGCCCTTACCTTTTTATTAAAAGAAACAGGTGGTGCCTATATATTCTATGTTGGCGAGGGTAAGGATATAAATCTTGTACCAAATGTTAAAGGTACTGCAAGAATCATCTGGAAAATCAGTTTGATTTATTTGTTAATTGGAACCATCGCTCTTTGGATCAATGGAATTTTAATAGGACTCAATCCATTGTCCGCATTTTTCAGTGGACTTTTTATTTTTGAATCGGCCTGGAGTACCGGAGGATTTGCCCCCTATACGCAAAATATGATGTTTTATCATAGCTTTTCCTATGAGATCATAACCATTGTATTTTTTATTCTTGGTTCCTTGAATTTCGGTTTGCATTATGCTGCATGGTCTGGAAATAAGAAAGAAATCGTAAAAAATATAGAGACCCAAAGTTTCTTTATTACAACATTTATTACCTCGGCATTGGCTGTTATCGCATTATCAAAATCAGGAGTGTATGCAGATGCAGTCTCGATGTTTAGAAGAGTCGTTTATAATGTACTGTCAGCACATACAACAACAGGATTTAACAATGTTTATGCAAGTCAATTCGCTAAGGAATGGGGAGACTTCGGTATTTTAATCATGGTCGTGGCAATGCTCATCGGAGGCTCGGCCTGTTCAACAGCAGGTGGCTTTAAAGGGCTAAGAGTAGCCGTTGTATTTAAGGGAGTTATTGCAGATATTAAAAAATTACTGTCCTCGGAAAGAAATGTTAAGCTGTTTAGATTCCATCATATTAAAGAACAGATATTAACAGATGGTTTAGTCAAAGTATCGGCGCTTATCATTATTTGTTATATGGTCACCTTTACCATTGGAATGGCGTTAGGAGCTTATTACGGGTATCCGCTATCAAATGCTGCATTTGAGATGGCATCTGTAACAGGTAATGTGGGCTTATCCATAGGTGTTACAACGCCATTTATGCCGGTAGGCTTAAAAGTTTATTATATCATAGCCATGTATCTGGGAAGGCTGGAGTTCATTTCAGTTTTTGCTCTCATTGGTTTTATCATTGGAGGAGTAAAAAAATTATGGATAAAGTAACTCGAGCATTGATTTTAACAGTTGTTGCATTTTTCCTTTTTGCCGGCGTTGCTTTTGGAATAGAGACGATTAGTCTCAATCAATTGATTGAGACTGCCAAGGTTATGGATGGCAAAACAGTCGTCGTTCAAGGCGAAGCCATTAGTGAGGCATTAGAAAGAGGCAATAACGCATGGGTCAACATCAACGATGGAACCAATGCCATTGGAATATGGTTAAACCGTGAAGATGCCAACAAGATAAAGGTATTTGGGGATTATCTGAATATTGGCGATAAGGTAAAAGTGACTGGCGTATTCAACAGAGCCTGTGTAGAACATGGCGGGGATATGGATATTCATGCCACTTCTATAGAAGTCGTTGAGAATGGGTATCCGGTAAAAGAAAAAGTGCCTTCCCAGAAAATTGCGATTGGGATCATTTTTGTCGTGGTTACATTAATGGTCACAGGCTTTTATTTTAAAATAATGAAAAAACCAACTTCTTAATTTTACTTGGAACCAATGTTTAGTTTTTTTCATGCTTTTTCTAACCTTGTTACGATAAGTAACAGGGTTTTTTTGTTGCAAAAAAAGGACGTTATTGGTATAGTATTAGAAAAAGTAAGTTGTGTTAATAAAGTCCTTTGATTTTTGGAAGTTGGGAAAATGATACCGATCAGTATAACAATTATTTTAATATTAGTCATTTTAGTTGGGCTTGTTTTTGCATTAACCAATGGCCTTCACGACGCAAGCTCGGTGGTGGCAACTTTTATCAATAGCGGAGCGGCAAGTCCAAAACAAGCCGTTGCAGTTGCTTCGTTTTTTGGACTTCTGGGTGCGGTTTTCGGAGGAAATTTAGTAGCAAATACTATTTCTGAGTTAATTGACTTACCAACAAACACGTCATTGTTAGCTATTTTATTTGCAGCTATCTGTGGAGCCACTTTATGGAATTTAATCACATGGAAATTAGGCCTGCCATCGAGTTCTACCCATGCTTTAATTGGTGGCATCATCGGGGCGGTGATCGTTTCCTCTGGATATCAGCATGTGTTATGGGGATGGAATGAATTAATTGGACCTAATCACCAAATTACTGGTATCGTTAAAGTGGTGATAGCATTGCTGTTGTCCCCTTTTATTGGCTTTGCAATTGCATTTGTCATTGAGAAAGTGGCAAAATTACTTTTAAGGAATTCAAAATTTTCAATTAATCAAAATCTAAATAGAAGTCAATGGTTCATGGTTGCCGGGCTTTCTTACAGTCACGGGTCAAATGATACCCAAAAAATCATCGGAATATTCACTTTGGCTTTGGCGGCATGGAGTGGAACAGCAATACAAACAGCACCACTTTGGGTCCGGGTGTGTGGTGGACTGGTGATGTTTATGGGTACGATGCTGGGAGGGTGGAGCATCATGAAAACCTTGGGAAGAGGAATATTTGACATTAAACCACTTCACAGTCTTAATTCTCAATTGGCCTCGCTCACCTCGATTTTTGGAGCTACCCTTGTGGGGGCACCTGTTTCAACCACGCATGTTGTGGTAGGAAGTATTATGGGGGTTGGTGCAGCCGATGAATATAGAATGGTTCATTGGGGAATCGTAAAAGAAATTATCATTGCCTGGTGTATCACTATTCCAATATCAGCCATTGTGTCTGGAGTGATATACTCAATATTTACTTTCATGTTTAATGTTTCATCATAGGAGGAAACTAGAAATTATGAAAAAGAGAAATATAATTGATCGAATTTTTCCCGTAAAATATAAATTCTATGAAATGCTATATAAACAAGCCTATACCAATGGATTAGGGGTAAAGGCACTTGATAATTGGGTAAGAAACCCATCTGTGACCGAAAGTGAAGCTTTAATTCATTATGTTAAAGAAGCAAATGACGTTAGAATGAAATTGGAAAAGGATTTGATCCAAGCTTTTACAACCCCTTTTGATCGGGGAGATATTTATTCTATTTCTGTGGGAATGCATGAGGTTTTAAATTATGCTGAATCAAGCCTGCTTTCCATGGAAGCCTTTGATGTTAAACCAAATGCTATTATTATTAGCATGGTAGAACAATTAAAGACTGGGGTGGATATATTTTCAGAAGCTGTGAATGATTTAGAAAGATATCCAAATAAATCAGAACAGGCAGTTGCAAAGATGCGAGATACACATATACAAATAGAAAAGATGTACAGAGACGGAATGATTTCGGTATTTGCGAGTAAAGATCCCATGATTGCTATAAAAAAGAGAGAGGTATATCATCATATAAAGGATGCTTCAACTAATTTAGATGAAACAGTGGATATTCTGCACAGAATTATTGTACGATTAATTTAGGCAGTAGCTATTTGATGAATTGTTCATAATTCCGATAGCCTTGTTTGGAATAGGCATGATATTAATCAACAATACTTTGGTTGAATTGATCAGAGTCTTCCATATATCCACGCACCAAGTTTTCAGTGGTATATTTCCCGATGATTTGACTTGAAATGCGTTGTTTAAACGGTTTGGCGAGTCATTATAATTGAGCTCAATAAAAAAGGAGAAGCATGAAAAAAGGATTGATAAGAGGTCTCATTCTAATATTAGGGTGTATAATAATACTGGTTTTTCTGCCAATTGGAACCATGGCAACGAATTTGACAGATGAAAATGAAAGAACTCTAAGCCCTGAAATTTTAAATACCGCTACTATAGAACCAGAGAAAACCGTAGAAAGTTCTTCGAATATCATTAATAGTTTGGAAGAACTTCCAGAGATCAGTAAAGACCTTAACGTTGACCAGCAGATTGTGGTCATTTATGCAAGTAGCAGCGAAAATAATTTAAAAAGTCTTGCTCTCAATTCAAATGATATTAAATCAGGGGAACAGGTATCAGATCGTGTTGATATTTTAGAAACTAAAAATGATATAACTACGGATCAACTTATTTCTGAATTGGAAGCTAATCCAGATGTTTTGGCAGTGGGTAGAAATGGCACCATCCAGGTAGCAGCTCTTCCAAATGATCCGTATATACAAAATGGGGATGCCTGGCAATTTAAAAATATTGGTGCAGATAAAACCTGGGATCAGGTAGCCAATACGGAACCGATTGTTGTGGCTGTTATAGATAGTGGTCTTAATGAATCCCATCCTGACTTGCAGGGTAAAATCGTCGAGGGATATGATTATGTAAACAAAACAATCGATGTTGTTGATGTATCTGGCCATGGAACCATGGTAAGTGGCTGTATTGCAGCAGTTACCAACAATGAGATTGGGATTGCTGGTGTTTGTGGAACTTCTAATATAAAAATTGCACCTTATCGTACTGGCGGTAAATATTCTGGGGATATGTCCCTGGATCTAGCTTATATTTGTGCTGCGATTATGGCTGCTTCTGATCGATCCGACGTCAAGGTAATTAACATGAGCTTTGGAGGATATGATGAGTATCCTACACTTCAAACGGCGATAGAATATGCTGCTCATGCAGGAAAGGTTTTAGTTGCCTCAGCTGGAAATGAAGGTTCTTTATCTGGTTATGCAGGAAAATATTCTTATCCTTCCTCTTATAAGAATGTGGTCTCTGTTGCGGCAACTACTTCAGAGGATGGTCGAGCTTCTTTTTCACAATATAATGATCAAGTTGACTTGTGTGCTCCCGGGAAGACAATTTGCACAACAACAATTGATGGATCCTATGCCGTTGTAAGCGGTACTTCTTTTTCAGCTCCAATTGTTGCGGGATCATGTGCAGTGTTGATTGCCGCTAATTCAAATTTAGCTGCTTTAGAAGTTGAAAACATTCTAAAGGATACGGCTTTAGACTTGGGAGATACTGGAAAAGATAATTATTATGGAAAAGGACGGATTCAATTAGATAAAGCTATACAAGCGGTATTGCCGCCTTTGGAGATTTCTGGTTTTTCAACTGATATAGCTTCAGGTCAGGAAGTTAATACAAACATTCAATTAAGTGCAGAAGTCAGTGGCGGACAGAGTCCCTACGAATATAAATTTTATTATCAATTTAATGGTTCTACTGTCATTTTGAATGATTTTTCAACCAGTAATTTAGCGACTTTTGTTCCTACACAATCTGGAATTTATACTTTATATGTAGAGGTCAAAGATGCTGATGGAACCAAAGCAATGAAAACTATTAGTGATTATTTAATTATAGACAAAATGGTGTATGCAACAAATATCACTTTAAATAAAATGACTGCTAATATGATAGTTGGTGCAAGTGAAAAGATTATTGCGACACTGACTCCCGTTAACGTCACCGATAAAACCATAATATGGAGTTCAAGCGATACCAGCATTGTGACTGTGGATGGAAGTGGTAATGTAAAGGGGATTAAAATCGGGAAAGCGGTAATCACCGCAAAAACATCAAATAACCTCACGAGCACCTGCAGTATGACAGTGACCAGCAAGCCAATGACAGCCAGCGCAGTGGCAGCAAGCATATCCGGTAATAAGATTACCGCAACGATTAAAGGGATTAACGCACCGAATGGTGTTAAACAGATACTGGTTCCTATTTGGAGTGACATCAACGGTCAGGACGATATCAGATGGTACAGCGCCACAGCAAAAAGCGATGGGAGTTACAGCGTCACCATGGATATTAAGGACCATAATTATGACAGTGGGTTATACCATATTCATGTTTATGGCACAGATAATAACAACAAGATGACGTTTTTAGGAAATACAACAGTGACCCTCAAACCAATGACGGCCAGCGCAGTGGCAGCAAGCATATCCGGTAATAAGATTACCGCAACGATTAAAGGGATTAACGCACCGAATGGTGTTAAACAGATACTGGTTCCTATTTGGAGTGACATCAACGGTCAGGACGATATCAGATGGTACAGCGCCACAGCAAAAAGCGATGGGAGTTACAGCGTCACCATGGATATTAAGGACCATAATTATGACAGTGGGTTATACCATATTCATGTTTATGGCACAGATAATAACAACAAGATGACGTTTTTAGGAAATACAACAGTGACCCTCAAACCAATGACGGCCAGCGCAGTGGCAGCAAGCATATCCGGTAATAAGATTACCGCAACGATTAAAGGGATTAACGCACCGAATGGTGTTAAACAGATACTGGTTCCTATTTGGAGTGCCATCAACGGTCAGGACGATATCAGATGGTACAGCGCCACAAAAAAAAGCGATGGGAGTTACAGCGTCACGATGGATATTAAGGACCATAATTATGACAGCGGGTTATACCATATTCATGTTTATGGCATAGATAATAACAACAAGATGACGTTTTTAGGAAATACAACAGTTAACGTGAAACAGATCCAATGATCGCTCAAGATTAGTGGAGAGTGTATTTGAAAAAGATATCGCAACCATAAAAGACATCACAGACTAAAATAGTATAACAACAAAATTAATCTAGTAAAAGCAAAGAAAACCGAAGAAATCCGGGTTAAATACCAAGGTTCTTCGGTTTTTTTTACAGCAATTGAATGTGTTACTTCCCATTGATGTTATTTTTTAAACGTATTTCCGGATTTCTGAATGAGCAAACATGAGTTCTGCTGTAAATATTTTGGATTCTTCCCATGAATACAGAACTAATGACTTCTATAAGCATGATAAAAGGTTCTCAAAAAAGCAAAAAAAATCATTTTAGAATGGAATAAACCTCAAAAAGAATTGTTAACAATCACGCCTAAAAGCCCCCAGGCAGTGCCAAGGATGGCACCTCCCAGGACATCCCGCGGGTAATGCGCCCCTACATAGATACGTGTGATCCCCACCAACAAAGCAGCAGCATACATCAAAAGCCATAGAAGAAAATCGACTTGATAATAATGGGACAGCACGGTCACCATAAAAAAAGACTGGCTGGTATGTCCGCTGGGAAACGAACTTCCACTGGCGCGTGATCCGACAACCCGACTATTTTCCAGTTTCAAATAAGGCCGCGTACGATGGATGAGAACTTTTATAAGTTCAACAACCAACCATAATGTCAAAGTCCCCAATGCAAACTCATAGGATAATAAATGATTATCTAAAAAATATAAGATAATAGCAACGATCATAGCAAAAAATCCACTTCCGATTTGAGTAAAACACAGCATTAGCCAATCAAGCCAGGGTTCACGCCGCCGATGCATATTGAAAAACATAAATACCCAAACATCGATACGCTGACCAACTGACCAAACAAGAGAGATGGCTATTAAACTGAAAATCAGGACCAGGCTCACTAAGACTCCCTGAGCTTTTAAACGCGACAAAAGTATGATCCGTACATTATCCGGGAAAAGCGTTAAAAATAACACCAAAAGAATGGCAGTGATTATTAACCAGTAAACAGGTCGAATATGACGTGCCCAATTGATAAGCTTTTTCCATACTCCGTGAATTTCAAGATCAGGCACCCTGATTTCCACAGTCGGGTCTATGACCTTGTTTTTCAAGGATATGTTCCGATTAAACCAATTCATCTGACTCTGTCGTTCCAACCATAACCGTTAAAGCATGCCGCGTTACTTCGATTAGTACTTTACCTTCGCCCAGAGTTATTCCATCTGCCATCACAGGCATTGCGGGCTGAGTGTCGATGACTACTCGCCGGACCCGATAGTGTTGAATTCGAGGATCTTCCGGGGTATCTGTTCCCACTCCGTTAAGAATATAACCGATTAAATCAAGTTTTGACAGGTCGGCAAAAAACAACACATCTAATAAGCCATCATTATATGCATCGGGAGCACCTACCTGATAATGGCGACCGATATAGGGCATATTTGAAATTAACGCCGCATGACCGAACTTATGGATTTCTTTATTATCATCCAGCAAAAGATGTATATCAGATGGTGGGGAAGTGGTCAGGATTCCTAAAAAATCACCGATACGTGCGATATTACCATGCTGGATGTCATCCCCGGAAGGAAAAAGCGTAGAGAACAATCCTACCGAGCAAAGTTCTATAAAAGGAGTGCTGATATCGTTACAGGTAACCAATCCAATATCTATTTTTAGTGGCTGTCCTTTTCCCAGAATAGCAACTGCACCAGGAATATCAGTAGGAATACCTAGGCTGAGAGCCACATTGTTTTGAGTGCCAGCTGGGATAATGCCGAGGATAGCATTTGTACCCATCAGGGCTTTCGTAACAGCAGATATTGTACCATCACCACCGCAAACTACAAACATTTGGATGCCTTGTGAAATCGCATCTTCGACCACTCCAGGCAAATCAGAGTCTGGATCAATCAAATACAGTTCAGGCAGGAACTTCCAAGTCTGCATTTCTTTAAGCACATCGGCGATCTCTACCGGTGACTCGACATTTGCCCCGGAGCTGGGATTAAAGATGAGTTTAACGCGCATGCTGCTCTGAGATTCCATAGCGTATTCCTCCGTTTCAAACAAATTATAATTTTCCCAATAGTTCTTGTTTTTTCTGATTGAATTCTTCTTCAGTGATCATTCCTTTTTCTTTTAATATAGCCAATTTTTCAATGAGCTCAATTGGATTTTCCGGAGAAACAGCAGTTGCTTTATGAGTAGCACAGGTTTGTTTTGCATCTTCATAAACCCCTTTTTTATATTGCTGATAAACTTCTATAACCCGTTGGGCTTCTCTGGAATATAAAATATTAATACTTTCATCAGTTCCAGAAACATCGATGACTATTTTATTAGGGTTCATCCCAACCGTAAGGGAAAAGTCCAAAAATTCCAGTGTATCCTGTTGGGTTGAAATTGATGTTATATCTTCATAACTGAACTGTTTAATTGTCCTAGCTAAGTCACGGCTGAGCATCAGAAGTTGTTTATTCGTACAAACAACGAAATCTTTTGCAGTCATGTTATTCCCTCCCCAGGCAAAATAAATGAGATTTTCATTATCCAAGATGTGTTTCCGAATAATTTCTAGAATATTATGGTTTAGTTTGGAACGGGTAAGAGCATCAATCTGATTTTCAGTAATAGTAAAGTCATTATTTTTGATTCGGCTGAGATAATCAGAAAGAGTGATGTAATCAGATTTCTGTACATCTGTTGAGGAAGTAGAAATCAATTGGATATTGTTAACGCTAATTTCAAATTTTACATCATCTTGTCTGATGCTGATATCAAAAACATTTTCATTCGGAAGAGAACCAATGCTATAGAAGAAAGGTTCGTCAGGAAGAACGATTTTGAAATAAAGGTTGCTGGTTGTCACGAGAACAATTTGGCCTTTTGAATCTTTAAACTGAAATAAAAAGTTCTCTGAGAACATATAATTCGAAAAGGTTTTTTGAACGTTTTTCAGGATTTTTTCTTCATAAGGGTGCATGTCAATGCTTGAGGATGAGCTATTCCCCGGCAGAAGCATTTTTTCGAAAAAATCTTTGGTAAATGAAATGAGAGTGTCACTCTTTGCGCTAATAAATGGAGCATCCATTGAAGAAATGTTTTTCAGAAGCTGACTCAAAACATTTTCAGTATTGACTTTGATCCGGTTATCCATTTCATCGCGCAACCGTTGCTGTTCTTCTCTTTTCAAGGCTATATCGGATTGTATTGTGTCATAACTATCTTTTGCCAGATCAGTAACATCTTTGATCAAATCTTTAAAACTCATAGCATTAATCTCCTTTATTTTATAATTATCAGAAAAAACTTGTACCTTCATTTTACAAGAAGGCACTATAAAAAGCAATTAAAAAAAGTTTAAAAAAATTTTGTGACAAGGCTCATAAAATTTAGAAAATAGCTTCATATTTTATTGTGGCTAAAACCAATAATGGAGAGTGTACAAGAAACTGCACACTCTCCATTATTTTATTTTTTCACCCAAAATATACGCCGGAACTTATAGAAAAATCGATGAAAATCCGAGTTTTGAATATTAGTTTAAAATCAGTCAGACATAGCTGTTAGCCTTTTAAAATGGCGAGTGCTTCATCGCGATTACAATCCATAAGATATGGAATCTTTGTCACTTTCGCACATTCCTCGGTTAAAGACATTAATTCATTTCGGGTAATGCTTTCGGTATTAAAGCATCTTGCACCAGCCATGAGTTGTTGCAGTCCAACACGAATTTTATCGGAATAACTGTAAATGCCAATGGCACCAAGTGGAATATTTTTTATTTCCTTGGATCCAACCATGGCTTTTACATTTTCATAACACACAAATATTTCTTCTGGCGTTGATCCAAATTCACTGACGGTTTTTGGAAGATTATTTTCTTTAATCCATTGTTCAATATTTTTACCAACCATACCAGGAATCATTAAAGCTCTTCCCATGCAAACGGCTTTTGTAAAACCACCGCCAAGGGCAAGGGCCTTAAAGACGCCATCTTCACTGCTAAAACCTCCGGCAAATGCTAAATCCGGTACGCGTTCGCCATTATCTGATAAAATCTTGGCAAATTCATAGGCTGCAGAATGCAAGTATAAGGAAGGCATCCCCCATTCTTCCATCATCCGCCATGGACTCATACCAGTGCCGCCAGGAGCACCATCAATGGTCAATAGATCAATCTTAGCTTTTGAACACCATTTTATAGCCATGGCTAATTCTCTGAGACCATAAGCGCCGGTTTTCAAGGTGATACGTTTGTATCCCAGAGCTCTTAAACGAGCGACCTCTTCCAAGAAGCTTTCTTCGCTGATAAAGCCAAGGCGACTATGACGTTCGAATTCCTTGATTGCACCACCATTAAATGCAGCCTGAATAACAGGATCCATAGGATCCGGAGTTACGATATAGCCTCTTTTTTGAAGTTCCATGGCCCGTTCGATTGAATTAACTTTGATTTCTCCGCCAATACATTTTGCACCTTGACCCCATTTAAGTTCAATGGTATCAATGTGGTGTTTATTGATGATGTATTCTGCAACCCCAAGACGTGTATCTTCAACGTTCATTTGAATGAGTATTTCCCCCATGCCAGTGTGATATCGTCGATAGGATTCAATTCTGCGATCCATGTCGGGTGCTTCAATGACCTTGTTGTTTTTGTCTAAAACAAGACGAGGATCGATGCCGCAAACATTTTCACCGCACACGATTGTGACGCCTGAAATGGCTGCGCCAACTGCAAAATGTTCCCAGTTTTTTCGGGCAATTTCTGTGGAACCAAGTGCTCCGGTGAAAATTGGGACATTCATTTTTACTTTTGAATCCCAGCCATAAGAAGTTTCGGTGCTAACATCCGGAAAACGAGTATTATCAGGATTTCCGATTGCCCCGTTTGGTAATCCTTTTGCACCCAACGCATAGCCTTGAATATTTAAGTGTGAATAATCGATTGGGTAATCTTTGTCACCGCCTGCAGTTACATTGCCAAAAGGACCTGGATAAATAAGTTCTCGGCCTCTGAACGTTGCTTTAAATACCTCGCAATTGCCTCGGCATCCATCGACGCATCTTGAACAGATACCGGAACAAGGTGTAATGCTTTTAGAACGGTTAAAAGTTTGAGTGGCATCATTGCCGTTTGGTCGTTGTAAATTCATAAATTTTCTCCTTTGAAAATTATTTTGTAGAACAATATAATATAATAAAGTTACGTTGTTATTAGCTTTCCCCATTGAAAACTATTTCGTAAAATTAATATAATATCATAAAGTTGCTTTATCATTATAAATCAAATAATGATAATATTAAAGGGATATCTACGGGAATGGTGATTTTTAACTGCATATTATTGGGTTTTGACTTCCTGTTGATAAAGCTTGAGAATAGTTGTTAATTAAATTTTTAATGAAAACCAGAAAACCGATCCTTCATTAATTTTCGAGGAAACACCATAGGTACCACCATGCATGTCGATAATGGATTTAACAATGGAAAGACCCAGGCCTGTGCCGGTAACAGCCCGCTTATGAGTTCTATCCACCTTATAGTAGCGCTCCCAAATATAGGGGAGTTCTTCTTTAGTAATGCCTTCACCAGAATCTGCTACTTCAATTTTCACCCAGGAGCTTGGGGGAACACCAAAATTTTTGATGATGCTTTGGGAAACTGTGATTTTTTTATCCGGACCAGTGTAATTTATGGCATTGATTAACAAATTGTAAAACGCTTGTGAGATCCGTGTTTCGTCGGCAGTCAGGATAATTTCCTCGTCATAATCAAACTCGATTTGATAACCATCGTTATGCATAAGTTTGTTCATACGGGTAATGGTGTTATTAATGTTAGTGGTAAAGTTATAACTCACTGGATGAATGGTATGGGTTCCAGATTGAATTTTTGAAATATCCATCACATCATTGACAAGCGTCGTAAGTCTCTGGGTTTCATCCACAATAATCTGAGCATTTTCCGAGTTGTTTTCATTGGGGAGGTCACGCATGGCTTCGGCGTAGCCACTGATGAGGGTTAGTGGCGTCCGTAAATCATGGGAAATGTTTGCAATGAGTTCCTGGCGTAAAACCTCGACTTTTGAAAGTTCTTTGGCTGTGTAGTTCAGGGTATCAGAAAGCTCACTGATTTCTTTATACCCGCTGCCATCAAAGTGTGTTTCATAATCTCCGGTTGCCAGCATTTTTGCACTATTGTTCAGAGCGACAATGGGTTTCGAAACCCGTTTGGCAATAATAAGTGCCAGAATAACCGAAAACAAAAGCATGAAGCCTGTGATGTAATAAAGTTGAAATCGAAGAGTGGTAACGGTTGAATTAATGGGTGATATGACTGAATTAATAACAATCATTTCACCGGCATGTTCTTGGTCACTTACGATTTTAGAATAGATAATGCTTTCTTGAGGCTTTTTCTCAGGGACGGGTCCTTTGAAATCAATATCTGGAATTTCTCCGTTAATATTTCCGTTTGGTGGATCCATGCTACTGCGATCAAAATATTCAAGAAGCTCGCCATGGCTTACGTTGGTTCTTGAAATAAGTGCAGTTTTTTCAAAGGTTGACATGCTATGAATGATACAATTCCTTAATATATGAGAAGAATAAAGAGCATCGCCATTTTCAGATAATATTTCGATGCAAATATCGTTGTTTAAAGATATGTCAGCTATTAAGGTATCCAAATTTTCAGAATCAATGTTTTTTTCAATGGAATTAGCAGCACTTTTGATTTCATTAACTTTAATAACTTTATAAAAATCATCTAAAAAAACAACCTGGAAAAGCCAGAGTAAAACCAGGAGAACGGTACAAAATCCCAGAAGAAAAAGAAAGAGCTTCCATTTAATACTAATAGGATGAGATTTCTTTTTCCATTGTAAAAATGATTTATTTTTAATTTTCAATGGCCATCAACCTTCAAAGCGATATCCAACCCCTCGAAGGGTTGTAATCAACTTGGCATAGTTTCCCAGGCTTTTTCGCAGAAGCTTAATATGGGTATCCAGGGTGCGGTCATCCCCATAAAAATCATAGCCCCAAACTTCAGTTATGAGTTTTTCTCTGGTTAGAGCAATGTTTTTGTTTTTGATCAAATAAAAAATCAAGTCAAATTCTTTGGGAGACATTTCAATGTTTTCATCATTGATCAGAACTCGTCGAGCCGTAAAGTCAGCATTAAAGCCATCCATCACGAAGACTTCGTGTTCTCCATTGTTGTTTTTACTCGCCCGTTTCATAATGGCATCAATACGCATCATGAGCTCTTTGGGAGAAAAAGGTTTGACAACATAGTCATCAATGCCTAACTCAAAGCCATGAATCTTATCGTACTCTTCACCTCGGGCAGAGAGCATTAAAACCGGAATATCCTGTTTTTTCCGGATTTCTTTTACAGCAGAAAAGCCATCAAGTTCAGGCATCATGATATCCATAATAATAATATCAAAAGACTCTTTCTGGCATATTTCAACTGCTTCCATTCCGTTTGAAGCTTCAAATGCTCTGTGACCTTCAAAAACGATATATTTTTTAATCAGTGCTCTGATTTTTTCTTCATCATCGGTAATTAATATTTTATACATCCATTTCACCTCTTTGCTGATTATAATATAAATAGCATAATATTACTAAGTGTTTTTTAGGTGAACAAACTATGATTTATTAATGAAATTTATTGGTTATGTGACATTGTCACGGTATTAAGATGTTTAATGATATAAAATTAACCCATAAACATCATATAAGGTTATAATATATAAAAAGGAAGGTTATCGCCATGTTTAATTTTTTAAAGAAGGGTTCAGTGAAAAATATATCCCCTAAAGAAGCAAAAAAGAGACTGGAATCAGAGGATGCTATTGTTCTGTTGGATGTCCGGGAAAAAGCCGAGTATTTAGAAAAACATATCCCAAACAGTATTAATATACCTTTGGGGAAAATTGAAACTATTGAAAAAGTGGTGCCGGATAAAGAAACCACCTTGTTCGTGTATTGTTTAAGTGGAAGAAGAGCAGGAAATGCTGCAAGTCAAATGAGCAAAATAGGTTATAAAAATATTTATAACCTTGGTGGTATCAGTCATTGGGATTATGATACCGTGAGTGGAAAATAATACCTGAAAATTTGGGCTTATTAACAATTTGAAGAAAGTATTAATGAGGAATAGCCATATGAGGCCACTGAGCAGAAAAATATTTTTAAAGATATCCCCACCAGGTGGTGGAGATATTATTGGAGATAAGGAGCGAATTCTTAAGGCATTGGATAAAAAAATGGGAAAAGTGACCCTATCTCATGAAATCCTGCAAAAAATTTATCCTCTTTGTCGAAAAGCAAACTGGGAAATTACCCTAACCCTTGTTCATTGTGAAAGAGTGTGGGAAATCACTGGAGTGGAGCCTGGAGATACCACTGGCTTCCATTATGGATTAGCAGTGGATTTGGGAAGTACATCGGTGACCATGGAGTTGATTGATCTGAATACCGGAGGGATTCTGGGAGAAGAAAGTATTTTAAATCATCAAATTGCTTATGGAGATGATATTCTCAGTCGGATTTTCTATGTTAAAGGGAAGCCCCTGCATTTAAAGGAAGTTCAGAATAGCACAATTCAGTGTTTTTCTGAATTATTGGACATTCTGAAGAAAAAAACAGGAGTGTTGACACAGGAATGTGGGATCATGATCGTATCAGGAAATACCACCATGATCCACTTTCTATTGGGGATTGATCCATGGCCGATTTTCGAGGCTCCTTTTGCCCCTGTTTTTAACCATACAGGTTTTTTTAAGGCTCAGGAAATTGATTTGCCCATTGAAGGATTTGTTTTTTGTATGCCTTCAGTTGCTAACTATCTCGGAGGGGATACCGTCAGTGGGTTATTAGTAAGTGATCTTCATAAAAAAGAAGAACTGGCCATGTTCATCGATATTGGTACCAATGGAGAAATGGTGTTAGGCAATAAACACTTTCTTTTGGGAGGGGCTGGTGCTGCCGGCCCTGCCTTAGAAGGTGGTATCAGTGCAAATGGAATGAAAGCCACTGACGGCGCCGTGGATAGTGTTATGATAGAGGACAACAGTCTTAAGCTTACAACCATTGGAGGAAGTCGACCCAAGGGGATTTGCGGCTCAGGCATTGTGGATATTCTGGCTCAAATGCTTTTAAATGGCTGGATTGATTTTTCCGGCCGTTTTAATACTGGTATCACGGATCGCATTGTCAGAAGATCAGGGGAATATGCTGTGGCTTATGCCTGGAAAAAAGAATCTGAAACAGGAGAGGAATTGCTCTTTACCCAAACGGATATTAGTCAGTTTATGGATACCAAGGCAGCTGCCAACACCATGGTGACCTATCTGTTGGATAGCCTGGGGGTTGAGGCAACCGAAGTTCAGCGCCTGTATACGGCAGGGGCATTTGGTACCTATATTAACCTGGAATCAGCCATTACCATTGGTCTCTACCCGGATTTACCAAGAGAACGGTTTGTTTTTTTAGGAAACAGCTCACTAAAAGGAGCTTATGCCCTTTTGACCAATCGAGATTTGTTAGACGAAGTAATGATCCTTCAAGAAGAAATCAGGTATTTAGAATTCGGTGCCGCTACCGATTTTCTCACTCGAATGTTTGCAGCACGTTTTCTCCCTCATACTGACTTTGATTTATATCCAACAGTCAAAGCTGAACTCATCAAACGAGGCAGGCTGCGACTTTAACAAACCCGTCCTGGGGACAACGATTTACCATTGTCCCCAGGACTTACTTTACTACTTTGTCTATAGTCTCAAAAACCAACTAAAAGGGAAGAATCCCAGCAGTTGGTTTTTTTGTATTGATTAATTAGATAGCATTATTATGAAAATGGGAATAACGGTCATTAGTGTGAGCGCTTTTTATTTTTGTTCGATTTGGGGCAGACTGTCAAAGCCCTTTTGCAGGTCTTCGTCGGTTGGAATGTAATCGGTCATATTTCCGGCGTTGTAGTTCATATAGGCGGTCATATCGAAATAACCGGTACCGGTGAGGCCGAAGATAATGGTTTTTTTCTCTCCGGATTTTTTGCAGGCCAGAGCTTCTTCAATAGCAGCCCGGATGGCATGAGCGGATTCCGGTGCAGGGAGAATCCCTTCAATACGAGCGAACTGTGTTGCAGATTCAAAGACTTCGTTTTGAGTGTAGGATTTTCCACGGATATAACCATCATGGTAAAGTTTTGAAATAATCGGGCTCATCCCATGGTAACGTAATCCGCCGGCATGATTTGGCGCCGGCATGAAGCCACTGCCTAAGGTATACATTCTAATTAAAGGCGTTGTTTTTCCGGTATCCCCAAAATCCAGAGCATATCTTCCACGGGTCAGGGAAGGACAGGAGGCAGGCTCAACAGCAACAAAATCGATATTGTTTTTGCCTTCGATTCTTTCTGCCATGAATGGTGCAATCAGGCCTAATAGATTGGAGCCGCCACCAGCACAACCGATAATAATATCAGGCTTAATATCATATTTATCACAGGCGATTTTTGTTTCCAAACCAATAATGGATTGATGGAGTCCAACATGGTTAAGAACACTGCCTAAAACGTACTTGCAGTTGTCAGAGGTGACGGCAACTTCAATGGCTTCGCTGATCGCACAGCCAAGAGATCCTCCGGTGCCAGGGTTTTCCGCAAGAATTTTTCTTCCGGCAACGGTTGTATCCGATGGGGATGAAATAACCTTTGCGCCATAAGTTTCCATAACTGCTCGGCGGTGAGGCTTTTGTTCAGCAGACACTTTCACCATATAAACAGTTAAATTAAGGTTATAATATGCACAAGCCATGGAAAGAGCTGTTCCCCATTGACCGGCGCCTGTTTCAGTGGTCAGAGAGCTAAGGCCCTGTTCTTTAGCATAATAAGCCTGGGCAGCAGCGGAATTCAGCTTATGGGAGCCAGAAGTATTGCTGCCCTCATATTTGTAATATATTTCAGCAGGGGTATCCAACAATTTTTCCAGACAATATGCCCGAACCAATGGGGAGGGTCGGTACATTTTATAAAAATTACGAACATCTTCAGGAATTTCAATAAATTCATCGGTGGTATTAAGCTCCTGATCAACTAAGGCTTCACAAAAAACAGGAAGAAGATCCTCCCTGGTACAATATTCGCCAGTTCCGGGATTGACAAAGGGTTCAGGTAGCTCTTTCATTTTTGCGCGAAGATTAAGCCAATATTTTGGCATTTCCGCTTCACTTAAATAAATCTTATAGGGTATAGTTGTCATGGTGTTACTTCCTTCCTTTTCCATCTAATTTATTATAATTAAAGCAGAAGGGTTTTGTCAAGAAGTAAGTCTTTTCTTTAATGGAATATCTTTCCTTGACAAGTATTTGCAAAAAGGGTACAATCGTGTTGTAAAAAATTTGTAACAGAACGTAATTTGATGTAAAAGTTATGTTGAAAATGGAGGATTTATGGAAAAAGAACAAAGTAAAATCCCTTTAAAGGGAAAAAAATCAATTTTTAAAATTGGTATGGTAAGTTTAATTGTTGCTTGTGTCATTGGGACAACGGGTACCTTTGCTTTTGCAGCCAATGAGAAACCTAGCACGGAAAATACTACGGCATCAGAATGCCAAGAATTTATTGAACATGCTAAAACATGCGCTGAATGTGCTGAGCTTATTAAAACACCAGTAACAGAAGAAACACCAGTGGTTGAAGCGGCTCCAGTAGCTGAAGAAACGCCAGTGGTTGAAGCGGCTCCAGTAGCTGAAGAAACACCAGTGGTTGAAGCGGCTCCAGTAGCTGAAGAAACACCAGTGGTTGAAGCGGCTCCAGTAGCTGAAGAAACACCAGTGGTTGAAGCGGCTCCAGTAGCTGAAGAAACACCAGTGGTTGAAGCGGCTC